>Ga0255052_10002059_pt1 | contig 14698 bp, 15 predicted proteins | sample JV7_2_21_MG_FD_188632 | JGI IMG/M metagenome (GOLD analysis project Ga0255052, IMG submission 188632) | Seawater microbial communities from Jervis Inlet, British Columbia, Canada - JV7_2_21 | ecosystem: Environmental > Aquatic > Marine > Inlet | place: Canada: British Columbia | collected...
TCAGATTCCGGGATGTAAATTCCTGGTTCCACCGTCAACACCATGCCGGGTTCCAGCACGCGGGAATGACCGTCAATTTCGTACTCTCCCACGTCGTGGACATCCAGACCCAACCAATGCCCGGTATTGTGGACATAGTAGTTTTTGAAATGCTCCTCTTCCAACGCCTCTTCGAGACCGCCTTTTAAAATACCCAGGTCGATCATTCCCTCGGTTGCTACCCGCACTGCGGTTTCATGTACGTGATCCCAGGGATTACCCGAGCGGACTTCATCGATCGCCTTGAGCTGTGCTGCCAGCACCACTTCGTAGAGGTCCTTCTGGGCACCGCTGAACTTTCCATTTACGGGGAACGTTCGGGTGATATCGGCTGCATAGCCGTCGTATTCAGCACCGGCGTCAATCAGCAGTAAATCACCGTCGTTGAGTGGGTCGCGGTTGGCGATGTAATGCAACACACAGGCATTGGCTCCGCCGCCCACGATCGGGAGATAGGCTGGCTCGCACTGGTTGCTGGTAAACGTATGCAGCAGTTCCGCGTGTATTTGCGCCTCGTTCATCCCGGGCACGCACACCCGCATGGCCCGCTGGTGGGCCTGTACCGAAATCCGTGCAGATTTCCTCATTGCTGAAATTTCAGTGCGACTTTTGAACAGACGCATTTCATGCAAATTGTGGTCAAGCGCTATGATTTCGTCGGGCGCGTGGAATTTCTTGCGCGTTTTACTGCGGAATTCATTCATCCAGCCGATCAGGCGTTGGTCAAAATCCGGGTCTTTTCCAAGATCGTAATAAATCCTGTCACGGCCATGGAGAAGATCCGGCAAACGTTTTTCCATCTCGGCAATGGGAAGTGCCTCATCGAAACCAAATTGTTCAACCGCGCTCACAGTGCCGGCCATGATGCCGTCCCACATCTCCCGATGAGGATCTCTTTCGCGACAGAACAGGATCGAATGACACTGGTTTTCATCCGGCAACAACACCATCATCGCATCTGGTTCGGCAAATCCGCTCAGGTATAAAAAATCACTGTCCTGGCGATAGGCATGGTAGGCATCATTGTTGCGAATTTTTTGCGGGGCGGCCCGTACGATGATGACGGATCCATCTCCGCTCATCTCCATCAGGTCAAGACGTCGTTTTGCATATTCTTTTTGTTTTATCATCGTTTATCCGTTAATGGATCAGATCCCGTCCGTCAGGTCCGCGAAGGTCTTCCCTGATCATCAGGATCACGACACGGATATATTCAACAATTTCCACAAAAGCACTTTCATCATCTTCACTTTGAGCGGTATCTGTTACGTCCGCCGTCGAGATGTGTTGCAAATCAGCCAGGGCCTCGTTGGCATCATCGGACATCGCCTCCAGCGTATCCTCCCCGCTACTGCCAAGACCTGCGAGGAACCCGCTGCACCACTGTGAAAGAGCCGCGGTCCGCTCTTCCAGTGTTTCATCGTCATCGGGTAGCCATAAAGATAAACCCATATCTTCATCGGCCATTTGCGACCGGGATGAATTCAACAATTCGTCCAACGAGATTTTCAGGCCGGTGCCAGGGGATTTAACCAGTTCGAGCATATCGAGCAAACCGATATAGACATCCATGCTGCTGTCGGGTTGACGACACAGGAGACCGCAGGCCACACCATGGCATTCGGATAGCTCGGGCGCCTCCAGGTTGCCATGCGCCAGGGCCAGGGTATGCTCGAAATCAGGTAGGTGGGCAACACTCATATGTCATTTCTCACACCGGGGCGTGGTGAACCTCAAAATCATTAAAATCAAGCCAGGCTGGCTCCTGAACACGATGGTATCAGTTGGCAGAATGGCTTCACAGCGTGAAATCATCATTCAAAAGATTATCGTATTGCTGATTGACCATTATTACCTGCCAAATTATAGTGTTGTCATGGATTCCTTAGAACAAACAGATAAAGACCTGCAACGACTCGAAAAACAACTGCGATCCCTGCTCAGCCAAATCCAGAAACTTCGTGAAGAAAACCACTCATTACATGTCCGCCAGGAATCACTGGTGGCGGAGCGTGCGTCACTGGTAGCCAAGAACGATGACGCCCGCACCAAGGTCGAAGCCATGATCAATCGCCTCAAAGGGCTTGAGCAGGCCTGACGAAAAAAATGGAAAGTACTTCAGAACCTATCTCGGTTTCAATACTCGATCGGGAATACCAGTTCACCTGCCAGCCTGGAGAGCGCAAGGCACTGAAGGAAGCAGCCCTGTACCTCGATGAGCGTATGCGCTCGATCAAGGGCGTCGGTCGATTGATGACCCTGGAGCGCATCGCGGTCATGACAGCACTGAATCTTTCCAATGAGTTGCTCGAACTGCAAGACCACGAAAAGCACCGCGTTGAGCATGTTGACAACCGTATCCGCATGCTCGTCAATGAGCTTGATGATGCACTGGATCGCTAATTGTTCTAGAATAGGACCTGCCCTCTGTGGTGTTTGCCAGCTGGCACGATAAATGCCTTGTCCCTAATTAATGACCTAGGGATCGCATAACTGAAGCTGGTGTGCATGTTCGCCCAAGTGCGAAAAGCCTGAAGCTCGGAGCGCCGTCCCACTTGAACCTCTGGTTCAAGGTCATCGGACCCGCAGCGGCATCCACGGAGGGTTTTTTATTGTCCGTTTTATTGTTTTTCATGCATCGAATAAACACATCAGTTAAAGCTTTCACGGTTGTCCGGGGACGGCTGGTGCAACATGCCGGTTAGGACCAGATTGCGATCGCAAAAACCTGGCTCAACCGAAGTGCGCCGGCAACTTCGTTCCAGACGCAATGAACTTTCAGATACTCAACGGCGCACACTGGATGGGGCTATCCGGCAGCATGTGCTGCAACTGGTCCATTCCACCGGCGCAAAATCCATCGCTGTATTCTGCCCATTCGACGGCGAACCGGACATCATCCCGCTTTGCCGGCAATGGATATCCGCTGGTCTTGATGTCGCCCTCCCGGTGATCTCAAAACACCAGGACCTCACGATGGGTTTTCATACATGGCTGGCAGATTCCCGGTTAAAGCAGAACAGGTATGGCATCTTTGAACCACAATTTACCAATCCCAGACCGATTGCCGGTTTTGATATGTTAATGATGCCGCTGGTTGCCTATGACCGGCGTGGCAATCGCCTGGGCATGGGTTCTGGCTACTACGATCGTCACCTCGAAGCGTTAAGGGATACCCGGATACCGCAAAGGATCGGCATCGCGTACAGCTTGCAGCAAATGGACCAGGTCGACAATGATAACTGGGACATCCCCCTGCATGGTGTTGTAAATGAACACGGGTGGTTTAATTTTGATAAAAGACCGCATATTGCACCTGTCGGCCCGGGCTGAAACGCCAACAACAGTTTTTATGTTTGACTTGAAGAATTATGGAGAATTGAATGAAGCACTGGCTGGTTAAAAGTGAACCCGAAGTATTCAGCATTGACGACCTGGCACAATGCCCCGATCAGACCCGGTACTGGAAACATGTACGTAATTACCAGGCGCGTAACTTTTTACGCGACGATATGCAGCCAGGTGACCGGGTGTTCTTCTACCACTCCAATACCGACATTCCCGCCATCGTCGGTGTGGCGGAAATTGCGTCATTGCCCTACCCCGATCCTGAAGCTTACAACCCGGCTTCCAAGTATTTTGACACCAGGAGCGACCCTGAAAATCCCCGCTGGTTCCTGGTGGATATCCGTCTGATCAGTAAACTGGACCAACCCATTTCGCTGAAAACCATCAAGGCACACACTGAAACGCTGGGTGACCTGCCGTTAATCCGTCGTGGCAACCGCCTGTCGGTCATGCCGGTTGCGCCCGACCAGTGGGATTACATCATGTCGTTGCAAGCGGCATGAACCAGGACGAACTCAAGCGACGGGTCGCTGAAGCTGCACTGGACCATGTCCGTCCCGACAGCATCATCGGTGTGGGTACGGGCAGCACGGTCAATTGTTTTATTGAAGCACTGATACAAAGCGGTATACGTATCGAGGCGGCGGTGTCCAGCTCTGAAGCCACAACCCGGGCGTTGCAGGCCGGCGGCATCATGGTGATGGATCTGAACCAGACCGGCGGACTGGACCTGTATATCGATGGCGCGGACGAGTTTGACCCGCACCGTCGCCTGATAAAAGGTGGCGGCGGGGCCTTGACCAGGGAAAAGATTGTCGCCGCCGCAAGTAAGAAATTTATCTGCATCGTCGATTCGAGCAAGCAGGTAAGTGTACTTGGCGCTTTCCCGCTGCCACTGGAGGTGATCCCGCTGGCACGCAGCCTGGTGGGACGCAAAATGGTTGCACTGGGCGGGCAGCCCGAATGGCGTGAAGGCTTTACTACCGACAATGGCAACTGGATACTGGATGTACACAACCTGGACCTGGTTGACCCGGTCAGGATGGAAAAAACCATCAACAACCTTGCTGGTGTAGTGACCTGCGGGCTGTTTGCCCAACGCCCCGCGGACCTGATTCTGATCGCCGCCAAAGAAGGTATCGAACAACTCTGAAGACCGTTCCCGAGCCAAAATCAATGTTGGCAATCTGTCGGACTCACCCTTATCTATTGCGGAAATGCCAATTTGGGGTGTCTTTTCAGTACCTATGCGCAAATTGGCAGTCTGTGATAGTTACTAACGCGTAAAAATCCGGTAAAATCCGCGCTCCAGAACCGACTGAAATTATTTTATATCCCAAATATAGGACTTTTGACATGAAATCACTGTTTTTCGTACTACTGACTGCGCTGTTGTTTTCGGCGTCTCCAGCGATGGCCGCCGATGCTGCGGCAGGTAAAGCCAAATCCGCGACTTGCATGGCCTGCCACGGTCCGACCGGTGTCAGCATCAACCCCATGTGGCCCAACCTGGCAGGACAGCAGGAACAGTACCTGGCCAAGCAGATCATGGCCTTTCGCGATGGCACACGCAAGGATCCCATGATGTCACCCATGGCTGCCGGACTCAGTGATGATGACATCGCCAACCTGGCTGCCTTTTACGCTTCGCAGTAAGACTTTAAATCTTCAAAAAACGCCGGACCTGCGTTCCGGCGTTTTTTCTGCGTTTTTTCTGTAAACCTTCCGCTTTCTGCCATTGGGCAATTGATCAACACGCGTATAATTCGGGGTACAATTTTGGGGGGCTGAATTTGCAAGAGAAAATGCCGTTATGCGCCTGACGCGATTTACAGATTATTCTTTGCGGGTCCTTATTTACCTGGGAAAGAACAGCGATAAGAGAGTTACCATCCACCAAATTTCCGAGTCATACGACATCTCCAGAAATCACCTGATGAAGGTAGTCAGCAACCTCACCCGGTTAAAGTTCGTCGCGGCACGACGGGGACCGGGTGGTGGCTTGAGTTTAAACCAACTGCCTGCTGACATCAGGCTTGACGAGGTCATCACCAACACCGAAAAGTGCCTGCAGGGTCTGGAAGCCAATGACGCTGTCGATCTAAGCGGAATGTCTGCCGATCACCGTCTGAGTGGTTTCCTTAACCTTGCACTGCAGGCTTACCTGGAAGCGCTCGGTCAATTTACGCTGGCCGATATCCTCGATCCACAAAGCGATGCCGCACGCCTGCTCGATTTGAACGAACAGGCAGCCTGAGGACAGGAACCCTCCCTTTGCCCCCCGGTCCGCTAGCCGTGAAGTCCGGGGTTGGTGAAAATATGTCTTAGATTCGACTCATTCTGTACTGTCAGTGTATGCTGGCGTACTGCAATCAATCCCCTGGAGCAGGCAAAAGATGAACCTATCAGCACAGTCTCAAACTTCACCCGTCACCCAGGCCATAGAGATTGCGATCAGGCTGGGTGTTATTTTCCTGATTGCGGCCTGGTGCCTGCAAATACTGGCGCCATTCATATCGCTGATCATCTGGGGTGCAATAATTGCCGTCGCGGTGTATTCACCTTTTCTGAAACTCACTGAGAAACTTGGCGGGCGGAAGAAGTTGGCAGTTACCCTGTTCGCGGTATTCGGAATTGCGATCATCCTGGTGCCGGTAATCTCTTTGTCCACGTCCATGGTGGAAGGCGCCACACATCTGGGGAGCGAAATAACAACGGGAAAAGTAACCATTCCACCACCATCCGTATCCGTCCAGGATTGGCCGATCATTGGAGAAAAGACCTATGAATTATGGCACCAGGCTTCAATCGACCTGAGTGCTCTACTGGAAAAATATCCAAATCAATTGTCAGCAGTCGGTAAAAGGTTATTGGGCGCAGCAGCGGGTGCCGGTATCGGCTTATTGCAATTTACACTTTCCATGCTGATAGCGGCAGTTTTTCTTTCGAGTGCTGATGCATCGCGCGAGGCAATGCACAGATTTGCCAATCGATTGGCTGCAGAACAGGGTGAACCCATGCTGGCATTATCCGTTTCAACCGTGCGAAGCGTTGCTGTCGGCGTCATCGGGATCGCCTTTATCCAGGCCTTGCTGGGAGGATTGGGCATGATGTTTGCCGGTGTACCGGCCGCTGGTCTGTTGGCCATCATCATCCTGGTATTGGCAATCGCCCAACTACCACCCATCCTGGTGCTCCTGCCGGTTATTTTCTACGTCTTTTCAGCTGAAAGTACAACGGTGGGTGTGATATTCATGATCTGGAGCATCCTGGTCGCCATGAGCGATGCCGTTTTGAAACCCATGTTGCTCGGACGTGGGGTGGATGCACCGATGCTGGTAATATTACTGGGGGCGATCGGCGGTATGATTACGTCCGGGATCGTCGGATTGTTCGTCGGTGCTGTAGTCCTGGCGCTCGGCTACAAGTTGTTCCAGGCGTGGATACTGCTGGCTGAACCGGAGACGGGCGAAACGCCGGCTCCAACGGAGCAGGAAGGCCGGCTTTAGCGAACGGCAGAAAACTGAGGGGACCAGACATGTTCATACCACTGATGCTTGGCAGCGTTATGGTATTTATTTCCATGGGTGTCCAGGTGACTTTCGTGGTCATGTTGATCCGTTACATGATCAGGATCATGAATCGGAAAGACCGGGATACACATGGTTTTGGCTTCGATACCTATGTCATCAGTATGATCTTGCTGATGTTGTTTTCTGGACACCTGTTCCAGATCGCCATCTGGGCTGCGATGTTTATGTACCTGGGCGAATTTGACGAATTCCTTACTGCTTTTTACCACTCCGCTGTCAACTTTGCCTCACTGGGTTATGGTGATATCGTCATGAGTGAGAAGTGGCGACTGCTCGGAGCGCTGGAAGCCAGCAACGGCGTCTTGATGTTCGGCCTGTCTGCCGGCACTATGCTGTCGGTTATGACACGACTATTCGCCCACCACCGGCTATCGGACTCTGCGCCGGATTGACCCGGGTTCTTGATCACCTATCCAGGCCAACCAGATAACTGAACATGCAAAGACCCGCCACATTGAAGCCCGTCAAAACAGTCTTTTTCGCTGTTCTGATCGCCCACCTGGCAGCCTGCGCCCCGGTCGGCCCCGACTTCGTCAAACCTGAAGCAGAGTTACCGCCAGGATGGTCACAGGCACGTGAAAACGGGCTGGAAGCTTCACCCATTAACCAGCCCCAGTGGTGGCGGGTATTCAATGACCAGGTGCTGGATAGGCTGGTTGAAACCGCATGGCAACAGAACAACTCACTTGAAATTGCCGGTCTGCGTGTACTTGAAGCACGCGCGCAATTGGGCATTGCGCAGGGTAATCGTTATCCGCAATCCCAACTGGCCGCCGGTAATGCCACCTATGTCTCCCCCGCTGATAATGTCGGCGGCGGTTCAAATGCCTGGCAATACGGTATCGGCGCGAGTGCCTCGTGGGAAATTGACTTCTGGGGCCGCTTCAGACGCGGGATCGAATCGGCCGATGCCGCCTACATGGCTTCCATCGCCGCCCGGGATCAAGCCCTGATCTTGCTGACCGCTCAAGTAGTGAATACCTATACAACCCTGCGCATCAACGAAGAGCAATTGCGCATTGCCCATGAAAACGTGGAAATACAACAAAGAAGTTACGACATCACCAGCGTGTTGTACCGCAATGGCTCGGAATCGGAATTGGACATGCAACAGGCGCACACGCTGTTGTTGAGCACCCAGGCAACCATTCCCGGCTTCGAGGTAAGTACAAAACAGGCCCGCAATGCACTTAGCACATTGTTAGGCAAGCCTCCAGGCGCGGTTGATCATTTGATCACCGGTGACCAGGGCATTCCCGTATTGCCGGAAAACGTCGAAGTAGGCATTCCAGCGGAACTGTTACGAAGACGGCCGGACGTGCGGCAGGCTGAATTCAATGCAATGGCTCAAAATGCCCTGGTTGGTCTGGCCGAGGCTGACCTGTATCCAAGTTTCAGCATCACAGGCAGCATCGGCCTGGTATCCGGCGGGCCGGGCGGCAGTGATTTTGGTGATCTGTTCAGTGGCGACGCGCTGGCCTTCTCGATCGGCCCGTCTTTTGTCTGGCCATTTTTGAACTATGGACGTATCCGCAACAACGTGAGGGTGCAGGATGCCCGCCTACAACAAACGTTGGTCGCCTACCGGGAGACGGTCATACAGGCTTCCAGGGAGGCTGAAGACGCGATGGTTGCTTTTAATGGCACACAGGCCCAGACACAAATCCTTGAAAAAACCGTAGAATCAGCACAGCGCTCCAATAAACTTTCCTTGCTTCGCTACCGGGAAGGGTTTTCAGATTATCAGCGGGTGCTTGATTCCCAGCAGGCCCTGTTTACGCAGCAGCAGCGTCTGGTCGGTAACCGTGGTACAGCGGTACTCAACCTCGTTGGTTTATACAAGGCGCTTGGCGGAGGCTGGGAGCATCAGGATGAACTACCAATGATCAGTGATCAAAGCCGCGGACAAATGGAGCAGCGTACAAACTGGGGTGAACTGCTGGAACCCGGCATACCCACCAGCGACAGCAGTACGGACAACGGTCAGTAGCCGGACAAATTATTGGAATCAGAATGCCACAAGAAAACGCAAACAAAAAACAAACCGAAGAACAAGCCATGCAGAAACCACCCAGGAATGCCATGGACCCTGTGCGTAAGTGGACATTTACCATACTGGGCATCGTAGTACTTTTAGTGGCGTGGTACCTGTTTGCAGATCGTTTGACACCCTACACCACGCAGGCACGCGTACACGCACTTGTAGTGCCGGTTGCCCCTGAAGTTTCGGGTACGGTGATTTCGGTCGACGTGGGAAACAACCAGCGTGTCAAAGCCGGACAGAAACTGTTCCAGATTGATCCCGAACGTTATGACCTGGCAGTACAAACAGCCGAGGCCGACCTGCAAACGGCGCGGCAATCCGTGGGTGTTTCAAGCGCCAATATCAATGCCGCCGAAGCCTCACTGGTATCCGCCGAGGCCAATTTTGTCCGCTCTGAAAAGGATGCGATGCGTCTCAAACGCATTAAGGAAGAAGACCCGGGCGCCATATCCGACCGACGAATTGAATCAGCGGAAGCATCCCTCGCCTCTGCGGTGGGACGTGTCGATGCCGCCAGGGCCAATGTTGAAAAAGCCCGGCAGGACCTGGGGCTGACCGGCGAACAAAATTCGCGCATCCTGCAAGCCCGGTCCGCGCTCGGCCAGGCCCGGTTGAACCTGGAGAGAACAACCGTCGTCGCACCCGAAGAAGGTCTGGTAACCGATGTACGGGTCAGCAACGGTAACTACGCCAACGCCAGCGCGCCGCAGATGACCTTTATCGCCGTGGACAATATCTGGGTTCAGGCAGACTTCACTGAAAACAACCTGGGCCATATCCGTGCCGGTAACAGGGTCCAGATCGTTTTTGATGTGATTCCAGGTGAGGTTTTCAGTGGCAGGGTGCGCGAGCTTGGTTTTGGCGTTGCCGTGAATTCGGCCCCGCTGGGCAGTCTGCCTACGATCGATAACGACCGCGACTGGCTGCGGGACGCACAAAGGTACCCGGTACTGGTTGACTTTGACTTGCCCATGCAAAAGGACAAGTCCCGCTTGCGGGTGGGTTCACAGGTCTCCGTTGTCGTATTTACCCGCGATAATGTTCTTCTCAATACCCTGGCGAAGTTTCATATGTGGATCCAGAGCTATTTGAGTTATGCGTTCTGAAACCAAAGCACCCCCGCCGGGTGCGAATATCGCCAGTCGCCGCATCCTGCGCCTGTCACTGGGTACCGCCCTGTCAATGGCTTTCTCGCAGATCATCGACTGGCCCATGTCCTTTATTGCCGCAGTATTCACAATGTTCATACTGGCGGTGCCATTACCCGCGCCCACCTTTAAAAGTGGTATCAAGTTTGTATTGGCCCTGGTCATTCCGGCCTATGCCAGCATGCTTTTGTTACCGTTTCTCGAATATGCCCGCTGGGCCGGTATTTTGCTGATAATTCTTGCTCTGTTCGGCAGTTTTTACTACTCGGCACGCGGTGGGTCTCCGGTCATGGGGATGTTTATGACCATGGGCACAACGATGATCGTTACCGTGGGCTCAGTCAGTTCTGAGGTCCTGTTGTCCGTAGTCAATGGCATTGGCGCCGGCGCACTTGCCGGTATCAGCTTTGTATACATAGCGCATGCCCTGTTACCGGATCCACAATCCGAACCCGGGGTCGCCAGCGGGGGTGCAAAGCGTGCGCCTCCGCCCGTTCCGTCGCTGGTATCAGCACGCAGAAACGCATTCCGTTCACTGGCGGTGGTTTTGCCGCTGGTAATCATTTTTCTGTACAGCAGCGCCAGTGCCGGCTACGTCGTTGTCATGATCAAGGTAGCGAGTATGGGTCAACAGGCCAACGCGGACGTCAGCCGGGCAATGGGCCGCACACAACTCGAGTCCACACTCTGGGGCGGCATTGCGGCTATCGTAGCCTGGCAGGTGATGAGCATCTGGCCCTCATTGCTGATGTTTTGCCTGTTGCTCGGGCTGGCAGGCCTGTTGTTTGGTCCGCGTATATTCCAGGGTCCGGGCATGCACCCGAAAGCCAGCATGTGGTCGTATGCTTTTTTGACCATGATCATCGTACTGACACCGGCCGTGATGGACTCGCAGGGGGGCAGCGATGCCGGTGCCGCGTTTTATACCCGTTTGATGCTGTTCGTTGCGATCGCGGTCTATGGCACGGTTTCAGTGGCTGTATTTGATGCGTTCTGGCCACAGTGTGGCTCCGAAGAGGCTGCTCTTCGTGACTCATGAGGTAATGGACGGCAAGCGGGTTCATCGGCCTCAGATAGCCATCCGTTCTACAAGAACCAATTGTCCTGCTGCTATAATCCACCACAGTCCTAACAGCAAATAAAACAATGTCTGAATCCAACCTTTTTAGAACCAGGAATCCGTTACAGGCCTGCAGGCGTTTGTTGCCGTTCTTTGTAGTTGCGTGCCTGGCCCATACACCCGCATTAATGGCCCTGCAGGAACAACCGGCTACAGGCCAGCCACCCCCTGCCTCTGTTGAAGAGGTCGTGTTTGTAGATAACCTGGGCCGTGATACCCCCCGTAGCAGCTTTGTGGGTTTTATCACTGCCACGGAAAATTTCGATTACAAGGCAGCTGTTGATTATCTGGACTTACGTAACCTGCCGCATAAAGCCCGTCAGTTCAGTGGCGAGGAGTTGGCCGAACAGCTGGATTTTATCATCAAGCGCGGTATGAAAATAGACACTGAATTACTCAGCTCCAAGACAACGGGCCAGGTCGTTGACGGCCTGCCTGAATACCGCGATGAGCTCGGCCATCTGCAATCCCGCGGAGAAGAACAGGTGCTTTACCTCCAAAGGGTCCCCGGTCTCAACGACAACTATATCTGGAAGGTTTCCAACGCGAGTATCGCACTGGTGCCCGAACTATATGACTGGTTCAGTTATCCGGAATGGGTAGAAGCCATCCGTATACGATTGCCCCAGGATTCCAGCTTCCTGGGGATCGAATTATTCAAATGGGTGATAATACTCGGTATTGCGTTATTGGCCTACCCGCTGTTTTGGCTTATCGCACTGGGTTTGAGCAGGACGCTGTGCAAGCAGGGGTCACCTTTATACCCGGATGTTCGCAAATTATTGACCCGCCCCGTGACCATTTACGCGGTCGGGATATTGACCGGGAGTTATTTAAAAGAGCTTGGCCTTGGTGCATTTGCACAAAAAATTATTGAAGCCCAAACCCTTATGACCATCGTTGCAGTCTGGATAATTTTCTCGTTAGTCGACCTGGCCCGTGCCTGGCGCAGGGAAAAATTCGTGGCCAAGGGGCGCGCCGATGCCCATATCCTTGGCCGGCCGGTCGCCAACGCATTCAAGTTATTGACCGTCCTCATTGCCACCCTGGTATGGCTGAATAATAGCGGTGTCGAGATCACAGCATTGCTTGCCGGACTTGGTGTCGGCGGTATCGCACTGGCCCTGGCTTTGCAAAAGCCCATTGAAGACCTGTTGGGAGCTGTTTCCATCTACTCGCAGCAACCAATAATTACCGGTGACCTGTGCAAGTACGGCAATATCCTCGGCCGAATTGAAGAAATCGGTCTGCGGACTACACGTATCCGCACGCTTGCCAACACGCTGGTCTCCGTTCCCAACTGTTTGATAGCCCACGGCGCCATCGAGAACTATTCGGCCCGTAAAACAATGTTGTACCACCCCGAATTGCCGTTGCGTTATGACACCAGCAGGGAACAAATGCAGACCATAATTGATGGTATTGACAACCTGGCGCGTGAGCATGAAAAGGTCATTGATGACTCGGTCAGAATCAAATTTACTGAATTTTCAGAAAACGCCATGATCATCAGGGCGCGGATTTATGTGGATGAATCAGATTTCAGTAATTACCTTGCAGTGGTGGGGGACCTAAACATGAGCATTATGAAAGTCGTGCAAGACGCCGGCGCCCACTTCGCGCAAGGCGCAAAAACCATTATGCTGGAAAAAGGTGCCAGTACCGGGGTTCAGGCCGAGGTGCCAGGGGCTTGAGCCGGACATTTCACGGGTTAAGTGCGTTAGCCGGGATGGTGGACATGAATGTCCACCCTACGGGCTGCCGGGGCGGCGGTAATGAATGTCCAACCCAGGATTTTATTCCATTTCCGGTTGGGTGATCTCTTGCAGGCGGGTTTCGATGTAGCCGTAAAAGGGATTGCTGCGTAGTCGTTGTAACAATGCAGGTGGCAGGACCAGCACACCGCTCTCGCCCAGAATTTGCACCCGCCCAAGGTGGGGGTAGTCAGCATCGGATACGGCCGACTCCAGGCCGTAAACCTCGTCATCGAGTGGAAATGGAAGCGCCACGTGTGACAATGAATAGACATCCTCGGGCCAGGCATAATCCAGGTCACGGGTGACAAACCCCGGCACACCTGCGACCCGTTGTAGTTCATGCATCTCGCGGCTGTTTTCAGAACGGTTGCTTATTAACGTCAGGCTGTAAGCTCCGGGGTCTTCGTCCATGATACGCCTTAATAACAGATCATGTTTCGGCTGGATAAACTCCTCCAGGCCGGCCAGGCGGTTGAGATCAAATATCACCAACTCGCTGCCGTTTTCCGGCAGTTTCCCATACAGCGCATCCAGCACCGCCGAGGTGATTACCGTGTTGTCGACCAGCGACTGAAACGTGAGTACCGGCGGCATGTGCTGCAGACTTCCACTTGTGGCCATGCGCTGAATTTGTTCTTTCACCGTCGTCGTCAGCTTATAGCTCTGCCTTCCGGCGTTCATCGGAAAAGAATTGTATTTATGCGGATCGTATTCAGGAGAGATATCGAGCCAGCGGGATTGTTCGAAAAAATCAACCTGGCCCAGCCAGTAGAACAGCCCTGAAAAGCGTGCCAGGGCGTCAACCCCGACCATGGGTGACAACAAAAACAAATGCTCGGGGGTTCTGAGCCCGGCGTCTTCAATCGAGTCAAGGCTGTACTTGAGCGCCAGGCTCCCACCATTCGAATACCCGAGCACATAAAATGGTTGCCCGGCCTGAAGTTGTCCCGCCACGTGCTCCGCGGCCAGCTTGACCGCGGCGAGCCAGTCCTGCCATTGCATTCGGTCCAGTTCAGCCGGTATCGTGCCGTGCCCAGGCAGACGGAGGTTCAAAACATAAAACCCCTGTGAATAAAACATCGCTGCCAGGTGGCGCAGGGAATACGGAGAATCGGTCATACCGTGGAGTAACAATGCCCCACCCCTGACCGAAGACGGCCGCATCTCGCTGCTGCGGTTAAAATTGTGTCCGGATTTTTCCGGGTAGGAAAGATTGCCCTGGCTGAACCGGTTGAGTCGTTGGCGTTTTTGCTGACTGGCACCGGTATCCACCCGGGTTTGAAGTTCGGCAAAAACCACGGCTTCATTCTCCAGGTATTGCTCCAGCGTCGTCACGGACTCACCGGCAGCGGCCCGGAACTCGGAATTGATCTGTTCGGTATGCCACCACTCCAGCTCCGGGCCATTGCGGAGCGCGATTGCCCTTGCCAGTATCAGGGTGACCGCCACCAACAGCACCGAAGACAACACGAAGCTGACCAGCCGGATGACGATACGAACGGTTTTCCTGATCATAAGGCGAGCACCCCGATTTCCCGTACTTCAACACTCATTGCCAGGTACCTATAACATCCCGTAGGGTGGACATTCATGTCCACCATCCAATCCCGTAGGGTGGACATTCATGTCCACCATCCAAACCCGTAGGG
>Ga0255052_10002061_pt1 | contig 14692 bp, 9 predicted proteins | sample JV7_2_21_MG_FD_188632 | JGI IMG/M metagenome (GOLD analysis project Ga0255052, IMG submission 188632) | Seawater microbial communities from Jervis Inlet, British Columbia, Canada - JV7_2_21 | ecosystem: Environmental > Aquatic > Marine > Inlet | place: Canada: British Columbia | collected...
TCGCCGTATACGGCCAAGGACATTCGTTTTACGACCAATAACGGCTACCTCTACGCGTTCGTCCTCGACTGGCCGGGCGCTGGCAAGAACGTCACGATCCAGAACATCACCGCTATGAACACCCGCGTTGAACCGGTCACGTCCGTCTCGATGCTGGGCGTTGACGGGTCGATCGAGTGGCGTCAAACCGGTGACGGGCTGGTCATCACCATGCCCGACGACAAGCCGGGAGAGAATGCCTACGTGCTGAAAATCGGCTTCGAGTAGCTAGAGATGACGATTCATGTACGGGCCGCGGTCTTTGGCATCGTGGCACTGTTCTTCCTGGCGCCCGCCTCGGGAAACCCGGAATACCAGGCTATCGAAGAGTCGCTTGCCGAACATACAGCGGCGCCGGATTGGTTCCGCGATGCAAAGTTAGGCATCTACTTTCACTGGGGGCCCTACACGGTGCCCGAGTATGGAAATGAGTGGTACCCCAGGTGGATGTTCTTCCGGGACATGGTTCTAAAGAAGAACGGAGTAAATTACGACTACTTTTCTCACCACCAGGAAACCTGGGGCGATGCGAGCGAGTTTGGCTACCATGATTTCGTACCGATGTTTACGGCCGAAGAGTTCAATGCGGACGAATGGGCCGAGCTGTTCCAAAAATCGGGCGCGAAATTCGCAGGGCCGGTCGCAGAACATCATGACGGATTTGCGATGTGGGATAGCGACGCCACGCCGTGGAACTCATTGGATATGGGCCCCAAACGGGATGTCACTGGTGAGTTAAGCGCTGCGCTTCGAAGTCGCGATTTGAAGGTCATCACAACCTTTCACCACGCCCGCAACCTGCAGCGCTATGTTGGCAACACAGACGAGATGAACCGAAGCGTCGTGCATCCACGGCACCGCTACCGCGACAGTCATTATCCGTGGGTAGCGGGCTACCCAACGACGTCAGACGATGACACGCTCAAGTATCTGTACGGCAATATTCCGGAAGACATTTGGTTGAGAGAGGTCTGGTTGCAGAAGCTCCAGGAAGTCATCGATAAATACGAACCGGACATCATCTGGTTCGATAGCTGGCTTGATCGGATACCGTTGGAGTATCGAATGGAATTCGCGGCGTACTATCTGAATCACGCCCGCCAACTGGGCAAAGACGTCGTCATAACCCGTAAGCAGGATGATCTGCCTCTCTCGTTTTCCATTGACGACTACGAAAAAGGGAGAATGGATCGCCTGACAGCAGAGCCATGGCTTACGGATGACACGATTAGTCTCGGCAGCTGGTCCTACACTCGCGACCTGGGTATCAAGAGTTCCCGACGCGTTCTTCACGATTTCATCGACATTGTCAGCAAGAACGGTCAATTGCTATTGAATATTTCTCCACGGGCAGATGGGTCGATACCTGACGATCAACGTGACGTTTTGCTGGACCTCGGTGTCTGGCTGGCGCTCAACGGCGAAGCGATTTATGAGACGCGCCCGTGGCGCGTGTTCGGTGAGGGGCCAACTCGCCTGAGTCGTGGGGGTGGTTTCGTCAAGGCAGTTGAGTACACACCAGGGGACATTCGATTTACGACGCGCGGCGAAGATGTCTTGTATGTCATTAGCCTCGGCCGACCGCAGGGGCGACTGACTGTCCAGTCCCTAAGTAAACACTTAAGTTTGTACGAAGGCGAAATCGACGATGTGAGCCTGGTGGGAAGTACCGATAAGGTTACGTGGGAACGGGATGCATCGGGACTCAACATCACCGTGCCGCAGTCAGTGCCCGAGCAGCTGGCCTATGTCTGGCGTGTTGTAAAGAAGGCGGACCAGGAGTAAGCAGCGTGATTAGAAATTCGATAGACCAATGCTGCCTGGCCATAATCACGGCGCTGCTATCGGCGGCCAGCGGCGCGGCGGATTTGAGGCCCAACATCATCCTCATAATGGCAGACGATGTCAGTCCGGATGTCTACGGTTTTTATGGCCAGCTCGCCGCGGCCAACACGCCCAACGTCGACGCGCTGGCGGAGCAGGGCGTTGCATTTCGCACGGCCTGGGCGACGGCGATGTGCGCCCCGACTCGCGTGGAGATCATGACCGGCCGCTATGCGAACACGACAGGCGTGTACCAAAACGGCATGTGGTTCGGGGACTCCGACAAGAATGTCTACATCGAGAATATTGCGTTCTCGAAGATTCTCCACGACGCCGGCTACGCCACGGCAATCACTGGAAAGTGGCACGCTGGCAAGCAAATGCCGTACGAAGAGGTGCTGGCGTTCGATGAGTACGCGCTTTGGGAAAACATCAAGGAAATCGAGTCTCTGCCGGGTTCTCCGAAATTCTCAGGCCTGATGGAGGACGAAAAAACAACGTCTCGATACTGGCACCCAGGATACGTCGTCAATGGACAGCTACTCGACACCAAGCGATTGGACTATGGTCCGGATATCGAAGCCAGGTTCGTCATGGACTTCATGGAACGCAGCGTCGACGCCGGACAACCGTTCCTTGCGTACTGGCCGACCGTAGCGCCGCACGGCACGCGTACAGGCTATCCTACATCGCCCTTGTACGGCGAGCCCGGAGTCCTTGGTGACGCACCGACGGCGGAAGAGCGTGCTGCCCGGTTCAAAGCGCTAAACGAATACATTGACTTGAAGGTCGGTGAGGTCGTCGCCAAGGTCCACGAACTTGCCATCGAAGACAACACGATCATTATTTTCCTGTCGGACAATGGCACTGCGGTTACTGCAAAAACTCGCGGCGTCGAGCGCGGCTCACACGTATTGTTTGTCGCTGCTGGTGCAGGGATAAAACAACGCGGCCTTACAGATGAGTTGACGGACCTTACTGACATCCTGCCGACGCTCGTGGAACTCGCCCAGGCAGAAGAAGCAGTCCCGGATGCTGCCGAGTTCGACGGCAAGAGTCTTGTTCCTTTCCTGCGCGGCGACACGGATACACATCGCGAATGGATCTATGCCTATATATCCGGGTCCCAGTTGCTACGCACGAAGAATTACATGCTGGAAGTCGTAAATCCGATATTGGGGATGCCGAAGGGACGTTTGTACGACACGGGTGACAATCGCTTCGGGCACGGGTATGAGCTCATTACTGACGTTTTCGAGCACCAGGCACACCAGGCAGCCAGAGCGCTGTTTGACTCTATTCTGGAGCGATTTCCGCCTGTGACACGTGACCACGAATTTTTCGGGACCATGAAGGGTGCAGAGTTTCTAGCCGAGTATGAGGATGAGAAGGCGCGCAATAAGCACCTGTACAGCCACAAAGATTACGATTTCTATGACCAGACATACGCCGAATAAGCGCGTATTCCGTAAATGAGGGAGCTCTTGACCCCTCCTAAATATCCGCGGCGACGCTTGCTGGTAAATTTCATTGGTAAAAAGTGTTTACAAACCGGGATGTTTGTACTAAGCTGTTATCAGAATTTCATATACCAAAAGATCTTTTATATATGAACATCTTTAGGCAGATTAGTATTTTCGCGGGGAAGGATCATGTTTGATTTGAGAAACAAGAGTTTAACTTTGCTGTGTCGCTCAGCATTAGTGGGCGGTGCTATTGCAATCGTTGGTGCAGGCGCACCGCAGATAGCGCTTGCACAGGACAATACGGGCGCGGCTGATGATGTGCTGGAGGAAATCGTCATCACCGGCTACCGTTCGTCGATCATCGCCGCAAGAGAAGCGAAGCGACAGTCGAATTCGATCAGCGATGCAATTATTGCCGAGGATATCGGCAAGTCGACGGACGAGAATATCGCCGAGGCCTTGAGTCGGGTCACGGGTATCTCGATTCAAAATGCCGATGGCATCGGTTCGACGGTCACGGTTCGTGGTATTGACCCGAATCTCAACTCTGTCTCGATCAACGGCGTGGAGATAGGCTCCTCAGGTGACGGTCGCGCGGTCGACCTTAGCGCCTATTCCGCGGATATGCTGTCGAAGATCGAGGTCGTTAAAACGTCCAACGCCAGTCACAACGAAGGCAGCCTTGGTGGGGCTGTCAACCTGACCACTGTGCGGCCCCTGGCACGAGGTCAGGATCGAACCACGGGCGAGCTGCAATGGCGCAGCACAGATTTTGACGGTGAGGACGACTACAAAGCCAGTTTCGGCCTAATCCGGAAATTCGCCGATGACCGCTTCGGTATTGCCGCGACTATCGTTCAGGACAATCAGTTCCGTCGCAGCGACTACTTTTCGACATTTCAATGGCGCGTCGACAGCTATCTTGACCCGGTTAGTCTGCAGACCGGTCAGACGATCCCAGGCAGGGTGTATGGCGTAGCGCCGCGATTCTCAGTTCAGCGTCTCAACGGAATTGATCGGGACAACACGTCCGCCAATGTCGTGCTCCAGTTTCAACCGACGGATACGTCAGATGTCTACCTTGATTTGTCGTACTCGAACCTCGATATGGTGACCGACTTAATCCAGCTGCAGTCGAGAAACTGGCACGCCAATAATCCAACGGCGGGCACCCCGAATCCCGGTCGCCCGATACCCGGATCCGCGATTCTCGACGAGGACAATCAAACCTATGTGTTCAACCTGTCAGATCGCGTGAGCAGTTTCCTGCAGAGCCGACACCAGGAAGAAGAGCGCAAGACACTTACAACGACGTTGGGCGGCAGCCTGGTCGCAGGACCCTGGACGATGGAAGGCCGGCTCAACCACATGCGCCTGACCTCGGAAACGCCGATCTGGCACCAGGTTAATTTCCAAAATGTCATAGGCAACCCGGCTTCAGTCGTGCCGAGTGGTTTCAGCTGCGGCATGGAGGTCGACCCGGCAACGAACGCGTTGACGCCAGGTGGAACCCAGGTTGGCACACTGGGCACATGCGGCGCCCTCTTCGGAACCTGGTGGCCCATCGATGACCCGGACCAAGGCCCGAGACTTGCCCAGGCGCGAATTAACGGCCGCGATGTCCATGACGAGACGACGTCCCTGTTTCTCGACTTCACCTACGAATTCGACAACCCGGTCTGGTCCTCGCTGCAGTTCGGTGCGAAGCACTCCGACCGCAACAAGGATCGCTTTCAGAATGATGTGTCGGCAGCCACCGAAGTCGCTACTGGCAATAATATTCCGATCAGCCAGTTCTCGAATCCGTTCCCGTTTTCGGACCCATGGCTGGGTGGTGAAGCCGCGCCAGGCCAGGTGACACGGTGGATCGTGCCGGACATCCAGGCATCATTCGATTTCCTCTTCCCAAGCGGCGTTCCGGGTACGAACCCGAATCCGCTGCAGACCTGGGACATCACCGAAGAGGTGGTCGCTCTGTATGCGATGGCCAACTTCCAAGGCTTTGAGGGCAGGCTTTCCGGCAATATCGGTGTACGTTACGTCGATACGCAGCTCGATGCACTCGGCAATAGTGGAATCACGTTCCGCCCGCCACGACCGACCTACTTTACACTTCTGGATTCGGACTGCACATCGATCACCGGCGGTAATTGTTTCGTCGAAACAGGAGTCAATGAATCGAAGGACTATCAGGAGTTTCTCCCGAGCCTGAATCTGACCTTCGACGCGACGGACGACATGCTCGTCAGATTCGGCTTGTCCACAACCATGGCGCGGCCATCGTTCGACGATCTGCGCCCTGGCGGAAATCTGGACATCAGGTCGTTCGAAGCGAGCAGTTTCAGAGGCGGCAATCCGCTTCTGGAGCCGCTCGTGTCGGACAATATTGACGTCTCGTGGGAGTGGTACTTCGGTGATTCGAATTTGCTGGCGGCCGCCGTATTCTATAAAGACATGAGTGACTTCACCTTTACGTCCGTATTTGCAAGACAGTACGAAAATCCGTTCACGGGCGAACCGTTCCGCGACGAGACACAGGGACTGGGTCCTGACGGCCAGTTTCCGTTCGCCGAGATTGTGTCTACGACCGCAGTTAACGGCGCGAGCGCCGAGATCCTCGGCCTGGAGCTGACGTACCAGCAGACTTTCGATGATCTGCCCGGGTTCCTGAGTGGGCTCGGCACCGTGCTCAACTACACCTACGCCGACAGCGAAGCGGACTATGACGATCGTGGACCGGCGGACGATCCTTACGTGGGTTATCCGTTCATTAACACGTCCGAGCACACCTACAATGCGACGCTATTCTGGGAAAATGACCGGGCTTCGGCGCGTCTCGCGTACAATTGGCGCAGCGAGCGGCTGGTCACCCCCGTTGATAGACAGATGTCGACCTGGGCCGACGATACCGGCTCGCTTGATGCCTCGTTTAACATAAACATCACCGACCGCGTTTCTCTTACCGGAAATGCAGTCAATCTGACGGATGAGGCTCCGCGTTTGTACCAGACGGTTGCATTCGTCAACGCCAATCAGCCCGGCGTGGATGTTGAAGGTAACGCGTTCAGTGGTTCCGTCTACAAGGGCAGGACGAGTTCGTTGAACTACTACGGTCGCACCTACCGCTTCGGTGTGCGTGTCACTTTCTGATCCCCCCAAGCTGCCTGATAATGATAAGTATTCACACTGATTATCAGCGCTTCATTCAGGCGCCACCACCAGGTGGCGCCTGTTTTTGAACAACCGAAGAAGTACGGGGAATGAAATGCAGATGAAAGCCGTTGTTTGTGAAAAGCCGGGTGAGATCGGGCTTGTTGACCGGCCGGTCCCAGAGGCCGGCGACGGCGAGGTCTTACTCAAGGTACAGCGTGTAGGACTGTGTGGAACCGACTTTCATATCTACGGTGGCAAACACCCGTTCCTCGAGTACCCGAGAATTATGGGCCATGAGTTATCGGGTGAAGTGGCGAGTGTGCCAGCAGGTAGTCAGTTCAAAGTTGGCGACCCGGTGATCGTAAATCCTTATCTGCCCTGCCAATCTTGTGTGGCATGTCGTCAGGGCAAACCGAATTGTTGCGTCAACGTCTCGGTGCTCGGTGTTCATGATCATGGTGGCATGTGTGAGTATCTCGCCGTCCCCGAACTCGCCCTGTATCCGGCCCGGAATCTGACCCCCAATCAGGGCGCGATGGTCGAGTTTCTCTCCATAGGCGCACACGCGGTCAGTCGCGGCAGGGTGACGGCAGGCCAGCGTGTTCTTGTTGTGGGAGTAGGGCCGATCGGCCTGGGAGCCGCGCTGATCGCACGCCTTGAAGGTGCGGACGTAACGGTTCTTGATGGCAACGCTTCGCGCATCGAAAAGGCGAAGAGCGAATTTGGTTTCAGTCAGGCTGTCTTCCTGTCGGAGAAAACGCAGGAAGAACTGTCCGCGTTTACCGATGGTGAGTTCTATGATGTTGTGTTCGATGCAACCGGCAATGCCAAAGCGATAGAAGCGGGCTTTGGACTGGTCGCACATGGTGGGACCTATGTGCTGGTAAGCGTCGTCAAAGACACGATCTCATTCGCCGATCCCGAGTTCCACAAGCGAGAGATGAGCCTTGTCGGGAGTCGCAATGCGACTCGCGAAGACTTCGAATACGTGATCTCGAAGATCGAGTCTGGCGACCTGCCCACCGACAAGCTGCATACTCACAGCTGTGCGCTGACCGAATTGCCGCAGCAGTTGCCGGAGTGGAGTGCCAATCCGGATGAAGTCATCAAGGCGATCGCCAAAATCTGATACCGAGGTAGGCATCGTGTCTCAATTGAGTGCAAGCACGCTGAACACACTACCGGCGACGGTCGGTGTTCCTGCGTATGATCGCGCGGCAATCAGCACCGGCATCGTGCACCTGGGTCCCGGCGCATTTCATCGCGCGCACCAGGCGGCTTATGCCGAAGATGTGCTGTCGCTGGACCCGGCATGGGGAATTTGCGGCGTGTCGCTCCGCAGTACGGGTGTTCGCGATGCGCTACAGGATCAGGACAATCTCTACACGCTGGCGTTGCTGGGTGAGTCGACGTCGTACCGAATCATCGGCTCGATTCACGAAATGCTGGTGGCGCCCGAAGATCCCGATGCGGTTCTCGAGCGGCTGACCCGGCCGTCGACACATGTCGTGAGCAGCACGATAACTGAAAAGGGTTATTGCTTGACGCCCGACGGGGACCTGGACACTGTACGCGACGAAATCGTCCACGACTTTTCAAATCCACAGCAACCCGTGAGTGCGCCGGGCTACCTGTGCGAAGCACTGCGCCGACGGCGCGAGAGCGGCGTCGCGCCGTTTGTACCATTGTCGTGCGACAACATGGCGGACAATGGCAAGCGGGTTCGCAATGCGCTGTTGCAATTCGCCGGACAAACGGACCAGGAACTTCAAAAGTGGATCGCCGATGAAGTGAGCTTCCCGTGTACGATGGTCGATAGCATCACGCCGGCGACCGACGATGCACTGCGCGACCGAGTTGCGAGCGATCTGGGCCTTCGCGATGCGTGGCCCATTCAGCGCGAACCGTTTACTCAGTGGGTCATCGAGGACGCGTTTAATACGCCTCGACCGCCCTGGGAAGATGTGGGCGCGACCATGACCACTGATGTGCGCGGCTTCGAAGAGGCGAAACTGCGTTTGCTCAACGGGACGCACTCGTCACTGGCCTATCTCGGATCACTGGCAGGACATGAAACGGTGGCCGAGGCGATGCAGGACGGTCGTCTCGTCGCCTACCTGCGCACAATGATGGCCGAAGAAATCTGTACAAGCCTGACAGCCCCTGCCGGGTTAGACCTCGCGGAATACAGCCAATCGATACTGCAGCGCTTCGCAAATCCCAATATTCGATACATGTTGGGTCAGATCGCCTGGGATGGTTCGCAGAAGATTCCGTTTCGCCTGTTGATGACGATCGCCGATAACCTGAAGGCCGGGCGATCGACTCGACGCCTGATGCTGGCGGTCGCGGCATGGATGAAGTTCGTGCGTCGTGTTGCAGTCGACAACAGCGAACACGTTGACCCGCTCAAAAAAGAACTATTTGACATCGCCGCGAGATGCAACGGCGATGCGCGGAACGACGTTGAGCGCTTCCTGACTTTACGGCAGATATTTACCGAAGACCTCACGACTTTGCCCGGTTTCACCGACGGCCTCGTCGCCGCCTATACTGCAATTGCTAATGCAGAAGCAGCGGATATTTACGCTGCGATCGACAGCAACTCATAGAGAGGTTGTGACGATGACAACAGAAGTCGAAGACCGTTTGCAGCGCGCACCGGTGGTGCCGCTCGTGCAGGCAGACAATCCGGAAACCGCGGTACAAATTACACGTGCATTGGTTGCAGGTGGCCTCACTGTAGTGGAGGTGGTGTTAAGAACACCGGCGGCGCTTGCGTGTCTGCGAGAGGTGGCCAAATCCGTCCCGGAGGCCTGTGTGGGTGTAGGGACCGTATTGAGCGCAGATCAGGCCCGCGAGGCTATTGATGCGGGCGCGGCGTTTATTGTCTCACCGGGGCTCGACGACGGCGTGGTAGAGGTCGCACAGTCGAACGAGCTGCCGGTCTATCCGGGTATCGCGTCGGCAACCGAGGCGCAGCATGCCTGGAACCTGGGCCTGCGTTCGGTCAAGTTTTTCCCGGCTGGTCAGGCAGGCGGAACGGCCATGCTCAAGGCATTGAGCTCGGTGTTTGGTGGCATGAAATTCATGCCGACAGGCGGCGTCTCTGCAGGCAACCTTGTGGAGTACCTCGCGATTCCGTCTGTGCTGGCGTGTGGTGGCAGTTGGTTGACACCCAAGGATGCGATTGAAGCCGGCGATTTTGAGGATATTACGAAACTCGCGAGTAGCGCGTTGGAAATCGCGCAATCAGTTAGAGGTTAAACGAGATGTCAGAATTCATAACATTTGGCGAGATCATGTTAAGGCTCAAGACGCCAGGACATGAACGTTATTTTCAGTCACCGGCCTTCGAGGCGACGTTCGGCGGCGGCGAGGCGAATGTCGCGGTTGCTTTGGCCAATTACGGGCTTGATGCCGCGTTTGTCAGTGCGCTGCCCGGTAACGATATCGGCGACGCGGCCCTGCGCCAGGTGCGCGGATTCGGCGTCGATGTTCAGCATATTCGACGTTCCGGTGAGAGAGTAGGTATTTATTATCTGGAGGCGGGCGCGAATCAGCGGCCGTCCAAGGTCGTCTACGACCGCGCTTACTCGTCGATTTCCGAATGCAAGCCGGGCGACTTTAACTGGAATGCGATATTCGATGGCGCCAAGTGGTTTCACATCACTGGCATTACTCCGGCGCTGACAGAATCGGCGGCCGAGGCCAGCCTTGAATCGGTCAAAGCGGCGAAAGCTGCCGGCGTCACGGTTTCCTGTGACTTTAACTTCCGCGGCAAGCTGTGGAATTACGGCAAGACGGCGCCGGAGGTGATGACCGAGCTCGTTAAATACGTCGACGTCGGCATCGCGAATGAAGAAGATTGTCAGAAGTCACTGGGCATTACCGCCGATGTCGATGTTGAGACAGGTGAACTCGACACCAGCAAGTACGAAGCGCTCAGTGCGAAGATGATGGAAGTGTTTCCGAACCTCTCGGTGATGGCGATCACATTGCGCGAATCAAAGAGCGCCGACAGAAACGGCTGGTCGGCGTGTCTGCGCGACAGAGACGGATTCCGCCTTTCGCGGCACTATGAAATCACCGACATTATCGATCGTGTCGGCGGCGGCGATAGCTTCGCATCGGCACTCATCTACGGCCTGACGGCGTACGAAGATCGACAGCAGTCGCTGGAGTTCGCGGTTGCGGCAAGCTGCCTGAAACATTCGATCCTGGGTGACTTCAACCGGGTGACGGTACCGGAAGTCGAGAAGCTCATGAGCGGCGACGCATCCGGACGAGTTCAGCGGTGAGCGCGAAGCGCAGAGTCGGCAAGACGAGTCTCGAGGTCGGTGAAATCGGCGTCGGTTGCGGCACGCTGGGCAATCTTTACCGTGAGGTCAGTGACGAAATGGCCGAGGCCGTCATCGACACGGCTTGGGGCGCCGGGTTGCGCTATTTTGATACGGCCCCGTTTTACGGCCTGGGTTTGAGTGAAACACGCGTCGGTTCGGTACTGTCGCAGTATCCCCGCGATGAATACGTGTTGTCGACGAAAGTCGGCAAATTGCTGCACCCGGCCGAGCCGGCCGCGGAGCGCTACGGTTTCATCAATGCGATGCCAAACGACATTACCTATGATTATTCCTACGATGGCATCATGCGCTCGGTCGAAGGCAGCCTGGAGCGGCTCGGAATCGGACGCATCGATATCCTGTTCATGCACGATATCGGCCGTTTTACCCATGGCGACGAGAACGAGCACCATTTCCCGATCGCGATGGACGGTGGCTACAAAGCGCTGGATGAGTTGCGCAGCTCGGGCGCCATCAGCGCGTTCGGCCTCGGCGTCAACGAAGTCGAAGTCTGTGTCGATGCGATGCAATTCGGCCACTGGGATTGCTTCCTGCTGGCCGGGCGCTACACATTGCTGGAGCAGGGCGGCCTGCATGATTTTCTGCCGGCCTGCGTAGATGCGGGGACGTCGATTGTCCTTGGTGGCGCCTACAACTCAGGGATACTCGCGACCGGCACGCGCCGCGGTGGCACGATCTACTACGATTACGGAGAAGCGCCACAGGACGTCATCGATCGCGTCAGCGCGATGGAAGACGTCTGTGACGAATTCGACGTACCGTTAATCGCTGCCGCGCTCCAGTTTCCACTCGCGCACCCAGCCGTCTGTTGCGTCATACCTGGTATGGGCAATCCGAAACGCATCGCGCAGACCCTGGGTTTTTACGAACTCGAGATCCCGGCCGAATTCTGGGCGACGCTTAAAGAACGTGAGCTGATCGCGGCCGATTGCCCGGTACCCGAATAGAGGACTGTTTATGATTGTATTTTTTCGAGCCGTATCGTTCGTGCTCGCCGTGCTGTATTTGACAGCCTGCGGATCCGAGACCGAAATGGTTGCTGAGTCAGTCGAATCGCCTCCCAACATCCTGTTCGTCATGCTCGACGACATGGGTAAAGAATGGGTTTCAGCCTACGGCTCCGAGAGTGCTTCCACGCCCGCTATCGACGCGCTTGCCCGCGATGGCATGCGCTTCGATAATGTGTGGTCGAATCCGCAGTGCACACCGACTCGGCTGACATTACTCACCGGCCAGTATCCGTTTCGCAACGGTTGGGTCAATCATTGGGATGTCCCTCGTTGGGGACATGCCTACTTCGATTGGCGGGAATATCCCAGTCTCGCCGGCACGTTGAAGTCCGCAGGCTACGCTACGGTTGCCGCGGGCAAATGGCAAATCAACGATTTTCGCATCGAGCCCGAGGCGATGCGAAGGCACGGCTTCGACAGCTATGCGATGTGGACGGGTTATGAGGAAGGCGTTGAGGCCAGCGCCGAGCGTTACTGGGACCCGTATATTCACACCGAGTCGGGCAGCAAGACCTACGAGGGCGAGTACGGCACGGATATCTTCGTGGCGCGCCTATCTGAGTTCATAAGTGAGCACAAAGACAGACCCTGGTTCGCGTATTTTCCACTCGCCTTGCCGCATCCACCCTACGTGACAACGCCGGCGCAGCCGGACATTGGAGATGACGAGCAAGCCCGGTATCGCGCAATGATTGAGTACGGCGACTATACGGTGGGCCAGTTGACGTCGTTGATTGATGAACTCGGGCTACGTGACGATACGATCATTATCGTTACCGGAGACAATGGTAGTCCGAAAGCCCGCCAGGCGACGATGAATGGCAGAACGATTACGGGCGGCAAATCGCTGACGAGCGAAAACGGGATTGCAGTTCCGTTTGTCGTGCGTTGGCCCTCGAGGATCGCTGGCGGACAGTCTACCGACACGCTGGTCGATTTCACGGATATGCTGCCGACCTTCGCCGATCTGGCCGGGGCCGAGCTGCCAACCGAACACGTGATCGATGGCCAGTCGCTGGCGCCGTACCTGCGCGGCGACGCCGACGATGGTCCGAGGTCATGGATTATGGCGATGGGCGGCAAGAATGAGGCCGCTGTTTCAGATGACGGAGTGGAGAACCAGTACGTGTTCAGGGACCGCGTCATTCGCGACAAGCGCTACAAATTATACGTTGCCGCAGATCCGGCGCGAAGGGCCGAAAAACTCGTCGATTTGCAGAGCGATCCGGATGAACAGAACAACCTCCTGGACAACGACGACCCGGCGGTGCGGGAAGCCTACAGCCGCTTGATGGCCGTCGCTGAATCGTTTCCCGAGCGCGACAATGACCCGCAATATACGCGACGCGCTGCCAATTACTGGGATGTCGACGTTACGGTTGACGCCCAGGTGTGGAAGCTCACAGCTGGCGAGGAATAGATAGTGAGCATTTTCATTTTGCACAAGAACGACGACGTCGCAGTCGCCAAAAAGGCGCTAGCGACGGGCGAGCAGCTGTCACCCGATGTCGATGTGTCGGTGGCGACGGATGTGCCGGCGATGCACAAGGTGGCATTGCACCCGATCGCTCGCGGGGACGGGATCAGGAAATTCAATCAAATCATCGGATTTGCGAGCCAGGACATCGCCGCTGGCGAACATGTGCACGCACATAATTGCGGTTTCGGCGATATTCACGCCGACTATGCTGCCTGCAGCGAAGCCAGCGAGACCGAAATGGTGCCCGAAAAGGAGCGCCCGGTGTTTCAGGGCTACCGGCGCGCGTCGGGCAAAACGGGCACACGCAATTACCTCGGCGTGCTGACATCGGTCAATTGTTCGGCAACGGTTGCCCGGCATATCGCAGCCACGGTTGAAAAGACCGGCATGCTCGATGACTATCCGAATGTCGACGGCATCGTCGCGATCGTGCATGGCCGCGGCTGTGGCATGAGTGGCGGCGGTGACGGCTACGATAACCTGCAGCGTGTTCTGACGGGCTACGCTGCGCATCCGAATTTTGGTGCGGTCCTACTCGTTGGTCTGGGTTGCGAGGTAATGCAAATCGGCGACGTATTGCGCGCGGGCAAGCTCGCCGACTCGGAGCGATTCCAGCATCTGATCATTCAGGAGTCGGGCGGGACGAAGAAAACGATCGAGGCGGGTGTCGAGGCGGTCAGGCGCATGTTGCCGATAATCAATGCCGACAAGCGCGAGCTGACACCGATCAGTGAACTGACACTCGCCTTGCAGTGCGGTGCGTCCGACGCGTATTCGGGTATCACGGCCAATCCGGCGTTGGGCAGTGCCGTCGACCTGCTGGTCCGGAATGGCGGTACGGCCATCCTCTCCGAGACGACGGAAATATACGGCGCGGAGCACCTGTTGACGCGCCGTGCCGCATCACCTGAGGTGGCCGACGCGCTGCTTGAACGCATCGACTGGTGGAAAGATTACACGGCGAGGACTGGCGATGTGATCGACAACAACCCGAGCCCGGGCAACAAGGCGGGCGGCCTGACGACCATTCTCGAAAAATCACTCGGCGCCCAGGCAAAGGGCGGCACGACGAATCTGATGGGTGTATACAAGTATGCCGAGCCCATCGACCAGCATGGCTTCGTCATCATGGATAGCCCGGGCTACGACCCGGCCTCTGTTACCGGCCAGGTGGCATCCGGTGCCAACGTCATTTGCTTCACGACGGGCCGCGGTTCGGCGTTCGGCTTCAAGCCTACACCATCGCTGAAACTGGCGACCAACACCGGTCTCTTCGAACGCCAGAATGACGACATGGATATCAACTGTGGTGCCATCGCCGATGGTGCCCAGACGCTGGAACAATCCGGCGAGGAA
>Ga0255052_10002063_pt1 | contig 14685 bp, 9 predicted proteins | sample JV7_2_21_MG_FD_188632 | JGI IMG/M metagenome (GOLD analysis project Ga0255052, IMG submission 188632) | Seawater microbial communities from Jervis Inlet, British Columbia, Canada - JV7_2_21 | ecosystem: Environmental > Aquatic > Marine > Inlet | place: Canada: British Columbia | collected...
GCCACCCGTTTCAGGCGGCAAATCGCAACCGGTTTTTCTTCGACGCGGCCGCGCCGGCAGGCTGGTTCGCACGGCCGATCACAGACACGGCCCAGGATGCCCGGAAATACGTTCGATTCACGATTGAGCAGGTAGGCATCGGAGAATTCACCCTGCGCGATGAGCCTGATGTAATTGGGAACATCAGTGTGTGCGGGACAGGCCCACTGGCAGTCAACGACTTTGTGAAAATAGTCCGGCTTGGAGGTGTCAGTTGGCTTCATTCACATGGCGTCCAGGCTGCGTTATGTCGCAATCCCCTGGCAGTTTCCGCCGTTACATTCGCAGTTTCGCGCTAGCATAACTGGCTGGCCGGGAAAGTAAACCGTTTTCGCGTGGCGCCGGTTACGGCGTCGTTTTCGACTCTTATATATACAGAGAGTCAGCGTGCGCGGTTGAAATCCAGCTTACGGCCCGCCAGCTGTTCGGTCAGCTTGCCGTCCTGGTAGACGATTTGTCCGTTAACGATGGTGGTATGCACACTGCTGCTGAAGGTATGCCCTTCGAACGGCGACCAGTGACATTTGGCGAGCAGGTTGTTCGAACCGACTGTATACGGCGCGTCCGGGTCCATAATGACGAGATCCGCGAAATAACCCTCACGTATGTAGCCCCGATCAACCACGCCGAAAATGTCGGCGACCGCGTGACTGGTTTTGTCCACCACCCGTTCCAGCGAAATCTGCCCGGCCGCCACGAGATCAAATAAAATCTGCAGCGCATGCTGCACCAGCGGCAATCCGGCCGGGACCTTGAAATACGACTTCTGTTTCTCGCTGGACGTGTGCGGCGCGTGGTCCGTCGCGATGATATCGATGCGATCGCTGTTTACCGCCTTGATCAGTGCCGTCCGATCTTCAGCCGACTTGATCGCCGGGTTGCACTTGATGCGTCCGCCGAGGTCCGCGTAGCGACTTTCGTCGAACCACAGATGATGCACGCAAACTTCCGCCGTAGTTCGCTTGTTGCTGCGGTGGCCTTTCGAAAACAGCCCCATCTCGATCGCGGTGGTCAGGTGCAGCACGTGCAGCAGTGCATCGTGGCGACGCGCCATCTCAGTCGCCATGCTGGACGAGGTCAGGCAGGCATTCGCTGAACGAATCTTCGGGTGCTCGGACATCGGCACCTGTTCACCAAATTCGGCCTTTGCTCTGGCTTCGTTATCCCGGATGGTCGGAGAATGCTCGCAGTGAGTCAGGACGATCAGCGGCGCATGCGCAAACATGTTTTCCAGCGCCTCGGGATCATCGACCAGCATCTCACCGGTTGACGCCCCCAGGAACGCCTTGATGCCGGCCGCTTCACCAACCTGGAGCCCCTTGATTTCCTCGATGTTGCGGTTTGTCGCGCCGAGATAGAAGCCGTAGTTGACGGTGCAGCGTCCCGTCGCCAGTGCGTACTTGTCTGCGAGCGCCGCGCGATTGGTGGTTTGCGGGTTGACGTTCGGCATATCCATGAAGCTCGTTATGCCGCCGGCGGCCGCCGCAGCCGATTCCGTCGCGAGATCACCTTTGTTGGTCAGCCCGGGTTCGCGAAAATGTACCTGGTCGTCGATCATGCCCGGGATCAGGTAGCGGCCACCGGCGTCCAGCACGTCGACACCCGGCGCCGGTGAAATCGTCGGCGCAATGCTTGCGATCCTGTCGCCAGTGACCAGCACATCAGCTTCACGGATCTCGCCTTCATTGACGAGCCGCGCGTTGTTAATCAGCAGATTTTTCAATGACACACCAATCTATGCGGCGAACGCGTCGGTCGCCATGACGAGTTCGTGGATATTACCGGGTTCGAACGCCGAATGACCGGCATCCGGCACAATACGCAGATCCACCTCGGGCCATATTTCGGCAAGCTCCCAGGCGGTACTGACCGGGCACAGCACATCGTAACGGCCATGCACGATAACGGCAGGAATTTTCCGCACTTTATCGATATCGCGAAGCAGGCGCCCCTCTTCCATGAAGCCGTTATTGACGAAGTAGTGGCACTCGATGCGGGCCATTGCCAGCGCCGTTTTCTCGCCGCCGAATGCGCTCATTGCCTGGTCATTGGGTAACAGCGTGATCGTTCCGCCTTCCCACGCCGACCAGGCTTTGGCCGCTGCCAGCCGCACTGCCTTGTCGTCGCCGGTGAGCCGTTTGTAATAGGCCGTTATCAGATCGTGGCGCTCATTTGGCGGAATTGCCTCCACAAAGTGACGCCAATGATCTGGAAACAGTTCGCTGGTACCTTTCCTGTACAACCAGTCTATTTCCTTCTTTTGCAGGGTGAACATGCCGCGCAGCACCAGCTCACTGACCCTTTCCGGGTGAGTCTCCGCGTACGCCAGCGCAAGTGTGCTGCCCCAGGAGCCGCCAAAGACCTGCCACCGGTCAATTTGCAAAGCCTCGCGCAGAATCTCGATATCGTTGACCAGGTCCCAGGTCGTGTTGTTAGCAAGGCTCGCATGCGGCTCGCTGCGTCCGCAACCACGCTGGTCAAACAGGACGATCCTGTATGCGTCCGGGTTGAAGAAGCGACGCATGTTCTCGCTGCAACCGCCTCCGGGGCCGCCATGCAGGAACACCACCGGCTTGCCATGCGGGATCCCGCACTCTTCATAATAAATTCGGTGGCTGCCGCCGACGTCCAGCATGCCATGTGAGGTCGGCTCCAGCGGTGGGTACAGGTTACGTCGCTGCTGCTCTTTCGTCATCGGCGCATTATGATCGCAATACCCGTGTTATTGAACCTTATGTTGTGCATTCAGTCTTTAGGCTAGCAGCTTGTTGAAATAAGCCTCATCCGGCGCAATACGGCGTTAAGAACACGCTCAAAATGCTCGTGTATGGACGTGTACACTGCGCTTTTTCGCGCGTCCTTGCCTTGTCTCGCACTCGCCTGAGACTTTTTCAACAGGCTGCTAGACTGCCCGATACAGAACCTCGATTCGAAGGATTACCGATGAATATCTCCCGTCCCGGATGCCGAATATTTGCTGCCGCCGTCCTGCTCGCCGCCTCGCTGGGGGCGCTCGCTACTGATATCGACATCAGCTTTACGCAACATACCCTGGACAATGGCCTGCGGGTGATAATTCATCAGGATAGCAAGGCACCGATCGTTGCCGTCAATCTCTGGTATCACGTCGGTTCGAAAAACGAAAAAACCGGCAAGACCGGTTTTGCGCACCTGTTCGAGCACCTGATGTTCAATGGCAGCGAGAACTACGACGATGAGTATTTCAAACCATTTGAGCGGGTTGGCGCAACCAATATGAACGGCACGACCAACTTCGATCGCACCAACTACTTCGCCAACGTTCCGAATACCGCGCTGGACATGGCCTTGTGGATGGAATCGGACCGCATGGGTCACCTCCTGGGTGCGATCACCCAGGACAAGCTGGACGAACAGCGAGGTGTGGTACAGAACGAAAAACGCCAGGGCGAAAATCAGCCTTACGGCCAGGTGTTCGGGCGCATCGTCGAAAACCTGTTCCCGTCCGACCATCCCTACTCCTGGATGACAATAGGCTCCATGGAAGACCTGAATGCGGCCAGTCTGGAGGACGTGCACACCTGGTTCGAGACCTACTACGGGCCGAGCAACGCCGTCATCGTGATTGCCGGCGATATCGATCCGCAGGATGCGCTCGCCAAAGTCGACCAGTATTTCGGCGATATCCCGCCGGGGCCGCCGATCGCGAGGCATCAGCAATGGGAGTACAAGCTGGAACTGGACAAGCGCGACATCATGCAGGACCGCGTCCCGCAAGCCCGTATTCACAAAGTTTGGGGGGCGCCCGCGTTTGTCTCGGAAGATGCGGATCTGCTACAACTCGTTGACGCAATCCTGACCACCGGCAAGAATTCGCGCCTGTACGAGAGACTGGTCTATCGCGATCAGATTGCAACCGAGGTCAGCTCGTACCAGTTCGCCGGGGAAATCGGCGGCATGTACCTGTTGCAAGCCACGGCACAGCCCGGCGGCGACCTGATGGAAATTGAACAGGCCATAAACGAAGAGGTGCAGCGCTTCCTCGACGACGGACTGACGCAGAACGAACTCGATCGCGTTAAAGCAAAACTGCGCTCGGGCTTCGTCGGCGGTATAGAAAGGGTCGGTGGATTCGGCGGCAAATCGGACATCCTGGCGCAGAACGCCATCTACGCCGGCGATCCCGCCTTTTACAAGACCTCGCTGGATCGATTCGAGAACGCAACTCCCGAGCAGATTCTCGCCGCGGCGCGGCGCTGGCTTACGGCCGGGGCTTATTACCTGGAAGTGCACCCGTACCCGCAGATGACGGCATCGACCGAGGGAGCAGACCGCAGCGCGGTTCCCGAAACGACTTCGTTTCCGCAGGTTGAATTCGAGAAATTCGAACGCGACAGCCTGAGTAACGGCATGGAACTGATCGTGGCAACCCGCCGCGCCATACCGATCGTCAATGTCAACATGAGTTTTGATGCCGGTTTCGCCTCGGACCAGTTCGCCGAACTCGGTACTTCGAGCCTGGCGATGTCGATGCTCGATGAGGGTACCCGGAAGCGCGACGCACTGGAGATCAGCGATGAACTGGCGCGCCTCGGCGCATCGTTCGGCGCCAGCTCCGGCATTGACGCATCGGCCGTATCGCTGCGGGCGCTTACGGAGAATCTCGATAAGTCGCTCGAAATCTTTGCCGATGTCGTTTTGAATCCTGTATTTCCGCAAAATGAGCTCGACCGCCTGAAAAAGACGCGCATTGCAAGAATTCAGCAGGAAAAGACCCAGCCGGTTGGCCTGGTGCTGAGAATTTTTCCGGCGCTGCTTTATGGTGACGGCCACGCGTATGCGCTGCCATTGACCGGCAGCGGCACCGAGGCGTCGGTCGAGCGTATCACCCGCGACTCAATGGTCGATTACCACGACACCTGGTTCAAGCCGAACAATGCGACGATGATTGTCGTTGGCGACACGACCATGGCCGAAATCAAGCCGAAACTGGAGCGCTTGTTCGGTCGCTGGCGCAGCGGAGATGTGCCGCTGAAAAACATTGCCAATGTCAAACCGCGTGACAAAGAACAGGTTTTCCTGATCGACCGGCCCGGCTCCGAGCAGTCCATCATTATCGCCGGCAACGTCGCCCCGCGGGTCGGAGATGGCAATGAAATTGCCATCCAGACGATGAACGAAATCATCGGCGGCAGCTTTACGTCACGACTGAATATGAATCTTCGGGAGGACAAAAACTGGGCTTACGGGGCGCGTACGCTCTTGGTCGATACCCGCGGACAACGCCCTTTCATTGCTTACGCCCCCGTACAGACGGACAAGACCATGGAGTCGATGGCCGAGATCCGGCGTGAACTGGTCGAATACCTGGGCGATAATCCGGCCACCATGGAGGAACTCGCCAAGGTCAAGGACAACAATACCCTGAGCCTGCCGGGGCGCTGGGAAACCGCGTCCGCGGTCCTGCGCGATATCGATGAGATCGTTACCTACGATCTGCCAGACGACTACTGGGACGCCTATGTCGACAATGTGCGTAATCTGTCCCTGGAACAGATCGAGGAATCCGCTGGTCAGGTCATCAGGCCCGGAAACCTGATATGGGTGGTCGTCGGTGACCGGGAAAAAATCGAATCCCGTATCCGTGAACTGGAACTCGGGGAAATCATTCACCTGGATGCCGACGGCAATCCCGTCACACCTGCCGCGCTGAACTAAGACGCGGACCGACTTAATTGCGACAATGACAAACCCGGACTACGTCAGCCTCATCGAGGCTGCATCCGTCTATGACGTCGCGATTGAGACACCATTGGAATTTGCGTCGATCCTGTCGGCGCGACTCGGCAACCGGATTTTGTTGAAGCGGGAGGACCTGCAGCCGGTCTTCTCGTTCAAGCTCCGCGGTGCATACAACAAGCTGCAATCGCTACCCCAGGCGATGCTGGACAGCGGCGTAATCTGCTCGTCGGCCGGCAATCATGCGCAGGGCGTTGCACTGGCAGCGAAGCGTATGAACGTCCGCGCCGTCATCGTCATGCCGGTAACGACCCCCTCGATCAAAGTCGAGGCAGTCAGATCACTGGGCGGTGAAGTGTTACTGCACGGCGACGCGTACGACGATGCATACGCGCACGCCCGACGTCTCGAAGCAGCGCAGGGCCTGACCTTTATCCACCCTTTTGACGACCCCGAGGTGATTGCCGGGCAGGGCACCATTGGCCGCGAGATCCTCGCACAGGAGGGGCCATCGATATCCGCCGTTTTCGTACCGATTGGCGGCGGTGGCCTGATTGCCGGCATTGCGGTGTACATCAAGAGCGTCAGGCCCGATGTTCGAATAATCGGCGTGGAACCCGAGGACTCTGCGGCCATGCGCGACTCGCTGGCGGCCGGTAAACCGATTACGCTGAGCCACGTCGGCATCTTCGCTGACGGCGTCGCCGTCCGCCGCGTCGGCGATGAGACTTTTCGCCTGTGCGCGAAGCATGTGGACGAAATCGTTACGGTCAACACGGATCAGATTTGTGCCGGCATCCGCGATGTCTTTGAGGACACGCGTTCGATCGTGGAGCCCGACGGAGCGCTGGCGGTTGCCGGCGCCAAGAAATACATCGACGAGCATGGATCGAGCGGCGAGACGTTCATCCTGATCAACGGTGGCGCCAACGTCAATTTCGATCGGTTACGGCACATCGCGGAACGCGCCGCTGTCGGCGAACAACGAGAGATGTTGCTTGGCGTCGAAATTCCCGAACAACCCGGCAGTTTCAAGAACTTTTGCGAGGCACTCGGTCGGCGCGGTATCACCGAGTTCAATTATCGCTACAGCGATAAACGTAACGCCCATATTTTCGTTGGTGTCGAGTTACGTCACGGCATGGCAGAAAGGACCGAGTTGATCGAAAAACTTCAGGATCTGGGGTATCCGCTTGCCGACCTGAGCGACAACGAGCTGGCCAAGCTGCATGTGCGGCATATGGTCGGCGGTAGTGCCACCAGGATCGAAAATGAGCGGCTGTTCCGCTTTGAATTTCCTGAACGGCCGGGTGCGCTACTGGATTTTCTGAATGCAATCGGCACGGATTGGAATATCAGCTTGTTTCATTATCGAAATCACGGCTCGGACTACGGCCGCATCCTGGCTGGCATCCAGGTACCTGCGGCAGAAGAGGCCGAACTCGAGGCTCACCTCTCTCTGCTGGGTTACCCGCACTGGGAGGAAAGCGACAACCCGGCCTACGCCATGTTCCTCGCCTGAACGTCCGCGAACCCTGGCAGTCGTGATCAGGCCGCCGAACCCGGTGGCGGCCACTGTTTCAGATGAAACCTACCTGGCGGTATATGTCGCCGACTTATTCCAAAAAGATTGCAACCTATCGCGGTACCGATGCATCAAACAGTCAACAACCGGGGCATTGCGTCGCCAGCGACCAATTACCCGACGAGGTAATGCCCGCGGTAGCGTGCAGGTGCCTCCCGAGTGGCAGACGAAACAAATACACCCCTTATGCAGTTTGTTTCGTATTTTGGCGGTGGCTTCGGCCACCGTCATTTTTTTTGCCTCGTTAGCCCGAATATTGCACCAGTTGGCGTGTAAGATCGCGCAAGAATTTGATCGGCTGAAGGATTTTCCGAGTGAGCGGAATAACGGTGTCTATTTCCGAGGGAGGAAAATCCTTCAGGCGATCAAAGACTAAGCGAGAGCACGACAACCGCACTCCGTAGTGGTGCAATATTCGGGCTAGTGACTCCGGGCGTATGCCTGGGAACGAATGTGGCTGATTTTCTCGCTCTGCGACAGGCGATAGAAACGCCGTAACTCGCGCATTCCGGCACGGTGATTACGTTGCATTCGCCGTTTGAGCCCATGACAGAAGCGAGCAGCGAAATCGTTTGCCATCCGGTATCGCTGCAGCTGGTCCTCAGTCAAATCCGGATTGAAACTTACTTTCTCAAACAACCAGCTATGCAACTGATGCGCGAAATCACAGCTATCCTGTGACAACGCCAGCAACCAGGTGCTGACAAATTTGTCGACTTCTGCCTGCATCTCCAGCTCCAGCAATGTCACCGACTTGTCCCGTGTCGCGCTCCACGCAATGTAATTGAAATGACTGATGCCTTCGAGAACCCGCCACAAATCGTCGAGCTGCTCGGCTTGTAGATTTTTCAGAGGATCAAAGCGATCCACTCGCGACAGCAATTGCTTGTCCAGGAATACACTCAGCTCCAGCTCATCCTCATCCTGGGAAAGCAATACCGTTTCTTCGGTGTTGGCCAGCAGGCTACCGGCGCCGAGCGCCGTAGCCAGGCTGCGATCCGTAATCAGAAAATCCGCAACATCGTATCCGGTGTCTGCCCGGTAGATGTTTGCAAGATGTCGTTGCAGCTTACTGAGCATTGGCTTGCGGCTTCGGCGGCGACGTACTAGTGGCTGCGCTGCGGTTTAAGATTTGTCAGGGGCACGACACCGTTTTGCCGCAACAGCCCTGCGGCTCGTTGGCTGCCGGTCTTGAGCCACACCTCGTACGTCCGCAACAGGTCGATGTCGGACGAGTGCCGGGCGCTATCACGTACCTCGTTGAGAACATCGACGACGACCTGGAATTTTCTGGCGAGCTCGCAATACACATGGCACAGCGCGCGACCACGGGCAGTGCCCCGTATTTCGTCGGATAGAGAGCTGTACGCCGTACCACCCATGTGTATGTAGTAATCGAGGTCGACCAGCTTGTGGGCCAGACTGTCGGCAAAAAAACCGGCGACAAACAACGCCACGTCACCAATTCTTTGCAATGAGAATGTGCGTTGCGCCGCGCTATCGGCATCTGCCGCATCCACCATCATCAAGGCCAGTGGCCTGAGACCGTAGGCTTCGCCATGGTCTTCGTACAGATCTTCCGAACGCGCGAACAAGGTCAGCAAGTTGACCACGTAGTGGGTCGCGTGAGGATCGACATCGACGCCTTGTTTGTCGATGGCAGCGTCGAGGGACTCGCGAAAGTAGTCGCGTAAATTGCGTACCGGGACTACACGTTCACTTTCTGCAGTATTGGTCATAGCACTCGTATCCTTTCTTGCGATTGGACAACGACAGGCCCCTTACATATATCTGAATTAGATCGATTCCTTTGTGACAAGGTTCACTAAAAAGCGCTTGATCGCATCATTTGCGCCTGTTTTGGGAGCTCAATCAATAATATGCATCACCTGTGCTGCTTCGCACAAACTTTTTTGCAGGTGCTCTGATACACTCGGCGACCCCGCGCCGCATGTAATAAGGATAATGATATGGCTATCGGGCACCTGTTTTCGGGAATTAACTGGCTCGCAGTTATTGTCGCTTCTGTTGCCGCGTTCGGCCTGGGGGGGCTGTGGTATTCAAAAGCGCTTTTCGGCAATCGCTGGATGCAGGAGGTCGGACTGAGCGAGCAAGCCCTCGCCAATACAAACATGAAGCCGGTGTTTGCCGGTGCGTTCCTGCTGCAATTTATCGCAGCGACGACGCTCGCGAAATTTCTGGGCACCGATGCCAACTGGCTGGTCGGACTGCACGCGGGACTGTTGATCGGCTTTTGCTGGGTCGCAACTGCCTACGGTATAACCTATCTATTCGAACAAAGATCGCTCAGGCTTTTCATGATCAACGCCGGATACTTCGTGGTGTTGTTTGCGATGGCCGGCACGATTATCGGTGCCTGGCCGTAAATTCGCGAGCCGTACCCAAAAGCTACTGCTACCACATCTGGCGCAGCTTGCCGGCGACATCCAGCTGCTTATTGGTCCGTGGTGACAGCCGTTTCGATGACGCCTCGTTGCGGCCATGATATCGCGCCTCCATGGTTGCCAGGAGCGTGTCGGTCATAAAGCGGCTGCGGGCACCGTAGACATGTTTATCGCCATCCCGGCGCTGCTGGGTGACGTGATAGCGGAGCGGTGCAACAAGGTGCAGAGTCTGCTTTGCGCGAGTCATCGCCACATACACCAGCCGCCGCTCTTCCTCGATCATCGCCGCTTTACCGGTAGCAAACTCGGACGGAAAATTGCCGTCGGCGAAGTTCAGTATGTAGACCGAGTCCCACTCCTGGCCCTTGGCGGAATGCACCGTTGAGAGGATCAGATAATCCTCATCGAGCAATGGGTCACCGGCCAGGTCACCGGCCGCAGCAGGTGGATCGAGCGTCAGTTCCGTCAAGAAACGTTCGCGGGTCGGGTAACGGCCGGATATTTGCTCCAGTTGTTCGAGATCGGCTTCGCGGGTGTCGAGGCCATCGTACAATCGCTCGAGATGCGGCTGATACCAGCGCCGTGCCTGACCGATTTGCGATTGCCACCCTTCGTCAGCCAGTTCCGCCGCAGCCAATGAGCGCATCAATTCACTGAATGCGGGCCAGTCAAGCCGCGTCGCCGGCGGCGGCGGAAAGCCCGCCAGTGACGAGAACAGGAAGTCGGAACCCGCCAACTGCTCGAAACAGCGCCCGGCATAGGTCGGGCCCATACCGGGGAGCAGCTTGAGCACACGGAAGGCGGCAACCTGGTTGCGTGGATTTTCGGCCCATTTCAATATCGACAGCAGATCTTTGACATGCCCTGCTTCCAGAAATTTGAGCCCACCGTATTTCACATACGGAATGTTTCGTCGCACCAGTTCCAGCTCCAGCCGGTCGCTGTGGTGCGAACCGCGAAACAGGACAGCCTGGTCCTTTAGTTGCAAGCCTGTCTCGCGGTTCGCGAGAATCGCATCGACGACAAATTCCGCTTCTGCATCACCGTCCTCGACGGTTACGTACTGCGGTTGTCCGCCATTCTTTTTTTGTGAAAACAGTTCTTTCCTGTATTGCCGCTCGCTTTCTGCAATCAGGCAGTTGGCACTATCGAGAATTGGCTGAGTCGATCGGTAATTTTGTTCGAGACTGACGATTCGTGCCGGCGGCGTGAAACCGTCTGCGAAACCCAGAATATTTTCGACCTCGGCGGCACGGAACGAATATATGGATTGCGCGTCATCGCCGACGACAGTGACGCCCTGACCATCCGGTTTTATTGCTTCGAGAATATCGGCCTGCAGCAGATTCGTGTCCTGATATTCATCGACCATGACGTGATCGAACCAGGAACCGATCTCCGCCGCCAGCTCTGCATCCGCAACGAGGTGACTCCAGTAAAGCAACAAGTCATCGTAGTCGAGCACGTTATTTTCCTGCTTTTTTTCGACGTACTGACGAAACAGGACTTTAAGCTCCTGCTCCCAGTCCGCACACCAGGGAAACGTCTCGTTTAAGGAATCCGGCAGTGGCTTCCTGGCATTCACACAACGAGAATAGATCGCCAGGCAGGTATCTTTTTTCGGGAACCGGCGAGATTTTTTCGAGAAATTCAACTCGTGGCGCACGACATCCAGAACATCCGCGGAATCACCACGATCCAGCACAGAAAATCCCGGGTCGAGCCCGAGATTGTGGGCATATCGCCGGATCAGGCGATTCGCGACCGAGTGAAAGGTCCCCGACCACGGCAGAATGCCCTGCGCCGCGGGCGGGCCGCCGATGCTGCCAGCGGCCTGGCGCACGATGGCCTCCACGCGGCGCAACATGTCCTGTGCAGCGCGACGGGTGAAGGTCAGCAACAGAACGCGTTCCGGACTCACGCCCTGGACGATCAGATGTGCCACCCGGTACGCGAGCGTCATCGTCTTGCCGGTGCCGGCACCGGCTATTACCAGCAACGGTCCGGCCGTAAACGAGCCGTCAGCGGAAGGACCACCGTAGGAAGCTGCCTGTCGCTGCGCCGGATTCAGCCGCTCGAGGTAATCGGATTCTCGTTCCACCGCACAAGCCATCGTCAATCCGCTCGAATCATCAGAGAGTCTGTATTTTTATACAGTACTGGATGAATTTACAAGTCGGTGAAAAAATCCTCGATGGCGACCGCCAGCCTGGCGGGTTGCTCGAAGTGAACCATGTGGCCTGCATCCGGGATGACAAGGGTGCGGGCCGTTTGGCATAAATACTGGCTCTGGTCCGGATCGATCCAGGTTTTGGACGCGCTGGTGAAATCCGTGTCCTGGCCCATGACAAGCAACACCGGCGCCGTGACTTTATCCCAACACGCGATCGCTTCGGCGCGCCGATACTGCACGGCGTTCGGCAGCTTGTGCGCGGGATCCGCCTTAATCCGGACGCCGCCATTCTCCGCCCGCCGTGCCCACTCGGTTGCCACGAACAAAGCCCGCTCCGGATGCAGCCGCGGACAGCGCTTCACGACCCGTTCCGCGAGATGCTCGAATGACTCGTAACGGGAATAAGCCGGTGCCGCGCTGCTCTTCTCGATCCAACGCCGATAATTGGCGGGCGCATTGCCGGGGTCGCTATCGGCCAGGCCGAAGCCCTCGACATTGACGAATGCGGCAACCCGTTCCGGGTATATGCCCGCATACAGGCCAACGATGTTGGCGCCCATGCTGTGCCCGACCAGCTTTGCCGGCTGCCCGGGACTGTAGATCCGCAGTATTTCATGCAGATCCGCGACATAGTCCGGAAACCAGTAGCTCTGCGCACGATTGACAGACTCGCCGAAGCCGCGCCAGTCAGGAGCGATAACGCGATAGCGTTGCTGCAACTCGTCCACCACGAACTGAAAACAGGATCCGGCGTCACCCCAGCCATGCGCGAACAGCAACAACGGGTCGTCGTCATTCCCCCACAGGGACAGGTGATAATCGACACCGCGTATCCGCTGCGAGGCGGAGCGTCGCGCGACCTTCGGTATGTAGCAAATATTATCCGACATGAATGTCCGCTGAGACCTGAGTCTTTGGTCAATGGTACTGCGGTCGTGTATAAACAACAGAGATTTTGGTGCAGGTACGAACAGCAGTACAGGGCAACAGCGGCCCTAACGATAATGACATTTGAGATCGCACTGGTTCTCGGCATTCTGGCGGTTTCGCTGGTTCTTTTTATCAGCGAAGTCATTCGTATGGACCTGGTGGCATTGCTGGTGCTCGGCGCACTCGCGGTCACCGGCCTGGTCACCGCCCAGGAAGCCTTCGCCGGCTTCAGTAACAGCGCCGTTATCACCGTCTGGGCCATGTTCATCCTGAGCGAGGGCCTGACGCGTACCGGCATAGCGAACCTCATCGGCCGGCAAGTGATGCGCGTCGCCGGACGGCGTGAAGTCGCGATGATCGTCGTCATCATGATTACCGCCGCCGTCCTTTCGGCTTTCATGAATAACATCGGGGTCGCCGCTCTCATGCTGCCAGTCGTCGTCGATGTCGCAAAACGAACGAGGATCCCGGTGTCGCGACTGCTGATGCCGCTGGCCTATGCGACTCTGCTCGGTGGCCTGATGACACTGATCGGTACGCCGCCGAATCTGCTGGTCAGCGAGGCAATGACGCAAAACGGTCTCGAACCCTTCGCGCTGTTCGATTTCACGCCGATCGGCGCCGCGCTCCTGGGCATCGGTGTGTTATTCATGGCATTAATCGGCAGGTTCATGCTGCCGAAGACGCGGGCGGAACGCAGCCGGCATCTGAGCCAGCGCAGCCTGCGAAACCGTTACAAGTTGCAGGAACAGACTTTCATGATGCGCGTGCCGAGCGACTCCATCCTGGTCGGCAAGACCCTGGCCGAAAGCCGCATCGGCGCGTCCACGGGACTCATCATCCTGGCGCTGGTGCGCTTCGGCCACAGCGAAACCCTGCCCAGTCGGCAAACGGTCTTACGCGCGGGTGACGGCATACTCGTGCAGGGCCGTCTGGATCAGTTCCGGGAACTGCAGCGCTGGAGCGACCTGGTCATCGAACGCGAAGCGCCGGTACTGAAATCCATGGTGGCATCCAAGGTCGTCTATGCCGAAGTGCGCCTGGCGGAAGGGTCGCCCCTGGTCTCCGAACTGGTGCGGCACGCCTCGTTCCGCACCCGCTTCAATGTCAGCGTTGTCGGCATCCACCGCCGGGAAAAATATCGTCTGACCAATCTCGCTTACGTCCCGTTACGCGCCGGCGACAGAATCCTGGTGCAAGGCGAATCCGAGGACATAGCCGGACTCGAGAAGTTCGCCGATTTCAGTGAGGTGGAATTGCTGAGCGAAGATCAGCTTCGCCAGCAGTACAAAGCCGACGAACGCATGTTCGTGGTGCGCATTCCGAAGTACAGCGATCTGATAGACGCCACCCTGCGCAAGAGTCGACTTGACGATTTCTTCGATTTTCGGGTGCTGGCGATATTTCGTGAAGGTCAGCTCAAGGTCATGCCACGTGGCGACGAGGTACTTGACGGTGGCGATCTGCTGCTGATCGAGGGCCAGCACGAGGACCTGGATGTGCTACGTGGTCTGCAGGAACTGGAGATAGAGACGCAGGTGGCGGCGAATTTTGGCGCATTCGAATCCGAGCGCCTCACCCTTATGGACGCAACGCTCGATCCGCGCAGCAGCCTGGCCGGCAAGTCGGTCGGCGAGTTGAACTTCCGGGAACGCTACGGCATAGAACTCGCCGGCATCTGGCGTGAAGGCGAAACGGTGGGCAGCGATCTTGCAGACCAGAGACTGCAGATCGGCGATGCACTGTTGCTGCTGGGTCCGCGCGACAGGCTGAAACTGATCAGCAACGACCCGGATTTCCTGATACTGACACCCCTGGGACAGGAACCACCGGAT
>Ga0255052_10002064_pt1 | contig 14682 bp, 13 predicted proteins | sample JV7_2_21_MG_FD_188632 | JGI IMG/M metagenome (GOLD analysis project Ga0255052, IMG submission 188632) | Seawater microbial communities from Jervis Inlet, British Columbia, Canada - JV7_2_21 | ecosystem: Environmental > Aquatic > Marine > Inlet | place: Canada: British Columbia | collected...
TGTTTTGTGAGTACTGCCGGCCACAAGCAGAAAACGGTCGTCTGCCCACATTTTTACCTCTTCCGGCAGTTCAGCGGGGGCCGGCTTCCTGTCGTATTTTGTATTACCTGTGGAAAATACCCTGTCTGCGGGTGCCCCCATTGCTATGATCCTCCTGGCATCCTCTTCGCTCTGCATGAGAAATGCGTTTATCCCGTCAAGGATCGGCCTGAAGAACCACCGAAAACTACGGTATCTCTTAAAAGATCGGTCAGAGATACGGCCATTTACCATGACAATAGGGATACCCCTCCGAATACAGGAGTAAAGAAAATTAGGCCAGATCTCCGTTTCAGCCGTTACGAATACAGATGGCCTGACCCTGTCGAGGGCTCTTCCCACAGCAAAGGGGAGGTCCATGGGGAAGTAGAAGATCTCGTCAGCAACTTCGCATTCTGCCAGAGCTGTATTCTGTCCGGTAACAGTCACTGTTGAGAGAAAAAGTCCACTCTTGCCTTCAAGCTGTTTGGAAAGAAGATCCAGCATTGGTGTGACAGCTCGCACTTCGCCAACCGAAACGGCATGTATCCAGAGAGGCCTGTCTGCACTTTCCGGCACCCCTCCCAGCCTCTGGGAAAAGCCTATTCGTCTTCGGGGAGCAAACAGCAGCTGCGCAGCCGTCCAGGGGAGCATTACAAGAGCAGCCAGAAATATGAGCGTATTATAGAGTATTATTCGAGGGAAAATACCTGACAACTTACGGGGCCTCCATCTCCAGGGCATCTGCAGGAGGGCCACTGAAGCTGTATCGGGCAAGTTCTGCCACTATGGAACCTACCTTCACTTTGCTCTTCATGAGTACGGGCATCCTCACTTCATCATCGGTTACCCACACAAAGAGTTCACCCTTGCGCCGGAAGATCCCTTCGTATTTCAACAACGGGTGTATTTTGATGGTCTTGAACGTTCCGGCACGAACTGTGATCTCCTCCCTGGCGAGTACATCCACGATGAGCTCCCAGTTTTTCCTGCCTTCAAAAACCATGAACTGTATTCTGTCGCCAACATTCAATTCTTCGTCTCTGATGGCGTAGAATGAAGACAGGGAATCATGTACAGATTCAGGAATCTCATAAAGATCGCTTATGGTTTCACCCTTTTCCCTGACAATGCGAGTCACCAGATGCCTGTTCTGGTCGAAAACAAGCACCCTTTCCTTCCTCCTGCCACCCTCCCTGGAGTTGACAACATATTTGTGAGTCAGGCTGTTTTCTGGGTTAATGTAGGATTCTATACGATTCCTGACTTTATAAAAAATATCCAGATAGGGTCTGGATTTCGCTTTGGATACTATCCTGTAGACCTTCTCTTTCCCTTCCCCTGTGTAAGTTTCTACACTCATTGTCGAGTCGCCCGCTGCGATTCCTGCCCATTTGAGCACGAATTCAAGGTACTCACCTGGACCGTAAGCATCTACCGGCCCTGTCTTGGCCGGTATTACATCCTGCTCCATTTCATCTTCAGATGCTATCTCTGCTTTTTCAGGCTCAGTTTTACCGATCCACCATTTATGAACCTCAGGTTCATCCACCGAAAGAATCGGGCGTTGGATCTCGGGTTCAGCAACACTTTCAAGTTGTCGGCTGATTTTTGATTCAGCCTGTTCCGGTTCTACTGTGCCAGTCTCAGTAGTCTCTTTTTCCTTCACAATCACTTTTTCTGATGCATTATCTGAAGGTAAAGAGATCTCCACTGCTTTTTCGGCAATGGGCGGCTTGAAAAAATCGATAAAAGTATTGTTACCGTAACTCGATATTTCATATTCCGGGATCTCCTTCAGGATGATCTCAAGCCTGGCGATACTGCCCGCATACTCATCAAACTGTACGGCCCTGACCGAAGTAACCAATCCGAAAGGTGTTTCAGGTTGACCTACAAGAACAGACAGTTCGGCATCAGGAAAGTCCACTACCAGCCTGATTGGGTTGGAAAGTTTGATTTCAGAGTAGGATAGTGGAATATCACTTTCAATGATCACGCTAACCCTGCCTGCCTGCTCCACGACAGTAACTGACAAGATCCTGGCCAACACGATCTCATTGGCAGATGTTTTTACTCCCCCACTTAAGAGTGAACAGCCGGTGATAAAACCGACATGCATAAGAGCTATTATCACCGACAACGCAGCAATATGAGTCCTCTTCAACTTTGTCAGGGTCGTAAAAAGTCCATCCATGGCTTTTTACTCTATTACGCCTCCAGAATGCGCCGAGCTGCCTTTTTAAGATCGGCCAAAACCGGGACATCGTCAGGTACAATACCCTTGTCCTCCTTGCCGGTCTTAAGGAGTAGCGGTTTTATTCCTGCATTAGGACCGAGAAGTATGTCCTTGTCTGTATCCCCCACAATCCACGAGTTTGTAAGGTCTACATTGAAATCGGTTTCGGCTTTTTGAACCATACCCGGGGCAGGCTTTCTGCAGGGGCATCCGGCATCCGGCAAGTGCGGGCAAAAATATATACCATGGATTTTCACACCAAGTTCGGCAAGCATACGGACCATTTTGTAGTTTACAGCCAACGCCTCCTCAAGGGTGAAATAACCTCTGGCGACTCCGGACTGGTTTGTAACCACAATTAGCAAATAGCCCGCCTTGTTCAAGTTTATCAAGGCATCGTGTACTCCGGGGTAGAGAACCACCTTATCCGGGTCACCAAGATACCCAAGCTCATCGATGATCGTTCCGTCCCGGTCTAAAAAAACCGCTGGGTTTTTTAGTTCCAGGTTCCAGGTTCCAGGTTCCAAGGTTTTTTGGGAGTTATCTCTGGTTTTCTTGGCACTCACTCATGTACTCCCTCGTAATGGTACAATCGCGCTCTTCGACTTTAGCATTCAAGTATTGTCTTCCTGACCTGGAACCTGGAACCTGGAACTTGGAACCAGATCATCACTTTCATCAACCGGTCTCGTCCTCCACCTGTCGTGAAGCCACAGCCACTGCTCAGGATGGAGTCTCACGGCCTTCTCCGTCCATTCCGAATAGGCCGTCGTCCTGTTCAGGATATCATCTTCCCTCTCTGGAGTATCAGGCGTAGTGATGGGCTTTTCTATCACCAATTTATGTCTGTTGCCCACCCTGTGCGTATAAACAGGTACTACAGGGGCCCCTGTTCGTCTTGCTATAACAGCCAGGCTGCTCAAAGTACACGCCAGTCGGCCAAAAAAGGGCACGAATACACCGTCTTTGGGCAGGGCGTTCTGATCGAGAACGAATCCTACCAGACCACTCGACTTTAGCTGCCTGAGGATACCACCCATGGAACCGGATCCGCTAAGTACTGTTATTCCAGTATTTCCCCTTAATTCTGTAAGTACATTGTTGGCGGAAGCCGTCCTGGCCGTCTTTGCTACGATCGATACAGAGTACCCAAGTGATATTAATGCTACGGGAATGAGCTCCCACATACCGAGGTGGAGCGTTAGGAAGAGAACGCCGTTGCCCTCTGCTGCTGCTGTACCAAGATTTTCCGCCCCTGAAATATCCATCATCTCGTCGAGCCACTCCTCATCGATGGAAGGGAAGGTAAAGAACTCCGTTAAGCCTGTTCCAAAATTTACAAACGATCCTTTCGCCAGTTCCAACTTACGCGCTTGGGAAATTTCGTCCCCATAGGCGTTTTTCAGGTTGTTCAGGGCAATATCCCTCCTCCTTCCGGAAAGATGATATACCCACATCCCGAGCCGTCTGCCAAAACCAAGGTTAACCCTGCGGGGCAGCATTCTGCAAAACGCCCCAAACATCTTCAGAACCAGGGCCATAACCGCATTGACTAACCGGCTCTCATACATCTTTGTGCTCCAGAAGCGAAAAAACGCTTTCCAGAAGAGTATCCTTACCTCTCAGGAAGACTGGCTCTATTAATAGAGCATAACAGGGGAGCCCTTTTACTTCCCAAGGCCATCTTACAAGGTCCTTCTCTGTCGTAAGAAGTATTGTTGCATCAGCCGAATCAGCCATGCTGTTTAATGCCGCCACATCCGCCGCCGTGAATGCGTGATGATCCCTGAACCGGAACGATCCAGCAATTTCGCAGGGCAGCCTTCCAGCAAGATTCTCAAAAGATTCAGGATCGGCTATGCCGGAAAAGATAAAAGCGCACTCACCCGCAATATGATCAACCAAGAGAACTTCATCAGATTTACTTCCACACAGTCCGCTTATCCGGTAGTCTGCCCAGCCAACAGGTGCACCTGTTTTTTCCGAGATCAATTTTGAAAATTCCTCATCTACTTCATCTGCTTTTGTAACAACTATTACATTTGCATCTTCAAGCCTGCTCACAGGCTCCCTCAGTATACCCGCCGGCAGCAACTTTCCGTTTCCGAACCTTCTTCTGTTATCGATAGTAACTATATCGAGATCGCGTTTGAGCGGATAATGCTGAAATCCATCATCCATTATGAATATATCCACCTCACGGTCATTCTCGGCAGCTGCTGCCGCGTCGTATCTTTTGGCAGATATATAAACAGGCAGCCCCGTACGCTTGAAGATTAAACAGGGCTCATCTCCATATTGTTCCGGATCCGGATCATTTTGCCCCGTTCGTCCCTCAAGAATTCTGGTGCCGCTTCCCTTTCTGCCGTAACCTCTGCTTAAAATAGCTACCTTGATCCCTCTGTCTTTCAGGATGTCTGCGATCCACATAACAATCGGCGTTTTACCTCCGCCGCCCACCGCAATATTACCCACACTCACTACAGGTGGGCCCACAGATCTGCTTCTTCTTATTCCCACGGAGAACAACAACCTGTTCAGAGTGACAACTGCACCAAAAAGATGTGACAGGACAGTGAACAGGACGGCCATCACCGGCCCCGGGTCCTGTGCGTACTTCTCTATGCCTCTCCTGTCCAAAGCAGCATCCTCTCAAATTTGATCAACAGCGATTCTCAGACTGCCAGTCGATTACCTGCAAAAGCCCCTTCTCCTTCGCAACACCTTGGGCGGTTCGCCTTATGGTTTATACTGATACCATGGCCGTAACCTGATTAACCAAATGCAAATCAGGCCGGGGTTTTAGTGAATCACGAAGCGAAGCTAAAGGGGGGTTGCGAAGCCGAGTGATTACACCCAAAAACCCGGCCATATGAGCAAGAATCTCAACAACTAATTGGAAGATGAACCCCATTTATTTATCAAGAGATTCGGCTTCGTCAATAAGCATTATGGGTATACCGTCCTCAACCCGATACCTTATGCGACAGGCCCCGCAGATTATTCCATTGCCGTCCTCTTCCAGCTCAACCTCGCCCTTGCATTTAGGACAGGCCAGAATATCCATTAGTTCCTTGCTCACAGTCATAATTTTCTCCTTTTCAGGCACTTACTGTTTTTGCATGTTTCAAGTTGTTGATTGTTTGCAAAAAGTTGTTAGTTGTTGGTTGTTAGTTGATAGTAAAAAGATTAATGCGTAACTAACCAACAACTTGCAACTAACAACTATCAACTTGATTTATACCCTGCAACCCTGTCCGCTTCCTCCTGCAGTTTTAGAAGTACTTCCTGGAGCATGACGCAATCACGTTCGACCGCTTCCTCACTGAGGTCGCTATCCAGGTATATCGGTTCACCGTATGCTATCACTCCGCGGCTGAAGGGATACGGGAATATAAATTTATCCCATGCCTTGCTAAAAATGTGAGCCGGTTTTGCCGATGAGGTTAGAGGGAGTAGTGGAGCACCGGTCTTTTTCGCGAGATATACGGCTCCAGGTTTGACTACATGAAGAGGTCCCCGCGGACCATCCACTGGAAAGGTAGCGTGATAACCGTCCTCAAAAAGTTTTTTCAGGCCTATCATGGCCCTCGCGCCGCCCCTTGAAGATGACCCTCGTACAATTTTGAAGCCCAGTCTTGTCAGAACCCTTGTTAATATCTCACCATCACGGCTCGAACTGACAATCCCACAATGCTTGTAGCCTTTAAGGTGACCCAGGATAAGAAACATCCGCCCATGATAGAAAACGACTATCGCTTTCTTCCCGGAGGACTCCAGACGGTCAAATGCTTCAACTCCTGATACTTTTACGGAAGCAGCCCAGTAGATTATTCGTAATAGGGCCCTGAAAAATTGAGGCACTATCCAGCCTGCTACTCCCAGCCTGTCCGATGTTTCTTCAGATGGCATTTTCCGCCCTCCAATCAAATCTGACAGGTTTCCATTCCAGGTCTATGGAAAACCGAACAATCTACAAATAATTCTGAACATGGCGAAAATGCGGATCACTCTGATGGAGAGGCATACTGCTACTCAACCATCTTTTACCCACTGTTTTCAGATTCCAATTCTCCGGGAAAACGGAGAAGGCACAATGAGGAGCGTTCCTCTACCCAACATCCTCCACAAGCAGGGAATACAGGCGAGCGTATTCACCGCCATGTTCGATAAGTTCCGCATGCTTTCCGGATTCTGATATCTTTCCATCTGTTACGACCAGAATTTTATCGGCGTTACGCACGGTGGAGATCCTGTGTGCGATTATCAAAGTCGTCCTGCCTCTCATCAAGTTTTCAAGTGCCTTTGCTACAAGATATTCTGATTCGGTATCCAGAGAGGAGGTTGCCTCGTCCAGGATAAGGATTGGAGAATTTTTAAGGATAGCCCGAGCGATAGACAGCCTTTGACGCTGACCTCCGGACAGTTTGGTTCCTCTTTCACCTATGATCGTCTCAAAGCCTTCCGGCAGCGAGTCTATGAAGTCTTTAGCGTATGCAGCTTCAATAGCCCTTTTCACAGCCTCTTCACTGATGTTGTCCTTCCCGTAACAGACATTGGTCCGGACTGTATCGTTAAAAAGGATCACCTCCTGAGAAACAATTGATATCTGCTCCCTGAGGCTCTTCTGGGTGACGGATCGCACATCGTAACCGTCGATCCTGACAACCCCCTCATTAACATCAAAAAACCGGGGGATCAGATTCACCAGTGTTGATTTTCCACCACCGCTTGCCCCCACAATCGCAAGTTTCTCACCGGTGTTTATCTCAAGATTTACGTTTCGAAGGACCCAGTCTTCACCGTATCGGAAACTGACGTTTTCGAATTGAATACGGCCGGCTGCTTTTTGAAGTACAATGGCATCCGGTTTATCGTAGATATCCGGAGAAGTATCCATAACCTCAAACACCCGTTCCGCCGCGGCAAGTCCTCCCTGGATCAGGTTATTCACATCGTTTAGGTGTTTGACTGGATCGTACATCATGAGCAGAGCGGCCAGAAAAGAGAAAAATTCCCCTACCGTCATGCTTCCCCTCATTACCAGCAATCCACCCAGCCATATAATTAGAGCCGCGGAAGCTCCACCGATAAATTCCATGACAGGATTAGACAGGGCTTTTATTTTTTGTATTTTGAGGAAAGCGTGCACCAGATGATCGTTCTCTTCCCGGAATTTGGCCATCTCCTTTTCTTCCGTTCCGAAGGCTTTTACCAACTCGAAACCTGAGATCTTTTCCTGTAGAAGCTTATTCAACTCACCGATCTGTTCCTGGCTTTTTGTGCTCGCCTTTTTCATCCTGCGCCCGAACTGGACCATCGGATAGAAAGCAAGGGGTGTGCTTAAGAGGGCAATAATCCCAAGATACGGATTGCGGTAAATTACCACCCCGGCCAGAGCGATAACTGTAAAAACATCTCTGACGGCACCCGTCAGTGCATTGGTTATGGCGCTCTGAAGTTGAGAAACGTCGTTGGTTACCCTGGACATCATTATCCCGGTGGGCGTATCGGTAAAGTAAGATAGAGAGAGCTTTTGATAGTGGGCATAAAGATCGTTTCTAATATCCCTCACGATCTTGATGCCTGCGAGGTCCATCAGGTAGGTCCTGAAATATCGGCAGATTCCTCTGAAAAAGTAGATCACAAGGAGACCTATGGGTACCAGGACCAGCATCGTCTTGTCTTTGCTTATAAAAATATCGTCCAGGATATTCTTGAAAAGGAGCGCAGTTGCAGCTGAAGTTATAGCTATGCCCACCATGGCAAGCGCTGATATGGCAAGTATTCCAAAATATGGCCTTGCATACCGGAGGAGGCGGCGATACATCTGTACAGAGTGTCTATCAGTTAATTTCATTTTCCTGTTTCGATAACTTCAATAACCGCCTCAGCGGCAAGCTTTGAAGCCCCTTCGCCCTTCAGACTGAGCCTAACCTCCTGGGCAGCTTCCAGGTACGATGTGCGGGCATCGTTACTGGCCAGCAGGCCGAGAGCTTCCCTGGCAAGCCTCTCTGGAATAGCCTGGTGTTGGAGAAGTTCGATGACAACATCCTTTCCGGTCAGAAGGTTGGGCAGGCTCACTCTAGGGACATTCAACAGCCTCATGCCCAGAAAATAGGTCAGCCAGGAGGTCTTATACGCTACAACCTGCAGAGCGCCCAGCAGAAAGGCTTCAAGGGTTGCAGTTCCGGAAGCTACGATGGAAACATCAGCTGCCTGAAGAACCGCTCTTGATTCACCCTCGATGACATCTACATCGAGTCCACTATCCTGAATAATTTGGACAAGCATCTCCTCAGAAACCGTGGATGCGCGCGGCAGGAAGAATCTTACAGGTCCATCCAGTTCCAGTGAGATCAGTTTTGCAGCCTGCAGAAAGACAGGCAGCATCCTCTGTATCTCGGCCGGCCGGCTTCCCGGCAGGATACCGATAATGGTTTCTCTGCCATTAATGGAAAATCTTTCGCAGAACTGTTTAAAACCCGTATCATCTTTGAGAAAATCCACGATCGGATTACCGACGTACTTTACCGGGACTCCCTGCGACCGATAAAATTCCTCCTCGAAGGGGAAGATCGCGAGGATCCTGTCAACACTTTCCCGGATCTTCTTTATTCTTCCCTTTCTGGATACCCACAATTTGGGGGCCACATAATAAACGACAGGGATCCCCAACTCTTTGGCTTTGCCAGCCAGGTTTATGTTCATACCTGGAAAATCTATTACGATAAGGCCATCCGGCGGGTTAGCCTTAAGATTGCTGACAAGTTTATTCCTTATTTTCATAAGGGGAACGATCTTGGCAAGCACTTCAGCTATACCCATGACTGAAAGATCCTTGATATCTACGACAAGATCCACTCCTGCCTCTGCCATGGCATCTCCACCGACACCATAAACAGTCAGATCCGGAACCATTTCCTTAAGTGACTTGACAAGACGGCCACCATACATGTCTCCTGAGGCCTCGCCAGCAATGATCATCAAGCGCTTGCTCACAGGAGGCCCTCCAGAGTTTCTTCATCAGCTGAAACCAGTACTACTCTATTCTTCCGGCACAGCCGCAGTATTTCTTCCCGGTTTAGCAGAATGCACTTTCCAGCCTCTACAGCGAGAAGTTTGCCGCCTGCCTCTGCCATCGCCTGAATAGTCTTCGGCCCAACCGTGGGGACGTCAAATCTGAAATCATGATTGTCCGCAGATACCTTTACCACCACTATCCCATCCCCTGCCAGACCTCCTGCACGGCAAATCGTATCATCTGTGCCTTCGACGGCCTCAACAGCAACCACCGACAGGTTCTTGACAATTACCGTCTGTCCAATATCCAGCCTTGCCATTTCTTTTGCAATCTTCCAGCCAAAGGCGACATCTCTCATCTGGGCTTCATTTGGTTGTTTATCAGTTAATAACCCGGCCTTCGGGAGGAGATCTGGTGCAAACCGGGTTGTTTCCGCTATGAGAAATCCCTCTTTTTCAAAAGCATCCGTCAGCCCTCTGAGGATGGTGTTCCCCCTGAAATCATCAAGTCCGGCGAGAACACCTCCCAGCTTTTCATCGACAGGGCTCGATCCCATATGACGAATATGGTCGATCTTCCCGGCCAGCAGGAGATCTTCTACCCCGGCTTCTTTCAGCCCGTCGACCATTTCCTGAAACTGTCCAACCTGATACCAGCACACGGCTCTACCAGGCACTTCGATGTCTGAAGAGGTTTCTCCCACGAGAGCGACTATGTAGAGCCTGCGACCAGTGTTCTCAATAGCTGAGGCAAGAACCAACGGCAGTTCACCGTATCCGGCCACAATACCCACCGGAGCGGTGGCGGCTGTCATCTGATCACGCCCCTCTCAGAACTTCTGATAAAATCCACAAAATGGTTTACTTCTGGAGAGGCGGGACCATTTTCGGCTATTTTTTCCACTGCTTTTTCAAGAGTGAGTGAGGATTTGAAAATGGTCTTGAAAGCGCTCTTCAAGGCTGATGTTGTCTCGTCGGAAAAACCGTTTCGCTTTAGCCCGATAACATTCAGCCCGGAAAGTTTGGCACGGGTACCCTGAACGGTAGTATAGGGCGCAACATCCATGGACAAATAGGATTGTGCTCCCACCATGGCGATCGAACCCACCCTGCAGAACTGGTGGATTCCTGTCAATCCACCCAATACTGCATTGTTTCCAACGATGACGTGGCCTCCGATATTAACAGCATTGGCTATGATCACCCCGTCCCCAATCTGGCAGTCATGAGCGATATGACTATAAGCCATGACCAGGGTTCCGCTTCCCAACCGCGTCACCATCCCGCCGCCTTCTGTACCTTTATTGATAGTGGCACATTCCCTGATAATATTGTCATCACCGATCACCAGCTCGCTGTCTTCACCTCCATATTTCAGGTCTTGAGGCTCTGCCCCAACAGATGAGTACTGGAATATCCTGTTATTCCTGCCGATCGTGGTCCTGCCTTCCAGAACAACGTGGGGTCCAATAACTGTACCGGCCCCGATCTTCACTTCCGGTCCAATGACCGAAAACGGTCCTACACTTACATCGGAATCCAGTTCGGCGCCAATGTCTATCATCGCCCTCGGATCTATTAACGCTTCCTTACTTTTTGCCGGCATCAGTCATCCTGCCCAGAAGGTCCGGTATCACTTTCCCTGTCAACCAGCATGGCCTTGATCTCAGCCTCGGCAACCAGAGTATCTTCAACGTAAGCCTTGCACGAAAAGCCCCAGACGGTCTTCCTCCCCCTGGTAATCGTAACCTCACTGCGAAGTTGGTCTCCAGGTACAACAGGTTTCCTGAATTTGACCTTATCCATACCCAGGAAGTAGACAACCTTGTTCTGAATCTCCTTTTCCAGTTCCTCCTTGCTCGCGGAAGAAACAAAGGCAAGGACACCTGCGATCTGTGCCATTGATTCGATGATCAGGACACCCGGCATCACGGGGTGGCCCGGAAAGTGACCCTGGAAAAACTCCTCGTTAAAGGTCACGTTCTTGATACCTACCCCCTTCTTATTCGGTTCCATTTCAACTATCCTGTCGATCATCAGGAATGGGTACCTGTGGGGTAATATCTCCATTATCCGCCTGACATCCATGGTCTTTCCTCTCATTTTTCGCCCTCTTTGAGGCTTGTTAACTCCCTTTCCAACTTCCTGATCCTCTTTCTCATTGAATCAAGTTTGCGTTTTAGAACAGAGGTTTTCCTCCATTCCATTGCGTCCACTGCAGGGAACCCGGCGACACTGGCTCCAGGAGGTATGTCATTAAGAACTACGGACGCTGCCAAAATGGTCGCTCCTTCGCCCACTTTAATATGTCCGACTACTCCAGACCGACCGGCCATGGTAACATTGTCCTCGAGGGTCACACTGCCTGCAAGACCTACAAAGGACACGAGTATGCAGTCCTTCCCGATCCTTGAATTATGCCCAACCTGTATCAGGTTGTCCAACTTGGTTCCATCGCCGATCACAGTCTTGCCCATTACAGCCCTGTCAATAGTACAGCAGGCCCCTATCTCAACATTGTCACCTATCTCTACTATTCCCGCCTGATGGATCTTCCTGTAGCGTGATCCATCTCTGGCAAAACCGAAACCATCGCTGCCGATCACGGTCCCGCTAGCGACAATAACCCTGTTTCCAATACGGACGCTGTGCTCGAGCACGACATTGGGATGTATCAAACAATCGTCTCCTACTACTGCGCCCGGGCCTACGTAAACACCCGACATCAGGGTTGTTCTGTCACCCACTGAAGCACCCTCCCTCACCACTGCGAAGGGCTGTATACTCGGATCAGCACCGATCCTTGCCGTCTCATGTATAGAGGCCTGGGGGCTGATACCCGTTCCCGTGTATCCCTCGTCATGAAAAAGCTCCATCACAACAGCAAAGCCAAGGTAGGGATCGTCAACCTTTATCAGGTTCCTGTCCTTAATATCTATATCTCTTGCGACTATTATCCCTGATGCTCCGGTCCCTTCCAGTTCCTCTCTGTACCTGGGATTGGAAAGGAATGACAGGTCTTCGGGTCCTGCTTCATCCAGAGACTTGATTCCCGAAACTTCAACGGACCCATTCCCCACCAGATCTCCATCGAGGATATTGGCAATTTGAGAAAGGGTATATTTCTTCACTAGTTAGCTCCGCCTGCCTGATAATTCTCATTATAGATCTTCACAACCCGCTCTGTCAGGTCAAGGGTCTGCAAAGAAAAGATAACTCCGCTGCTGCTCTTTTCCAGGATCACCGTATAACCTTCTTCGTCGCCGATCTCTCTGGCGATCTTCACAAGCCCGTTAAGGATTCTGGAGGAGAGGGCCTGGTTCTCCCTCTCCTCCTCCCGCTTGGAGGCGGTCAGAAAGTCAATGATCTCCTTTTTCTTGTCACGATAGCTATTTTTGAGCTCCTCGATCGCATCTTCAGACAGCACAGGACTTTTTAGCTTTTCCTCCATAGCTTCCAGCTCAGACTGCATTTTATCCAGCTTGCTCTGCTTCACTTCATGTTGCTGCTTCAGGCTGGTCTTTGCAGCCATACCTTCTGATGTTGCGTTAAGGGCTTTTTGAAGATCAATAACTCCAATTTTGACTATCGACGCTGCCGATACCATCCCGGGCATTACCAGGAGAATTGCGGCTGATACCACTAAAAGTACCGTTCTCCCATGTATATTCATCTCGTTATTTCCTCCTTTTCATTATCGTTATTGTCGCAAAAAGTCCGTGAGCGGCTTTTCACTACACGGAAAAGGAAAAACGTCGTTTCCCCTTTCCTCACGGATCAATGACTCACGGTTGACTCACGGTTTATGTCATTGATCCGGGCGCCCATGCACGGGCGCGAAGGTAATATATTGTCGTAAAAAGTCCATCCATGGCTTTTTACTCCGCGGAAAGTGAAAAGTGTCATTTTCACTTTCCTCACAGGATTTTGTTATTGTCGCAAAAAGTCCATGAGCGGCTTTTTGCTTCCCGGGAAGGGAAAAGCGTCGTTTTCCCTTCCCTCACGAATCCATAACTATATATTAAGGTTATGGATTCGGGCGCCCTTAAATGGGCGCTTTGATGACTTTTCGCGAAGTCATTATTATTCTACCTAAGAGCCTGATAAGGTTCTCCGACAGGCTCCTAGAAAAGGGTTCCGATGGAAAATTCCCAACCGGGATTTTCTTCACCCGGCTTCGGATCCAGATTGAACCCCCACTCAAATCTGAGCAGACCCAATGGGGAACCCCAGCGGAACCCGAAACCAGCCCCCTTCCTGAGGTCTCCCAGGTTGATCTCTTCATTATCTTCCCATACATTTCCTGTATCGAAGAAAACAACTCCGTATATCTTTGATTCTCTTACGAGAGGATACTTTATTTCAAGGTTTATCAGAAACGATTTGCTACCGCCAAGGGGTTCGCCGTCCTCGTCTAAAGGCCCGACCGAACGATATTCGAAACCTCTCAGTGTGTTCAGGCCTCCCATGAAGAACCTCTCAGCAACAGGCACACTGTCTCCGTCGAACGCATTGATCAGCCCTATCTCAGAGTGAACAGAGGAGACAAAATCTCCGTAGATCGGCAGGAAATAGCTTCCCTCCAGTACTGTCCGAACAAAGTCATTGGTTCCCCCCAAGGGCCCGCCTGCCGCCTCTACGGTGGAGCTCAGGACAAGGCCCGTCCTCGGGTCCATGGGGAAATCCCTCGTGTCATACTTATAACCCAGGGTTACAGAAGAGGTCATGGTGGTCCCTTCCTGTTCCTTGATAAGGTTGGATGCATCAATATCGATCTCCGATACGGTGGATTCGACTCTCCGGTATTTAGCGGAAATGGAGGCCGCATCAGAAAACCGGTATCCAATCCTGAAACCGCCGCCTTCGCTGTCCAGAGTGTAGTTGGAATACTCTCGGGTATTGTCGAAAAGATCCAGAGTGAGGGAGTAATCCCCTGAAAAAAGTCTCGGCTCTGTGAAAGTGATACTGTACGAACTCTTTTCAGAGCCGAATTCGGTGCTCAGGTTCAGCCGCTGGCCCCTTCCGAACAGGTTTCCCTGGGAAAGGGAAAGCGTCCCCACCAGACCGTCAATGCTGGAATAGCCAAATCCGGCCGTAAATGTGCCGCTTGTGCCTTCCAGCACCTTCACGATCAGATCTGCCTCGTCGTTTCCTACTTCAGCGACATTGATAGTAACATCATCGAAAAACCCGAGGGATCTGATGAACCGACGAGAATCGTCTATTTTTTTCTGGCTGAAAAGATCCCCTTCTGTCAGGCGCATCTCACGCCTGATAACGTAGTCTCTCGTTTTGAAATTTCCCCTGATCTTTATCCAGAGTATCCGAACAAGGGGCCCTTTTGCCAGGCTCATCTCAAGGTTGATGAGATTTTTTTCAGGATCCTTTACAAACCGTGGTTC
>Ga0255052_10002065_pt1 | contig 14678 bp, 7 predicted proteins | sample JV7_2_21_MG_FD_188632 | JGI IMG/M metagenome (GOLD analysis project Ga0255052, IMG submission 188632) | Seawater microbial communities from Jervis Inlet, British Columbia, Canada - JV7_2_21 | ecosystem: Environmental > Aquatic > Marine > Inlet | place: Canada: British Columbia | collected...
CTCCGCCGGTCGGAAGTACCTCGGGTTCACCACCACTCTCGTCGTGCCGCTCGTCCGGTCGCGACCAATCTCGTCGGTGCCGCTTCCCGTCCACTCAAGCTCGATACCGGCATGGGCGAAGGCGAGCTCGCAGAACTCGCGCACCGAATGATCCTCGCCAATCCCGACGACCCAGTCATCGGGTTCGTCAGCCTGGAGGATCCGCCACATCGCATCCACGAAATCCCCGGCAAAACCCCAGTCGCGCCGAGCTTCGAGGTTTCCGAGCGAAAGCCAATCGCGTTGGCCGGCCGCTATCTCCGCCACCGCGCGGGTAATCTTGCGGGTCACGAAGTTTTCGCCGCGGCGGGGTGACTCGTGGTTGAAGAGGATGCCGTTGGCCGCGTGAAGGCCGTGCGCCTCACGGTAGTTGACCGTCGCCCAGAAAGAATAGAGCTTTGCTACTGCGTACGGCGAACGCGGATGGAACGGCGTCTGCTCGTTCTGCGGCACCTCGAACGCTTGTCCGAAGAGCTCAGACGACGATGCCTGATAGAAGCGGGCCTGCGGCACGATCTGCCGAACCGCCTCGAGCAGGCGGACGGTGCCGAGCCCCGACACCTCTCCGGTATAGGTGGGCATGGTGAACGAGATGCCGACGTGGGATTGGGCGGCGAGATTGTAGATTTCATCCGGCTGAACCTCGGCCAGGATGTTGGTCAGCGACTCCGTATCACCGAGGTCACCGTAGTGGAGACGCAGGTGGCGGTCGCCGAGCGAGCCCTTGCGGAGATGGTCGATGCGGCCCCTGTTGAAGGTCGAGGACCGCCGCACCACCCCGTGGACTTCATAGCCCTTCTCAAGCAAGAACTCCGCGAGGTAGGAACCGTCCTGGCCTGTTACGCCGGTGATCAGGGCTTTTTTCATCGGGCGGAGTTTAGCAGAGGAGCAGAGGGGCAATGGGCTATGGGCTATGAGCGCGTGGGGCGGAGGTGCCTGGCATCCCGACGTGATGTTGTCCTCAACATCATGGCGGCGTGCCTGGCATCCTCTCGGGAAGCGCGTCGGGAAACGGGCCCGCGTCCACCGGAGGTGCCTGGCATCCTCTCTGTCCCGCGGCCGTCGGGCACGGGCTGAGGTAGGCGTCTAGTCGATCCTGTAGTTCGGGGCTTCTTTGGTGACGACGACGTCGTGGGCGTGGCTTTCTTTGAGGCCGGCGCCTGTTACCCGGATGAAGCGCGCTTGAGAGTGGAGGTCGTCGATGGTGGCGCAGCCCGAAAGCCCCATGCCGGCTCGTAGCCCGCCGACGAGCTGGGTCAGCTGGTCGGAAAGCGGTCCCTTGAAGGGGACCATCCCCTCGATACCTTCCGGCACCAATTTGGTTTTGACGCCACCCTCCTGGAAGTACCGGTCACTCGATCCCTCGGCCTCCTTCATAGCGCCGATGGAGCCCATACCTCGGTAGGCCTTGAAGGTACGGCCCTGGTACAGGATCTGCTCGCCGGGCGACTCCTCGACGCCGGCAAAGAGCGAACCGATCATGACCACGTCGGCGCCCGCAGCGAGCGCCTTGGCAATGTCGCCAGAGAATCGGATGCCGCCATCAGCGATCACCGGAACACCATGCTCCGCGGCCGCCTTCGCGCAAGCCATGATCGCGGTAATCTGCGGCATCCCGGCGCCCGTCACCACCCGGGTCGTACAGATCGAGCCCGGTCCGATGCCAACCTTGAGGGCGTCCGCTCCCAGCGCGATGAGGTCACGCGCCGCATCCTCGGTGGCGATATTTCCGACAACCAGCGGGGTGTCGGGAAAATCTTTCTTGATCCGCTCCGCAACCTCCATCACGCCTCGCGAGTGGGCGTGCGAGCTGTCGAGGCAGAGAACATCAACGTGACGTTCGATCAGAGCCGCGCAGCGCTCGTTGACATCGTCGGTGACACCGATCCCGGCCGCAACCCTCAGCCTACCGAGCTCGTCCTTACAGGCGTCGGGATAATCGTGCGCCTTTTTGATGTCCTTGACCGTGATCAGGCCCTTGAGATTGCCCCCGTCGTCGACCACCAGGAGCTTTTCGATCCGGTTTCGATGGAGCAGGACCTTGGCCTCGTCGAGGGTCGTACCGACCGGTGCGGTGATCAGGTTGTCCTTGGTCATGAAGTCCATGATCGGACGTTCGAACTCGGTGCAGAATCGCAGATCGCGGTTGGTGAGAATGCCCTTGAGCTGGCCCTGGGTGTCGATCACCGGCAGGCCCGAGATGCGGTAGCGTGCCATCACATCTAAGGCCTCACTCACCGACTGCCCGGGTTGCACCGTTACCGGGTCGACAATCATGCCGGACTCAGATCGCTTGACCCTGTCGACTTCCTCTGCATGCCGCTCGATGGACATGTTCTTGTGGATGACACCGAGACCGCCGTGTTGAGCCATCGCAATCGCCATGTTGGCCTCGGTCACGGTGTCCATCGCCGCCGAGATGATGGGCAGGTCGAGGCCGGTCCCGTTCCTGGTCAACCGGGTCGACACGTCGACGGCGTTCGGATGCATCTCCGATCGCCATGGCACGAGGAGTACGTCGTCAAAGGTCAGACCAACCGGAATCTCGTGCTTCATCTCCTACCCTTTCGCAGCGACCGCCGCCCCATGACATTTTTTGTACTTCTTGCCCGAGCCGCACGGGCACGGATCGTTGCGTCCCACCTTCGGCTGGTTTCGACGCACGGTCGTCGGTCTGGCGTCCGGAGCGCTCACCGGCGTGTTGGCCGCTTTCTCCTGCTGTGCGTGCGAGGACGCGAGCCCCTCCGCATCGGGGTGTGACAGCGTCGTGCTGACACCGCGCCGCTGAAGCTGCATGTCTTCGACCGGTTCGGCGTGGTAGAGGAACTTGACCACGTGGTCCTCGATTCGTTCCCACATATCTTCGAAGAGTGCGAAGGACTCACGCTTGTACTCGACCAACGGGTTTCGTTGCCCGTATGCCCTGAGACCGATGCCTTCACGCAGATGGTCGAGGGCCAGCAAATGGTCCTTCCACTGGCGATCGACAGTGTCGAGAAGGAGAAACTTCTCCAACCGGGTGAGGTTTTCGGCGCCGAACTGCTCCGCCCTTTTCTCGTAGTGGGCCTTTGCACCATCGTTCAGAGTCTCTTCGAGCTGGGGTCGATTGACCATCTCCCAATCGATCCCGAGCTCATCGACGGTGAGACCAAAATAACTCCGAAATTCATTCTCCAGGGTTTCGGCTTCCCAGTCCGCCGGATCGGCTTCCTCTGGACAGTATTGATCGACCAGCGAGCCGACAATCTCGTCGACCACCCGCATGATGAAATTGCGTCCTTCGAGCCTCTCGAGGATCCTGCGGCGTAAGCTGTAGACCGCCTCGCGCTGCTTGTTCATGACGTCGTCGTACTCGAGCAGGTGCTTGCGGATCTCGAAGTTGCGGCCCTCGACCTGTTTCTGTGCACGCTCGATGGACTTCGAGACCATTTTTGACTCGATCGGGATGTCCTCCTCCATACCGAGCCGGTCCATCATCTTGCGCACCCAGTCAGAGGCGAAAATTCGCATCAAATCGTCTTCGAGGGAGAGGAAGAACCGGGACGACCCGGGGTCGCCCTGCCTTCCGCAGCGACCGCGCAACTGATTATCGATGCGACGTGACTCGTGGCGCTCGGTGCCAAGGATGTGGAGACCACCGGCATCGAGGACCTGCTGCTTCTGCTCCGCGCACTGTTCTTCATAGCGGGCCAGGACCTTGGCGTGCTCGTCCGGATCGGCGCCCGGGTCGACCTCGATATTGGCCAGGCTCTCGGGGTTGCCGCCGAGGACGATGTCGGTGCCGCGACCGGCCATGTTGGTGGCGATAGTCACCGCCCCGAAGCGACCGGCCTGGGCGACAATGTCGGCCTCGCGCTCGTGGTACTTGGCGTTGAGGACGACATGCTTGATCTTGCGCCGCTGCAGGAGCTTCGCAAGGCGCTCCGAGTTTTCGATTGATACCGTGCCCACCAGCACCGGCTGGTTGTTGCGGTTGCACTCCTCGATCTCGTCGATCACCGCCCGGAATTTTTCCTTTTCGGTTTTGTAGACCACGTCCGCGTGATCGGCGCGGATCATCGGCATATTGGTCGAGATCACCGACACATCGAGGCCGTAGATCTTTTCGAACTCCTCGGCCTCGGTTTCGGCGGTGCCGGTCATACCGGCGAGCTTGTCGTACATGCGGAAGTAGTTCTGGAGGGTGATGGTGGCCAGGGTCTGGTTTTCAGACTGGATCTTGACCTTTTCCTTGGCCTCGACCGCCTGGTGCAGTCCGTCCGACCAGCGACGACCCGACATCAGCCGACCGGTGAACTCGTCGACAATCGTCACCTCGCCGTCCTTGACGATGTACTCCTTGTCGCGCTGGAAAAGAGTGTGGGCGCGGAGCGCCTGGTTGACGGCGTGGAGGATCTCGATGTTGGAGGGGTCGTAGAGGTTTTCTACCGCGAGCATCTTCTCGGCCCGCGCCATGCCAGGATCAGTGAGCGCGGCAGTCTGCGATTTTTCGTCGATCAGGTAGTCGCCGGTCGCTTCCTTGTTGCCGTGCTTGTCCTCGATCTCCTCGCCCTTCTTGAGGCGCGGGATGATGGTATCGACCTTGTAGTAGAGGTCCACCGAGACCTCGGACGGACCGGAAATGATGAGCGGCGTTCGCGCCTCGTCGACCAGAATCGAGTCCACCTCGTCGACGATGGCGTAGACGTGGGGCTTCTGCACCATCCGGTCAAGCTCGAACTTCATGTTGTCACGCAGGTAGTCGAATCCGAACTCGTTGTTGGTGCCGTAGGTGATGTCCGAACCGTACGCCTCCTTGCGTTCGGCATCGTTCATCGAGTTTTGGATGCAACCCACCGTGAGGCCGAGGAAGTTGTAGATCTTGCCCATCCACTCCGCATCGCGGCGTGCCAGGTAGTCATTGACCGTCACCAGGTGAACCCCACGACCGGTGAGTGCGTTCAGCGCCACCGGCAGGGTCGCCACCAAGGTTTTGCCCTCACCGGTCCGCATTTCGGCGATGCGGCCCTCGTGGAGAACAACGCCGCCCGCCAACTGAACGTCGAAGTGACGCATTCCGGTGGTCCGTTTGCTCGCCTCCCGTACCAGAGCGAAGACCTCCTCGAGCTCGGGATCGAGGACGCTCTGTACCAGGACGCTGCGTTCGCGCCGATCATCCGGCAGCTCGGCAGTCGCGGCTCGCACCCGTTCCCCGATGGCCTCGAATCGACCACGCAGGGCCTCGTCATCGAGACCCTCGATCTCGGCCTCGCGCGCGTTGATGGCCTCGACGATCGGCCGCATGCGCTTGGCGTCACGCTCGTGCTTCGTCCCGAAGACGAAGTTGATCGCTTTCTCGAACAGATTCATCCAGCCTGCCTCTCTTATTGCAAAAGGCCGGGGCGACCCCCGGCGCGACGCTCACTCTCCGATTTCGGCATCCCTACCGTCACCGGTCTCCGGCAGGTTAGATCAGCCGGCTGCCGATTGCAACGGCCGCCGAGGATGCAGGATGCAGGATGCAGGGTCCAGGGTTCGGGGTCCGTGCTGTGCCCTGTGCCCTGTATCCTGCATCCTGCATCCTGCATCCTGAACCCTGGACCCTGCATCCTGCATCCCCTCAACAAACAACGCGCCCCTCGGGGCGCGTTGGGAGACTTCTAAGGAACGGTGCCTAAAACGCGTCGAGAACGTAATACAGCGGATTCTTGGCAACGCCGTCTTCGTGAACCTCGTAGTGCAGGTGGGGACCGGTCGAGCGGCCTGAGTTGCCGAGGAGGCCGATCTCCTGGCCGCGATGCACCACGTCACCCGGTTCGACCGTGATCTTGTCGAGGTGGCCATAGACAGTCGTGAAACCGAAGTCGTGGGACAAGCGCACCGTCTTGCCGAGTCCTCCATTGCGACCGGCGAAAACCACGATGCCGTCGGCCGGTGCCTTGATCGGGGTCCCACGTCGCGCTGAAACGTCGAGTCCACGGTGGAACGCGAGCCTGCCGGTGAAGGGATCTTTGCGGCGACCAAAGCCGTCGGTGATCAGACCGAGAACCGGCGCGATGGTGGGTGTCGAGGCGAGGACCCGTCCCCGCTCCGTCAGACGGCCCTCGACGAGATCGAGCTGCCGCTGGACCCAACGTCCTTGTGCCGTCAACGACTCCGGTGATTCAGGAAGTCGGTCGTACGGACCGCCGCTGCCGACACGGGTCTGTGACCCGCCACCACCGGAGAAGCTGACTGCCTCCGCTTCCATACCAGCCGCGAGGGCGAGTCTGGCGGTTCTTTCCTCGAACTCATCGAGTCGGCCCTGGACCTCGGCGACGGTGGTTTCGAGCTCCTGGTTGACCCTGGCGAGCTCGACGTTTTCATTCTTCAGTCGCTGCACCTCGAGCCGCCGGTTGACGGCACTGCCGGTGAAGGCGATCGCGATGACAGAAAGGACGAGCGCGGCCGTCGCTGCGCAGGTCACTGTCACCAGAACTCTCGTGGAGAACGAGAACTTGAAAAATCGTGCCTTGCTATGAGGCACGATAATAATTGTGTTCAAACGCCTCGGCATGCGCCCCCCCTCGTCAACGAGCTAATGATGCGACTGTTTCGCACCGCCGGCGCCCAATGATTATTCTACCCACAAACCGGGTTGTCAAATCAAGGTGATCCGCGTCACACAGTAGACTACGTATCATTCTCAACTACGTTCTCACTCTCGGAAGCCTCATTCTTGTCGGAGCTCTTCGCCGCTTTCCTCATCAGCCGCACCATTTCGTCCAGACGGCCCTGGCAGGCTGCAAAGATGCTGCCGTCGCTCCATCCATCCTTCTTGCGCCACACTCCCGCGGGCCGTCCGGTCAGCAGCTCGATACCGTCGGAAACGCTGTCAACAGCCCAGACGTGAAAAAGCCCATCGTCGACGGCGGTCACCACCTCCTCCGAGAGCTGCAGGTCTCGGACGTTCGATTTGGGAATCATGACCCCCTGGCTGCCGGTGAGCTTTCCATCACCACAGACCCGGAAAAAGCCCTCGATCTTCTCGTTGACGCCGCCGATCGCCTGGACATTGCCGTACTGATCAACCGATCCCGTGACCGCGACATCCTGACGCAACGCCAGCCCAGAAAGGGCTGACAGGATTGCATAGACCTCGGTCGAAGACGCCGAGTCGCCGTCGATTCCGCCGTATGACTGCTCGAAAGTGACCGAACAGGACATGGTCAGTGGCGACCGGCGGGCAAATGTGCCGCGCAGAAACCCCGTCAGAATGCTGACGCCCTTGTCGTAGGTCGGGCCCGAAAGCCCGGCCTGCCGCTCGACGTTGATAACGCCATCACGGCCGAGCCCCACCTGGGCGGTGATCCGTGACGGCTTGCCGAATCGGTGGTGGCCGAGATCGTAGACCGCGAGCCCGTTGATCTGCGCGACCACCGAGCCTTTGGTATCGACCCGGATCACCCCTTCGCTGATCAGATCGTGGGAGCGGTCCTCGGTCAGCGAGTGCCGTCGGCGCCGCGCCCTGCGCGCATCGGCCACGTGCTCGCCGGAGACCTTCTGCGAGTTTTCGAGACCCGCCCGATACGAGGCCTCCCTGAGGAGATCCGCGAGGTCCGAGAAACGGATCGAAAACCGCCTTCGCCATCCACCGATCCGTACCGCCTCTTCGAGCACCGCGGCCATGCCGCTGCGATCGAGCTCGCGCAGACCCTCGTCAAGAGTGACCCTGCGCAGCACCGACAGCACATCCCGCGCGTGACCCTTTGACTTGGCCAGGACCGTATCGAAGTCCGCGAGGACCTTGAAGATCTTTGGAAAATCCGAGTCGTGCCGGTAGAGAAGATCGTAAATAGCGCGGCTGCCGATGATCACTACTTTGACGTTGATCGGCACCGGCTCCGGCCTGAGCAGAGCCGCTCCGAGGACCAGGCTCTCCAGCGATTGAATCTGGACACGCCGGTACTTGAGGGCACGCTTGAGACCTGGCCACACCCGCGGCTCCATCAACAGGTCGTCGGCGTTGAGGACCAGGAAGCCCCCGTTGGCACGCATCAGCGCACCTGCACGGATGCGCATGAAGGACGTGGCGGCTTCTCCAGACTGAGTCAAGGTGCGTTCGATCGTGCCGAAGAGGTTGGTGTAGCTGGGCTCGGTTTCCATTACCACCGGACGCCCACTGACATCCGTGTTGTCGACCACCAGGTTCACCCGCCAACGCATGAATTGGTCACCGTCAAAGGGGATATCCTCTTCCGAAATCATGAACAGCCCGAGGTTCTCTCCGAGATCGGCGGCCACATCGTCGAGGTACGGATAGGCGCGCGGATCGGCCACGTCCTTGCGGATCCTTTTGACTGCCGAATCGAACGACGGTTGCAGCAGCTTGCGCCGCACGTCTTCGACCCGATCTTGCACCATGCGGCGGATCTCAGCCACCTCCTGAAAGACGTCCCGGAACTTTTCGGAGAGCTTGTTATGGGTCTCCCGGAAATGATCGACATCCTCGGTCGTGAGAGTTCCCGCCTCCACCAGCTCCGCCATTTTCTCCAGCGGAACCGGCTGCTCTTCGACCACCGGCAGGATCTCGGGTCGCGTGACAAGTCCCGCCTGCACCTGGACGAGAACGAAGCCGGCGTCGCCGACCTCCTTTTCGAATGCCTCTATGGCGTCGCGCTCCTGCCGTTGCAGTGGTTCGACCGCACGATCGATTCGAGACCGAAACTCACGGTCGTTGACGATCGCCGGAAGGCTGGTGGAGAGCTCGTCGATGAGCCCTTCCATCCCCTCTTTGAGCCGACACCCGGCACCTGCCTTGAGGAACATCGCAGACGGTTCTTCCGGCTTGCGGAAGTTAAAGACAAAGCAGATATCGTCGGGCTCGTCGTCGGCCTCGGCGAGCTTCTCGACAAAACTCTTGATAGTAGTCAGACGGCCGGTGCCCGACATGCCGGTGACGAAGACGTTGAAGCCGATACCCCGCATCGCGAGGCCGAAGCCGATGGCGTCTACAGCCCGGTCCTGGGCAACGATGGTGCTGGCCGGTTTGATTGAGGTCGAGTCCTTCTTCGGCAGCCAGCTCACTGGGCATCGCCAGCTAAGGTCCTTCGCCTTCAGCTTGTGGATCATGATGTCTCCTTCTTCGACAGAAGCGCAGGGAGCAGAGTAATGCTGAGGATGGCGGTTGACAACGCCCCAAGGATCGCAGCCCCACCCACGGACCGCAACCCGGGATAGTGCGAGAGCACCAGCGAACCGAATCCCACCATGGTGGTCATCGCGGCAACCGCAATAGCTTTGGCCGTTTCAGAAACGGCGGTCGGATCACCATCCGACTCATACCAACGATGCAGGAGATGAATGCCGTAATCAACGCCGATCCCGACAATCATCGTCAGAACGAATATGTTGAAGAAGTTGAGGCGAAGGCCGATCAGGGCCATACCACCGAGCATCCACACCATGCCCACGAACAGCGGCAGCAACGCGAGAAGGGCGCGAAGCGGACCACCCAGGTCGGCCCACATCAAAACGAACACGATCACGATACCGAGGATTGCGGCTGCAATGGCATCGTCCCAGACAATCTTCCGTAGCTCAGCGGAGATCACGTTGGGTCCAGCGAGGACCGCGTCCGGGTATTTGGCCAACAGCTCTACGAGGGCCGGCGAAGCGCCGCGTCGCCACTTCCCAACCGGTGGGTAACAGTAGATCGCCGATGAGACCTCACCGTCGACTTCCGCCACGTATCGCTCGACGATCCTTGCGAGAGGGGTTCCTTCGAGATCTGAAAGGGACAGGGGTTCGCGACGGGCAAGGGCCGCCACCAGATGATCGACGCCCTGTCGGAACGCAACGGGGTTTAGCCCCGCCCCCCGGAGAGCCACTTCGAAACGGGCATCCAAACCCTCGAGGAAATCTTCAGCTTCGTCGAGGCGAGCTATCAGCTCCCGCTGGACATCTTCAGGTGGAACGACGCCGGCAATGGTGTCGACACCGACCAGGTTTTCTCCATCGACCAGCTCTTCGAGCTCGGGCAGGATGGTGCGACACTTCGCCAATGCCTCGGTCTCGTTTGCGCCGTCAAACCGGAGAACCATGGGCGAGAATCGGAGATTGAAAGCGTCCATCACCTCCTGCCGAAGCTCGATTGCACGGTTGTCGCCGGACCGCATGTTTCGGAAATCATCATCCCAACGGAGCTGCCGAACAGCAACACCGAGCAATACTGTGACGACAAGGGCGATGACGATGGTCCGGCGCGGCCTCGAGAGGGCTGCCCGGCACAGGATGTCGGCGCCGAATGACCGAAGGTAGAGGGGTCTGTCCAAGCGAATCTTCTGCTGGATGAGGGTCAGCATTGCCGGCAACAATAGATACACGGTGACAACCAGGAGCAGGATCCCGGTGCCCGTGAGGAGCCCAAGCTCCCACAAACCAGCGAAATCGGTCACCAGAAATGAGTAGAAGGTGGCAGCGGTGGTCACGGCGCCCAGGAGCACCCCAACCCCGGTGAAACGACCCATTGTGTCGACAGCCTCGGGATGAGACGTTCCGTTCTGACGTTCTTCGATATAACGGGCATACAGGACGATGACGAAATCGATGCCGAGACCGATCACCAAACCACCGAATGCCGAGGTCAACGAGTTGATACGACCGAGGGCGACGGCGCCGAACGAGAATGTCAGCGCGATCCCGGTCACCAGTGGAAAGAAGGCGTAGACGAGTGCTGCACGGCTGCGGAAGGCGAGCAGGAAGAGCACCATCACGCCGACAAGCGACGACACCAGGCCGACCACCATGTCCGAGGTGATAAGCCGCGCGTCATCGAGGGCGACCACGTAGCCGCCGGTGAACTCGACCCGTGGCGCCGAGCTCTCACCGCTGTCCTCGATCCACTCTCGGGAAACGGCGTCAACCCGCTTTTCGAGGGAGGTCACGAGGTATCGATCGAACTCCAGGTCCTGGGCCGGTCGTACCGGTTTCGCCATCATCAACAAAAACCGCCGGCCATCGTCGATCAAACAACCGGTATCGGGGTCGACCCGCACCCCGACCCCTCCAAATCGCACCTTGGCCAGGATCTTTGGCAACATACCCACAGGGTCGAGGCGGAGGAAATCCTTGGTCACCAGACTCTGCGGCGCCATCAACTGCGCGCGAAGGCGTAGCGCGGTCGCCTCGAGGCCCTCTGCGTCGAGCCCCGCCAGCACCTCGTCCAGTTCCGCCGGTTCGAGAAACAGGGTGGCGCGATCGAGCAATGGCACCGCCGCCTCGGCGGTGCTGTCCACCCGGTACTCGACCCAGTCGATGTCGTCCCAATCGCGGAGGCTCTGGGCGAGCCGATCCGCAAAGTCGATCGAGTTCTCGAGCGCCCGCTCTTCCTCGAGGTGGATCACAACCAGCAGAGTGTCCACCGATCCGAAGCGCTCGACGGTTGTCCTGAAACCTTCGACAACCGGGTTGTTCCTCGGTACCAGGGACAGAATGTCCGTCTCCACCTGGACGCGGGATGCAAGCAGCAGGGCGACAATCCAGGTCAGGGCGGCGCCGATCGCCACCACACGCGGGTACGAGCGGCCGAATCGAACCAGGTGAAGAGGCAGCTGCCGTGGCAGCAACCCCCGACTCACGCCTCGCTCTCCGTCAACACCCCACGGTTCTGCCAGAAGTAAACGACCATCGACGCCACGGTCAGCGCCACCGTGATCCAGAGGGCCAGAAGGGAGATCGTGTCCCACCGGTCCGAGTTGAGGCTGAATATGAGGATCGACACTGTGATGATCTGGCTCGTCGTTTTGGCCTTGCCGAGCCAGTTGGCGGAAATGGCGATTCCGCGTTCGAGGGCGATCATCCGGAGGGCGGTGACCGCGAACTCGCGGCCGACGATCAGGGTCACCATCCATGCCGGCGCCTGCTGCAGCTCAACCAACGAAATGAAGGCTGCGCTGATCAGGAGCTTGTCGGCGATCGGGTCGAGCATCGCGCCGGTGGTCGTGACGGTCTTGGTACGTCGGGCTATAATTCCATCAAGGGCATCGGTCAGGGCGGCGAGAAGAAAAATCCCCAGACCCCAATATTCCTTATCAGGCACCTCAGTCAGTAGTACAACCACGAGGAGCGGCACCAGAAAGATGCGAAACAGGGTCAAGAGATTGGGAATGTTCCACACGGTCAGCCCCCTTTTGGCCCGCTCCGGGTCGAGTGATCGCACACGAGTTACCCGTTGGTCGACCACCATAACATTTCCGGAGCTCGCTGTTTCCAGTGGCGAAATGCTGAATCAACTCTCACGGTTCTTCGAAGATTCCGGTCGGACATGCGAGTAACCTCTCACTGCGTCAATCACCCCTCCAAGGAGGCCGGCCAACGCTGCCGTAGTTGCCGAAAGTGGTTGTGCGATGCGTGTTTCCAAAGATTCCGGGGCCGCGTCTATTGCGGCCGTAAATGCCAGACCATCGGCACTGTGCGCGACGGCATCGACCAAGCGATGACGTATGCCCGCAGACCACTCCACCCCGTGTGGGTGATTGCCGCCGTGGCCGGCGCCTCGGCATTGCTGCTCTCAGCCGTCGGCATCAAGGTTGCCGAGTTGGTCGAGGTGAGCCGCAGCATCGAGAGTTCTCGGCCCATCATCGATAAACAGGTCGAAATCTCAGCGGACATCGTCGCCTCAGAAGACGGTCTTCGTATCGAATCGACTGGCCCACCCGGAACCCGGGTTCTGTTGCTCCGCGATGGGAGGCCAATAGAGGTCGTCACCCTCGATGACGAAGGGCACGCTTCATCCGAAGATCTCGACTTGAGCTCGGTCGAGGGACCGCTTCGCATCGTCCCACTGACGAGCGAGGGCCTCGAACTCACGTTGCCGACACCGACCGCAACTCCCGAACCTTCGCCGACGGCAACCCCCCGGCCAACCCCCGTTCCGCGAACCGATTCGAGGATGGTGCCGACGCCGCTGGTGGCGCCTCCAGTCCTTCAGCTCGTGCAGGACGCAGGCCCCAGGATCGCCATCACCTTTGACGGCAACGCGTCCACCAACCGCACCGCCGAGCTTCTCGATCTCCTCCAGCAACACGACCTCGAGGTCACGATCTTCGTAACCGGACGCTTCATCGAACGTTACCCGTCAATCATCCGCCGCGCGGTCCTTTCCGGCCACGAGATCGGCAACCACACCTACTCGCATCCCCACCTCACCACTTACGCAAAAAACCGACGTCATCGGCTTCTTCCCGAGGTCACCAAGAAACGCCTCCAAGACGAACTCCGGCGGACCGAGGAAGCCTTCGTCAAGGCCACCGGCCACTCCATGCAACCGTTGTGGCGGGCGCCGTACGGAGAGGAAAACCGTGCCCTTCGCGGATGGGCGCTCGAGATGGGCTACCTTCACGTACGGTGGAGCTCGCTCGAAGGGGCGTCCCTCGACTCGCATGACTGGGTCGCGGATGAGCATTCATTGCTCTACAAGAGCTCCCGGAGAATCATGGAACGCCTGCTCCAGTTCCCGAAGCTCGAGGGCGGCATCATCCTCATGCACATGGCAACCGAACGGGAGGAACCGCCCTGGCATGAACTTCCGGTCTTCCTCGATGCTATCGAAGAGCGCGGGCTCGAACCAACGACCGTGACGCGTCTGCTTGAAGCCTCCCCCATCTGGAGCAAATGGCTCCGCCGAGCGGAAGAGCGTCACCGCCAGGTCAACGGCGACTGATGCTTGCATCCGGAACGGACGAGCATCTCACCGGCGACAGGCGATCGAGAGATCGCCTGTCGTTCTGCCGCCAATCCTCGGCACCGACGCCCAAGCTCAGCAACCGCCTCTTTGCGTCTTTGCGACTTTGCGACTTTGCGTTTTTGGTTGGTGGGTGGATCTGCGTGATCTGCGGATAAAAAAGGTTGGGTCCGGCTTGGCCGCCAGGCGGCTACGCCGTGACAAGCGGGCGGCTCTGTGTACTCTGTGACTCTGTGGTTTTTCGGGCCTCTACAAACCGAGGAACTCGAGGGTCGCCTTGCGGCCGGCATCGACGAAGTCATCGAAACGCTTCCACTCGGCCCATCGTGCCTCACCCACCCCCGGCCGGATGACACGCGTGGCCGACCGAAGCTGTCGCCGGCGCAGGAGACGGGCGGTCATCATCTGAGTCCGCATCATGGTGTCGAGGACAAGATCGTCTTCCCTGATTGGCGGCACGTCCAGTGACACGTCAACCGCAATCACCGGCCAGCCCTCGTCTCGCGCCGCAGCCGCCGGAACTTCGGCCACCACACCCCCGTCTACCAACGGCCGACCATCGATCTCGACCGCGGGAACCATGCCCGGAATCGCGCTCGTCGCCACCATGGCGGGCCGGATCGGGCCCGACCGCAGCCGTTCCTCTGCGCCGGTTTCGAGGTTGGTGGCGACCACAACGAGCGGCTTCGGCAAGTCCGAGAACTGGAGATCTGGAATGAGGAACTCGAGCGCTTCCACCAGGGCAGAATCGTCGAGCACCGTGCCTTTGTTCATGGCGAAGGAAATCACGACCCGGTTGCGGATTCGCCGCGCGACCTGGATCAGCGGGTGCTCCTTGGTTTCCGCGTCGGGGACCCGTCCAATCGGACGCACCGACGGAATCAGTTCTTTCTCCAGCGCTTCACGCCAAAGATCGGTGGCCCGCACCGCAGAGCCA
>Ga0255052_10002067_pt1 | contig 14667 bp, 8 predicted proteins | sample JV7_2_21_MG_FD_188632 | JGI IMG/M metagenome (GOLD analysis project Ga0255052, IMG submission 188632) | Seawater microbial communities from Jervis Inlet, British Columbia, Canada - JV7_2_21 | ecosystem: Environmental > Aquatic > Marine > Inlet | place: Canada: British Columbia | collected...
GGCCACAACCGCACCTGTAATCTGCTTTCTGTACTTGCTCATCTTGAGGCTCCTTATCACTTGGTACTGTCAACCGCTTGTTGTACTAACTTATTGCTATCTCCATCTCCAAGGACTTTTCGCAGAACGCTCATTAGCGTTGCCGGCTCGAAGTAATTCTCCGCCAGCCGCAAATACACAGTCGTCCGCTCCGATATCCTGGCCTTTCCTGGCATCTTTGACTGTAGAGACTCGGCCTGATCGCCGTGACCGGCCGCGAATGAGAATACCAAATTCAGGCCCGATGTGACAATGCTTTTTATGCCAAAAGCGCTCGCCTTGATTCGAAGCTCGGCCAGATCCAGCAGCAGGGCGACCTCGTCCGGCACCGGCCCGTACACGTCCGCCAGTTCACCCTTTATCTGTTCGAGGTCTCCATCGCCTCTCGCCACGGCGATTTTGCGATAGACATCCATCCGGTGCCTGTCGATCGGCACGTAATTCTTCGGAACGTACGTTGCAAAACCCAAATCCAGAACGGCCGTCGGTATGGGTTCGACAGGCTCGTTCCTCAATTTTCTGACGGCGTCGGCCAACAATTCGCAATACATCTGGTAGCCCACCGTCTGGATATGACCCGACTGCTTAGAGCCTAATATATTGCCCGCCCCGCGGATTTCCAAATCTCGCAGAGCAATCCTGAAGCCCGCCCCCAGATGCGAATATTCCTCGATAGCTTTTAGCCGCTTGGCCGCTAACGGCGTAATCGGCCGTGACATCGGCAGCAGCATATAGGCATACGCCCGATGCTTGTACCTGCCCACCCTGCCGCGGAGCTGATGCAGCTCGGCCAGGCCGAACCGGTCGGCGTCGTTTATGAGAATTGTGTTCGCGTTCGGAATGTCCAGACCCGACTCGATGATCGTCGTGCAAACAAGCACGTCGATCCGGCCGGTGACAAACTCTATCATCGCTTTCTCGAGTTCGTGCCGGGACATCTGTCCATGCGCGATGCTGATCCTGGCGTCGCCGACAAGCTTGCGGATTTCCCAGGCCTTTTTCTCGATCGACTTGACCCGGTTGTGCAGGAAAAACACCTGCCCCTGACGGTTCAATTCCCGGTAAATTGCCTTCTTGATAAGCTGGTCGTTGTAGGCCGTAACGGTCGTGACAATGCTTCGCCTGTCCAAAGGCGGAGTCCCCAGCGAGCTTATGTCACGCAGTCCCAGAAGCGACATGTGCAGCGTCCTTGGAATCGGCGTAGCCGTCATCGTGAGAATGTCAACATTGACTCGCAATCTCTTGAGCTTTTCCTTGTGCTCGACTCCGAATCGCTGCTCCTCGTCGATTATCAGCAACCCCAGGTCTTTGAATCCAACGTCGCCGCTCAGGAGCCGATGTGTTCCGATCAGCACGTCGACTCGTCCGGACTTGGTCCGCGCTATTGTGTCTCTCGCCTGTTTCGTCGTCTTGAAACGGTTCAGAACCTCAATGCAGATGGGAAAATCCGCGAATCGCTCGGTGAAGGTCCTGCCGTGCTGAACACACAGCACGGTCGTAGGCGTTAGGATAGCTACCTGCTTGCCATTGTCGATTGCCTTGAACGCCGCACGCATGGCAAGCTCGGTCTTGCCGTAGCCCACGTCGCCACAGAGCAATCTGTCCATCACGATGGCCTGCTGCATGTCCGCTTTGATCTGTTCGGCCGCCGTAGTCTGGTCGGGTGTCTCCTGATAAGGAAAAGACTCTTCGAATTCCACCTGCCAGTTCGAATCTTTCCCGAGCGCAATTCCGCCCGCCGCCTGGCGTTTCGCCTGGACATCGAGCAGATCACAGGCAAGATCCCGGACGGATCGCTCGACTCTCTCTTTTTGCTTCAGCCATCTCTTGGAACCGACCTTGCTCAGCCTGGGCCTTTTCGGGCTGGTTCCGATGTACTTCTGCACCAGCGCGATATTGCGCACCGAAACCTGGATCTTCGCCTTATCGGCATATTCGATCGTAAGGTACTCGTTCGCGCCGCCCTTTTCCTGTATCGTCTGCACACCTGAAAATCTGCCGATGCCGTAGGAGGCATGAACGACGTAGTCACCGGCCTGCAAATCGCCGAGCGTATCAACGGGCGACGTCGCCCGCGCAGGCCTGCGCCTTCTTCTAAGCGCATATTGTCCAAACAGCTCGTGATGACTGATCACAATCGTATCGAGCGAATTGACTACAAAGCCCTGGTGGATGAATCCCAACAGCAGCTTGAGCCTGGCCGGGACTTTCTCGGCTATGTCTCGCACGATCTCTCCGACGCGTTTGATTTCCGCCGAACTCTCGCAGTAAAGCTGAACTTCTTTGCCTTGTTTCGCTTCCTGCACTAGTTCCTCGAGCGCTGCTTTATGACCCGCCCACACGGACGTTGCTTTGTGCTGGAACTGCTGCACGCTCTTGACGTCCACCTTGATAAAATCGCCCGCGCTGGCCGTGGCGAACCGGCAGATATGGAGCTGTGTGAAACCGGACGCCGCCTCGTGAATATCCGCCCAGTTGTAGAGCCTGCTCGCATCCTCGGTCCTGTCCAGGAAGACCTTCGCAACTTCCTCAACCTCGCCCGGCTCTTCGAAGACGATGACCGTATCTTTCGGCAGGACATTTACGAGAAGCTCCCTCTGCTCAACCGAAGTTCCACACACGGCCGAGACTATCCGCAGACTCTTTATCTGTTTACTCGAGCGCTGCGTATCGAGATTGATCTGCCGAATACTCTCGATCGTGTCGCCGAAGAATTCAATCCTCACCGCCGCGGCATCCTGTCCGGATGCCTCGGACTTCTTGCCCAACGACACCTTATCGTTAATCAGCGGAGCATAAATATCAACGATTCCGCCGCGACGCGCAAACTGGCCGGGCAGATCGACTCTTTCGGTGCGTTCGAATCCGTTCTCGATGAGCCACTCGACCACCTCTTCAGGCGAAACGTCCCGGTCAACCTCCAGACCGAGACCGCCCTCTTCTATCGCATCGGGCTTCGGTACCGGCTGGCAAAGTGACTGGACCGACGCCGGTACGAGAAAATCGTCCTCGCCCAATCGAGACACGAACATCAGTCTTTGCGCCCTGATCTCGTCGGTCGCGTCCGCCAAATCCTCCTCGCCCTCCCAGGCGCCGAAGGCTTCGATCTTTTTGCCTGCGAAGGTGTGCAGATCGTCGGCGGCCTTGTCGGCGTCGTCGATGTGCGGACGCACGTACAGAATCGGCCGGCCGGTTTTCTCCGATACGTGAGCGACCAGCATCGATCCGAACGACCCCCAGGTTCCTTCGACCTTGACCGCATCGGCGTTGCCGGCACTTTCGAGTCGAGAGATTATCTGCTGAACAGTTTTGTCGCGCCCAAGATTCACGGCGTCATTGTACGTCAGAGCAAACCAGGAAACAATAGCGTATAGCGGATAGCATAGTAAGGATGGGTCCGCCACAGGCGGATTGCCCATGCTGTCAATTCCGCGGGACACAAACCGCATGGGCAGCGAAGCTGCCCATCCTACTTTCGGTCGCTTATCGCCTTGAGAATCTTCTTCTTGCTGCTCTCGAACGCCAGTCTGTCGATCCTCTCCAGAATTTCCCGCTCGGCGACACTGCAAAGATCCGGGTTCTCAATAAGCGTCAAGAGCACCTGTTCCTTTGCATTGTCGAACGAGAGCTTGCCGAGCACCGCCTCGACCAGATGAACTTGCGCCCCGGGGCTCAGCCCCTGGCGCTCGGCGATACGTTCGTATCCGTCTTTTCTCTCCGAATCGAAAGAAAGCTTACCTACGGCATCAATCTCCGCAATCGTCGCGTCCGAACCCCCTCGAGTCCGGCGCGTTTCTTCACTAACAAAGACAACACACCCCCCAACGCACAACACCGATACAACCAACCCGACAACAATCAAGCTATTCTTCATTGTTCAAGCTTCCCAACATGTATCCGAATTCTCATTGCCACAACCGGCGAACACAGTATCAAATTCAACAGACCTCGTCAAATGTCCTTATGCCCCTGTAAGGAAACTTCGCCGCCTGCACATGAATCAGTTCTTGTCAACCCAGGTCCAATTCACAAGATCATCGCTCCAGGCGATTGCCAGGCTCGCGCGGCCGTGGGCTCGATGAGCCTTTAGCCCTTCTTTCGAAGAACCGTGGAAGAACATTATGTACTTGCCCACCGACGCCTCTTCGGTCAGATCGATTACGGTTGCAGCCGTGAGCCGGCCTTGCGCCCAGGGCCATTGTTTCTGCCCAAGCGTCAGAAGCCGCTTGTCGGCTCCCCACGATTTCGGATCTTTCGAACGCTTGACTCCGATACCATTCGATGGCGAGTGGAACATGACATATTCCTCGCCCTGTCGGATGACGGTGACATTCTCGCCCGCCGGGACACGACCGACGTAAGTCCAGTTCTTCAAATCATAAGAATAGGACATGCTGGCACCGTTCTGTTTGTAGAAACACCACCACTTGCCTTTTTCCTGCGCGTCCTCTAAGAGGTACGGATCAATCATGCGCCCCATATCTTCTCGCGACACGTCGTTGCCTTTGACTCGGAGCAGTTCCGGCTCGGACCAATTCTTCAAATCGCCGCTTCGCATTATCCATATCCGGCTGTCGCTCGTGCCGAATGTCTCGAGGTTCGGCGTCGGATAGGTTTGCAGGCATATTATCCATTGGTTGTCATAGCGAATAATATTGCCCGGGCTGCTGTGGTTCAGATTGCGGTCCTTCGGTGTGATAATCTCAGGAAACGTCCAATGGACCAGGTCGGAGGTGGTGCTGTAAGCGGTCATGTTGTAGTAGCCGCCATCGGCGGCGGTCTCCGACAGCGTAAAGTATAGATGGAAAACGCCCTCGTGATAAACGACAGCCGGGTCGCGGAATCCGTAATTGTGATCGCCGCGGAAAATGATCGGAGATGTCAGTTGCGAGAAATCGATCTTTCGCTTCGGTTTATGAACAGCTTCTCGAAAAGCGTTCATGGAGGGCAGGACATTTCCCTCGCCGTCGAACATCGCATTGGCGCCGCCGTACCAGATCATCAGGCCCTTGACAGGGATTGATTCGGGGTACCACCAAAGGACCCCGATTCCACGATCCCCCGACGTTTCGCGTACCGCGGCGATAAGTTTTCTCAGGAAGGCCTCCTGTCCCGCGGGCGTCATCGGCCAGCGCATGGTCTTATCCGCCCCCTCTTGAGCCCTGGATATGCGAGCAGACCTGTTGGGGTACGCGGTCTCTACGACAAAGATGTCCTTGTCGAATGTCGCCGCGGTCTTGCTGATATTCTCTCGCAGGTCCTCCATCGAACCGTGCCACCAGGGATAGTAACTCAGGCCGATGATGTCATAGGGGACATCCCGCTTTTCGACATGCTCGAAGAACCATTTTGTCTTGGACGAATCACCGCCGGAATGAATATGAAGGACGATTCGTACGTCGTCGCCGCCCGACGCATCCTCTACCCCCCGAACGCCGGCTTTGAGCAACCGCGCAAACTTGTCCCATTGTTTCTCGGGATCACCGACGCCATAGAGCTTTCCGTCGGGCCAGAGCATTCCGGGTGCGATCTCGTTGCCCGGCTGGACCATGTCGGGCAACACCCCGGCCTTCTTGAACTCCAAGATGCAGTCGCGGGTATACTCGTAGACCGTCCTTTCGAGCGATTCGAAATCCAGGTCCTCCCACGCCTTCGGCTTCAACTGGCGCCCCGGGTCGGCCCATGTGTCGGAGTAGTGGAAGTTCAGCAGCAGCCTGGCGCCCGCGGCTTTGATCCGCTTAGCCAGCGCGATCGTATAGGCAAGATCGTTCACTACCATATTACCGCCAGCAGGATTGACAAACAGCCGCAGGCGGAAGCAGTTGCAACCGTACTTGCTCATGATTTCTATGGCGTCGCCCGGCTTGCCCTCGTCTCGAAACACGCCCCCGGCCTGCTCGATCCTGGTTAAAGCAGAGATGTCGCCTCCAACCAGAAATTCCGACGGCATTGCTCGGCAGACCGTGGTAAGCACCAGCAGCACTATAGACATTCGCTGCAACAGCTTCGTTAATTCAGTACGTTTTCTTACCATTCGACTCACTTCCACTGTTTAGGCATCAACCGACAAAGGCCAGACCCGGCCTCTGTCCTTGAAACGCATTGTACCCGCTGGATGTCCGCAGAGCAAAGTTCAAAGCTGTTCCTGTAAATCCGGCTGTGACTTTTAGCTTCACGAAGAGGACATCTGTGGTTAGAATGGTCGGCGTCGTTTCTCTACGAATTATGAACTAAGAACAACGAATTTTCCAAGTGTGGAATTATGAAGAATATTCGCGTTGCCTCGGTCCAATTCGAGCATGCCGCCGGGGACAAGCAGGCGAATCTGGCCAAGATCAAAGGCTACGTCGCCAAAGCCGCCGCGCAGGATGTCGAGTTGATTGAATTCCCCGAGTGCTGCATTACGGGGTATTTATTCATGCGCCAGCTCACGGCAGAGCAATTGGAGGCCCTGGCCGAGCCGGTCCCCTGCTTTCGCAGGGGCAAGCTTGTCCCCGTGAAAACGGGGAATGGACCCTCGTCGCAGGCCCTGATGGCTCTGGCAAAGGAATATAATATGACCATCGGCGCAGGGCTCGTAGAGATAGCCGACGACGGGAAAATGTACAACACTTACGTGGTCGCGATGCCCGACGGGCAATTCCAACGGCACCGAAAGATCCACTGTTTCATCAGCGAACACCTCTCGTGCGGCTCGGAATTCACAGTGTTCGATACTCCGCAGGGTTGCCGCGTCGCCGTGCTGACCTGCTATGACAACAATATCGGGGAGAACGTCCGGCTTGCCGCGTTGAACGGGGCCGAGATTCTAATGGCGCCTCATCAGACCGGTGGATGCAAAACTCCGAGCCCACGCTGCATGGGTGTGATCGACCGCTCACTGTGGGAGAATCGCAACAGCGATCCGGAAGCTATCGAGGCCGAACTCAAGGGATCAAAGGGCCGGGACTGGCTCCTGACATGGCTGCCCGCCCGCGCTCACGACAACGGGCTGTTCCTGATCTTCAGCAACGGCATCGGAATCGACGGCAACGAGATCAGGACCGGCAACGCAATGATCCTCGACCCTTACGGACAAATCCTCGCCGAGACGTGGAAGGCCGACGACGATATGGTTGTCGCCGATCTTGATCCGGCGTTGCGTGAGAACTGCACCGGCGTCCGTTGGATCAAGACACGCCGGCCCGAATTGTATGGGCGGCTAACCGTTCCCACCGGACTGGAAGAGGACATTCGGCGCGTCCGGTTCAGCGACGAACTATAATCAGTGAGAGCATGAAAACAATAGGACTCATCGGCGGTATGAGCTGGGAATCGTCCCTCGAATATTACCGCGTCATAAACCAGGTCATAAGGGAAAGACTCGGGGGGCTTCACTGCGCGCGGATTGTCATGCATTCGGTTGACTTTGCTCAAATTGCTGCACTGCAGGACGAAGGAGATTGGGAGCAACTCACAGAGTTGATGATTGGTGCCGCCCAGAGATTGGAAGTAGCCGGGGCGGAGTTTCTGGCGATTTGCTGCAATACGATGCACAAGGTTGCGAACTGCGTTCAGAAGGATATTCGCATCCCTTTGTTGCATATCGTAGATGCGACCGCTCAGGAGATCCTGGAAAGAAAACTCAAGAAAGTAGGTTTGGTCGGAACCAAAGTTACGATGGAGGAAGATTTTTTCAGAGACAGGTTAGTCAGCAAGCACAACCTTGAAGTGATGATACCAGATGAACATGAACGGCAGATCGCCAATGACGTCGTCTACAACGAGCTTTGTCGAGGCGAGATGACGCAATCCGCCAGACAAGAGCTTGTCGACATGATGCAGAATCTGGCTGCCAATGGCGCCGAAGGAATAATTCTCGGTTGTACAGAATTAGGTCTGCTGATCGATCCACAAGACGTGCGAGTCCCCGTCTTCGACACGACAACCATTCACGCAAAAGCAGCGGCCATGTTTGCATTGGAAAAGTAGGGTGGGCACTGCCCACCAATCAAGGTGAGGTGTGCGGTGCACACCCTAATGACTAGAAGTGAGACGAAGAATATATCAACAATTGAAATCAGGAGAACATTATGAAGGTAGTAGCTTTTAACGGAAGCGCTCGAAAGGACGGCAATACCGCAATATTGATCAGAAAGGTCTTCGCCGAATTCGAAGCCGCTGGCATAGAAACGGAATTGGTCCAACTGGCCGGCAAGCCCATCAAGGGATGCACCGCGTGCGGCAAATGCTACAAGAACAAAGACAAGAGGTGTGCGGTAGGCAACGATGTTATGAACGAGTGCATCGATAAAATGGTGGAGGCCGACGGTATTATCCTGGGTTCGCCGACCTATTTTGCCGATGTCACGACGGAAATGAAAGCATTGATCGATCGTGCGGGCTTTGTCGCAAGGGCCAATTCGGATATGCTCCAGCGCAAGCCCGGCGCCGCGGTTGTTGCCGTACGCAGGGCCGGCGCGATTCATGCTTTCGATACTATCAACCACTTCTTCCTGATCAGCCAGATGATCGTACCGGGCTCTTTCTACTGGAACATAGGAATCGGAAGGACCCCCGGCGAGGTCGATCAGGACAGTGAAGGTCTGGAAACCATGCAGATACTTGGCCGGAACATGGCATGGCTGCTCAAGAAGATAAATTAGTGACAAATAGACTCGTCAGAAGCAGCACCATCGAGTTTCGTTGATATGGAAGCTCGGGCCTAAGAGAGCCTCGGTCCATTATGCGGGAGAATGCGCCATGAGACGAAAGCTGAGCCTTCAAACAGTACTGAAGCTGATTCTTGTTCTCGTTTACATCGCGGGCATTGTGCCTACTGCCCAAGCTGCCCAATCCCAGGGTCCGGCCAAGGAGCCCCAAAAGAATGAGAAGCCAGCAAAGAGTATAGATGAGCTCAATAAAGAACTTATGATGGCTTTTGCTCAAAAGCAGCAAGAAAAATATGAGACATTGATAAAACAAGGGGCGGATGTTAACGCCATGGTTTGGTCAACGACGATGCTACATATTGCTGTAAGAAATATGGATAAGGAAGGGGTTGCCTTTTTGCTTGAAAAGGGGGCGTTAGTTGATGTGAAGGATGGTGGTGGGCGCACGCCTCTTCATATTTCATCTGGAGCATATGCTCCTAAGCAAAAACGTGATCCTAATATTGTAAGCATTCTTGTGAGTAATGGAGCTGATGTTAATGCTACTGACAACAATGGACTGACAGCAATGCACTATGCTGTCAAGAACGGATTTGAAAACATTGTGAAGATTCTGCCAAGCTACAATGCAAACGTCAACGCTCCGGACAAGAACGGTGTGACTCCATTGCATTATGCTGTAGCAGGGATGCATAGAGAAATTATTGTAATGTTATTCAAGCACGGCGCTTCGGCTAATGTTAAGGATAACGCTGGTCGTACTTCGCTTCACTATGCTGCCGAGGCAGCACGAAGTCCGGTGGAGAATAAGGAATCATTTAGAGATATCGCTGAGCTTCTTTTGGGTCGCGGTGCGGCTATTGATGCTCAAGACAACGTAGGTTGGACGCCTTTGCATTATGCGGTATCGAGGCGTAATCAAAGTGTTATCAAGCTTTTTATTGCTAGAGGGGCTGATCTTTCTATCGTCAATAATCGAGGCGATACGGCCTATTCATGGAACAGTGAAAGAGCCTCTTTCCAGGCAAGGCATTCAGTTGGTACGCCTCACGCATTGGTAAACAAGCATTTTGAGATTGCGAAGTTATTACGCGCTGATGGCGGAGCTTATATCGTTGCGCTTGATGGAAAAGATGATAACCCCGGGATTTTGGAGCAGCCTTTTAGAACGATTGCTGCTGCTCTTGAAGTTGTCGGTCCGGGTGATGTTATATATATTCGCGGAGGGACGTATCGTTGCGAGCGCCCTATCCTTATTGATAAATCAGGCGCGCAAGGAAATCCGATAGGTCTTAAGGCATATCCTGGAGAGGCGCCCATTCTTGACTTTTCTGATGTAAGAGGAGCTTCGCTTTCTGTTTCAGGAGCCTATTGGCACATCAAAGGTTTGGTTGTCGTCAATGGGTATTATGGTGTGATGGTGTGGGGCCTTGGAGCGCACCATAACATATTAGAAAAAATGACGGCGCGTGACAATGGCTGGGGAGGGATACTCTTTAGGGACGGTGCCGGGTACAATATTTCTCTTAACTGCGATTCTTATCAAAACTTTGACCCGGAATTTAACGGGGATACATGTGATGGGTTCTCCGTTGCGTTTTTTGTTGGTCAAGGTAACACTTTTATAGGTAATAGATCTTGGAATAACTCTGATGACGGCTATGATTGCTGGAAGGCAGGAAGTGTCGTGCGCCTTGAAAGGTGTTATGCATGGCGTAATGGTGAAAATATTTGGGATCATCCTTTTTTTGATGGGAATGGAAATGGTTTCAAGCTCGGTGGAGGGGAGGGAAAACACATCCTGACAGATTGTATAGCATGGAATCATACTCATAGAGGTTTTGATTTAAACAGTAATAAAAGTGGAGTAACGCTTATTAATTGTACAGCCCTAAGAAATGGTGACTGGAACTATAGATTTGACTGGGATGGGTGGCATGAAGAAGCAACTTCTTCATGCGTCTTCAGTAATAACATCTCTTACGATGGAAAAAGAGAAGACATCATAAATCCAAATGCTAAAAGCCATAACAACAGCTGGAATGCTGACATTGGTCTTACATTGACTGAAGATGATTTTGTAAGCCTTGATGACAGCGTGATGTCTGCGCCCCGTAATTCTGATGGCAGTATTCCTCAAAATGATTTTCTTAGGCTTGCTCCGGGCAGTGCCGTAATTGATAAGGGGGCTGATGTCGGCATGCCGTTTGTTGGCGCAAGACCCGACTTAGGTTCGTTTGAGTATGATCCAAATGAAACTTCTCAAGGGTATGTGAAGATGTTGCACCAGGCAGTGCGTGATCATGATGTAAAACAAATCGAACAACTATTGGCACAAGGAGAAGGCATCGATGACAAGGATTGGTTAGGGTATACACCGCTGCACTGGGCAGTATACTTTGGGTACCCCGATCTTGTAGAGCTTCTGATTTCCAAAGGGGCTGATCCTAATATTCAGAGTGACACAGGACGTTTTGCCTTAGAAATAGCACGAGCCATGACCTCTCCCGAAGAGAAGTTTGATTTTACTAATTTGGAAGCATTACTGCGTAAGCTTGGAGCCAAGATCGGTGATGTGACTCCGAACGAATCGGGGCAGACAATTGGCGAGTCAACTGAGCGATAAATTTCCTCAGATTTGTCCGCCCTCGCCGAAGCATAAAAGTCGTCCGTCAGCGAGGGTGACTACGGCGCGGCCTTCCTTGTCGATAGCCAGGCCCCATTCGACCGGGGCGGCGGGGAGCGAGTGAGACCACAGCACGCCGCCGTCGTCGACGTTGACAGCGACGATCTTCGACTCCTCGGCGATTACCACCGCGTTTGCGCAAACCGCGACCGCAGCGCTCGTCTTGCAGTTGTGACTCCAGAGCGGCTTGTCCCTGATACCCAGTTTCGCCCAGTCCACGAGAAACTGATTCGCGGGTTTCGCCATGCTTCGGCTCAGAGCTTGCCTGTCAACGCCGTCGTAGCAGAGGACCCGCTTGTTGTTCTGGTTGCTCACCCAGGCAATGTCACGACCGGAACGTTTCGGCGTCAGGAAGACCCTGCCGAACACGGTGGCATCGTAGACCTCGTACTCGGGGTGGGCGTAGAACGGCCGGCCGCAGGCGACGACACGGTCGGCGAGCAAAGAAAGCTCCCAGCCGCGGGGGCTTTGCGTCAGGAGGACATTGTTCTGCGTAATCCTCTGGACCAGGCTGGGGTCATTGAGGCATTTTCCATCCTTCACATCGTAGATCGCGGGCGAAACCGCGTTGCCGCCCGCGATGTAGAGTCTGCCGTCGGTCAGCAGCATTTGACCCTGGAGGCTCACGCCGGAACGGGCCTGAGGATTCAAATGTCCCGACGTATCGTTCTGCCATTTCACTTTGCCCGTCACCGCGTCCAGGGCGTAGACGTAGGTCCCGTCGTAGTTGACGATGCCGGCTGCGACGTAGGCAACGCCGTCCTCGACAAGCACACCTCCGGCGGCGGGCCAGGTCGAATGAATCGCGCCGTAGACGGGGATCTTCCGCTCTGCGGGAGCCGCCCGGAAGCGCCAGATCAGCCGACCGCTGCCGGCTCTGAACGAATATACCCAACCGTCGCCCGAACCCACGAACACTCTCCCTTGCCAAACGGTCGGAGGCATCCGGATTGCGCCGCCCGTATAGGCCTTCCACCTGAGCTTTCCAGTTGCAGCATCCAGCGCGCGGACGATACCGTCCGGGCCGCCGGTGAATACAAAACCGCCGGTGGCGACCGGCGCTGTTGGCGGCGGACTAGAAGAGGATATATCCGCATTCGGTGCGAACTGCCACAGCAGCTTTGCGCTTTGTGCAACCACCGCCTTTGTTGTGGCGCTGCACGCATTGTCCGCACGGAAGGTCGGCCAGTCAGCGGATGATTCGGGCAGGCTCGGCACCGCCTTCCGCTGACCCCTGCCCTTTTCCAGGCGCTTTGCTCCAGTGACCTCCGGCTGGAAATTGAAGTCTCCCGCCGGCGCCAAACAGGTGGTGCCATAAAGCGTAAGTTGACAATCGCAGACGGAAGGCCACCAATACAGTAGGCCGTTTGCGATTGTCACCCCGTCGTGACACGGCGGGCGCATCGGCGAGATAAGTTGCAGGCTGCTGCTCGCCAGGTCGAAGCGAGTCGAACCGCCCCTGGCCCGGTAGAAAATCGAGTCGCTGCTCCCCGTGGGTCTGGTGCAGGCGCGCCGGCCCGCGTCGAACAGGGCCAACACTTCACCGGTTAGCGGATCGAATTTCTTGCTGGGACTGTTCAAGTCGTTCTGGCCGGCGATGGCGTAAAGCTCGTTGTCGCGTATGATCAACTGGAAGTTATCGTAGGGGTCGCTCCACAGGACTTTGCCGTCCTTTGCCGAGACGGCCAGGAGTTTGCCGATCTGTGGGCCGGCGAAATACAGAGCATCGTCGCTGCATTTCAGATAGCAAGTCGTGCGCCAATTCCAGGATGCGCCCTGCCGGTTCGAATGAGCACCGAGAGCCTCGAACAGATCGGGGGCATTGCCGGGGGTCCTGCGCCATATTACGTCGCCGGTCTTGGCATTCAGGCACGCCAGATAGGAGCCGAAACGGAAAATGTAGATGCGCCCGTTCTTCATGCAGATCGCCCGACCGTCGGCCGGCTCGTCTTGCCGGTGACTCCACAGGACCTTTTTCGTTCTTGGATCGATGGCCAATACGTTGCGGCCGAATCCCCACGGATGGGCCGCGTACGCCTCGTCGGCGTCCTTGATCTTATCGGGTTGATTGAATCCCCTCGATATGGGATTCCAGGGCCAGCCGTGTCGCTGCCGCTCCCACCGCATGGTGGGGTCCCTCTGCTCCTGCCTGCCGATCAGCGCATAGAGAACACCATCTTCGATACCCATCCATTTCCAGAACGTTCCGCCTGCGACATCGGTCGGCGGGGCTATCCTGTCCAGCAGGTCACCGGTAGCAGCATCGATGACTTTGCACGATTTGTCGTCCCCGACGTAGAGCACGGTCGGCGTCGCAACCATCGTGTTGCGATGAATCATCACACCTTCGGCCAGGTCACGCTGCCAGAGCATCGTGCCGTTGTAACCGTTGAAAGCCACGAGCTTGTTCAGGAAAGGCTCTTCTCTTCTCTTGAAGGCGACGTGCCCGAACGCCTTGAACATCCGCCCGGCGGAAGAGACTGCAACCTGGGGCACCGGGGCATAACGCGGCTCTGCGAGAAACTGCGTTAGATAGGGCGCCTTTATCACGATATCGTCCGACTGCGGATTGTTGTCGGGGCCGTGATACGGATGGCTCCAGTCGTCCACCCCGGAGGGCGCCGGATTGGTCAGGACCTTTCGCCCCAGCAACGCCTTTCCTCGGGGCCTCAGCACGCGCCGTATCTCCGCCTGGGAATAACGTCTCGCCCTGCCCGCCGCCACAACCGCGTCGGCGACATTGTCAGCCAGGTTCAAATTCTTGAACGGACCTTTATCCACGAAGATCCGCGTGCCGTAGAGAGCTGCGTCATCGGCCGCTTTGCGAATCGCCTCGACATCTTTGACCCTCGGCGACTGAACATATATCAAAAGCTCGCTGTCGCGCGCAAGCTCGACGGCAAGCTCGCCTTCGGCGTCGCCCAGCACGACGCAAATTCCGCGTGTCACGTCGATTTGTTCGAGAATCAAACTGCTCTGCCGGGCCATGGAAAGCAGCGGTTGACACAAAAGGACACCGACAACTGTCACCAATAACATGTTCTTTATCGCTCTCATTGTTCCACCTCGTAGGGGCGGCCTCTTGTGGCCGCCTTTTGTTGTTTGTTTCAATCGTAAGAGAGGGCGACCACACGGGGTCGCCCCTACATTATTGTTCAATTGCCTTACCAATTTTTTCGAGAAACACGTTATATGTAGCGTCGGTCATCCGCAAATCGCGCTGGTCGAGACCGAGCCGCACGATGACCATGTTCCACTTGCCGATAACGAACATATCGTTGTTGTTGTAGC
>Ga0255052_10002068_pt1 | contig 14662 bp, 12 predicted proteins | sample JV7_2_21_MG_FD_188632 | JGI IMG/M metagenome (GOLD analysis project Ga0255052, IMG submission 188632) | Seawater microbial communities from Jervis Inlet, British Columbia, Canada - JV7_2_21 | ecosystem: Environmental > Aquatic > Marine > Inlet | place: Canada: British Columbia | collected...
TCACAATTCCCCTTATCGGGGACATTATCGCCTCAGGTATGAAAACAGACAATATCAGCCTGCAGATCGAGCTCAAACTGAAGGAGTTTATCGAGTCTCCCTTCGTTACTGTGATCGTCAGGAATGCAGCCTCAAACCTGGTCTACGTCCTGGGTGAGGTCAGAAACCCGGGCGTATACAGGATCCAGGGCAGCCTGACAGTGCTGCAGGTAATCGCCCTGGCGGGAGGATTCACAGAGTTTGCCAACAGGGAAAAGATGGTCCTGATCCGGCTGGAAAAGGGCATACAGAAAAAGTTTAACTTCAGCTTCAAAGATATCATCAGGTCCCCCGAAGAAGGGGGAAACATCCTTCTTATGAGGGGTGATACGTTGGTCGTTCCCTGATGGAAAGAGCCACTGTAAAAGAGCCAGTGTATGAATTTGTCATAATGGCGGTTTTTCTGGCTGCAATTTTGACCTTGGTACCCCTCCCGGGCCTGCTGGGCCCGGCACAGGCTGTAGATGTTGACTGGAATATAAATATGAGAACCGTTAACAGCGATAACTTCAGCAGGCTTCCCACCGGGTCCGAAGACACCGGTACCCAGTTTACCCTCACGTCGGGTCTCGACCTTGCCTGGACCAGGGGAGGCTCTTCCTATTCCCTGGGCGGCGAAGTCGGTTCCGAATGGGTGGACAACGACCAGGACACCCGGAACCTTGTTTACCGTCTCAACACCAACCTGCAGTTCAACAGGCGCTCGAACCACTATGTAAATATTACAGCAAACGCATCCCAGGACACCACGATCCCTGAAGAAGATCTTCTCAACAGGAACAGGGTGCGGGAAGACAGGTTTACAGCATCCATTGCTACAGGCCAAAGAAGAACATCAGGGACGTCAGGGACGGCCTCCTCATGGGAGATCGGCCTCAGTCAGGAAGATGCAAACAGGCCAAGCACAAAGAGTAGATCAACCAGATTCAACGCTCTGACATCCTGGAAATCGGGACCGGGAGGAGACTTTACATTATCCGGCTCCGCCCTGAAAGGTGACGATAAAGAGACAGACAACAAATGGAGAGAAGGAGAAATATCAACAGGGCTCACCAATTCTCTGAGCCGACGCACGACAAGAGGGATAACCCTCTCCTGGTCGGGATCCAAAACCGAGACTAAAACTGGTCAAACGCTATCCAGATTAGACAACATCAGCCTCGTTGTTTCCAGACGCTCAGAAATTTCTGAGGTAAGCAGAGTCGGATTTTCCCTGGGGGGTAACGGGCTGGAAGCAGACGGCGCGGGAAGGGAGTGGAGCGGACAGGCCGGGTTCACCTTTGATTCTCAACTGGAAAAGCGGCTGAACTTCAATCTGGACTCTTCAGTATCCACTCGGGTGTTTCGAAACGCAGACAGGACCCCGGAACTGAGCAGGACTGACCAGATCAGTGTGGGGCTTGACCTGGGCCTTTCCAGGTCCTGGGGAGCCTTCACGACAACCAGTTACGGGAAGGACAAATTCCCCAAGGGGACCGCCGGGATGCCTGCCAGCCTCAGCCGGCGTGATGAGCGCTTCAACGTTCGATTGGGAATCAGGGGTCAGCCGTCTCAGGGTTCATCACTCACCGCCTCCATGACCGTGGAGATGGTAAACAGTAACCTGATCACAGCGGATTTCGAGGAGAACCGGCTGGAGCTTGCAGCATCTATAGTATTTTGACCCCAAAGTATTTTGACTAGGGAAAAAACATGAAAACTGAACACAACGTTGACACAAACGAACTGACAAACCTCCTGGACACCCTCTGGAGGAGGAAGTGGGTCGTCCTCATACCCTTCCTGGTAATCAGTCCTCTGGTCGCTTTATTTGGGCTGTATTTGCCCAACCTGTACCGAAGCAGCGTGTCTATCTACGTTGAACCCCAGAAGGTTCCCCAGGAGTATGTTCGTTCCACGGTGACCACGAATATGGAGACCCGGATCCGTACCATCAAGCAGCAGTTAACGAGCCGCACGAAACTTCTCAAAGTGATAAATGACCTGAACCTTTACTCAGAAGACGTACAGAAGCAGACGCTGAACGAAGTTCTCGTCTCCAAGATGAGGGATGACCTGGAGATCGAGGTCGCAAACCAGCGTGATCAAAATTTCTTCACGGTCCACTACACACACAGAGATCCCACCAAGGCCATGCTGGGAGTATCCCGCCTGGTTTCCCTCTTTATCGAGGAGAGTCTTAGGATCAGGGAAGATCAGGCTGTGGGGACGACTCGCTTCCTGGAAGAGGAGCTTGAAAGTGTCAAGAAGAAGCTGGAAAAACAGGAGGCCCTTATCCAGTCGTTTAAAAAACAGCACATCGGGGAGCTTCCTGATCAGTTGGACTCTAACCTGAGAATGCTGGACAACCTGAACCTCCAGCTTCAGGATAACATGGAATCCCTGCGCGAGGTGGAAAGCAGGGTGATCCTGATCGAACAGGAAATCTCCAGGTTTGCAGGGCAGATCCAATTCCCCTCTGTGGCGGCGGGCGGCTCAGTGACTGGCGGTTCAAATCTACTGGGGCTCTTGCAGCAACGGGACGCCCTCCGGCAGGAGATCAGCCGCCTCGAGTCTATATACACCCAGCGCCATCCGGATCTGATCTCTGCCAAAAATGCACTGGCAAAGACAGAGGACCAGATACACACCGGACAGAAGAACCTCAACTCTCAACCCAAGACCTCGTTAGTCATCTCACCGGTCAGAGCTTCAGCGCAATTTGCACCTGAACTCAACAACCTCATTCGACAGCTCAATGTAAACAAGCCCAGATTGGCGGCCCTTCTGGGAGAAGACAAAGACATTAGGGCACGCATATTAATGTACCAGGCAAGAGTAGAGGCCGCTCCCAAGAGGGAACAGCAGCTACTGACCCTCACCAGGGATTACGATAATACGAGGCAGAATTACCAGGATCTGCTCAACAAGAAGCTGGAGGCCCAGCTGTCCCAGAACCTTGAAAAGAGGCAGGAGGGAGAGAGATTCCGTGTCCTGGATCCGGCAAATCTTCCGGAAAAACCGCATCGGCCTAACAGAATAAAGATCATCCTGTTGGGAATTGCTGGGGGACTGGGACTTGGGGTTGGACTTGTCTTCCTGCTGGAATCACTATTCCCAGCATTCCATAGCCTCAAATCTCTCCAGAGCAACCTGGACATACCCATAATTATGGCCATCCCTGAAATTGTTATACAAGGAGAGAGGAGGGAAAAAATGATCCGTCTCTCTCTCAGTACCACTGCCGTGGCAGCAGTGACCGTGGTGGTCCTCATACTGCTGGATAAATTCGTCCTCGATCTAGGGAGAGTAGCTGTGCAGATAGGGGAAAATATACGGAGTATGCGTCTATGAGCAAGAACGACCTGGTCAAAGCCATCTCAAAGATCCTCGATTTTGACAAGTTGACTGATATTTCCACAGACTTCGAGGATGGAGATCTCCACGAGCTTGACAAAAAGCATAGTAAACTAGACCAAAAGCTGGTCGTCCATCATAACCCGCGATCAATGGAGGCCGAGCACTTCCGATTCCTCAAGACCAAGATCGAACACTATTTCGGCGATGATTTCACAAGCCCCAAAATAGGCAGGATCATCCTGATAACAGGGGCCACACTGGGAGCCGGAAAGACAACCTGTGCGCTGAACCTTGCCATGGCGTTCGCCAAAGCCTACGGCAGCCAGATCCTTTTCCTTGACGCAGACTGCAGGCACCTTGCAAGCCAGAAGAACCTCGGGCTTGGGGAAGAAGTCCTTCCGGGGCTCACCGATGTATTGATCCACCAACAAAGGGTGGGGAGTTTACTTATTAATACAGGTCTTTCCAACCTGCTTTACCTTCCATCCGGGGATTTCAGCGAGGAGTTTGTGGACCGCCTCCGCAGCGAGGAGCTCACTATACTCCTGGACAGCCTCAAAAACAGGTTCCGCTATATAATTATCGACGCCCCACCCGTATTTCCCATGCCCGAACCCGGCATCCTGGCAAACCACTGTGACGGAGTACTCATCGTACTGGGAGCGGGGGTGGATGGAAAAGATCAACTCACCCAAGCCATTGAGGCACTGAAAGGCACAAACATAATGGGAGTCATCCTTAATAAGGTAAGAAAATCGTCACCACTAAAGAGGTACGGTTCCTACGGATACTACAACAGGACGTCAACGGTGGAATAGGGAGTATTCGCATAATGTCAATTATCGTGACACAGGAAATTAAAAGCGAATCTGGTGGTAACAAAGAAAGAACCGACCCTGCCCTGTGGTACGTCGTAAAGACAAAACTCAGGGAAGAGAGCATATGTATTGAGGAATTCACCAGAAAGGGGATACCTGTCTTCTGCCCCATGACAAAAGAGTACAGGAGGAGAAGAAGGCGTACTGATACCGTCCCTCTCTTTCCTGGATATATTTTCTGCCGCTTCATCTATCCAGACCAGTACTACGATATTATTTGGGCCAGGGGTGTGAGCAAGCTTGTGAAGTTCGGCGTGGATGACCCTCCCTCGGTATCTGAATCTGTTGTCGAGTTTATCCGGGGCAGGATGGACAGCGAAGGGATCATAGACCGGACATCTGAATTTAAACCCGGGGATCCGGTGCGTTTCAAAACCGGACCCTTTAAGGACCTAATAGGCACCATACTGAAAACTGATACGGTTCAAGAGCGTATCGTCGTCCTTATGGAACTGCTCTATCAGGCAAAAGTGGAAGTCGATAGTTACCAGGTAGAAACTATTTAATGTCGATTGACAAAAAGATTTTCTTCATACCGGCAAATGCACGGTCCGGCGGAGCTGCATCTAGTCGTATTTTGAGTGGAAAAAAGTACACAAAATGGCTGTCAGACCACAAAATATGTAATTTATTTCCCTATCCTAAAGGATAATTCACAGATTTTGATCCCTGTATCTTTAAAAAACAAACCTTTTTAAATTTGGCACAATTCTTGATGTCTTGATGCTTGATGTTAGATGTTAGGGGTAAAATCGGGAGCAAACACACTACCTTTCAGTGAAATTTGTGGGGAGTATGGCGATTAAATCTTACTTAGGGCCAGATCAGGTGTCATGAAATTTCTCAAATCATTAAATCCATTTAAAAAACGAAATCGGTGGACTGCCTCACCACTTCTGTCCAAGGAGGAGTTCAGGACCATCATCTGGCACGAGTGCGCAAGGTGTGACCGCGATAACCACGAGTTCTCAATGATCCTCATTGATATTGAAAACCACAACAACAGCCGGACCGTTAATCACTTCATTCTGAGCATAATCAGGCGCATGCGCTCAACGGACGTACTGGGCTGGTTCGACGATAACCGGATCGGCGTATTTCTTTCCAAGACGGACAACCAGGGAGCAAAAACGTTCGCCAGAGAGATTCCTACACAGGACAACAACCAGAAGATCTACACCTATCCCTCATCTCTGCCCTATGAAATGAAAAGGGAAGATACCAACACCATTGATAGGGATTCTGATAACGATCGGCGCCAAGGCAACCAGGGTAGCCAGGGAAGAGAATCAAGAGCCGGTGACAGACCTGAGCAGCCACAAGAGCAACCTGGTCAACAACCAAATGTGGATTCGTCCTCCTCTATGGGCTCTATTGAGGGCACCGACATAAAAACCGATATCCATCACCGAGAATCCATTGAACCCCTCTATGAGATCCTCATGGGTAAAGCGCTTCCCCTGTGGAAGCGAAGTATCGATGTGGCAGGGTCCCTGGCAGGCTTGATCATCCTGTCTCCGGTTTTTGCGATTGTTGCAGCCTTTATAAAGATCGTCTCCCCCGGCCCTGTATTTTTTAAGCAGGAGCGAGTGGGATACTTGGGTGAACTTTTTACAATGTGGAAGTTCAGGACGATGAAGATCGACATCGATACACAGGTTCACCAGGAACACCTGAAAGGACTGATCTCCAATGATACCGCAATGACCAAGCTGGACACGGAGAAAGATAGCCGCCATATCCCCCTCGCCGGCATTCTTAGAAAGACCAGTATCGATGAACTGCCGCAGCTAATAAACGTTCTAAAGGGTGAGATGAGCCTCATCGGGCCCAGGCCGTGCCTTGCTTACGAAGCACAGGAGTTTAACCTCTGGCACAACAGGCGATTTCATGCACTTCCCGGCATGACAGGCCTGTGGCAGGTATCAGGCAAAAACAGGACGACTTTCACCGAGATGATGCGCCTGGACATCAGGTACTCACAGTCGAACTCATTCGTATCAGACTTTGTCATCTTCGTGAAGACCTTCCCCGTAGTAGTTGGAGAGGCCCTACGGGCTGCCACCAGAAAAGTGGCGCCTGACAGCAATAAGCCTGTCCGCAAAAGAACCCGCTGGGGCCGTAACATATCCAGCTTCGTACGGCAGATGTTTCTGTAGGACCAATCCCATATTCATGGTCCTTGGTCCAATATCTAACTCCATAAAGCATAATACATACTTTCTCACAAAGATCGCGGAGGTGTTTTTGTGATTACCCCCTCCGTCATGTAGGGCACAGTTTAAGCGAAGACTGATTAAGGGGAAGGGCATTAAAACTGGTGGCCTCCCTCCCGCAAAGAGAGGCTCAAAAAACAATTATTTCCTCCCTCTTGAGGACCTTTCGGCAGGCTCAAGGTCCTGAGTCCCGCCGACGGCGGGATCGAAGGAGGGAGGACAAAGGACCGGGTGACTATCATATCACTCTCCCCCACCCACCCCTTCAAGGGAAGGTCGTAAAAGCGGTTAATTACTTAAAAAGGAGGTAGATCATGGACAAGGTACTTAATGTTGGTGTAATCGGTTGCGGATATTGGGGTCCGAACCTGATACGGAACTTCAATTCCCATCCGGACTGCAAGGTAAAAACTGTATGCGATCTCGATGAGGAGAGGCTGGCCCACATGAAGGGGCTATACGCAGATGTAGACACAACCACAGATGTGGATGAACTAATAAACGATGAAGATATTCAGGCCATTGTTATCGCCACCCCTGTGGATCTCCACTACGAACTGGGTAGAAAGAGCCTCCTGGCCGGCAAGCACACCTTTATCGAAAAGCCCATGACATCTTCTGCTGAACACAGCAGAAAGCTTGTGGCCATGGCGGAAGAAAGAAGCCTCACTCTGATGGTGGGACACACCTTCATCTACTCGGCGCCAGTGAGGAAGATCAAGGAGATAATCGATTCGGGCGAGATCGGGGAAATCTACTACATCAGCTCCCGGCGTCTTAACCTGGGTCTTTTCCAGAAGGACATCAACGTTACATGGGATTTGGCTCCCCACGATATCTCCATCATTCTGTACTTCCTGGATCGGCCGCCTGTCTCTGTAAACTGCCAGGGCAAGGCCCATGTCAATCCGGGCATCGAGGACGTGACCAACCTGACCTTGAACTTCGATAACGGCGGTTTTGCCACCATACATTCCAGCTGGCTTGATCCCAACAAGATCAGGGAGATGATCATTGTGGGAAGCAAGAAGATGATCGTCTTCGACGACAACGAGCCTTTAGAGAAGATCAAGATCTACGACAAGCGCGTAGAGGTACCGCCACACTATGACGATTTTGCGGGCTTTCACTATTCCTACCACTACGGGGACATGCTTGCGCCTTATATACAGCAGACAGAGCCTCTTAAGGTCGAAACCCGCCACTTCCTGGACTGCATTCTCACCGCTGCTGAGCCAATGTCAAGCGGCAGTGACGGTCACTATGTAGTGGAGATCCTCGAGGCAGCCTCAAGATCCCTGGAAGAGAACGGGGGCATGGTTGAAGTTAAAGGCACCTCGGGCCTGGCAGATACAGGTACGGATTAATTTAGGGGAAAGGAGACCTAATTATGAAAATGCAATCAGCAGCTAAACAGGGCTATCCAAATTCACCCCGCCAGAATATTACTCCTGATGTCAAGCTGGGCAAGGACGTCAAGATCTTCGATTTCGTCAATCTCTACGGATGCGAAATAGGCGACAACACGAAGGTCGGGACCTTTGTGGAGATCCAGAAGAATGCCCGTGTGGGGGCAAACTGCAAGATATCCAGCCACTCATTCATCTGTGAGGGAGTGACCATCGAGGATGACGTATTCATCAGCCACAACGTGACTTTCATTAACGACCGCTATCCCAGGTCAACCAACCCGGGTGGAGCGCTCCAGACCGAGGCCGACTGGCACTGCGAGGAGACCCTGATAAAGAAAGGCGCCTCCATCGGATCCTCCGTCACCCTCCTGTGCGGCGTGACCGTGGGCGAGAACGCCATCGTTGGAGCAGGCAGCGTTGTAACTAAAGACGTCCCGGCAGGCACCATTGCTGCGGGTAACCCCGCGAGGGTACTCAGGGAGATCAATGGTGAATAGTAGTTATGTGCGCAGGGCGTTGGGCGCAGTGCGTTACTAGAAACCAGAAACTAGAACCTGGAAACTATAATTAATAAAGGAGCCTTCATGAAAGTCAATTTCCTGGATCTTAAAGTACAATACGCAGCGATCAAGGATGAGATCGCCTCAGCCCTGCAGGAGGTGTTAGACAACACCGCCTTTGCCGGTGGGCCCTTCGTGGCAAAATTCGAGGAGGAATTTGCCGCCTACTGCCAGACCGAGTACGCGGTGGGCGTAGGTAGCGGGACCGAGGCGCTCTGGATAGCCCTCCTGGCAGCCGATGTAGGCCCCGGGGATGAAGTCATAACCGTCCCCAACACCTTCATCGCCACAGCAGAGGCAATCAGTTTCACTGGCGCAACACCTGTCTTCGTTGACGTTGAAGAGGCCACCCACAACATGGACCCGAACCTGCTGGAGGCTGCCATAACCCCTAATACCAAGGCAGTAATACCTGTACATCTATTCGGCCAACCAGCTGACATGGATCCTATTCTCGAGATAAGCAGAAAACACGGGCTATTAGTCATTGAGGACGCATGCCAGGCCCACGGAGCTGATTACAAAAACAGGCGGGCAGGCTCCCTTGCCGATGCTGGATGTTTCTCGTTTTATCCAGGAAAAAACCTCGGCGCCTACGGCGAAGCCGGCGCGGTAACAACCAATAACGCCGGGATGGCCGAGAAGATGAAGATGATCCGCGACCACGGCCAGTCAAAAAAATACTACCACGGTGTAATCGGCTGGAACGGAAGGATGGACGGATTCCAGGGAGCCGTACTCTCAGTAAAATTGAAATATCTCGAAAAGTGGAATGGCGCTCGAAGAAGCAATGCAGACCGGTACTTTGAAGTGCTTAACGGGCAAAAAAACCTTATTCTTCCCATGGAAGCCGACTACGCAAAACACGTATTTCATCTCTTCGCCATACGGGTTGCGGAAAGGGATGCTCTCATAGATGCCCTGGGACAGAAGGAGATCTACTGCGGTATCCACTACCCCATCCCGGTGCACCTTCAGGATGCCTACAGTGGCCTTGGGCTTGGTGAAGGCTCTTTCCCCGTTGCGGAAAAATGCGCATCTGAATATGTTTCACTGCCCATGTTCCCTGAGCTAAAACCGGAAGAGATCGAATACACGGCCTCTGCCATCAAGGAACTATTGGGGTAGCTATTGTCATCCTCCCCCTTGAGGGGATTAACTCTTTTCCCTGGAAAAGAGAGGTTCTGGGATCGCTCTCAGAGCAATAGAAAGACAAGCTGGCGTGACATTGCCAATGATTACCTGTAACGCACTACACCCTTCGCCCAGCGCACTGAACTTACTATGGACCTCACAATAATCAACCCACTCGAAATCCCGGAATGGGACGACCTCGTGTCGGAACACGACGAAGCTACCTTCTTTCACAGCTCTTCATGGGCCAGGGTGCTCAAAGAATCCTACGGATATACACCTTGCTATTTTACTCTTATACAAAACGGGGAGCTCAAAGTCTTGATCCCATTTATGGAAGTTAAGAGCCTCCTTACAGGGACAAGGGGTGTTTCTCTACCATTCACCGATTACTGTCCGCCCATATTAACGAATGGATATGCACTGGAGGGTCTTTTTCCCCAGCTATTGAGACTTGGCGAACAATCGGGGTGGAAGCACATTGAACTTCGAGGGGTTTCCCTTACAGGAAACAACGTCACACCTTCAGCTACTTATCTCGACCATACCCTCTCACTTTCAGAGGATAAAAATGAGATCAAATCAGGATTCCGAAGCAGCACCAAAAGGAACATTAAGAGATCCGCAAAAGAAGGGGTTGAGGTTGCCAGGGATGATTCCATGTCAGGACTCAAGGAGTTCTATCGACTAAACAGCTTGACCCGCAGAGACCACGGGCTCCCCCCTCAACCATTTATCTTCTTCCGCAATTTACACACCCATATCATCAAGAGAGGATTCGGCACTATCTTCATGGGTAAGTACGATGGTCAAATTATTGCAGCAATTGTTTGCCTTCATTTCGGACAAAAGGCTATTTACAAATACGGAGCTTCGGACAGGAGATTCCAGGCAACCAGGGCCAACAATCTTGTCATGTGGGAAGCTATCAAACATTACGGGTCCTCCGCTTATAAGACTTTCTGTTTCGGAAGAACAGAACCTGAGAACAAGGGGCTTGTACAATTCAAGGCTGGCTGGGGCACACAGGAGAGTACTATCAACTACCTGAAGTATGACCTGCGTGAACGTGGATTTGTGGAGGGGACTCCTAAAACCAGAGGGTTTCACAACACAATCTTTTCCAGAATGCCGATCCCGGCTCTTAATCTCCTGGGTAAAATTCTTTATCGACACATGGGATAGAAAAGAAATAATGGTCAAAACAACTAAAGAATCTTTCTGGAAGAGCCCTACAGTTTCCCGAAACTACTACAGGATCAAACCCCTGATACCGAGAAGGATCCAGATCCTCATGCGGAGGTTCTTTTTACGGAGGGCTCTCCCAAACCTTGAATCTACCTGGCCCATCGATCCCGTAGCCTCCCAAAAACCTGAAGGATGGGCTGGCTGGCCGGATGGAAAACAGTTCGCCCTCGTGCTCACCCACGACGTGGAGAACCAGCGTGGTGTCAACCGCTGCCGGCAGGTGGCCAGACTTGAAATGGAAATGGGATTTCAATCTTCCTTCAACTTCCTGCTCAAGAAATATACGACACCGGACGACCTCAGATTATACCTTGAGAAAAATGGTTTCGAAGTAGGTATCCACGGCTGCTATCACGATGGTTTGAAGTTCAGCTCCCGGGAGATCTTCCTGGAACGGACCAAGATAATCAACAGGTACATAGAGGAGTGGGGCGTCTCCGGTTTTCGGGCCCCGTCCATGCAATGCAACCTGGACTGGATCGGCGACCTGAACATCGAATACGACCTGTCAACATTTGATACGGACCCTTTCGAACCCAATTCGTCAGGTGTTCAGACTATTTACCCATTCATGGTAAGTCGCAGTAATGGAAAAAGTGACTTTGTTGAGCTTCCCTACACCCTTCCCCAGGATTCGACGCTGTTCGTACTGCTGGGGGAAAGGAACATCGATATCTGGAAAAAGAAACTTGACTGGATAGCTGAAAATGGCGGCATGGCCCTTTTAAACGTTCACCCGGATTACATGGTATTTGATGATACCCGACACGGGATAGACGAATATCCCTACCAACTTTATTCGGAGTTCCTTCGCCATATCAACGAAAGATACGAGAATCAGTATTATCATTGTCTGCCCAGGGATTTGGCCCGCTACTTCGTCAGTCAGTACGGTGGAGCAGCGAATCAACCACAGGAGAAGTTACAGTCATGAGCTTGAAAGACAAAAAAGTGGCAGTGAATTTCAGCGGTGTTGGGACCTACTTCAAAGAGCCTCCATTTCATCCGCCAGAACGTTATCCAGAGTACGACGGAACAGAAACCCAGTCCGGGAATAGTATTTATTCGAATGTCCGACAGGTCCTTTACCAGGCAGGTCTTGATGAGGAACGATTCGGCACCCCTGAATGGAACCCTTTTGGAGTATTGATCGATCCGGGAATGACCGTATTTATCAAACCCAACACCGTAAGGCACTATCACATGGGTGGCGGAGACGTCCTGTCCATAATTAACCACGCTTCGGTCCTAAGGCCGGTCCTCGACTACACGATCAAGGCTCTCAAGGGCGAGGGCAGGATCATCATCGGTGATTCTCAGGTGATTTTTGGCAGGTTCGAGGAGGCGTACGAGGTTGCCCAGATCGATCAGCTTCTCGAATGGATCCGCCAGCAGACCAATATCGAGATCGAATGTTTCGATCTCAGATTGGTCCAGGGAGCCAAATCCTGGATGCATGGAAGGTGGGCGCGTGAGAAAATAGAGAAGGATCCAAGGGGCTATCGTTTCGTGGATCTCGGTGACAAGAGCTGCTTTAAGGGTATCGATCCAAAACGACTGAGGATAGCCATCGCGAGTCACAAGAACATGATCAAGCACCACTCCAATGGAAAGCACGAGTATCTTTTTCCCCAGTCGGTTCTCGACAGTGACGTTATTATCAACATCCCGAAACTAAAGACCCACCGTCGAACTGCAGTGACATTGGCTATCAAGAATTTTATGGGAATACCGGCATGGAAGGACACTTTGCCGCATTTTATCACTGGTTCTGCGAAAGAAGGTGGAGACCAGTATATCTATCCCTCTATCCGGAAAAGAGTGGTTCTCTGGCTGCATGATCGGATTCAGTCGGTGCCCTTTGTACCTATTAAGTTCTGTTTCGCAGTTGTAAAACGACTCCTTTGGGACACACGGAAGATAGTTCCTTTCAAGGACAACATTTCTGAAGCCATGTGGTATGGGAACGACACCCTGTGGCGAACTCTTGCTGATCTCAATCGCGGAGTTCTTTACGCGGATCGAGAGGGTGTTATTCGCAGCACTCAACAACGTCGCTATTTTGCCATTATCGACGGTTTCATAGCCGGAGAAAAGGACGGTCCCGTTTCAGTGGATCCTGTACCGGCTGGCGTCGTTATGGCCGGGTACAACCCTGTCGCGCTGGACCTTGTAGCGGCAACTCTCATGGGCTTTGATGTGAAAAAAATACCCATGATCTGGAACACCTTCGGGGGACGGGATGGGCTTAACGGGCAAGCTCCCTCCCTCTTTGACGGCGACGAAAGCCAGGTCACAATCAACACCGGGGATGAAATATTGTCTTTTCATCAGTTCCAGGAGCAACACAACTTAAAATTTGAGCCTCATCCTACTTGGAAAGGGCATGTTGAAAGAGATTAATATTCAATAAATTCAGGGATTTCTAATGTCAACCTCACTAGCGATAAAAAAGATACTCAGAAATTATCGGGACTACGGCTTGGGTGTCACCCTTGGCAAGACAACCCAGAGACTCGTTTCATTTGTATTCGAAGCACGGACCTACAGGATCTACCGAATACATCTGGACCGTTATAAACCGGAAAATACCGACAGGGGTGGTTTTACATTCAGCTTGCTAGATTGGAGTGATGAAAAAACCATATCCCAGATCGAAAATATGGAGGAGTGGCTCAGCGGGAAAATCCATGAAAAGCTGCTTTCAGGATCGATCTGTTTTCTTGCCCTGGACGGCGACAGGCTGGCGGGTTTTAATCTGGTGTCTTTCGGAAGCGTTGATATGCCCATCATACGCATGACCAGAAAATTTCGACCCAACGAGGCCTGGTCGGAGCAGATCACGGTCAGCCGCGACTACCGTGGCCGAGGACTTGCTACAATTTTGAGACGATCTGTTTTTGTCTTCCTCAAAGAACGGGGGATCACAAAATTCTATGGAGGTACGTTGCCGTTAAATACAGCCAACAGGAAGCTCTCAAAAAAGGTAGGGTTTCAGGAGATAGCAGACATCCGCTATCGTCATGTTCTTAATCGCCGAACCTGGACATATAACAGGGTCATTGAAAATGATAAAAAAAATTGAAGAACTTGTCATTGGAAACATTCTGTTTCCTTTGACCAGTGCTCTTTACAATCGCAAAGGGATTCTTCCCCTTTACAGAGAGTTTAAAAAATCAGAGTTTTATCCACCTGAAAAGCTGGCTGAAATTCAGCTTAAAAAGCTCCAGGACCTTTCGAAACATGCATACCAATGGATTCCCTTTTACCGGAAACGTTTTACCGACGCCGGCCTGGTGCCGGAGGATATACAGGCCTTGAAGGATATTGAACACATCCCGCCTGTAACCAGGCAGGATGTCATCGACCACCACCACGACATGGTGGACAGTCGTTTTACAGCTAGTGCCTTGCGGGCTGACATGAGCGGTCGTGGTGCCGGCGCCCCAATCCCTCTGGCGCCCTTCAGAAAAGACAGATTGGTTAGAAACACATCCAGTGGTTCCACGGGCGCCCCCACTATTTTTTACGAGGATGGAGCCCGAACTGCCATGAATTGGGCCCATGAACTGCGCTTTAGAACCTGGTACGAAATATCCCTCGGTGCCAGGGAGGCAAGGATGGCCCGTGTCTCAGTGGAATACATTAAGAACAGCAAAGATGTACTACTGCGTCGCTTCCTCTGGAATCAACTGGCCTTGCCAGGGGTAAATCTCGGTGAGGAGGATTTCAGGATCAGCTATGACTGTCTTAAACACTTCAGACCCAGTGTTCTTTGGGGATTCACCTCCGCTCTAACGGGACTGGCGGGATATATCCGGGACATGGGACTGGAT
>Ga0255052_10002070_pt1 | contig 14652 bp, 14 predicted proteins | sample JV7_2_21_MG_FD_188632 | JGI IMG/M metagenome (GOLD analysis project Ga0255052, IMG submission 188632) | Seawater microbial communities from Jervis Inlet, British Columbia, Canada - JV7_2_21 | ecosystem: Environmental > Aquatic > Marine > Inlet | place: Canada: British Columbia | collected...
ATTTTGCCGGTTGCCGGCAGATGCCGTATCTGCGGCCACGAATTAAACACAAGGGCAGATGACCAGGATGAAGGCGTGATCGACAAACGACATGATATTTACTATGATACGGAAACAGGGACCCTTGCGTCCGCTTACTATTTTAAAGATCTTGCAGCAAAGGAAGGGTTGATCGATTATATCATCATAAATGGCAAACCCGGCGTAAAAGAGGTGACTGCCGAGCTTATTTCAAAGCTTTGAAGATCAAACCCAAAACAGCAAAATAATTTTGCTGCATGCATATTTTATCAAACATTTTTGTTGTCATAAAATATATTTTGGTGTAAGAAGGCATCGTTAATAATGATAATTTGAATAGCCATCGGATAAATTAAATCCAAATTTTTTTTTGATGGAAAAAAGGAGGCGAGCAAGTTTGAAGAATATCGAAGTCAGGGTTCTCAATGATGACCTTGAAAAAGCCATGCGCATTTTGAAGAAAAAGATTCAAAACGATGGTCTTTTTAAACGATTAAAGTTGAAAAAGAGCTATGAAAAGCCGAGTGAATGTCGGCGCCGCAAACAACGGGAAATAGTGCGACGGCAAAGAATGAACGCTTCAAGAAGCAGATACAGATAAAACTATTTGTGAATTTTCTATTACCCGGCAGGGTTGCTCCTGTCGGGTTTTTTTTATCATCATGACGCCAGAAAGTGCCTATAATGCCACTCTTGCGACCCTCTACAGTCTCGGAAGATTCGGCATAAAACTCGGTCTATCCACCATCAAAAACATGCTGGGGGGATTGGATAATCCCCAGGAGGGGTTTAAAAGTATTCACGTTGCCGGAACAAACGGAAAAGGGTCGATTGCTTCAACCCTTTCATCGATATTGGCGTCATCCGGAAAAAAAGTTGGACTGTATACTTCGCCCCATCTGGTGCGCTTCAACGAGCGGATCTGCATCAATAATCGACCGGTTTCAGATCAAGATGTGGTTGCCGCTTACGAGGCGGTGAAAACGAATTATCAGGGATCACGCGAACCCACCTTTTTTGAATATGCGACCGCCATGGCCTTTTTTGCATTCGGCCGTCACAAGGTCGACTGGGCTGTTATTGAAACCGGTATGGGGGGGCGACTCGATGCAACAAACATAATCACGCCGGTCCTTTCCGTTATATCCAATATTTCCCTTGAACATAAAATGTACCTTGGTAATACGATCGGTCAAATCGCTAAAGAAAAGGGCGGAATCATCAAAGAGGGAATACCTGTTGTCACCGGCGCGGGACAACTCGTCTCAATTGGTGCCTTGAAAACGATTGCGAAAAAACGAAAGGCACCATTTTTTCGCCTGGGGAGTGAATTTCGAGTGCGAAGAAGAAAAAGCGGAACATTTACCTATTATGGCATGGATCATATCTGGCACAACATGTCCACCGGGCTCCTCGGTAATCACCAAGTGGACAACGCCGCGCTTACACTGGCTGCCTGTGAAATATTGAACAGAGAAGGTGCAGGGATTTCCCTGTCAAATATCAAAAAGGGGATTGCCGGAAACAGATGGCCCGGAAGGCTGGAAATTGTTTCCAGATCCCCTTTTGTTCTTTTGGACGGCGCGCACAATTTAATGGCCGCACGGAACTTGGCCAGGTTTCTGCTCGACCATCTTTCAGACAAAAAGATAACACTTGTGATCGGTATTTTAGATGACAAGCCATATCATGCCATTCTCCGAAGTCTTATGCCTTTCTGCAGCAAAGTGATATTAACCCGGGCCAAAATCGACCGGGCATTACCACCGGAAACGCTTTACCCCATTGCAAAGGAAATCGTTTCCAATATCCGCATTATTCCCGATGTAGGCGATGCCGTAAAGTGTGCGATTAAAACCGCATCTTTAAATGACGCTGTTTGTGTTGCCGGCTCACTGTATGTGGTCGGTGAAGCGAAAGCCATGCTCGAATCAAAAAAAGGGGAATATTTCCCAATGCCCGGGTGATTTGGTTGCCGGCAGTTCAAACACGTTTTATTAAGCCGGGAGATTCCCTATCAATTGACGGTTTTGGCTTGACTTTAAACGGTTAATTTTTTATCGGTTGACCTTCAATGTGCGCCCGTAGCTCAGTGGATAGAGCGTCAGCCTCCGGAGCTGAAAGCCGCTGGTTCGAGCCCAGCCGGGCGTACCAATGATATCAAGTGGTTAGGCAATACGGCCCTCAACTTTAAAAGAGGTAATGAAGAGAAAGCAGAATGCTTGACCTGGTGAGTCCGGTGGAAAGGTTTACTTTTGTATTTTCTTTCAGCCTTTTGATAAAGCGCCTCGATTTTGTTCGATTGTATTTGTGGGCGCTTGAGATCGACCCGTAAATGTTGCCTGCATAAAACCCGAGTCCGACAACAGAAAGGAGCCCGCCGAGAGCAGGCTGATCTTTATCGAAAGACTCGTAGGCTGCGTAACTCAGCCCGCCAATTAACAAAAACGACATCAGGGCATCCTGATATCTCTCAACATAAAGGTATCCCGCCCCGGGAAGTATGGCCAAAAGTCCCGCCGCCATGGGGGTCTTTTTCTGAATTTGTTTCTCTTTGGCAAGTTCCGCAGTGAGATGTTTCAATCGATATTTATTGCGGTTTTTCCTGCTGATATTGCTGAAAAGCGATCTTGCCTTTTCCCATTTTTCCTTATCGATATAGATCCATCCCATGCGGTAAAAGGCTTCGTCCCTGATATTCGGGTCCTTGGACAGCGTAACAAGGTGCTGAAGAATGGCGATAGCTGAATCGAGTTCATTGAGGGCCAGGTGTGACTCGGTGATTTTATAATATGACCTGATCGATAGACGGGTGTTTTTATATTTATCGATTAAGGATTCAAAAACGGTTATCGCTTCCCTAAAATGCCGGTCCTTATAATTCGACATGCCGATTTTAAATCTTACAAGTTCACCCCTGCTGTCTTCCGGAAAGAAGTAAATAAATCGATGGTATTCGCCGATAGCCCTTTTATAATCACGGTTATCGTAATAATATTCTGCAAATTGAAATTGTCTGTCAGGGGTGATCGTTAGAGAATATTTCATATTTGTATCGGCGAAGGACTGCAAAACCGAGAAAAACCAGATTAAAACCAATAAAAAGGGGATAAAAAGGTAACCTCTAAGGCGTCCAAAGCCGAAAGTGTTCTTTGAAGGCTTCACTTCTGGGTAACCCTTAATACTTCTTCGATGGTTGTAAGGCCCATTAAAACCTTCTCTATCCCGTCCTGGCGAAGGGAAACCATCCCTTTATTCAACGCTTCGGCTTTAATCCTGTTTGAGTCATATGTTTTGAGGATCAGGGTTGCCAGATCGGAATCCAGCACCATAATTTCGAAGATTCCGATGCGGCCCTTGTAACCCGTCTGAAAGCAGTTTGGACATCCTTTTGCCTTATAGATGTGACCGGTCTTTATTTGATCAAAGACCATCCCAATGCTTTCCAAAGCAGTTTCGTCCGGCGTATATAATTCCTTACAGTCCTCGCACAGCACCCGGATCAGCCTTTGGGCAACGACCGCTTTAACCGAAGAAGAAATCAAAAAAGGCTCAACGCCGATGTCGACCAGCCTGGTGACTGCGCTTGCGGAGTCGTTTGTGTGAAGTGTGGAAAAAACAAGATGGCCGGTCAGGGCCGATTGAACCGCTATTTCCGCTGTCTCCTTATCTCTTATTTCACCGACAAGGATAACGTCCGGGTCCTGCCGGACAATCGATCTGAGTCCCAGCGCAAACGTCAGATCTATTTTTGGGTTGACTTGAATCTGTCCTATGCCTTTGATTTGATACTCAACGGGATCTTCGATGGTGATGATGTTTATATCTGGTGTATTGATGGATAGCAAAACAGCATAAAGAGTGGTGGTTTTGCCGCTTCCAGTGGGGCCTGTTACAAGAATGATTCCGTTGGTGAATTTTATCAGGTCCTGAATCAGTTTAAGTCTTTCAGACTTCAGGCCGATTTCAGAAAGTTTTAGCAATGCACCCGATTTGTTCAAAAGCCTCAAAACAACCCGCTCGCCAAACGATGTTGGAATCGTGGACACCCGTATATCAATGTTCTGTTCGCCGATTTTGACTTCAATACGTCCGTCCTGGGGGAGTCGTTTTTCAGCGATGTCCATCTTTGCCATGACCTTGATTCTGGATGTCAATGCCGGTTGAATCCATTTCGGCGGCGTTATCAGATCATATAAGATGCCGTCCACACGATGCCGGACTTTAAAACTGTCTTGAAAAGGCTCAACATGTATATCACTCGCCCTGATTTTTATTGACTGTGAAATAATGTGGTTGACCAGTTTGATGATCGGTGCATCACTGGTATCATCCAACAGATCAGCCGCCCCTTCAATTTGCTCGATAATTGCACTGCCGTTTTCTTCCATGTCCTGGACAAGCTGCTCAGCGGAATCACGACTCAGGTCATAAGACATGTTTATGGCGGCTAGGATTGCGCTTTTTTTGCTGAGAACAATTTCAAAGTCCTTTATTCCGAGTATTCTGACGAGATCGTCAACCGGTTGAAACCAGGCGGGGTTATAAACGGCTATAATATGATCCGGCCGATGGGGGTTTACTTTTTTCTCCGGCCTTTCCTGATGATCTACGCGTCCCTTTTTGCCGGAAGCTCGAAAATGGTTTTCCAGGGGAATCATGGTGTATTTTTTGAGAAAATGAATAGGCACATGCTGGGTAAAATCGGGGCTGATGTTCTCCAGAGGAAGGTCGGGCCAGAAGGGAATATCATATAGGACGCTCAGTGCCTCAAGAAGCTGGTTTTCAGTGATACTTTTTTTTTGAATAAGAATCTCTTCTGTTCGACCCCCTTTTTCTCTTTGCGTTCTTTGGGCGGATTTGATTTCATCCAAAGGGACACCAAACGTTTCGATAAGTATGTTTGAAAGGTGATTTACCATGATCGTTTACTATGTCAAATTGGATGTCAGGTTCCATCCAACAGATTGAAATCGGTTATAAAACTATTGTGTTTCATGTTTGTACAGTTTGATTTTACCCCCTTCTATTACCGGCGCTTGATCTTTCTTTTTGTTGTAAATCTCATCTGCTTCCTCAGGGCTGCTGATGACATGGGGTGTGAGGAACACAAACAGGTTGGTTTTTTCGCGGTTTTCGGAAAGGGATTTGAAAAGCCAGCCCGCCAGGGGAATATCGCCAAGACAGGGGATCTTGTTTTTTACATTTGAAATGGCATCGTCGATCAAACCGCCGATAACCACCGTACTTTTGTCTTTTACAATTACCGTTGTTTCGATGGAACGCTTCAGGGTAGTGGGTGTAATGACCTCTGTTTCTGAGAGTTCGTCAAGTTTTTGAATTTCATGAAATATCTGAAGCCGTACCATACGATCCTTGGTGATGTGGGGTGTAATCTTTAAAGTGACCCCAACGTCCCTGTATTCGAAATTTTGCAATTCCCTGTCATCGGTAACTGTGGTTGAAGTCTGGAACGGTCGTGTTTCACCCACAATGATAGTTGCCTCTTCATTGTCCATGGTCAGAATCTGTGGCGTGGAAATAATCGTCACATCTTTATCCATTTTGAACACATTGATCATGGCAGCTAAATTTGGGAAAATGAGATCGCCTATCTTGATTGTTTGAAATATGCCCAACGAAAATCCGGGTGGGAAAGGCCCTTTCGGCAAACCTGTTTCCGGGTCAATCGGTGGGATTTTTTTAAAACCACCTCCTCCGGATCCGCCGCCAATGCCCGTAAAGGTGCCATCTTTATCCAGATCTCCGCCAAAGAAACTCCATTCGGTTCCTAGCTCAAATTCCTTGTCGATATTCACTTCCATGATCAGCGATTCGATATAAACCATCGATCTCGGGATATCGAGTTTCTTTATGATCTCTTCAAGGACCAGGTAAGTATCCTTGTCCGCGCGGATGATAAGGCTGTTGGTGGCTTTATCTGAGGTAATTATAATCTGATCTGAAATTCCCGGGGCCCTTCTTCTTTTGAGGGGTCTTCCCTTTTCAGAACCGCTCTCCTTTGTTTGAATCTCTTGAAGAACCTTGGCCAGCTCTTCGGCATTTGCATTTTCAAGATAATAGACATGGATTTTCTCTTTTTTCCGTGGCGTTTCCTTATCCAGCAGCTTGATCAGCTTTTTAATTTTCAATGTGTCGTTTTCGCTGGCCAGGACGATAATGGTGTTCGTCCGGTCTTCGGCGAAAAGCTTGACTTCTCTTCTGGCGGTCGTCTTGGGCGGTTTTCTCGGTGCTTTAAAAAAAGTGTCGATCAACTTCACAAGTTTTGTGGCATCGGCAAAATATAGGGGGATCACGGAGATTTCACGACCGATGCCTGGAATGTCAATAACTTTTAAAATCTTGAGCAACCGTTTAATGTTTGAATATACATCTGTTACAATCAGCATGTTTGTTGCGGGATACGCCAAGATCGCACTGCTTTTGGAAATTAAAGGTGCAAAGAGCCGTTTTACGTCCACCGGGTCTGCATATCGCAATGAAATAAGCTGGGTAACGATTTTGTCTTCAGGAGATCCGGCCTCTTCTTTTAACTTGGTTTCAATACTTTTTGTTCTGGCATCCGGTGATGGAACAATCTTGTATATTTCGCCGGCTTTGATACTCGTATACCCATGGACTTCAAGAACCGATTCAAAAACTTTGAAGGCTTCTTTCACAGAAATTCTTCCAGGAGAAATGATGGTGACTTTCCCCCGTACCCGCTGATCGATGACAAAATTTTTCCCGGTCAACTCACTGATGAATCTGATAAAAACCTGGATATCAACATTGTTGAAATTTATGGAAATTTCCCTGTTTTTAAAAGCGGGTGCGTTACGCTTTGGTAAATTGGCATTTTGATCCGGAACCACCGGAGTCTTTTCTGCAAATGCCTGGGTTGACACCACCAGAAATATACAAAAAAGAAATCCCAGAATATCTTTTGATCCTTTAAAAAATGACTTCATCATTTCTCCGAATTTCATTTGCCTACCATCTGTTTCCCTATTCGATATGATATCCTATGGACAGTACCTCGCCTTTTCGCTTGATCTGCACCGCCACATCCGAGGATGATTTTAGGTCCTGATAAAGTTTTAATGCATCGTCGACCGATTGAATATTTTTCCCATTCACTCCTGTCAGGATATCTCCATTTCTAAGTCCGAGCCTGGCAAAAATGGAGTCCTGCTGAATGTTGGATATAAAGAGCCCATCCGGTTTGCCATTTAAGAAATGAGGTCGGATTTTTACCTGCCGCATCAGATCATTGATATTCTGAATTGCATTGTCGATTTGGGATCGTGCAACGGTAATATTTTGGTCAGAGGGGTTTTGAATCTTAACCGGCTTCATCTGTTTTTTGGCGCTACGGATCTTCTCCATTTCAAGGATTTCGTCGTGGCCGTCCACGTTCAAAATCACCCTCTTTTCTAAAATTTTTTTTACCGTTGCGTTTTGAATGCTATCACCAGCTCGGTAAAGGTTTTGTTTTTTTTCTTTTTGGGCTTCTATGACCGCATAGGGGGTCTCATTTTCACCCGTGACCGTCCCCCAGAGCTTCAACTTAAGATCGGTCTGTTTTAACGTTTCGATATTTAACGGGTTTGATTTTTTCTCGCTCTTTATTTTTGTACGAAAAAGATTGCGCTGGGTAATAATATTATAAAAAGGTAATGTGTGAAAGGATTCATTCTCAGACGAGACGTCTCCCATGGTAATGGCCTTGGATTGCGCAATCGGGTCAAGTGATGTCATGATTAGTTGATAGGAAATTTTTACTCCCCAGTAAACAGCCATTGTAATGATCGCTATATTTAATATGGTGAAATATCGTTTCATAGACGTTTATCTGAATTCACGCAAAGCTATTTCAAATAAAAGCTGGGTTTTTCGAACGTGCCGCTTACCCCGAAAAAGAGACTTTTTTCACCTGTCTTATTTTTTGGAAAAAAGATGGATGATAGCCCTTTCCCTATTCCGGCTAAAAATAAATGATGGGGTTTGATGGCCCCGGTAAGGTTTAAAATACTTTTCCCAATATCATTTCTAAATGCAATAGAGCCGGAAATCTGCCCATCCATTTGAACGCCTTTCACAACACACCTTTTGATGATCAGATTTTTATTGTTAATGCTTATATCTGTCTGAATGTCCCTAAAACGGAGGCTTTTCAGATTCAAAATGGATGTTGAAAGATCCACCCTCAAGTCCGAAAGCTGGAAAAACGCATTGATGGTCTCAGCGTGTTCCGTGCGATTATAAGCCACTTGTCCATTAAGCAATCCGGATATCTTTTGACCAGAAATATTTTGTAATGCAGTGACATCCATTAATTGAATATCGAAAAGGTTTGTATGAACGAGAACCGATTGAGAGGATGGTTCTTCCATCATATCAATCTTTCCTTTTATTTTACCCTTGTATGCCTGCCCTTTAAAGAAAAAGATGGTTTTTCGTCGCAACAGGGTAGAAAATTTTGGTGTTACTTTAATTTCATCTGCGGTTAGCAATGGGCTATTTAGATAGTAAAGATGTAGGTCTCTAAACATTAGGCTGGCGGGGAATGCCGGTTTTACCCGGTCTATGGTGATGTCACAATCCGAGGCGGTCCTGCAAAGATGTCGCGCAATGTATTCTTTCACAGTTTCAGACGGGAAGAGGTAATAAATAAAAAAGACCGTCGTGATGATAATATATAGAGAATAAAGGACCCATTTTCGGATGTTTTTCATGATTTCAAACATCCCTGATGAATTGAAGATTTAAATTTCAAAGGTTTCAACGTGCAAAATGGCATTTAGGAATTCCCCTTCCGTTCCTGTCTTTGAAATAGAGATCCGTTTAATATTTACCAAGTTTTTCGAAATTTCTGTTTTATACAGGTATGTAACCAATTCTTCCAACGATATGGACTCAAGTTTCATTTCAACCGATGAAATTTTATATCGACCATTTGTCGTGGTTGAGGTCGATGGCTTCATATAGGCGATGCGGTCCTTTATCCCCGCTTCGCCCGCGAGTCGGTCAAGAAAAGAAAAGAGGGTGAATCCTTTTTTTCTTCCAGCAAGCCGTGTTTCCAACAGATCCGCCTTTTTCCTTATGATATCGTATTCTGATTTGAGTGAAAGCATCTCTTCAAGTATTTTTGTTTTGACCTGCAACGCTCTTTGAATTCGGGATCTTTTATCCATCAAAGGAAAAAGAATCAACTGAAGGACGATAAAAAGGCATATAAAGCCGACGGCCGCGTATATCGAATATTTTTCTCGTTTGCTGAGCTTCATATGGCTGCTGAACCGATTAAAGTTTAATATTTAACCGAAATTGCACCCGGTTTCCGGATCGATTGATGTTGGCAGAACTGATGGTGACCTGGCGAAAAACACCGGATGTTTCCAGTTTGCTCTTCGTGTCATCTACGGAATTAAACGTGCCTGTTTGGCCAGAAATCGTAATATCTCCTTCCCCAATCACAAGCCTCGTGATTTCAATGTCCATTTCCTGGGGTATATGTTTGCTGATTTCATTTAAAATATCAATATGCCGGATCGTCCTGTCAGTTCTTCCAAAAACCATGGATTTTTTTTTCACATCTTCAATACCTACCCGCATCTGTTGTACAGGATCGACAATGGTTTTGATGCCGGGAAATGTTGTTTTGAAAATACGGGTGATCTGACTGTTCAGGGCGAATACCCTTTTCCCCATTGATCGAGAGTCAAGCACAATACTCATCAATGCCAAAATCAGAGCCACTCCGAATAGAAGACCAGTTTTCATCAGGTTTTTTTTGCGAGCAGTCGATTCCTTTTTGGGGATAAAGGTACCTTTGCAAAAATTAATCCCATGGATACCTTCTGCCGTTAGCAGGGCGAGTGCCAGCGCATTGTCCATCAGTGACGGTTGCCACAACGCATCGGAACGGATTCTTTTTACGAGGTTTGTCGTTTTTGCCAGATTTACCGGGTTCACCGGGATTTTCAGAATCCGAGCCAAATGGTGCAGAACCTCAGGATTATCAACTCCGCTTCCTGTTACAATGATATGACGGGGTTGAATGTCGGACGGGTAAATCTCTTCAGCGGCTGAGAGCGTTCGCCTCACATTGATCGGGAGGATATTTTTATCGGATGAATTCGGTGAAACCACCGGGAGGGGGCGTAAAAGGCATATTTGATTGGATGCGACAATAAACAGGGTACTTTCGTCGGCACCCATATCGATAAGAAGCCAGTTTTCAGGAATGTGTACCAGGTGGGCCAGACAAAGAGCCGTAGGATATCCACTCATTGTTATGATTTCGGGTTCAATATTAAAGGATGAAAGGGTATCTAGATATTTTTTGAGTTGTGATTTTTCAATTGCTGCTGCAATGATGTCGGTATCACCATCTCGGTCATCAAGATAAACAGGCTGAAAATCGACGATCAAATCCTCAACCGAAACCGGCAATGCCGGTTCAAGTTCAAAGGGTAAAATCTGTCTGATTTTTTTCAAATCTCTAAAAGGAACGTTGATATTTCGAAAAGATACAAGATCTGCAGGTATGGAAACCGCGCAGGCCGAACCGGCAATATCCATATTTTTTGTGATTGTTTCCAAAGATTCTGAAACTGCTGTTTCAATCTCATTTTGATCGGTCACCCTGACCTGTTCATGGGCTTCCACCCATGCGCCCCTTATCCCTTTTCGAACCAATACAGCGGATACGGCGTCGTACCGAATGTCAAGCCCAAGTATTTTTCTGCTCATTTGATTTATATTGTTTTTGTTCCATGTTAAAAATTTGTCAAACCTACCTAAGTATATTTCATTTGGTCTGCCAATTCAAGATTTTGCATATCCATTTTCCAGATTCTTTCTCTTTTCTTCTTTCAACCACGGCAAATGTCGTCATTTTCGTTTCATTTAGACTTGCAGTTGATTCGATACTGAAAATATCGCTCCAGGTTTTTAACAGCTTGGGTTCGATTTTAATGCCGCTGCAACAAGGAGCATTTTTATACCATGTGGGATCTGAAAGAGCATCTGTATTTTCCAGTTTAGAGATTTCCGCTCGGTAATCGTAGATAGACTGAGCAAGTTCTTGCTGATCAAGGGGGAGAAGCGCCGCTAAAACCGGGAGGGCCGCAGTGTTGATATTTATTTTTCCTTCATATGTAAATTTGTTGCCCTTGGAACGGGTCGTCCCGTAGACCGTCATATATTTGGAAATTCCAGATATTTCCCCCAGGCCGTGGAAAAGTTCATGGGGCATCCCTTTTACAAGAACTAACTCGCCCAAATGTGGCAGTGGACCGTTTCTGGAGCGATACGGCGGATCAAAGCTTCCATAATAGGCGGATTCTGCTCCCCCCAAACCGGTGATCGCTTCCTTATCCCCTGAATCCAACCAGTCTTTGATAGAATTGATAATGGAAATGGGTTCCATTTCTTTAAAAATTTCAGCCTTGTATTTTAACGGAGTCAAAAATTGATACCACAACATCTTTTGGATGTTGTTGAAAAGGCGTCCTTCTGGAAATTTTACCAAGGCGTTTATCTGAATCTTGCCGAGTTCATCACTGATTTTTAATGTGAGCTTTCCATCAGAAAATGGCATATCGTTCAGGACGGCCTCAATGGCTTCCGGATCAGCCCAATTGTCTTGAAGAGAGTCTGATTTGGTTTGATATTTATCGCTGATCAGCATCGCCATTCCCGCATGGATTCCGGAAGAAGCCATATGTTTTAGCATCAGTCTATCACGCATCGCTGCGGTAGATAGAACAACGGAACGCATCTTCCGGTTGAGTTCCACAGCTACTGTCATGAAAAGCATGATAACGGTAATTGTGATCAGGAGTGCGATTCCGCGTTTATTCGCGATACATTTTTTTTTCATTTCGGACCGTTCATTCGTTTTTTTTTCTGTTAGCCGGAAGGACGACCAAAGTCTCGAATGATTGGGTGGTCAAATCATTCGTCAGTTCAATTTTTATTTCAACCGCCTTTGGCGTTTCATATTTGAACGCTTCAGATTCGGAATCCCACTCATCATGTTCGGTGCCATCGTGGCTGTAGAATCTCAATCTAAAAGTTCGGATCCCTTCGCATAAGACGGGATCGATTCCTTTTTCTTTGATATATATAAAGGGATAGAGGTTGTCTGATCGTTTCAGTATATAATGCCCGTCCTCCAACGGCTGGACATAATAAACGATCTCCGTAATGCCCTCCCTCAAATCGGGGAAAAAGGGAAGATGCGAAAGGGAAGCAAACCTCAGTCTTGAAAAAGTGGAATTGCCCGAAAAACTGACATCGCTCACAAAACGGTACGGATCCGGCGGTTCATTAAAATCCGAGGGTGAGTATCTCGGTGGTATCGATAGGTGTATTGATTCTAGGTCCAGGATTATCCGTTGAAGACAATTTTGACCTGTTTCATGTAGGTCCATATCCCGGTCCATGGTTTCGGTATTGGAAAAAACCGAACGATAGGAGCCGAAGACGGTTGTGATGAGGACCGCGAAAATAAAAATGGCAATCAGGATTTCAATGAGCGTAAACCCACCATCGGCTTGGACGTCAAATATTTCTTTTTTCATCTGTTTATCGAATGAATCTGTAAGTTCTGATGCTGTAAGTCATTTCATCATTAAACGATACGGTGACATCTAGTTTTTTGAGATCGTTGGCTACATTTCCAAGAATTTCTGACTCCACATCGCTGATCGATACGGACCAGATGAATCCGGGGAAGTTATCTCCAAAATCACCTGACTCATTTGCGACATCCGCAAAAGATGTCCGTTCTATCAGCGCCATTCTTTTTTGGGCCAGCAGCGGAGCAATGACATGAAATCTTGCAACTTGATTTGTAGATATGGTTTGGAAATGCATTTTGTAGATGGCGGGAAGAACTACGGCAATGATGGAGAGCGACACGATAATCTCAAGAAGGGTAAAGCCGTTTGATATACGCCGGGATCCGTTTTTATAAAATCCGATGGTCATGGGCACGCTTTCTTGATGATTTTTCAACCTTCAAAACCCACGTAATTTTCAAAAAGGCTTGCTTTTGATTGAAAAGGTTCAATCAGAAAAGATAACGACCGATTATGATCATTTACAATGTGAATCCATACATGGTCAGAATAGGCATTTTTATAAAAAGAGATATCCGCTGTGCCGAACGAAATTTTTCCTTTATTTGAATACGCTACATCCGAAATTCTGACATCGTCCGGCAGTCTGTAACCTTTTTCCTCAGCATGCTGAATTTCCGGTCCTGACATCGATTCATGGGTGATCCATAGCCGATTTGCATCGAGATGAACATGCAGAATATACCGCTTCTGATCGGCTACCGCGCTTGTTTTTAAAAATCGCACGGTGGTCAATATCCATCGGGAAACCTTTTTTGTGTTGTCAAATCCGAGAACGTTTTGAAGACGTGGGATTGAGAAAAAAAGTACTGTGCTGATCAGGGAAATAACAACAATAAGTTCAATGAGGGTAAAACCGTTATTCAATTTCCCAACTGTTAATGTCTTTATTTTTCCCTTCACCATCTGGCACACCGTCTGCACCGTATGAGATTAAATCGTAATCATTATGAACACCCGGACTGAGGTAGATAAAGCTATTTCCCCATGGGTCTTTCGGAAGTTTTCCCTTTTCAAGATAGCCTCCGGCGCGCCACTTCTTTGGTAGCGGTTCCACCTCAGGAGACTCTATCAGCGCGATTAATCCCTGTTCTGTGCCTGGATAGGTTCCGTTATCCAATTTATACAATTTAAGGGCGGTTTCCAGGCTTTCGATTTGAATCTTTGCTTTGAGCTGTTTTGCCTCTTCCGGCCGTCCCATAATTCTAGGCACTATAAGGCCGGCAAGGATGCCTAAAATGACAATGACGACCATCAGTTCAATGAGCGTAAAACCCAGATGGCCTGTTCTTCGAAGTGTTGGATATTTTCCCATTATTCCCCCTATTGAGCGAGTGACCTTAATATAGATATCAACCAACGTTATACGATGAGTTGGTTCATTTCAAAGATCGGAAGACAAATCGAAAGGACAATAAAACCGACCACAATACCCATAAGCAGAATCATAACAGGTTCAAGCAAAGAAGTCAGGTTCATTACAGTCGTTTCCACTTCATTTTCATAGACATCCGCAATTTTACTCAGCATGGTCTCCAGCTCGCCGCTCTGTTCCCCCACCTGGATCATTTGGATGGAAAGATGAGGGAATATTTTTGTCGCTGCCATTGCATTCCCGAGCCCAATTCCTCTGCTCACCTCCTCAGTGGACGCCTCGACCGCCTCTGAAATCAACACATTTTCCACAATATTTTTTACAATATCGAGTGCCGGCAACATAGAGACACCATTTTCCAGCAGCGAACCCAAAGTGCGAGAAAACCGAGCCACTGCAAGTTTTTTTATGATGGGCCCGATTATCGGAGACATCAATACGGTTTTATCCATCAAGAGCCGTCCCTGTTTTGTTTTTTTAAACCCCCGGACGGCAAAAATAATCAACCCTATCATAACAAAGATGAGCCACCAAAAAGATTTTAACAGGTCACTGACGACAATTAAAAAGCGGGTTGGCGCAGGGAGAACCTGGTCCATATCT
>Ga0255052_10002071_pt1 | contig 14652 bp, 13 predicted proteins | sample JV7_2_21_MG_FD_188632 | JGI IMG/M metagenome (GOLD analysis project Ga0255052, IMG submission 188632) | Seawater microbial communities from Jervis Inlet, British Columbia, Canada - JV7_2_21 | ecosystem: Environmental > Aquatic > Marine > Inlet | place: Canada: British Columbia | collected...
CGATCTGCAGGACGCGCTTGTGCATGTCATGCTGCCCAAAGTGCGTGAGTTCTATAATCTGGAGAAACTGTGGTCACTCGGCTCGTCCGCTGGTCTTGCGGTTACTGACGGGTGACTTGTGCACATTCGATTGATTGCCGTCGGTGATCGTCAGCCGTCCTGGGTTGATGATGCCTTCGCTGTTTACTCAGGGCGATTCCCGCGAGAGTGGAAGTTTCGTCTCGACTGTATTGCAACCGTGCGTCGCGGAAAGAACGATAAATCGAAAAGCGCGATGCAGGCGGAAGGCGAGCGAATTCTCGCGAAGACAAATAATGATGAGCAGCTGATACTGTTAGACGAGAGAGGGAAGCAACTGACAAGCCCGGATCTGGCGAACCGCCTTTCTGATTGGCAAGCTGACGGAAGAGATCTGTGTTTTCTTATTGGTGGGCCCGACGGTGTATCGGCAACATGCCGTGAGCGCGCCGACTTCATCTGGTCATTGTCGAAACTGACATTACCTCACGGGCTCGCACGCGCCCTGTTTGCCGAACAAATGTATCGCGCATGGTCCCTGCAGGTGGGTCATCCGTATCATCGCGAGTAAACGCCGCAGCAGGCCTATGTCGGAGCCAACCCTACATCTTGCATCCTCGTCACCACGCCGCAAGGAAATACTCGCAGCACTGGGCCTGAAGTTTTCGGTCGGCGGAGCCCATGTGGACGAACAAAAACTGGCAAGAGAGCTGCCCGAGGCGATGGTGTTGCGGCTGGCCGAGGCCAAAGCCCGTGCTGTTGAAATCGATAGCGCCCAACTGGTGCTTGGCGCCGATACAGCGGTAGTACTTGGGGAGGATATATTCGGCAAACCGCAGGATCGAGAAGAGGCCCTTGAGATGCTTGATCGCCTGTCAGGTCGCACCCACAGGGTACTGACGGGCGTTGCCTTGTACTCGGCACAAGGGTTGCGCACGGCGTTGTCAGTAACTGAAGTCCGGTTTCGGGAAATCGGTCCTGACGAAGCGCTTGCATACTGGCAAAGTGGGGAGCCTGGCGACAAGGCGGGAGCGTATGCTATCCAGGGACGTGGTGGTGTGTTCGTCGAGGCGATTTCCGGCAGTTATTCCGGAGTGGTCGGATTGCCGGTTTTTGAGACCGTGCAGCTATTGCGCGAAGCGGGTTTGAGAGTTTTAGGTTAAATGACTGACGAGTCGCGAAAAGAAGAAATCCTGATCAACGTGACGCCGAGCGAAGTGCGCGCTGCGCTGCTGGAGAACGGGATCCTGCAGGAGGTTCATATTGAGCGTGCCGCAAGGCGCGGCGTCATTAGTAATATTTACAAAGGCCGTGTCTCCCGCGTTCTTCCCGGTATGCAGGCGGCGTTCGTCGACATCGGTCTGCAACGCACGGCTTTCCTGCACGCGTCAGACATCGTGCGACCCCAAAATGGCGATAACGCGAACGACGATTTGCCGAACATTCGGGATCTGGTCAAGGAAGGCGCTGATGTCCTGGTACAGGTTGTCAAAGAGCCATTGGGCAACAAAGGGGCACGGCTGACTACGTTTATCACCTTGCCATCCCGGCAGTTGGTGCTTCTGCCTGACGGCGACACTGTCGGCATTTCGGCGCGTATCGAGGATGAGGATGAACGTGAGCGCTTGCGCGGTCTGGTCACCGAATTGCTCAACGAAGCGCAAATGAATTGCGGCGCGATCGTCCGCACCGTCGCTGAAGGGGCCGGTGTGGACGAGTTACGCGCCGACCTCAAATTTCTCATCAAGTTATGGGGTGTCGTTCAGGAACGGTGCAGCAAGGGTCAGGTAAAAACCCTGATACATGAGGATCTTTCTCTGCCATTACGAGTATTGCGAGATTTTGTTACGAGCGACGTTGAACACATTCTCGTCGATTCGAAACAAGATTTTGATGCTATGCATGAATTTGCCGAAACTTTTCTGCCGCCTGTGGCGCCAATGCTGGAGCTTTACCGGCGGCGCCGGCCGATTTTTGATCTGCACGGGATCGAGGACGATATTCGCAAATCACTTGATCGGAGTATTCCCTTAAAATCAGGTGGTTATATAATATTTGACCAAACGGAGGCGATGACGACGATCGACGTGAATACTGGCGGATACGTCGGCCATCGCAATCTCGAAGAGACTATTTATCGCACCAATCTCGAGGCCGCTGTGGCGATCGCGAGGCAGCTGCGGCTCAGAAATCTCGGCGGTATCATTATTATCGATTTCATCGACATGGAGGAAGCCCTGCATCGCGACAAGGTGCTGCAACTCCTGGAACAGTCAATGGCAAACGATCACGCGCGTCACCAGATAACGCCGGTATCGCCGTTAGGCCTGGTCGAGATGACGCGCAAGCGAACTCGCGAAAGCTTGCAGCATATTCTCTGTGAGGATTGTCCAACTTGTGAGGGTCGCGGTTTCGTATTGACGGCCGAAACAGTGTGTTTCGAAGTTTTTCGGGAGATCATTCGTCAGTCACGGCAATTCGAATTCAGCGAGGCGATGGTGCTGGCGCACCAGGACGTCATTGAGCTCTTGCTCGACGAGCAGGCGCCAAGCCTTGCGACACTCGAGGAGCAGACTGGCAAGTCGATTCGGTTGCAGCCCGAAGCTCTGTATTTGCAGGATCAGTTCGATGTCGTCCTGATGTGACGATGCCCGATTACGATAGCCGATGAACAAGTTTCTAAAACGTGTGATCAAGTTTTTCGCCTACATGGCCGGCGGTGTGGTGATATTGCTTGCGATCGCCGTTGGGCTTTTCCGCCTGTTCCTGCCGCGGCTCCCCGAGTACCAGGAAGACATCAAGACCTGGGCAAGCTCCGCGATCGGCCTGCACGTGGAGTTCTCCGGGATGGATGCGCGCTGGGGTCTAAGTGGTCCTGAAGTCGAGTTTTACGATGCCGAGCTCATTTCACCTGACACGATGGTGCGTATCATTGCTGCGGATCAGGTCAGTATCGGCGTCGCGCTGACGAATCTGCTCGTCGATCGCAAGGCCGTCGTTGATCGCGTCGTTATCAGCGACACGAGTCTTGAGGTTCGCCAACTTGAAAACGGTGAATGGTGGGTGCAGGGCGGCCCACTGGATCAGCTTATTCCTGCTCGCGGCAGTAGCACCGGTGAGGTGACCGGCAGCGGCCTGGGACCGATCGAGATCGTTGGCAAAGACATTGAGCTGCAATTTCTTCAGCCAGGGGACGAAAGACCCACGCTTTTCCAAGTCTCAAATTTCGTTCTGCGACGCGACAATGTTCGAATGGCCATCGACGCCGACGTCGAGCTCCCTGGCAAGCTCGGCAATAGCCTGACGGTTGCTGCGACACAGTTGCTAGCCGACGATACAGAGCAGCAATTTTGGGATGTAAGTGTCGAGATCGACGAGATACGACTCGCAGGCGTCTCGGCGATGCAGCCGTTGGAGGTGGCGCGCTTCGACTCGGGAAGCGGCGATATTGAATTGTCTTTGCAATATGCGAACAGCAGCGTGCAGAGCGCGACTGCAGATATCGATATCGAAGACATCTCGGTCGCCGGAATGTCTGACCTTTCGCTCAGCGGCAGACTTGAGTTTCTGAACGATGTTGACGGCTGGCTCGTGGCGGCAGATGAGTTTCGTGCGACAACGCCGGCTGGCGAGTGGCCATTGTCGTCGCTCCGTCTGGAAACGAGCACGGACGACAGTGGCAAAATCGTCATGCTCGATGCCAGGGCATCGTATTTGAATTTCGCAGACGTGACTGTAGCGGCACCGTGGCTCAGCGCACAACAGCGCAGCCTCCTTAGTGAATTCGATCCCAGCGGAATTGTACGGGATCTCGCAGTAACGCTGAGCGATCTGGATACCGATACGCCGCGATTTAACATCTCGGCGGAACTGTTTGATGTTGGCGTAGCGTCGTTTGAAAAGCGCCCGGGTGTCAGAGGTTTCTCCGGGCGCGTGCGCGCGGACCGTTCAAGTGGGCGACTGGAGATCGATTCCGACAAGCTGGTAGTTACCGTGCCCAATATTCTTGGCCAGCCGCTGGCTTTTGACACAACGGCGGGCACTGTGATCTGGCGCCGCGGCAACAATCGCACAACTGTGCTCTCTGACAGCATTGTGCTTCGCAACGACTTCTTTGAGAGCGAAACCAGCATCGAATTGTCGATCGTCGATGACGGGAGCGCTCCGTTCATCGATCTCGAAAGTACGTTCAACATCAGCGACATCGCCATAGCGAGACAATATGTTCCGTATATGCCGAAACGACCGAGAATGAGCCAGTGGTTCCAGGAGGGCCTCGTTTCCGGTCGTATTCAGAGCGGTTCAGCCCGCCTGTACGGTGCAATGGATCAGTTCCCGTTCGATGACGGACAGGGCAGGATGCTGATCGAGGGCGATGTGCGCGACGCAGTTCTCGTCTATCAGCCGAAGTGGCCGGTGGCCGAGATCGTCGACGCTCATATTGCTGTCGAGAACATGAGCCTCTATTCAGACCAAAGCAATATTATTAATGCCGGCAATCAAATAACGAACGCCAAAGTAGAGATTGCGGACTTCCGGAATCCGCACTTGACGATCAGTGCGCTTGCCACCGGAACGCTTGAGTCGCTGCGGCAATTGTCGATACAGAGTCCAATCGGCGAAATGTTCGGTGGCCAACTTGATCGAGTCAGTGTTTCGGGCGACGCTTCGGTCGACCTCGATCTGGACGTGCCCATTCGGGACTGGCAGAGTTTCTCGTTCATGGCGCGGCTGCAAACGAACGATGGTAGTCTGCTTTTTGAGGGTTTCAACGCGCCGCTGCAGGAAATGAGTGGTGTGGTCACGATCGAACGCGATGACATCAGCAGCGAAGCGCTGGGCGGGTTGTTTCTCGGCAAACCCGTGGCGATCGAACTCTCACAAGCCCCTGAATCCATGCCCAAGTATCGGGTTATTGCCGATGCGGCGGGCAGTGCAACGACTGAAGCGCTACGCGACGAACTTGGCCTGCCGCTATCGAGCCGCGTGACTGGCGAGTCCGATTTTTCGGCTCGCTTGCTGTTTCCCCGTGGCAAGATCGAAGATCCGTTGCCGTTCACGATCGAAGTCGCCAGCGATCTGGCTGGGTTCGACATCGATTTGCCACAGCCGCTCAACAAGCCACTGTACGAAACGATTGATTTTGGTGCCTCGATATTCATGCCCAAGGGTGGTGAGGTCGTCGAGAGTAGCGGTGCGGCGGGCGACTTGCTCTCGTGGCAGATCGCATTTGCCAAGCAGGAGGGTCGTTGGGATATCGATCGTGGCGTCGTGACCTTCGGTGATGCGCCGGGGACAGAAGTTCTCCCGGAGGAGACACGTGGATTGCACTTGCGCGGCAACACGCCATACGTGCATGCGCAGCGGTGGTTTGATATGGCGCGTATGGCGCGAAGCAAAACCGGTATAGCTGAGCGCATACGGTCGATCGACATGCAGGTTGGTAATCTGCACATGCTTGGCCAGCATCTTGTGGACCATAAGATTCATCTGGACCGCAGTGCTCGCGACTGGTTGGTGCAACTGGAGGGTGCAGATATCGTTGGCACTGCGTTTGTGCCCTATGACTTCAACTCCGGGCGAGCAATTGTCATCGAGGCTGAACGGCTCGTGCTACCGGGTGATGATGAAGAGACGCCCGAAAGGGCGACGCAAGTCGATCCACGGTCATTGCCGCCGATCTCGATAAACGCACAGGAAATGGCGTTCGGTAGTCGTTACTTCGGCGCCTTCGAGGCGAATTTTGTGCGCACCGCAGACGGTCTGGAGTCACAGAGGCTGGTTACCATAGACGAGACTTTCGAGATCGTCGGTAATGGCAAGTGGATACTCGACGAGACTGATCCGGCCGGTCATCGCAGTTCGATTACGGCGTCTCTGACAAGTACTGATGTTGAAAAAACCATGCACCGGCTCGATTACGATCCTGGCATCGCCGGCGAAGATTTGTCGATGTTGCTCGACCTGAGCTGGTCCGGCGGGCCGCGCGACGATTTGCTCGAGTCGCTGGATGGCGAAGTAAAGGTCCGGATTGGCACGGGTCAGCTCGCGGAGGTCAAACCGGGCGCTGGTCGCGTCTTTGGCCTCATGAGTATTGCGGCACTGCCGCGCAGATTGTCGCTCGATTTCCGTGATGTATTTGGCAAGGGCTTTGGTTTCGACAGGATCAAAGGCACTTTCACGATCGTCGATGGCGATACTTTTACGTGCGATCTGGTGCTGGAAAGTCCGGCAGCTGACATCGGCATTGTCGGTCGGGCGGGTCTGGTGAGCCGCGACTATGAGCAAACCGCGGTGGTTAGCGCCAGCTTCGGCAGCGCCCTGCCCGTTGCGGGCGCGCTTGTTGCAGGCCCACAAGTTGCGGCCGCGTTGTTAATTATTTCGCAAATATTCAAGAAGCCGTTACAGGAAGTCACCCAGGTTTACTACGCGGTGGGTGGTTCCTGGGATGAACCGCAAATCGACACGACGACGGCCGAGCTTTTTGCGCTGAGCGGCGCGATGGCTGGTTGCGTTGACGAAGCGGAAGAATAATGGGCAGAGAAGACCGCGCCATGCGAGTTGCAGCCATTCAAATGAACAGCCGTGCTGACGTACAGAGCAATCTGCAGCTGGCGGATCGCTTGCTTGGTGAAAGTTCAGCTGACGGCTGCTCGCTGGCTGTGTTGCCTGAAAACTTCGCCTTGATGCCGGAAAAAAGCCGCGATAAAGCGCTGCATGCGGAGGAGCCGGGGAAGGGGCGCATCCAGGATTTCCTTGCCGACGCAGCGCAGCGCCACAGCCTGTGGATCGTCGCGGGCAGTATGCCACTCAAGTCTCCGGAGTCCGAGCGGGTCTATGGTGGCTGTCCGGTTTACGATGCCGGCGGCAAACAGCGGGCCCTGTACCGGAAAATTCATCTCTTCGACGTCAAATTGCCGGATAGCGCGGAGTCCTACCAGGAATCCTGGTCGATGTATCCGGGTGATGATGCCGTGACAGTCGCTTCACCGGCCGGAAAAATCGGACTGACGATTTGTTATGACCTGCGTTTCCCGGAACTGTATCGCCGGCTTGTCGATGACGGGGCGACACTTTTCACAGTGCCGGCTGCGTTCACCAAAGTAACCGGCGAGGCTCACTGGCGGACTTTGCTACAGGCACGCGCGATAGAAAATCTGGCGTATGTCATCGCGCCCGGGCAATATGGCGAGCACGCGGACAATAGATCGACCTACGGGCACTCGTTAATTGTCGATCCATGGGGTCGGGTTCTCGCGGAGCATGCCGAGGGCAATTGTCACGTCGCTGCCGATATCGATCCGGAGATGCCGGCAAGACTGCGCAATGAATTCCCGGCGCTCGCGAATCGGCGCCTGTAATCGGACAAGACACAAGACCACACGGAAGACAGAATGAGCGAGCGCAATAACTCGATCAACGCAGTGATGTCGCACATGCTCGAGCCGGCAGGGCTGGATGAGCGGCACCTGAACAAGACGCTCGCTTCGATGATGCAGGGCGGTGTCGATTATGCGGACCTGTACTTTCAGGTCAGTCGTCAGGAAAGCTGGACTGTTGAGGACCGAATAATTCGTGAGGGAAGCTTCAGTCTCGATCGGGGTGTTGGCGTACGCGCGGTCAGCGGCGAAAAGACCGGTTTCGCTTATTCTGATGAACTGGTTTTGCCGGCACTTGAACACGCCGCGGGAGCGGCACGAGCAATTGCCCGCCAAGGAGCGACACAAGCGCTGCAGGCCTGGAACCGGGCTGACTCTGTATGGCTGTATCCGGCGACTGACCCGACAACAAGCATCACGGATGAGCAAAAGACAACTTTACTCGGAGAAATCGAGGCCGCGACGCGCGACCTGGACAGTCGCGTCGAGCAGGTCATCATCAGTCTCTCGAGCAGCCAGGACCTCGTTCTTGTTGCAGGCTCTGATGGCACGCTCGCTGCGGACGTGCGACCGCTCGTTCGCCTGAACGTCAGCGTTATCCTCGAGCAGGACGGGCGCCGGGAACAGGGCTACGCTGGTGGCGGTGCGCGCGCCGATCTGAACTACTTCCTGAGCGGTGGTACGCCCATGCAGTACGCACGCGAGGCGGTACGTCAGGCGGTCGTGCAGCTCGAGGCTGTGGCAGCGCCAGCCGGCTTAATGCCGGTTGTGCTCGGATCAGGGTGGCCTGGCATTTTGCTGCATGAGGCAGTTGGACACGGCCTCGAAGGCGACTTCAATCGCAAGGGCACGTCGGCTTTTTCGGGCAAGCTCGGTGAGCAAGTGGCATCTGAACTGTGCACGATTGTCGACGACGGCACCTTGCCGAGCCGACGTGGTTCGCTTGCGGTCGATGACGAAGGGACAGCGGGCCAATACAATGTACTTGTCGAAAAGGGCGTACTTAAAGGTTATATGCAAGACAAACTCAACGCCCGCCTGATGGGTGTTGCGCCAACAGGCAATGGCCGGCGCGAGTCGTTCGCACATATGCCGATGCCACGCATGACCAACACCTACATGCTCGCGGGGCCGCATGAGCCAGGCGATATCATTTCTTCCGTGGAAAAAGGTCTCTATGCGCCGAATTTTGGCGGCGGCCAGGTCGATATCACTTCAGGTAAGTTCGTGTTCTCGGCAAGTGAGGCCTACCTGATCGAAAACGGCAAAGTTACGACACCCGTAAAAGGCGCGATGCTGATCGGTGATGGTCCGGAAGTGCTGACGAAGATCTCGATGGTCGGCAACGATCTCGAATTCGATACCGGTGTCGGTACGTGCGGCAAGGAAGGTCAGTCGGTACCGGTCGGTGTCGGGCAACCGACCCTCAAGATCGATGAGTTGACCGTAGGTGGTACTGGGTAGGCGAACAGAGTGTTCGCCTTTACATAAGTAGTAAATTACAAGCTTCACGCTAAACATTGTGAAATCGTTCACCGAATTCAACATATGACTGGGGTAGTGTTCGTTCGTCTCCCAAAGGAACACGATGATGGCTTTCGAAAATACAATCACAGAGAATGATCTGGATGCCAACACGCAGCATTTCGTGCAAGGATTGCGCGCCGATAACTTCGACATAGAGCCAGATCTCACCGTAGACGGCTTATCTGATTCGATTCTGTCACGCCTGCTGGGCCTCTTTGGTATCGGCCGTAGCAAACACTGATTGAGCGCAGAGAACCGCTCTCTGACCCCATAATTTGAGCTGCCGGACGAGGTATTTGGTCCGGCTTTTCGCTGTGGCGACTGGACTCGGCGCCGGTGGCTGTGGAGAATGAGGTGCTATGTGGCTCTCAAGGCCAATCTACGAAAGCTTGCCCTACCTGTACCTGACTGCAGGCGCGATTTCTCTTGCCGCGTCAATGTATATCAACCACAGCTACTGGCCAACGATCTGTTTTGCCACCGGGCTGATTTGCCTGGTTGCCGGGCTGGTCGTTTTGCTGAAGCGGCGCGACTACCGCGTAACCGACCGTCGCGTCGGTCATCGACAGGACCGCTGAACGTCTATTTTCCGACGACTGACGCTTCGCCGTCTTCCGCTACGTCTTCTGCGACAACTTCTTCGTTGGCCGACTCGGTCTCGCGCAGGTTTGTGTATACGAGTTCGTGAACGCCGAGTGAGACCACGTCGCCGGTTCTAAGGCGATGCTTTTTGACCTGTTTCGCGCCAATGAACACGCCGTTGGTGCTGTTCAGGTCCTCGATGACGCATCCATCCGCATCGCTAACGAGCTGTGCATGGTGGCGGCTGACAAACTTGCTCTTGATGTAGATTTCGTTGTCGGGCGAACGGCCGACAATAACCCTGCCGAGCGGGAATGACTGTACCGATATCCTGTCGCCGTCAGAGCGGACCTCGATCTGCGTGACATTGTTGTGGGCCGACAGGCGTTCAGAGACTTGCTGCAGTTTGTCGTAAAGGCCGGTATTGCTCTCGTGCTCCTTCCAGTTGAGCTCCGCGACTGCCGCCATGATGTCGTCGCTGCTTATTGAATGGTGCTCGTCTGCAAACGCACACAGGAGTGCGGTATCGCACAAGGTGTTGATAAGGCGCGGCACGCCGCCCGAGTAGCGATGAATAGCATCGAATGTGTCGTCGTTGAACAGATCGGTGGCCTCGCGGCCAGCGACCGCAAGCCGGCGATTGATGTATTCGTGCATTTCGCGTTCATCGAGCGGACCGATATGAAAGCGCAGCCTGACTCGTTGTACGAGCTGCTCGAGTTTCGGAGAGTCCAGCGTTTCTTTGAGTTCTGGTTGACCGGCAAGAATGATGCGTAGCACCTTTTCCTTGTGTGTCTCGATGCCCGACAACAAACGGATCTCCTCGAGCACTTTGCGCGTCAGATTCTGCGCCTCGTCCACGATCAGAACGACCTTTTTGCCGTTTGAATACTGCTCGATCAGAAACATATTCAGCATGTCGAGCAGCTCGACCTTATGCTTGTTGAACGGCTTGAAACCGAATTCTGTCAGTACGGACCGCAGAAACTGGGTTGGAGTCAGCTGTGTCTGCGAAACTACGGCGTAGACGGTGTCATCTTCAAGCTCAGAAAGAAACGACTGCAGTAGGGTGGTCTTGCCGGAGCCGATATCACCGGTGATGACGACAAAGCCGTCCGCCAGCCAAATCGTCGACTCCATATAGGCTTTGGCCCGCGCATGCTGTTTGCTCCAGTACAGAAAGTCCGGATCGGGCGTCAGCCGAAATGGCTGCTCTTTGAGTTTGAAATGCTCGAGGTATGACATGTCGTTATTCTGCTTCGACTGCCGTCTCTGGCACTCGCCTATAGCCTGCGCCTGCTTTTGTTGTAGCGGTTTTGATTCAGTTTACCCGCTTTTTCGTGCCTCCGGCTATGGGTCAGTTCCCTACTGAGTGGTCGACCTCGTCACAGATTCCCCGATATTCTTCATCTGCTGGTCACGATCGGCAGCAGAATCGGCGACAACGCTGATATGGCCGAGTTTCCGGCCGGGGCGGGGCGGTTTTCCATAATCATGCAAGCACCCTGAGTCTGCGTGCCTGACGGCGTCCGGTATCTGGCCAATCAGATTGATCATGCCGGCATAGCCCCGAACGTCAACAGGCCCTGGAAGCTCGTCTGTGATGGCGAGTATGTGATTTGTGAACTGGCTTGTCGTGGCGCCTTCGATCGTCCAGTGACCGGAATTGTGCACGCGTGGTGCAAATTCGTTGGCCAGTAGCTGCTGACCGACCACAAAGAGTTCGAGTGCGAGGACTCCGACGTAGTTCAGATGCCCGAGCAACTTTCTGATGTGTTCTGATGCCAGCTGGGTCAATGCTGTGTCGTCGACGGGCGCAATTGATGTGCGCAGAATGCCTTCCGCATGCTCATTCTGTGTCAGGCAATAAGTCGCGATGTCACCGTTGGCATTGCGTACTCCAATTGCCGAAACCTCGCAGTCGAAATCGACCAATTGCTCGGCGATCAATGCACGCGCGCCAAGCTCATGCCAGGCGGCGTCGATTCGCTCCTTGTCCTGCAGCACGAACTGCCCCTTGCCGTCATAGCCCATGCGCCGCGTCTTGATAACGAGTGGCAGGCCGATCGATTCAACCGCCTGATGCAGATCGTCAGTGGAATCGACTGCAGAATACTTCGGTAACGGAATATCGAGAGATTCGAACAGTCGTTTCTCCGCCAGCCGGTCTTGCGCATGTCGTAGCGCATCGAGAGGTGGGTAAATCGGGACGACCCTGTCGATGTCGGTGAGAGCATCGACCGGCACGTTCTCGAATTCGTAGGTTAATACGTCACACTTCTCGGCCAGTATTGCCAATGCGACACGATCATCGAATGATGCCTGCACGACAGGGCCGACCGTCGCCGCCGGCGGCCGTGCTGATGGATCCAGGAAATAGCAATCGTGGCCAAGCTCGCGCGCAGCAATTCCGAGCATCTGGCCGAGCTGTCCGGCACCGATAATGCCAATGCGCATGTTCTGAGCTTAACTGCTTGGGTCGCTGTCGGCGAGAACCTTGTTGGTTTGATTCTGCCGAAATTTGTCCAGGGCGGTCGCGACCACCGCATCTTCATTTGCGATGATGGCGGCAGCGAGCAGTGCCGCGTTTGTCGCTCCGGCCTTGCCAATGGCCATGCTGCCGACAGGGATTCCAGCGGGCATTTGCGCAATGGATAACAGCGAGTCCATTCCATTCAGGGCTTTGGACTGCACAGGAACGCCAAGCACCGGAACACGCGTCTTGGCTGCGGTCATGCCAGGAAGATGCGCTGCGCCGCCCGCGCCCGCGATAATGACCTTGAGTCCGCGGTCCAGAGCCGACTCTGCGTACTCGAACAGCAGATCCGGCGTGCGATGTGCCGAAATGACACGGACTTCGTGGTGGACTCCGAGAGTGTCGAGCATTGTGCTCGCGTGTTGCATCGTTTTCCAGTCAGACCGGGAGCCCATGATGATGCCTACTTTGATACTCATTGCGGAATTTTAACCAGAATCTCGTGTAGGCGGCGGAAAATCTTGCGCCAAACAGTTTTTTCCGCTCTTTCGCTGAACGCAACATTGAGCTCAGCCAGTAAAGCTCGCAGTTCATCATCTTGTTCTTGCGTTTCGGTCTCGAATTCCAGCAGTGCAGTGGAGCCGTTCCTGACGATGCGGTCACGCCAGCGTTCGGCTTTCGCAAATATTCGTTTGCTGCGCAAATCATCGACTCGCAGCTTCGATAGCGCTGCACGAATCGGTTCGGGATCGATGTTGCGCATCAACTTGCCGATCAATTGTTTTTGCCGGCGCAGCGCACCATGTGATTTGATTTGTGCGGCATCGCGGACAGCCCCTAACAGTCCGTTATCGAGCGATAGGCAGGCGAGCTGAGCGTCGTTGAGTGCGATCAATTGCTCGCCAAGTTCCTGCAAGGCGAGTTGCTCACGTTTTCTGGCGCTTTTGCTGGGCTTTGAATCGGTCACCGGATAAGCTTACCTCATGGGGTGTAAGGAACTTGAGGCTCTCGTGCGCATGGCGCTCGATGAGGCCAGGCAACAGGGTGTGGATCAGGCGGAGGTTGCAGCGAGCAACGACACTGGTCTGGCTGCCACGGCGCGCCTCGGCGATGTCGAGAACCTCGAGTACACGAATAATCGTGGCATTGGCATCACCGTGTACAAGGACTCGCGAAAAGGCAGTGCGAGCACTTCGGATATCCGTCCGGAGGCGATCCGCGAGGCCGTCAGTAAGGCGTGCACGTTTGCAAATTGCACCGCACAGGATCCGAATGCGGGTCTTGCCGAAGCCGAACTGATGTGTGCCGATGTCCTGGATCTGGACCTGGACTATCCATGGCCCATCGAAGCTTCTGACGCGATCGAGATCGCGATCGAGTGCGAGGCGGTGGCACTCAAGTTCGATTCCAGGATTAACAACTCCGAAGGTGCGACGGTATCAAGTAACCGCGGCAGCCGCGCTTACGGCAACACCCACGGTTTTGTCGGCAGCGTCGCCAAATCCAGCCACAGTATTAGTTGCGTCGTTCTCGCCAGCGACGATGGCGAGATGCAACGTGACTACTATTACAGTGCCGCGCGTGACTCCTCAGACCTGGAAAGCGCACCGTATATCGGCGAAACCGCCGCCCGACGTGCAGTCAGCCGCCTCGGCGCGAGAAAAATGAAAACAACACGTGCGCCGGTACTATTTACTCCCGAATTGGCGCGCGGATTCATCGGTCATTCTATTGGCGCGATAGCGGGTGGTGCGCAGTATCGTCGTGCCTCGTTTTTGCTTGATGCGGTAGATGAAAAAATATTTCCGGATTTCATTAGCATCGAGGAACGGCCCCACCTGCCCAAGGCCTTGTCGAGTACGTCGTTCGACGGCGATGGTGTGGCAACCTACGACCGTGACATCGTTTCGGATGGCGTCTTGCGTGGCTATATCTTGAGTAGCTATTCCGCTCGGCGGCTTGGCTTGCAGACGACGGCTAATGCCGGTGGTGCACAGAATCTGATCGTGCCTGGCAATGCAGGTGACCTTGAATCGCTTATTGCGGAGATGGGGACAGGGCTTGTCGTCGAGGAACTGATCGGTCAGGGCGTTAATCCGGTAACGGGTGACTATTCGCGTGGTGTTGTCGGCCAGTGGGTCGAGAATGGCGAAATACGATATCCGGTGCACGAAGTCACAATCGCGGGAAATCTACGCGAATTGTACGGCCGCATTGCGGCAATAGGCACGGATCAGGATATTCGTGGTGGTATCCGGTGTGGGTCGTTACTCGTTTCCGAGATGACTATCGCGGGGGCGTAGGGGAATCCAGCAATTCTGTCAACGAGCGTTCGCCAACAGCCTTGCGCACCGCATCGTCCAGTTCCTGACCGAGGGCGTCGATTACTTCGGTCCATTCGGGGTCGCGATAAGACCCGGTCTCGCCGTGCACCCGCACGACGGAAAGAATGTCGTCGAGACGAATCGTCGACATCTCCCGCCCGGGCATCAAATCCTCTTTATCAGTTGCGGCTAGTAGCCCGCCCTCGTCGAGCGCAGTAAGTACGGAAGCCAGGGTAATGGAAGGCATCTGCAAAGTTCGACTGATGTCAGCAATTGTGACCGTCTTGTTCGGGTCACGAAACGCCTGTCCTACGAGCAGCATGATATTGAGTGCGAGTCGCTCGCG
>Ga0255052_10002073_pt1 | contig 14646 bp, 7 predicted proteins | sample JV7_2_21_MG_FD_188632 | JGI IMG/M metagenome (GOLD analysis project Ga0255052, IMG submission 188632) | Seawater microbial communities from Jervis Inlet, British Columbia, Canada - JV7_2_21 | ecosystem: Environmental > Aquatic > Marine > Inlet | place: Canada: British Columbia | collected...
ATACCCGGCCAGGCCTTCGTTGACGATAAGGTTATTAAAGAATCTTTCATCACCGCCGAGATTATCGGCCAGCCCCGGGTTGACGCGTTCGCGGTAGACCCCTTCATGAACCGTGATCGAATCGCCGGGCTCTGCAACCGCCGCCGCGGCGGAAATCGTCCTGAACGGTTTCGCGTCGCTGCCCGGGGTTCCATCGAAACCCGTACTCGATACGTGATACTCCACGGCATAACCCGGGCAGCTGATAAGAACGGCGGCCAGTGCTGTGATGAGGACTTTCATTGGGGTCCCTGCCTCGATAGAGTTTGATCGTAAATGACTCGCTGATGCTAGAATGTCGATCATAAAAGAGCAAATTCAATCACCTGCCTAAGGGCCGCGGCAAATGTATCTGGGTATCGATATCGGCACGCAAAGCATGAAGGCGTTGTTGTACGACGCCGAGCGACGGCGCGTGGCCGGTGTACACAGCGCCTCGTTGGACATGCTCAGCGACAATGCCGGCAAGCGGGAGCAATTGGCCGAATGGTGGCTCGATGCCCTGGGCGAGGCGCTGCAGCAATTCTCGGCTGCCGATCGAGGGAAGGTGCAATCGATTGCCGTATCGGGTCAACAGCATGGTTTTGTTCCTTTGGGTCCGAATGGCGACGTACTGGCGCCGGTAAAGCTCTGGTGTGATACCACGACGACGCAGGAATGTGCTGATATTACCGCCAGCTTCGGCGGTGTAGAACGCTGCTTTCGTGAGCTTGGCAACGCGATTCTGCCCGGCTACACCGCCCCAAAAATTCGTTGGCTGAAGACGCACAACCGCGCTGCGTACGACAAACTGGACACTGTTCTCCTGCCTCACGACTACCTGAATTTCCATCTCACCGGTGAACGAGTGATGGAATACGGCGACGCATCGGGCACCGGCCTGCTGGATGTTCGCAACCGGGAATGGCGCTCGGACATATTGGCGGCCGTCGATGAAGACAGAGATCTCAGCGGAACCCTGCCGCAACTGGCGGAACCGCACAGCGTGATCGGAAAGTTGCAGCCGGAAGTCGCAGCTCGATATGGACTGCCATCCGGAATACCGGTCGCTACGGGCGGCGGTGACAACATGATGGCAGCCATTGGCACGGGCAATGTTGCCCCGGGACGCATGACCGTAAGCCTGGGCACATCGGGGACCTTATTCGCTTACTCCGATACGCCGGTTATTGATGAGTCCGGTTGTATCGCCGCGTTCTGCTCTTCCACCGGTGGCTGGTTGCCATTGTTGTGCACGATGAACTGCACCAGCGCGACAAAGCTCACTCGACAGCTACTGCAATTGAGCCGGGAAGACGCAGAGGCGGCCATTGCAGCCACGCCGCCAGGATCAAATGGTGTCATTACGCTGCCGTTTTTCAGCGGCGAACGCAGCCCCAACCTGCCCGATGGCAAAGCCTGCATACTGGGGCTGGATACAACGAATTACACGCAGAGCAATTTGCTGCATTCGGCAATGGAGTCCGCAATCTTCGGCTTGCGAACCGGGCTCGATGCGTTTCGAGCCCAGGGCTGCGAGGTTAAGCAGTTGCGCCTGACGGGCGGCGGCGCGGGCAGCGCCGGCTGGCGGCAAATGGTGGCTGATATTTTTGCGCTGCCAGTTACGGTACAGGTCACGGATGAAGGTGCTGCCCTGGGTGCTGCGCTGCAAGCGCTGTGGACGCACGACGGCAAAGATAGTGGTGCCGGCCTGCACGAATATATCGATAGCCATCTTGCACTAGACGACAGTAGAGCTTGTGACGTTGACAACGAACGCAGTGAAGCCTATGCACAGTTTTACGCTGACTACCTGCGTCATGTTGAAGCGGTCTCACCTCTTTACAGTTAGTCGGCGATCAAAACTTTTTAAGGAACCGAACCATGTCACAGCAGTATTTCACCGGCGAACGAGAATACTTCCCCGCCGTGGGCAGCATTCCGTACGAAGGACGAGAATCCGATAACCCGCTGGCCTTCAAGTTTTATGAGCGCGGCCGTTTGGTCGGTGACAAGACCATGGAGCAGCACTTGCGCATCGCTGTTTGTTATTGGCACACGTTTTGTGCCAAAGGCAGCGACCCGTTTGGTGCCAACACGCAGGTTTTCGCATGGGACGAACCCACGGACCCAATGGCTGCCGCCCGAGCGCGGATGGATGCAGCGTTCGAATTCTTTACCAAACTCGGCGTGCCGTTTTACTGTTTTCATGATCGGGACATGGCGCCAGAAGGAAACTCCGTCAGCGAATCAGAAAAAAACCTGGCGAGCATGGTCGAACTGGCCCGCGAGCGTCAGCAGGAGACAGGAATAAAGCTACTCTGGGGTACGGCAAACCTGTTCTCCCACCCGCGCTATATGAATGGTGCTGCAACTAATCCTGACTTTGCAGTAGTCACGCATGCCGCGGCGCAGGTCAAAGCCGCACTCGATGCGACTGTGGCCCTGGGTGGTGAAAACTATGTGTTCTGGGGTGGGCGTGAAGGTTATGCAAATTTGCTAAACACCGATACCCGCCGCGAACTTGATCATCTCGCACGCTTGCTGGAACTGGCACGTGATTACGGCCGGAGTATCGGCTTTACAGGAACCTATCTGATCGAGCCGAAACCGATGGAGCCGAGCAAACATCAATACGATTTTGATGCGCAAACAGTCATCGGATTTCTGCGACATTACGACCTGGATGGAGACTTCAAGGTCAACGTCGAAGCCAATCACTCGACCCTGGCTGGACACAGCTTCGCCCATGAACTGCAGATGTGCACGGATGCGGGCCTGCTGGGCAGCATCGATGCCAATCGCGGCGATCCCCAGAATGGCTGGGATACGGATCAGTTTGCGACCGACCTGTACGACGCCGTGCATGCGATGCTGGTGGTGCTGGCAAACGGTGGCATGGGCAACGGCGGGTTCAACTTCGACGCCAAAGTGCGCCGTGAGTCAGTCGATCTTGAAGACATCTTCATCGGTCACATAGGCGCGATGGATACTCTGGCTCGGGCACTGGAAGTCGCCCATCGCCTGCGAGAAAAGGACGCCATCGGCAAACGCAAAACCCAGCGATATCAAAGTTTCGAATTAGGCGATGGTGCCCGATTTGAAAGTGGATCTCTCGACTTGAAATCGATGCGCGACCTCGCAGAAGAAAACGGCGAGCCCGAACATCGCAGCGGCAAACAAGAATGGTACGAAAACGTCATTAATCAATACCTTTGATTCCAGATAGAGACCCGAACATTGGCTAAGAAACCTGGCAATCTTTCCCGCCGCACCTTCATCAAGGGCAGTGCCGCAACATGGGGCATCACAGCCCTGGCGCCGTACGCACAATCGTTAGCCGCGATCCCCGCGTCCAACCAGTTGGCCCGTGAATTCATGTCACCACCCGTTTCATCACGGCCAATGGTTCTGTGGGCCTGGCTAAATGGCTACGTTGACCGCGACACGCTCACCAAAGAACTCGAGGAAATGCGAGAGAAAGGATTGCGCGGTCCGATACTCTGGGATGTCGCGAGTATTCGCGACCCGAAAGAGACGGTGCCGGCCGGCCCGGCTTTTTTTGGCGAGGAGTCTATTGGCTACATGCACCACGCGCTGGATGAAGCAGAACGGCTGGGACTCGATGCTGGACTCTTTGCCTCGTGCAGCTGGAATGCCGGAGGGCCCTGGATCGGGCCGGAACTCGCGAGCAAGCAACTTGCGTGGAGCTCGCTGCAGGTTTCCGGGCCCGCGAGTTTCTCAGGAGTGATTCCAGCCCCTGTGGACTTCCCATCTCCCTATGAAGGCGACCCTCCTTATCCGCTCAAAGCACCGTTTGAAAACGTGGCTCTGCTGGCTGTCCCTGAAAAGGGAGATGGCGCTGTTGAGCCGATAGACCTGACAGACCACATCGATGAGTCGGGGCAGGTCTCGTGGGAGGTACCGAAAGGCAACTGGAGCCTGATTCGATTTGTCCACGCGGGGACTGGGCAGGAACTCGAAATCCCGAGCCCCAACTCAAACGGCTTGATGGTCGATCACATGAGTGCCGATGCGACCGACAAACACTTTGACGTGATGATCAACGGGCTCTTCCGCGACGGCAAAAAACCGAAACCGCTGAAGATGCTGATGCTGGACAGTTTTGAAGTCCGTACAGCGCCCGATTGGACACCGAAATTCGTTGACGAATTTCAGGACGCGTTTGGCTACGACCCGCGCCCCTGGCTTCCGGTGATAGCAGGGCGCACCGTGCAGTCGGCTGAACTCAGCAAGCGCTTTGAGCACGACTACCATGTTCTGATCTCGCGCCTGATGATCAATAACCATTTCGCTCGAGCGGCGGAGATCCTGGAAGAGCACGACCTGCAGTCGCTGGCCGAAGCCGGTCACGGCGGCTTCCCGCGCGTCGACACTCTTGAAGCCCTGGGCAAATCGCACATTCCGATGGGCGAGTTCTGGAATGGCATGCAGTTCTGGGTTACGAAGGAAGCCGCCAGTGCCGCACACATTTATGGTCACACGGAAGTCGCCGCCGAGTCGCTGACGGGCTGGCGTCACTGGCAGGATGGCCCCGCGGAATACAAGCGACTATTCGATGTCGCCTTTTGCGCCGGACTGAACAGCGGCGTATTTCATACCTTCGCTCATAACCCCCCCGAGGCGGGCAAACCTGGATTCGGCTACCACGCTGGCGAGCACTTCAACGTCAATTCGACCTGGTGGGAACAGTCAGGACCGATGCTCGAGTACATGTCGCGATGCAGCCACATGTTGCGACAAGGCCAGTTCGTCGCCGACGTGTGCTTCTACTACGGAGACCAGGCCCCCGGCCTCGTGCCCGCGCGTCGCATCGACCCGAAGGTCACGCCTCCGCATGACGAGGAAGACTGTCAACATTGCGGCCGACTGCTGCCGAATCGCATTGAAACCCTTGGTGCAGGTTACGACTACGACTACGTGAATCGCGACATTATTCTGAACGACATGCAGGTACGTAATGGGCGCATCGTTCTTTCGAGCGGCATGGAGTACCGCATGATCGTCCTTCCCAATTTTGACGACATTGCCGTGCCCGTTCTACGTAAGCTCGAACAACTGGTACGCGACGGCGCGACACTCGTTGGGCGACCACCGCAACGTGCCAACAGCCTCGAGGACTATCCGCAGTGCGATGGCGAAGTGCGCCGTCTGTCACAGCTGTTATGGGGTGACAATACCGGCGATTGGTACTTGGCGCCACGGCAACACGGGAAGGGTCGGGTATATCCCGAGGTCCCACTTCGCGGTGTCCTGAACGGCATGGGCCTGCAGCCGGATTTCACTTTCGAATCCTCCACCGGGCATGGCCTCGACTACATTCACCGACGGACCAAGAACGAAGAGATTTACTTCGTGAGTAACAGTGCTGACGAGCCTGTCGAGGCCGAGTGCTCGTTCCGGGTTGCAGAAGGGTCGCGACCCTTCCTGTGGAATGCTGAGGACGGCAGTATTACGCCCTGCCCTGTCTATCAGTATGAAAACGGCGTCATTCGCTTGCCGTTGAAACTCGACCAGATCTCCTCAGTATTCGTTGTCTTCAAGACGGGCGACGACGCCGACAATCTTGTAACTGACACCAGTCACTCGGAATCAGTTGGACTCTCGCAGCCCGACATCGCATTGACCGGACCCTGGAAGCTCAAATTCCCTGCGAATCGCGGCGCGCCTGCCTCACTCGAACTCGACGAGTTGATCAGTTGGACCGAACTCGAGCCACGAGGAGCACAGGTGTTTTCCGGTACGGCCCGATACACGACCAGCCTTCAAGTTCCGGCCGATTTTATTGACAGCGGTCGAAGTCTCGAACTGGACCTCGGTCAGGTTCTGGAAGTCGCCGAAGTATCTGTGAACGGATCGCCGACCGACATCGCCTGGAAACCACCCTACCACGTGGATGTAACTGATCTGTTGAAAGCGGGAACGAACCATCTCGAAGTGAAGGTCACAAATCTCTGGCACAACCGCGTCGTTGGCGACCTCAAGTATCCGGAAGCGGGTGAGTTTGCGAAGACCAACATGAAGCACAAGTTCAACGCCGAGATGGACTTGCTCCCATCGGGGCTGATCGGACCCGTTGTGCTGCGGCAAAAACAGAATCAAGGATAAGACGATGTTTCAAAAAACCGGCATCGTGGCGTTTTTGGCCGTACTCGTTGTTTTAGCTGTCAGTTGCTCAGTCGAATACGACCAGGTACCCGCCTATTCGAACCCGGATCTCTCCGTCGACGATCGAGTGAATGACCTCATCGGCCGTATGACACTCGACGAGAAAGTATCGCAGTCACTTAACCGTTCGGCGGCAATTGAGCGTCTGGGAATTCCCGAGTACGAATGGTGGAACGAGGCTTTGCACGGTGTGGCCCGCGCCGGCCACGCCACGGTGTTTCCCCAGGCGATTGGCCTTGCCGCGACCTGGGACACGGAACTTATGTCGCGCGTAGCTACCGCCATCTCCGATGAGGCACGTGCCAAACACCACGCGGCTTTGCGACGGGATAGCCGTAAAAGGTACGAAGGATTGACGTTCTGGTCTCCCAACATCAACATCTTTCGCGATCCACGCTGGGGCAGAGGCATGGAGACCTTTGGTGAAGACCCCTACCTGACGGGCCGGCTGGCGGTGGAATTCGTCAAAAGCATGCAGGGCGATCACCCAACGTACCTCAAGACCGTTGCAACACCAAAACACTTTGCAGTTCACAGTGGCCCCGAGCCGGACCGCCACAGCTTCGATGCTGTAGTGAGCGAGCGAGACTTTCGCGAGACCTATCTACCTGCTTTCCGTACATCGATCATCGACGGCGGCGCCGAATCCGTGATGTGTGCTTACAACCGCGTTGCCGGCGAACCGGCCTGTGGCAGCAACGACCTGCAGCAGAATATCCTGCGGGATGAATGGGGATTTGACGGATACATTGTCTCCGATTGCGGCGCGATCAGGGACATCTACAAATATCACAAAGTCGTGGAGACGCCGGCGGAAGCGGCCGCGATGGGCATAGCCAACGGCACCGATCTGAATTGCGGTGTCACCTATGAGCAACTGGGTGAAGCCGTTCGTTCAGGTCTGTTGCAGGAGGAACAACTCGATATTTCGCTCAAGCGCCTTTTCAGGGCTCGTTTCAAACTTGGTATGTTCGACCCGGCCGAACGAAACCCGTGGTCGTCGATTCCAATAAGTGTCATCGATTCGACAGAGCACCAGGCGCTCGCGCTTGAGGCTGCTCGAAAGTCGATGGTCCTGCTCAAGAACGAAGGTGGAATACTGCCGCTGGATCGCAGCTTGAGCAAAATTGCCGTGATTGGTCCGAACGCGAACGACGTTGGCGTACTGCTCGGCAACTACAACGGCATTCCGTCAGACCCGGTGACTCCGTTGCGGGGCATTCGGGATGCCGTGTCCGACAATACCCAGGTCGTTCATGCGATAGGAACGAATCTCGCCGAGAACATGCCAGCCTTGAAAGTCATTCCAGCCGGGCAGCTCAGCAATCTCACCGCCGAATACTTTTCGAACCCTGACCGTGAGGGCGAGCCTGTTTTCACCAAGGACGAGCTAACGGTCGATACCGGCCTGTGGACCGAAAGCTCGATCGACGGCATTCCGATTGACCGACACGGCGCACGCTGGAGCGGAATGATCACACCTGTAAAATCCGGCACCTACCAGCTTGGCGGACGAGCTCACGGTACTTTCCGCCTTTTTTTAAATGACGAGTTGTTTGTTGAGTTCAGGTGCGTCGATGAAGCCTGTACCGACTGGGCGCCCATCGAGCTTGCGGCCGGACAGGAATACGCCGTCCGCATCGAGTACCGCCCGCATCGATACGGGGCCGGCATACAGTTGATGTGGGCTGAACCGGAATCAACGCTGAGGCAAGAAGCACTCCAGGCTGCATCCGGGGCGGATGCGATAATCCTGATGCTGGGCTTGTCGCCCCGCCTTGAAGGTGAGGAAATGGGCGTCGAAATACCCGGGTTCAGCGGTGGCGACCGGACCGATATTGTTCTGCCGGAGCCCCAACGTGATTTGATGGAAGCAATGGTTGCTACCGGAAAGCCCGTGGTCCTGGTGCTGCTCAATGGCAGCGCCGTCGCGGTCAATTGGGCAGCCGAGAATGTGCCCGCAATTCTCGAGGCATGGTACCCGGGACAAGCTGCCGGGACCGCAATTGCAGAAACTCTTTTTGGCGACAACAATCCCGCAGGACGACTCCCCGTCACCTTTTACCAATCCGTCGATCAGCTGCCGGCCTTTTCCGACTACGACATGGACGGACGTACCTACCGCTACTTTGGCGGGGACCCGCTGTTTCCTTTCGGACACGGGTTGAGCTACACGACGTTTGCATACAGTGAGCTGGAGTCGCCGGAATCCGTGCAATCAGGAGCCGATATTGCTTTGTCGGTAACCGTAGAAAACACCGGTTCAGTTGCAGGCGAAGAAGTTGTGCAGCTTTACCTGACAGACCTTGAAGCATCGGTACCCGTTCCTATTCGCTCACTCGTGGGCGTACAGCGTGTCTTCCTGCAACCGGGTGAGCAAGAACAACTGGACTTCGCGATAACGAACCGCCAACTATCACTTATCGACGAGCAGGCGAACAGAGTCGTGGAACCCGGCCTGTTCGAAATCAGTGTCGGAGGAAAACAACCAGGTTTTACCGGCACCGCCGACGCATCCACTACCGACATCGTTACCGGCCAATTTGAAGTGCTGGGTGAGACTTAAACTTTAAAGGGAATTCAATGTCCGCAGAAACCAGTAATTTCAGATTCATCATCTTGATCAGCGTTGTCGCCACGATCGGCGGCTTCCTGTTCGGCTTTGACAGTGGCGTCATCAACGGCACCGTCGACGGGCTGCAGACAGCATTTAACTCGGACAGCATAGGCACGGGCTTTAACGTCGCCTCGATGCTGCTCGGGTGTGCCATCGGTGCATTTTTCGCAGGTACGCTGGCCGACAAACTGGGACGCCGCACGATCCTGATTGTTGCGTCGATCTTTTTCACCATCAGTGCATGGGGATCCGGGGTCGCCGAGGCGTCAGCAGAATTTGTCTTCTACCGCATCATGGGCGGCCTGGCTGTCGGCGCCGCGAGCGTGCTGGCACCCGCCTACATTAGCGAAGTCTCTCCGGCCAAATATCGCGGGCGTCTGACCTCGATTCAACAAATCGCGATCATCTCCGGCTTGTTCTTCGCGTTCCTGAGCAATTACGCAATCGCGCAATTGGCCGGAGGTTCGACCGTCACATTCGCCTGGGGCTTCGAAGCGTGGCGCTGGATGTTCTGGATAGAAATGGTTCCCGCCGTGATCTTCTTCTTCGCGTTGCTGCTTATTCCGGAAAGCCCGCGATTCCTGGTTGCCAGTCGTAATAAAGACGGCGCCATGGATGTCCTGACTCGCCTGATGGGTAAGGACGAAGCGAGGAGGAAGCTGATTGAGATCGATGATTCTCTCGCCAGCGACCATCATCGCCCTCGACTCAAAGACATTGCACACAGCCAGTACGGCATTCGACCCATCGTCTGGGTGGGCGTCGGGTTGGCGACGTTCCAGCAACTGGTTGGCATCAACGTCGTTTTTTATTACGGCGCCGTGCTCTGGCAGTCCGCAGGATTTTCAGAGAGCGACGCTTTGCTGATCAATGTCATCAGCGGTGGCTTGAGTATTGGCGCGAGCATCGTTGCAACGTTGCTCATTGACCGGATTGGCCGAAAACCGCTTCTGATGATTGGCTCTATCGGCATGGCGGTAACACTCGGCATTCTGGCGGTCATATTCGCCAACGCACTGGTGCAGGAAGGCGGGAATCTCGAGTTAACTGGCAATGCCGGACCGATCGCACTAATTGCGGCGAACCTCTACGTCATTTTCTTCTGTGTTTCCTGGGGCCCGGTCATGTGGGTCATGCTGGGAGAGATGTTCCCGAACCAGATTCGCGGATCCGGTTTAGCGGTGAGCGGTCTCGCGCAATGGGGATCAAACTTCGGCATTACCATGACCTTCCCGATCCTGCTGGCAAGCATTGGCCTGGGTGGCGCCTACGGGCTCTACGCGATCTTTGCGGTGATATCCATCGTCTTCATCGCCAAATTCGTGCACGAGACCAAGGGCATCGAGTTGGAGAACATGGAAGGCTAGAAGGAAAAAGCGTGAGCAGAGCTACAACACTTCTGACCTTTGGATTGCTTGCACTGTTGGCTTCGTGCCAACCGGCCACGGACCAAAGCGATGAACCGGAATTGCTCAGGAAGGGGCTAGCCTCGGGCTGGAATACCTGGGACACGAACAGCGTCCTGTCGCACGTTTTGCTGCCCGAAGGCTTCGCCATCAGACTGCAGCTAAAAGATGGCGAGTCGGGCGAGATTCTTGCGAACGCACTGATCGGCAGCAATGAATCTGAGAACATGGAGCACGTCATTGCCGGACCGCATGCGGATGATGGCTCCTACACCGAGCTGGCAATCGAGTGGCACGACATTCATATCCAGGTACGCAGTGCGTCTATCGACGACGAACTGTATTTGCTGATTACTCCGATCAGCACATCGCCAGATGATGCACTGATTATCAATCCTGAAATGTTGTGGGACAAAGTCGGCAAGATTTCGATCAGCGACAACACGATTACCGGAAAATCGTCCGGCAAAAAAATTGAACTGACTATTCGCGCTGCTGCGCTTGCTACAAATTCGGAATATGTCGAAGCCTCGTTGGCCAATGCGGTTGCCATAACGACCGACGCGACGAAATCTCTCGATGAAATCGAAGACGTCATAGAAAGCACAGGAATAGAATTTCTCGCGGAGAATTCGAAATACGAAAAAGCGCCTGAGCTGTTCGACGCCATGCAAACGGTGCTCGCCTGGAATGTTATCTATGAGCCGACAAACGACAGAGTGATCACGCCGGTAAGTCGAGGTTGGAGTGTCGGCTGGGAGGGGTGGATCCTGTTCGAGTGGGACACCTACTTCGCCGCCTACATGCACTCGGTGAATAACAAGGAACTTGCCTACGCCAACGTGATCGCGATAACGAGTGAAATCACCGACCGAGGATTCGTTCCCAACTTCGCTTCATCAAGAAACAAAAGCGAAGACCGTTCCCAACTGCCGGTCGGTTCATTCGTTGTCAGGGAAATATTCAGGAAATACAGGGAAGACTGGTTCGTCGAAGAAGTGTTCGATGACTTGCTGACGTGGAATAGATGGTGGCCAGACAATCGAGACGTCGATGGCTATCTGGTCTGGGGCTCTGAACCTTACGAGCACGACGAGCTGCCCGAATGGCTGGAAACGGCGATCGGCGAGAAACAGGGTGCCAAGTGGGAGTCGGGACTCGACAATTCACCAATGTTTGACGATGCAACACATGACAGCGAATCGCATCTGTTGATGCAAGCTGATGTTGGTTTGATGAGCCTCTATATTGTTGATTGTATTAGTCTTTCTAACCTGGCCGACGCTCTCGGCAAGCATGACATTCAGGCCGAATTAGACGCACGTGCTCGCGTTTATTCGGAGAAACTCGAATCGCTCTGGAGTGAGGATTTCGGTTTGTATCTCAACAAGGATCTCGTCAGCAGAGAGTTCAGTTATCGATTGTCCCCCACCCTGTTCTACCCACTGCTCGCCAATGTCCCGGATCTGCGCCAGGCGAAGCGGATGATTGCAGAGCATTTTTACAATCCGGAAGAGTTTTTCGGGGAGTACATGATTCCTTCAATATCCCGGAACGATGTTGCCTTCGCGGACAACAAGTACTGGCGCGGCAGAATCTGGGCGCCAATGAACTTCCTGGTGTACCTCGGACTTAGAAACTACGACTTGCCCGACGCAAGAAAAGATCTCGTGGAGAAGTCGGCGAACCTGCTTCTGCAGTCATGGCTTGGTGAGAACCACGTCTACGAAAACTACAACTCGACAACCGGGCAAGGTAACGACGCAGGGATGAGTGACAAGTTCTACCACTGGGGTGCATTGCTGGGCCTCATCGGATTGATGGAAGATGGCTACATTGCCTCGCCCGAGTTACCCCTGAACAAGGCTGATTGAATGAAAACCCAAATTCTGAGAACCGTTATTCCCTTTATCTGTCTGCTGTCGGCCGCGGATGCGTTTGCCCAGGGGATCACAGCGGGCCCTTTCACCCAATTTTCCAATCGACTGCAGTGGGAGAATGAGGGCGAACTGTACTGGATTGATGCATACGGGCCGAATGCGCTGCGATTCAGAGGATCCAAAAGCCTGAGGATCAATGACGAAGACTGGAACCTGCTGCCGCAGCGCGAGGTTCAGCTGGAGATTTTGATTACAGAAGACAGTGCCGTCGTAAGAAACGGCAGCATCCGGGCTGAAATCGATTCATGGCGAGGGCGGATCACCTATCTGAACGACAAGGACGAAGTGTTACTTCGCGAAGCCTACCATCACCATCACCCGCAGTTCGCAAGGCAATTCAGAAGCAAAGGCAGCGACCATTTCGAACTCAAGGTGACCTTCGATGCGGAAAAGAACGAACACCTCTATGGAATGGGGCAACACCCCAACGACTGCCTGGATCTGAAAGGAACTGTCCTGGAGTTGGCCCAAAAGAACACCCAGATCTCTATCCCGTTTCTTCTCTCGAGCAAGGGCTACGGGTTTATTTGGAACAACCCGGCGGTGGGAAGAGCTGAGCTCGCTATGACGCACACCAGTTTCTACGCCGAGTATACGAAGCAGATTGACTATGTGATCTTCGCCGGTGAAACGCCGGCTGGCCTGGTTACTCACTATTCAACCCTTACCGGAACGGCTCCAAAGATGCCGGAGTTTGCTACCGGATTCTGGCAATCGAAGCTCCGCTATTACTCACAGGAAAACGTATTGTCGGTGGCTCGTGAGTACAAGCGACGCAACCTCCCCATTTCCGTGATAGTTATCGATATTCTCCACTGGCCAGCCCATGGCGACTGGAAGTTCATTCCTGAATTGTGGCCCGATCCGGCAGCGATGGTCGAAGAATTGGACAGCATGGGCATCAAACTGATGGTGTCGGTATGGCCGACGTTGTCGTCCAAGAGTGAAAACTATGAAGAATATTTAAGAAGGAATTTCACGATCCGCCCGGAAAACGGCAACAACCTCTTCCTGGACGTCGGTGAGGACCTCACTTATGTGGATGCCACTCACCCGGGTGCGAGGAAAGCGCTGTGGGGCGAACTTAAAGAGGGCTATTTTGACCTCGGAGTCCGACATTTCTGGCTGGATGAGGCCGAGCCTGAAATGGAGCCGCTCGAGTATCACAACGTTCGCTACTACGAGGGCAACGGTCTCGAGATCTCCTCGCTGTATCCCTATTACCTCTCGCAAGCCATCTATGAAGGACAGGTGGAGAGTGGCCAGACCGAGATCATTAACCTGACCCGCAGCGGCTGGATCGGCAGCCAGCGACTCGGGTCGCTCCTCTGGTCGGGCGATATTCGAGGTGATTTCCCTACCTTAAGAAAACACATCAAGGCGGGCCTGAATATTGGCTTGACAGGGATACCCTGGTGGACAACGGACATCGGCGGCTTTTGGGCCGATCCGCGAGAAGACGGCTATACGGAAGTGTTGATCCGCTGGTTTCAGTTTGCGGCGTTCAGTCCGGTGATGAGAATTCATGGCGTAAACCGGCCGGGAGAAGATTGGGAAGCCAATGGCCAGTCTGGCAGTACGGGTTCGCCGAACGAAGTGTGGAGTTTCGGCGAAGAAGCCTACGGGATCCTGTCCCGATACCTGAACATCAGGGAAAGATTGCGGCCGTACATACAGAGGCACATGGATATTGCATCAGAGGACGGCACACCGGTCATGCGCCCTCTCTTCTACGATTTTCCGGATGATGGAAAGTCCTACACTATCGAAGATCAGTACATGTTCGGACCCGACATCCTGGTTGCGCCAGTGATTGAGGCGGGTGCCAGTTCCAGAATGATCTATTTGCCATCAGGATCGATGTGGAAGGATGCTTTGACCGGCGAAACATTTGCGGGCGGACAGACGATTGATTATGCAGTCTCAATCGAGAACATTCCGTTGTTTACGCGAAACGGATTCGACTTTGAGGTGGAATAAGAGGCTTGACCAAGACCACCAGAAAAGCATCAATCGTATTCAAGGCGATCGTTTTCGCCGGGCTGGTGAGTAGTTGCGACAGTAGTACCCCAGACAACACTGATAACGCATCAACAGCTGTCCACGACGAGACAAGGAATCCGAACATTGTGTTCGTGCTGACCGATCAGTGGCGCGCACAAGCGACCGGCTACAGCGGTGACCCGAACCTCGTCGGCAAAACGCCGAATCTCGACCAGATAGCGAACTCAGGAATCAATTTCAGGAACGCCGTTTCGACCACGCCGGTCTGCACGCCCTACCGCGCCGCATTGTTAACAGGCCAGTACCCGACGACAACGGGAATGATCTTCAACGACCTTCATCTGCCGGAAGAGTCCTACACGATGGCCGAGATGTTCAAGGAATCCGGTTTCGCGACTGCGTACATCGGCAAGTGGCATTTAGATGGCATGATGCGCGACCAGTTCACGCCGCCGGAACGCAGACAGGGTTT
>Ga0255052_10002074_pt1 | contig 14646 bp, 18 predicted proteins | sample JV7_2_21_MG_FD_188632 | JGI IMG/M metagenome (GOLD analysis project Ga0255052, IMG submission 188632) | Seawater microbial communities from Jervis Inlet, British Columbia, Canada - JV7_2_21 | ecosystem: Environmental > Aquatic > Marine > Inlet | place: Canada: British Columbia | collected...
GTGTCCGAGGCCCATGGTATCGTGAGAATAGAGCACCACCCGCAGTCGACATCTGTTTCCTGGTTTGTAGATTCGTGACGGCGCTATCCTCTCGCGAGCATCGATGACGTTATCACCGGACGTTGAACTGGTATCAAGACCATTCAAAAAAACGGGTAATGACATGGTAAAGAACTGTGCCAGCTAGTTGCAGTTTTAGGATTGAAGGCAGCCAGGGGCGATTTTCATGTGTGGCACTTGCGTGCAATAGGGCAGGCAACGGTGCCCGGCGAAAACGCATTTAAGTATCCGATTGATCGCTGTCAGGGCAAACGGCTTTTCTAAAAATGCCGCTACGCCTGCGTCGTAGGCTCGCTGTCGATGACGCGTGGGATCCTTCGCTGTCATAGCGATAACCGGGATAGCGGATTCGGATGGCGGCGCGATCAGATCGAGGCCGCAATCGTCCGGCAGATTGATATCCAGCAGCATTGCATCGAAGCTGCGGGCGGTGAGCAGGTCCCGTGCGCCCTTAACCGTGCGGGTCGTTATCACGTTGATACCCTGGCCGGAAAGATAGCGCTCCAGGGTCTTACGCAGAATGTCGTTATCCTCCACGACAAGTAAGTGTTTCGGCCGCATTGCTTTGCATATCTCCATAGTCCTTGGTCCTTTTTGTTATTTACGCATCGAGTTGTATTGTTAAATTGGGATTATAATCCCAAAGAGTTTCAAGTCAAGCATTAAGCTGATTTCTCGGGCACAGCGCGGGATGGCAGCTTTTCGGAGGCGGTGGCTTTCGAGAGAATACCGCAGTCAAGCGTTAAAACAGGGCATTGAGCGCAATATGCGCCAGGTATTTATCGTATTCCGAATCTTTTTCAGAGGATTGATTATCGGCAAAGAGTAGTTCGGCATCGATGCTCCAGGTGAGATTTATTTTGTACCTGCTTTCGAATCTGATACGGATGCGTTCATCGTCCCTGTTCTGCGAGGGTACCGATTTATAATCACTGTCTCGAAAATCGAGGCCCATGCCGGCCCTGGTTTTTGCCGAGAGGTCGTTGAAGTATCGAAAACCGAACCTGTGCCTGGTCGGTGAAAAACTCTCCGTTGCCGTGTTCGATCTGTCATTGAACTCCTGTTCGTATTCGAAGCGATATTCCCGTGTTTTTGATTTTAATCGATATTCAGCCTTGAACTGCATGCGACTGCCATCGAGAAACTCGAACTGGGTAGTGCGGTTGGATATGTGTTCAACCGTCAGGCGCAAGCGGATTTCCTGTGTTTTCGATAAGTTGATTTTGGCCCTGGCTACAAGCCCGGCAATGGTCAGGTAATCATCACCTCCAAAGGTCGATTGTTCCCATTCGAGACCGTAGGCGAGTTTCCAGTCGTTAACTCGGTCGCGGTATTCGGTACCCAGTGTAAAAGAATAGTCGTCAAAGTCATTGCTATCCCGGTAATCGCTGGATAAAAAAAGAACCGAAGTATGCAAGCCTTCTGTGGTATTCCCGGACATTTTCCAGTCGGCGAGGGCCAGTGTCTGCAGAAAAAACCCCGACTCGTTGGACGCGGATGACGTAGACAGCAGTGTGATGTTGGAATCGTATCCGTAGCTTGTAGAAACAAAAGCAAACCATGATTTTTGCTGCAGCCCCTTGAGGGTATTAATTTGCTTCTCGGCCAGGGAAATTAGCGCCGTGTCCTGGGTCGATGTAACGCTTTTCTCGAACAGTTCGATGGCTTTACTGTCATGCCCCGACTTATGTTCGATCAGTCCCAGATTATAATAAGCCAAAGCGCCAAGGTTTTTATCATAGGTCAGCTTTTCGAAATAACGTTTACTTAATTCGTATTGTCCTAGCCGGTAATAAACCGAGCCAAGATTGTAGTCCAGTTGCGCGCTTTGCATTCCCGCACCTTCGGCACGCTTGAAGTGCTCAAGGGCCAGCTGGTAATTTTTCTCAGTGAAGGACTGAACACCGGCGTCGAAGCCATTCGATGGTGTAGCCAGGGCGATGGAAGCCTGGACCAGTAAAAATATGGAAATCGAAATATAGCTGGAAACGCGTAGTTGCATTCCCAGATTATTGTTGAAATACAGGAAATAGCCATCATCGTTCAAGGATGGCTAGCATGATAGGGTCGGGTTAAACAGGGAATATCCCGATGATCGGGGTGTTTTATCTGGCGATAAAGACTGCGAGATCAGGTTATTTTTTGTTTTGACCCTTGTTATTGCGTTTATTTTTAGCGGCTTCCGCGGCATTGTTGCGGGCTTCGGCCGCATTCTCAGCGGCGTTTTCGGCTGCCTCCGCAGCGTTCTCAGCCGCCTCTGTTGCTTTCTCTGCTGCTTTTTCGGCGGCGTGCGACGCATTATCGGAACCTTGTGCGGCGCTCTCATTGGCGTTGTCGTTAGGAGCGGGGTGGTCGCCACCATGTTCACCCGCGATATTGGGCAGTGCGATATCGTTAAAATTAATCGACAGGTTTCCGTTTTCGATTACCCGAATCGTAATCTCATCCAGAACATCGTCGGGAGGCGACGCGAAAACCGGTGAGGTAATCAACATACATGCCGAAAATGCAGCGATAGTTATTATGCCTTTATTCATAATATATCTCGCTGTTGCGGTCCGAATTCAGCACTGGCGAGAACAGGAAAACCACGCCGCACTTTTTTCGGCGGACGGTACCTGGTTTTGATTTTTAAAACCTTTTCCTTGTCGCGCAGGCCGACACGTGCATTAATTTCTCCATCGCCCCTGGCAATGGCCGATACCGGTAAGGCGATGATATTGGTGCCTTTTTCGAGCCGGGTATTCCAGCTGATAACTTTCTGGTTTTGATATCCCGAAATCTCGAGATTGTCCGAAACATCGATGGTCATCCGGATGCTGTCCACCGAATGGGCCGATTCGATTGCGACCTTGATGGTCTGGACCTGGTCGCCGATCAACACGATGGGCGCGGTTGGATGAGCCGGACTAATCATCATCGATACCAGCACAAAAACAACGATAAAACTGGCAGCAATACCGCTGGCTATATATGGCAGTCGCCTGCCGCGGGAGGGGCGCCCGGCGTCGGTCGCGTGTTCGAGAACACGGGTCGTAAAATCGGGAGATGTCGGCGGCACGCGCGCCTGTTTCAATAATTCGATGACGCTGAGGGTGTTCTGGTAATTCTCTCTGCAGGCAACACATTGTTCGAGGTGGGCACGGACCTGTTCCGTATCGCGGCCCGTCAACCTGCCGTCGATGAAGTCCTGTAACAAATTATTGGTCGTCTGGCAGTTCACTGGTTTCACCTCTTTATACCTGTAAAACGACGGGGTTCGGCAAAAGGTTCCATCACGAGTAATTTTTTTAACTCCGTTCTCGCCCTGTGTAGACGCGACTTGAGTGTTCCCAGGGGAACCTGCAGGATTTCGGACAACTCTTCGAGCGTATATCCTTCCGCATCGTGCAACAATACAACGTTGCGCTGGTCAGGGTTTAACTGTTGCAGCGCCGAATCGATATTGTCCAGGGATTCCGCATTGCTGGCCTGCTGAAACGGCGTCTCTTCGTGAACCGCGGTTTCGTCGTTAAATTCATCCTGGTCGAAGAGGGTGATTTCGCGTGTCGTCTTGCGGTAGCCGTCGACATAGAGATTGTAAAGGCCACGGCATAACCACGGGCCCGGTTTTTCGATGGCCTCGAGCTGATCCAGTTTTTCAAAGATACGGGTCAGGAAATGCTGCACCAGTTCTTCCGCATCCTCCCGCGAGTTGCTCAGGCGAAATGCGAACCGATACAACGTATCGATATGTGGCCGCAGCAGTCGCTCGAAGCGGTCGGCCGGTTTGGCCTTGCCTTTAAACAGGTTCAGAATGCTCAATACGTATTAGCCGTCTAGAGTGAACGATTCCCCGTCACCTGGCCATAATTTCCTGTCGGAAAAGCCTCCGGTGTAGCGACGGGTCGCCTTTAAAATTGTCATAATCGGTAACGCTTGCCGGGTTACCGAAAGTCCTGCATATTTTTCAACACGCGTATTGATGTTATAAAACACTACCTGAATATAGCCGAAAAGCCCGAATTGACTAAGGTTTTGTTGAGGGAGAGTGACCAGATTGTGACATGGTTCCTATCGGAGACCGTGAAGGTCACCGGCGAGTGCAGTCGTCATCACCAGGGCAGGCGGGTGTCTGCGAATTGCGGACCATCATCGCTATCGTTGATGCTATCGATGTCACCGGGAGTGACGTCGCCGGCACCGAGTTCGGCCGCGAGGTCGGCGAGTGGGGCATCCTGCGAACGGGTAGCCGCGTCCTTTTCTGGACTTTTTAAATTCTGGGCCAGAAAAGAACGCGGTTACAGGTGAATCACGCCGCAGGGGTGAAATCTTGCCCGGCATTGTTTTGCGCCGGGGACTTCAGGCGATGTCATTCCCTTTACGGGGATGGGAAGGGGATGACAGTTGTTTTCCCGGCTTCGACGACGGCATTCTGTGGATCCTGGAAAACAATGTCGTCATTGGCTTGTATTTCATCATCCGTCAATCCGTCGGGATTCGGAATCCGGTCGAGATCTGCCTGGCAGGTAAAGGCCACGGTATAATTGCCGGGGCTCAGAAAACTGACGACGTACTCGTAGTCGCCGGTTACATCGTCCTGGCGCACTGTGGCTGTCGCAACCGGATCTGCCTGCCCATTGTCATCCGCATCGTCGACGGCGTCGATATCGCCGGGGGTCTGATTTTCTTCTCGGTAGACATAGATGGCGTTGCCGGTTTCCGGATCGTTGTCACTGCACAGTTCGTTGGTACCATCGAGCATCGATAACAGGACCGTGCCGACAATACGGCCGGTATCTTTCACCGCCTCGACGCGGAAAACCGGGCGCAGGAAATAACAGGTCTGTCCGGAGGGCCGGTGCAGGGCCTGGCGCAGGTCGAAATCGATCACGACCGCCGCCTCGCCGTCTCTCGGCACCCGGAATGGGCTCGCCAGTTTGACGCCGTTATTGGAACCGCTTGGAACGAAAATGGGCACCTCACCGCCGGCTTTCTTGACGACATGCGATCCGTCCATGGGATCCTGGCCAGCGCAAACTACGGGCGTTTTCGCCGGTGCTTCCAGGACCAGCCTGGCATGCGCGTAGACGCCGGCGGGAACACGCTCGTCGTTAAACAACGGAAAGGTTTCGCCTTGCTGGTAATTGAGCAAATTGAACTCCAGCGCAGTGCCGTCAGGATTGCGCAGGTCGATCTCGATGGCGTCTTTTGCTCCATCATTCTGTCGGCGCAACTGTAGCGCCAATACCCGCAGGTTGACCGCGGATACTTCGTCAATCGCGGCATCGGTGATGCCGACGCTCAGGCTGCCAGTGCCACCATTCGAGTCGTTATCGGATGAGCCTGAGTCTGAGCCACAGGCGTTTAACAGCAGCGCCAGCGCGACCAACATGGATCTGGTTATATTATTCATGATTTTCTCCTTATGATTACCGCTTATAACGAACCAGCGCCTTAAAAGGTTTCATGGTTTGATGTGACTCACCGATTGATTCGAATAGAACCAGGCGATCGTGGCAGAGGCATCGAGTATGGCTTGAAAAATGGTGAGCTCTTTTTTGCAGTAATTTCAAAGTCTTTCGGTTCAAACCCGCGACGATATCCACACCCGGAATGAATGCTGACCTGTACCTTGGGACAGGTTAAAAACAGTCCTTTCGGGATGGAACTTTATGATGCTTAGGATCGTTAAGTCTGTACAGCGAAATTTAGTTGTCGATAGAGGTACTAGATTATCGATGATGTTTGAAATTCGAGAAAAATATGATGTGCGTCACGAATCGGGGGACAGGTTTGAAAATATTTTACTCCAAGTGAGTGATAAGTTATTCGAAATTAAATTGCTAGATCTGCTATCAATTTAATATTACCGGCAAGTTACAGAAAGCAACCAGGAATAGCGCAACCAACGGAGAAGTTTAAAATGAAATTACAAAAAACAAAGCAAACCAGGGTCATTGGCAGCGTCGCTTTGCTCGCATTGCTGTTCGCATTGAGCGGCTGCGGCGGCGGTGGTGGTTCAGGCGACGACGAAATCGCGGCCAAGGGGCCTCCCCCCAATTCCAACTCACCTCAAAATGATGGTGGTGCCAGTATCGGTGTTTCCAACAGCTGCTGGATCGAACCCGCTGTCGTTGTTGTCAACGAAGATGATGGTACTACCAGTACCAGAGATACGTACGAATTGTTCGTCGAAACCACCATTACCGACAAGTCCAGCGGCGAAGATCCTGATCCCCCTGATTTCGTAAAGGTGGAGATTCAGCCGGAGCAGAAAGTGAAGAAAACCCCGACTCGTTGGGCAATTAGAGATATTTCTGAGGATGTAATTGATGATGACGGAAGCCTAAAAAATGGAGATGCCGATCCTGTAACCAGGGAGTACCCATCATTTGAAACCCAGATTGATCTATGCGCAGCGGGTCTTACATCCGATGCCACTTCGGTGAACGCTAATCTGCGTGTGGAACTCTTTAACAGCAACAGTACCTACAACACCAGCAAGTGTAGCGCCAGGGACGAGGGTGGCCTCAAGCTTAGCAATATCGGGGTGACGTGCCCCAATTGGCCATAGAAGTTGCAATAGCAACAGTTTCTGTATTACGGCTTAGCAGAGATAGCGCTGCCAATAATGCTTATAAAACGATACAACCCAATTGATTGAGAGGATTTAAACATGAAGTTATCGAAAATTAATCGTTACAAGACCCTGGGAGCCGCAGTCTCGATGGCGCTGCTACTCACCGCGGGCAACGCCAATGCCGCGCCGGGAGGTTCCAATTCGCCCAAGAACGGGGGCGGGTCCAGCATCGGTGTTTCCAACAGCTGCTGGATCGAACCCGCTGTCGTTGTTGTCAACGAAGATGATGGTACTACCAGAAATACGTACGTATTGTTCGTCGAAACCACCATTACCGACAAGTCCAGCGGCGAAGATCCTGATCCCCCTAGTTTCGAAATGGTGGAGATTAGGCCGGAGCAGAAAGTGAAGAAAACCCCGACTCGTTGGGAAATTAGAGACATTTCTGTGGATGTAATTGATGATTCCGGGGGTCTAAAATCGGGAGATGCCGACCCTGTAACCAGGAAGTATCCATCATTTGAAACCCAGATTGACCTATGCGAAGCGGGTCTTACATCCAATGCCACTTCGGTGAACGCTAATCTGCGTGTGAAACTCTTTAACAGCAACAAACCCTACAACACCAGCAAGTGTAGCGCCAGGGACGAGGGTGGCCTCAAGCTCAGCAATATCGGGGTGACGTGCCCCAATTGGTAATAGCAGATCGGCCCCCTCAGGCAAAAAGTAGCTTAACCTTGTCACGAGAGTACCCGGCAACAAGCCGGGTACTTTTTTTTATCTTGCCCGTGTACATAAAGGGTAACGTCCCCTTTTTCGCATTCAAATAGTCATACCGCGGCGTCGACCGCGGTATCCAGAGTCAAACAGAAAAACCATATACACTGGATCCCGCCGGCCCAATGCATCGTGCCAGGCCACTGTAAAAAGGGTAACGTCCCCTTTTTGTTTTTTTTCGTTCAGAGCAATCCTGGTCTGCAATCGTGACCTGTCTGATTGCCGGATTCATTGGTACCCGTTAACCCGGGTACCGGGATTCACCTAAAATTCCAGATTCTGGAACTTGGCCTTGTACTCCTTGATCACGTCGTTGTGCTCAGTCGGGTTGCGGATAATCCGCGGTGACAGCATGATGACCAGCTCGGTACGCACGTCGGAGGTCAGGGTCTTGCCAAACAGGAAGCCGATAATGGGTATATCGCGCAACCCCGGCACCCCGCTCTTGGTGACTGCGCTATTGGTTCGGATCAGGCCCCCGAGGATGATGGTTTCACCGTTGTTGACCGAGACCGTGGTATTGAGATTACGGCTCAGGAAGGTGCGCTGGCCGGTGGCGTCGTCGATGTCGCCGACGTCGATCACGTCCTGGGTCAGCTCGATGTTAATGGTTCCGCTCGACGTGATCGAAGGTTCGATCTCGAGCAGGATACCGGTATCGCGGTATTCAACCGAGGTAGCGATGATGGTGCCATCGGGGTTGAGCGAGGCAGTGCTCACCGGCTGCTGATCGCCGACGCGGATCGAGGCCCTGCGGTTGTTGCGCACCAGTAGTGATGGTGCCGACAGTACGTCGACCTTGCCGTCGGAGGCCAGCAGGTTCAGCGTGGCCCTGACATCGCCGCGCGACCTGACCGCGGAGTACAGGAATGTACTCGGGAAGTTCAACGCATCGCCGATGATAGCGCTATCGCTGCTGCTGCTGCCGGGGTTTTCGAGAAACCACCGCATCCCGTAACTCAGGGCCCCGGTCAGCTGTACGTCCATAATCGTCACTTCTATCAGCACCTGAAACGGCGGAATATCGAGCTGTTCCAGCGCCAGTTCGATTTTGGAGTACTGGCTCGGGGTTGCGAAAATCAACAGCGAGTTACTGTCGGGTGCGGCGACGATCTTGATCTCCGGCGCGGCCTCGGCTTCCTCCTCCGCTTCGGGCCCGGTCTCCGACGCGGTATCGCTGATGATTATCGGTTCCGCCTCTTCCTCGGGATTCGCCGGGCTCAGCGTTACCGGGATCGAACCGGGTCCGGTCAGATTTTCGTCTTCACCGCTGGCCTCGTCAGCCGTCGCTTCGCTGGCGAACAGGTCGCTGAGCAGGGCGGCCAGATCCTCGGCAGTCGAATTTCTTACTGCGTAGACGTAAAGCTTGCTGCCGGCGCCCTGGGTCGGTATATCCAGTTTCCTGACGAAATCCCTGACCTTCTGCAGGTATGCTCGCTGGCGCGAGATAACGAGGATCGAATTCAGCCGCTCGATGATTTCCAGCGACAGCACGCCGCCGGATTCGGCTCCGCCCTGGTTGAGCGCAAGCATTATTTTCAGGTCCTCCAGCACTTCTTCGGCGTCCGCGTAATTGATCTTGATCAGGCCGACATTGGTGTTTTTCATCCAGTCGACATCGAACATATCGATGGCATTCAGCATGTTGCCGACATTTTCGCTGGTGCCGCCGAGGATGATCAGGTTGCGGGCGTCATCCGCGCGAATCACGCTCTCCTCGCCGCTAACCGATTCGAGGATCTTGACCATTTCGCTGGCCGAGACAAATTCCAGCGGCACGATCCGATAGCCGTAACCCAGCTTGATGCGGGCATCGATATTGCCGTAACCGACCACCGAGGATCCGGCCTGGTCCTTGGGGTATATGCGGTAATGCCCTTTGCGCCTGGAAATGCGCGCGCCGTAGAGGTCGAGCACGTTTTCAAGCATGTAGAAAACAGTGTCCCGGTTCAGCGGTTTTTCCGTTTTCAGTGTCACCGTTCCCTTGATCGTCGGGTCGATCAGGTAATTCTCTTTCAGGATCCGGCCGATCACCAGCGCCACCACGCGTTTGATATCGGCGCCCTCGAAATTGAGCACGATACCGGAGGGCCGTTCCTCGACCTCGAGCAATTCGCGAAATCCCTCGAGGTCGAAGACGTCGCCCTCGGCCGTATTCAGGTATTCCAGGTCGCCCTGGATCGCGGCGTTCTCGATGGTGCTGTCGGGCAATAGCTCGAAGGCATTGACGCGATCGCGGTTCTTGGTATCGAGGTCGAAACCTGGCGGCTGCCCGGCGGACTTTGAGGTCGTCGTCCCGGTGCCGGTAGCTTCAATATCCGGCGTCGTAACACAGGACACCGTCGGCAGGGCTAAAATCAGGCTCGAAATAAAGATCAGCGCCGTTTTGCAATTTTTAATGCACATGCTTTTTAATCCATTGCTAATCATTGTTCAGGGTATCTTCATTAACGATAAATTCGTAGCGTCCGCCGCGCTCGTGCCGCAGGATAACCCGCTCGCGGTCGATGCTGACGACCTTCCATCGATACAGTTTTTCGCGTTCGCGCAGCACGTGGGTTTGCTTTTTCTCCTTGTCCCAGACCATCACCAGCTTGCGTTCGGGTGTGATCGCTATCCCCGTTACCTCGAGATTGGCGGTAAATGGCTTGATCTTCGGCGCGGGCGGGGGTGGCTTGACCGGCTCCGGCTCAGGTTCCACAACTTTGACTGGCTCTTTCTTGATCACGACATTGACCGCGAAAATACTGTCTTCGACCACGTTACTGTAGTTCGTATACTGGTAACGATCGGTGAACTGCTCGACAAATTCGTCAACCGTGGCCGTCGTTATCGCCGCGGACGCCTTACGCGGCGCGAGCGAGGTATCGACCAGGGCAGAATAATCCGCGAGCTGGACCGATGCGAGCGCCGCGATCAGCGCCGCGATCAACAGCATTTTCACGCTATAAGATGAAAGCCGTGGCATCGTAACTCGTCCTGTAGGATGTCGCGCTAGCCAGTGGCGATACCGGGTATCGCGACTTTTGATGGGTGATCTGGAGATTATTGATCACGATCACCGGCCGGTTGTTTTCGAGCGCCTGAAGCATGGCGTATATCGACTCGATACTACCCTGTACCAGTACTTTTATCGTAACTGTCTTTCCGGTTTGCGTTTCTCCGTTTGCATTCTTTTTGGACCCGGGCCTGGTTTTGGCGATGACGGCCTGCAACAGTTTGCCGCCGCTGTCGCTGATCGCCTGCTTGACGATGCGCTGAAGCCTGGCGTCGGCGAGCGCGCCGCTGGTCTCGTCGAGAAATGCCTCCTGCAGGCTCTTACTGCCGGTAACGGCCCGGTACTGTTGTTCGTAGTGGCCCCGGTCCTGGATAAGATAGCGCAAGGAATTCTGTTTGCGCTGCAGCCGTTCGGCTTTTGCGACCCTGTCCTGCCACAGATCGACGTAGGGTTCACCGCCTGTGAACCACAGGGTTGCCAGTACCAACAGCAGGATGCCGATTGCCGCCAGTTTGCTGTAGATATTCGACATCTCCAGGCTTACTCCTTGACCGTCAGGGTCAGGTTCATGCTTTCGTACTGGCCCTCTTCGACTGCTTTTACCGGGCCGTTGATCTTGACGTCGGCGATTCGCTGGTCCGACGCCAGGCTGCGCAGCAGCCCCTCGACCGAGCTTGCCCTGCCGCTCACCCGAACATTGCGACCATCAATTTCGAGACGATCGAGAATTGTCTGCCCGGCCATCGATCTGGTCAGGTGAGACCAAATCGAGACCTGGCTGGGGGTCTCCCTTATCCTGTCGGCCAGTTTGTTGAAGCGCTCGTTCAGTGCCGTAGTCTGCTGCCGCAGCTCGATGATCGGTTGCGCCTGCCTTTCCAGCCTGGCTGTCTCCTGCTGCTGCTGTTCCAGGTAGCCGTCCATGCGCTTGACCGGGTAGACCACCAATGCGAGCAGTAATCCGGCTATGGCAATAGTCAGCACACGCCCGAATGAGGTTTTGCTATCCCCGTCTGCGAGCCGCCTTTCCTTTTCGATGTCGCGCATAATCAGGACCTGTGCGTCACTGTTGCCGAGGTAGAGTTTGCGGACCTGGATTTCGTAATGCTGGCGGATCGCCGACAGGTACATGTCGATCTGGGCTTTCCTGATCGCCCAGATCTCGATCTCGATCGATGCCGCGCCGGCGACTGCTGGAACGACTTTGCACGCGAACAGCGCGTGTTTCGCGTCCATCGGGAAATACTTGTTGAATTCGTAGCCGACGACGCGGTCGATGTTCTTGCGCGCGGCGGCGGGCAGCTTGATCCGGCGGAACAGGAAAGCCTGGTCGTCGAGCCTGAGCGACACATTCCTGCGCGCGTCCGCGTAGCGCTTTTTTTCGCCTTGCAACAGTACCGGTTCGTCTGCGGTCGAGACCTCGAATTCGACCAGCTGCGGTTTATTGAACCGGATCATCAGGTGCAGAATCTCGCCCAGTTCGTAAAGCCACCATTCCAGCGCCCGGTTCAGTGCCTCGAGCACGTTTTGAATCAGCGGTTGGCGGGTAATTCCGTTAGCCATTGTGATGCTGCCATTTGAGGATTCGATAAGGCCTTCTGCGCTGACCGGTGATCTGCACGGTAGCCTGGGTCACGTAGCTTTGCTTGCCCTGGCGATCGTGGACGCCTGCGGTCACGGTGTACAGTCTGGGACTCATGGACGAATAGATGGTGACATGCTCCGCCAGGGATCTGAACAGCTGCGGATCGATATCCGCCATTAACAGGAGCTCGACCAGGTCCTCGATGCGCGAGTCCCTGGCGCCGTAAGGCTTGCCGGAGTCGAAATATTCCGCGTCTTCCATGCCGTAAGCCCGGGTGGAATGGTCGCGGTCGCGCCAGTCGATCACGCGCGCGGCCAGGGTTGTTGCCATCGCGGCCTCGACACCGGCCTCGCTGAAGGTTTCGCGTAACGCGTCGACGCTCGCCTCGTTGAGGCTGGTCTTTGTGCTTTCGGGCCGGATCGCGATACTGACAGTGTTGCCATTGAGCTCGATTCGATAATCGACATCGGCGTTGGCGGGGCTCGACAACAGCCGGTCGAGCGCCAGGTATATCCCCGATATGGCGTCGTATTTGGCCAAGGTAGAGGTTTTTATGTTGTCGGCGGTGCGGGTGTTCAGCTGAACGGCCGAGGCGTAATTAACCGCGACCACGATGGTCAGGATCGTGATCCACAGCACGCTCGGCAGCACGATTCCCCGCTGCCGGTTAATGGTGACTGGTTGCGCGTGCCTAGACATTGTTAGAGGTCAACACGCTGATGAGGGATTGACGGTTGACGCCGTCGACAGTTTCGATTTCGAGTTTCAGCAATTGCGGCAGGCTGTTCTGGTTGTGCCAGCTGTCGTGCCAGCCTTTCTTCTTCGAGCCGAGTTTCCTGCCGTAATATGAAAAACGGATAGCAGCCACGTTCGCGAGTAAGGCCACTCGCTCCGGCGCGTCGCCGTCGATACTGGCTGCGATATCCGGGTGATGCAGGTAGTAGCTGACGTAGATGCTGTGGTCGAGTTCGTCGAAAAAAACCTTGCTGACGTAAAGCCCGCCCCGGCGGGTGCGGTCGTAGCGAGCGACGAAACTGACGCTGTTACGCATACCCTCGAACAGGTAAACTCGATCGTCGCGGTCGATCCGGGTGACTTTTTCGGCCGAGCCGAGCTTGTCGCGCATCCAGCCGATTGCCTGGTGGTAATCGTATTGAAACTGCATTTTATCGTGACCGTTGCGCCACTGGTTGACGCCGAAGATCAATCCCTGGTAACCGATAATCGTGATGAAAGACAGCAGCACCAGCGAAATCACGGTTTCGATCAGGGTAAATCCGTCGGCATTTCTTCGTTTCATGGCGTCACCTGTCGGCAATGATCGTGGTCAGCTCCAGCCGCGGCCGGTCGCTGTCATGGAAAACCTGGACCCGGACCCGGTACAGGTTCAGGTATTGCCTGGCGCCCTCGATGCCTGGATTCGCCTTGCCGATAACACTGGCCATCCAGCGGTATTCACCGTTTTGCCCACTCTCGTAGCTCTGTTGCAGCTTGCGATTGGCGATTTCGCCGCGCAGAATGGCAATCGCGGATTCGAGCACGTCCATCGCGGCGAGATGCTCGTTGACCTTGTTGACGCGGGTCGAGCTCTGCGTGATGACGTTGACCACGAGCACGGTGCCCATGATCAGGATGGTAAACGCGATGACGATTTCGATTAAGGTAAATCCCTGCTGCTTGCGTCTCATTGCCGGCTACCTCAGGGTTACGTAACCGTTCAGCCAGCTGGTCGCCACTTCCAGCTCCCGGCCGTTGTTGCTCAGGTGAATCTCGCCGCCACTGCTGCTGCCGTCCGGGTAAAACACGATTCTGGCCCGGGAGCCTGCAATGTCGCGTTCATCGACCGTGAGCCTGATCGACATCGACTCGGGCAGGGCGCGATCGATATTCGCCTGGCGCGACAGGTAGGTGTTGGCCGCGACGTCGAAGGCCATTTCGGTGTCGACGTTGTTGACCATCGCCCGGCTGCGCACGTAACGCAGGTCGGTCAGCAGGGTGCGCGCCACGGATTCGAGGTCGGTGCGTTCCCTGCCGTGCAGGTTGACGCCGACCAATGTCGTCATGAATGCCAGAATCGTGATGACGATGAGCAGCTCCAGCAGCGTAAACCCGTTGTTTGACGACCGCCGCATCGCGCTACTCCCAGGCGCTCAGGTCCGCGTCTTCGCCGCTGCCCTCGGGCGCGCCGTCGGCGCCGAGCGAATACAGCTCGTATTCGTTGCCCTGTCCCGGCACGACATAGACGTAATCGTGATTCCACGGGTCCGGTGGGACCTTTTTCTTGCGCAGGTAGGGGCCGTTCCAGCCGGCGATGTTGTCGCCACCCTCGACCAGGATTCGCAGCCCCTCGTCGTCGCTCGGGTAGCGGCCCACGTCCAGCTTGAACAGGTCGAGGCCGGCCGATAAATCCTCCAGCTGCGCCTTCGCCACCTCGACCTTCGACGAGCCGATATATTTCATCACGTTCGGCCCCACCATGCCCGCCAGCAATCCCAGTATTACCAGTACCACCAGCAGTTCTATGAGCGTGAAACCCGCCTTCAAACTTTGTTTTCTCATACGCATTTCCTGTTTGTGCATTTTGCTAACCGGCAATCAAATCGTTCATACCGAGCACCGCGACCATGATGGAACCGATGACCGCGGCGACGATAACGCCGAGGGTAA
>Ga0255052_10002075_pt1 | contig 14640 bp, 15 predicted proteins | sample JV7_2_21_MG_FD_188632 | JGI IMG/M metagenome (GOLD analysis project Ga0255052, IMG submission 188632) | Seawater microbial communities from Jervis Inlet, British Columbia, Canada - JV7_2_21 | ecosystem: Environmental > Aquatic > Marine > Inlet | place: Canada: British Columbia | collected...
TGGTGAAGCACTGGCTCTGATTATGCGTGAACTCGGTGTTGCTGATCGGGGATTCGACATTCACGTTCGGTCACGTATTCCGGTCGCGATGGGACTCGGTTCTTCGGCAGCGCTGGCCGTGGCGATCATCCGGGCCTTCGATAAGTTGCTCGGCCTCAACATGGACAACGGGGCTGTCGAAAAACTGGCGTTTGAGTGCGAGAAGCTGGCACATGGCGCGCCTTCCGGTATCGATAATAATATAGCGACTTATGGTGAGCCGGTGCTGTTTAGCAAGAGCATAGCTACCCGGACCAGGTCCATACCGCTGGCCGAACCGCCACCGATTGTCATCGCGTCAAGCGGAATTCAGGGCGCAACCAAAGAGCAGGTCGCCGGCGTCCGCTCCCGTTTCGAAAAAAATACGGAGCTTTATACGACGATTTTCGACGAGGTCAATGAGTTGAGCATTGCGGGTGCCGTGGCATTGAAGAGCTGCGACTACGATACGCTGGGCTCCTTGATGAATGTCTGCCACGGTTTCCTGAATGCGTTGGAGGTCTCGATACCGGAACTGGAAAAAATGGTCGAGATTGCTCGTTCGAACGGTGCGATCGGCGCAAAACTCACCGGCGCCGGAGGCGGTGGCTCGATCGTGGCACTATGTCCGGACAAAGTGTCCGAGGTTACACAAGCGCTACATGCGGCGGGTTATCAAATAGTACGGATGAGGGAACGCTAGCACGAAGATGTTGGAGAGCATGCCGGACAGCACAGATAGAGTCGTTTCGTCGGAGAGCGAAGAACTGATTCTCGTCGACGCGAGCGACAACGAACTGGGATTCCTGAGCAAGGAGGAATGCCACGACGGTGATGGCATTTTGCATCGTGCCTTTTCGCTCTTCGTGTTCAACACGAATGGTGAACTCCTGTTGCAGAAGCGCAGTGCCGAGAAGCGACTGTGGCCATTGTTTTGGTCCAATAGCTGCTGCAGCCACCCGCGGAAAGGGGAATCGATGCAAGTGGCGACGCGTCGCCGTCTGCGGGAAGAACTCGGTATTGAGGCCAGCCTCGAGTTTATTTACAAGTTTGCTTACCAGGCGCAATTCGGCGACCTTGGATCCGAGAACGAACTATGTACAGTGTACCTGGGTAACACGGGACAGGCGTTCTCTGCAAACACGCACGAGATTGCGGATGCCAGGTATGTCTCCCGGGAAGCGCTACAAGCCGAATTGCGGGCAAGGCCGGGAGAATTTACACCCTGGTTCAAAATGGAGTGGGAGCGACTCTGCAACGAGTTTGCCGAAAAGCTCGTTGCCTACGCAAAATAAGAAAATCGGAGGGCAGACCCCATTTTTGTCATCGGGCCCGCTCACGGCTTGCGTCGAACGGTGCCGGGCCGGGCACCGGACTTCGATTTTCTGGGATGATGAATATCGCGGCTGAAGCCGCTCCTACGTCTAATTGCAGGAATGAAAAAACGGGGTTCGTGCGCATTATTGCTCGTCTCCGATTAGCCGACGTAGCGGTAATACTCGATACCGAGATCCTGAAACTGTCGCTGATCGGCCCGGCCGACTTTTTCTATAACGAATTCGTTCTTCGGCAGGTAGTCCAGGCCTCTTGCTCTGCGTCCGTCATGCAGCGCTTTGTATTGCTCGAAATCGAGATCAATCGAAAATTCCATTGCCTCGTTGAAACGAATCGACCTGGTTGCTTTCTTCCACTCTTCGGCAATGATCACTGGAATAACTTCCGCCGCATCGCCGCTGCCGTATCCGAGAGTCAGGATCTCCTCGCCCGCAAGATCGCGGTTTTCATCCAGCGCCTGCTCGAATCCCGCTGCCATCCATGCGGGAAGCGCGGCAGTATAAAGATTGCCCAGGTCCAGCATCGTGTCACTTCCGAGTGCGAGCTTATCGAGAATCTCGCGGCGGTAATTTCGCGATGCACGGAAAATTCTGAACACTGCCATCGTCAGCGGATAAGCTTCGTAATTAAGCCGCTCGGGGTCGGCCAGTTCGGCGACTGCCGGTTTGCTGACCATTTCCCGTAACAGGGCCTCGGGTTCTATGCCGGCCTCGTAGCAATAGGATGCGAGCTCCGCCCGGTCCTCCACGCCGCCGCTGCCTAACGCAAACAAATAGGCGATGGCCCAGCCGGTTTCCGGCATACGGCGATAAGGCCTGTGCATGAACACGGTCTCCAGTGAACGCAGGTATTCAGAGGCAGAGATTCCGCGTTTTCTGTACATGTCGTCGAGCGCGTGCAAGGTTTCATCGATGTAGCAGGTGGTCGAGTACTTGCCATTGAATACGGGAAAGTCCTGCACCTGATGACTTTCGCTACGGTCCTGTCCGCAGAAACGCAGCATGGGCTTGCGGAAATCCATGATGCGATAGTCGGACGCCGCGCCGGAACGATTCAAATCGACTCTCGCGAGATTCGGGTTCTCTTCAAGCAGCATGGCGACTGCACCGGCGCCCTGCGTCGGTTCGCCACTGCTGCCGCGGGCATATTCGGCGATATCAGCGCAGACAACGATAGCCTGGCCCCCTGCGCCGTCGAGCGCGAGGTGCCGGAGCGCACCTTTCATGCCATAGACGCCGCCCAGGCAGGCATGTTTGAACTCCGGGACTTCACAGCTACGGGCGATCGGCGCCTTACCCTCTTTGACGAGCGCGCGATCGACCATCCCTTTGACAATTATCGCGCCCGCGGAATTGTCGGTGCTGGATTCGGTGCCAAGGCCCAGGAACTTGACGCGTGAGGGATCGATATCGTACTGCATGATCAGGCGCATGACCGCAGTCGCCGCCATCGTATAGACGCTCTGCTTCGGGCCTCGGACGCGGAAGCTGCGTCCTACGATCTCACGGATTTTCGGCCACTGGTTGCCGGTCCAGTCGCACCAGTCTTCCAGCCACACCCGGTAGGGCGGTATATATGCGGCGAGTCCGCTTATGCCTATATTCTTATTGTCCATGGACTCAGTCTTCGTGTGTGGGCCACTGCATAGCCCCGGGAATTTTAATTGTCATCAGGCGCAGTCGCAAGCCAGCTATTCTACCGTAATCGTGATTCTCTTTGAAAACAGGGGGGGGTCGTGCGGTACGTGCCGGTAGTCGGCTAACAAGAGTTGAAGCGTGTGCTGGCCCGCGGGGAGTGTGAGCTCGATCTGTGTGCTGCCACCACCGAAATGGATGTGGTGCTGGTCCGTCGGGACAGGCAGGCCGAAGTCCGGCAACCCGGCGTCAATGACCAGGTGGTGGTGACCGCTGCCTGGACGGTTATCACCCGCCGGCACTACCTCCATGCCGTTCAGGCCGAACTCCAGGTGGATCGGATTCGACACCACCTCACCATCGGCCGGTGTTATGAAAAACACCTGCGCGCCGTCAGTTGAAGGGGTCCGTGCCATGGCGGCGGGTGCCCAGGTATGCTCCATCTCCGTTTTCGCAGCTGGCTCTTCGGCGGTAGGCACCGTTTCAGCGCCCTCTTGGCCGCAGGCTGCAAATAAGAAAAGCGCAGGCAAAATCGCGCGCCATGCAGTAAATGGCTTTTTCATTGGGTGCCTCCCGTAACCCGGGGATATTAGATCGAGAATGCCGCAAACAGGGCCGCAAAGGCAAACATCAGGCCGAAACCGATGAAGTACGACAACACGAGGAAGATGAATTTGAGCGTCGTGATAAAGAGGCCCTGGCCGTACACGCGTTGCATAGCCCTGAATAGATAGACAGGGACATAAAGTGATGCGCCGAATAGAGCGATATCGGTCGCGTTTTCGGGAATACCGACAAGCGTCGCAAACCTCGCAAACAGTATCTGCAGCGTAAGAATCAGGAAAAAGAAAGCATGGTAATGCACGACGAAAAGCAGGTGCTCGACGTAGTAACGCTTCGATAGCGGGTACAGCACCCTGAGCACCAGCGCCATAAGCGGCAACAGGATGAACAATGCGGCCGGGACGTTGTCCAGCAATTTGTCGAGTAAGGCCCTGCCGTCGTCGGCACGAATGCGCTCGCACATGACCTGGAGCCGCTCTGGCGTGACGCGTCTGGATAGCCATTGCGGTATGTCTGCCGACTCGATGTCGCTTATATCGCAGTCAAAATCCGATTCCCCGTCTGTGAATTTGAGATTTACGGAGCCCCCATCATCTTCATCTTGCGGACCTTCAGACAGCTCCTCATCACCGACGATGATGCCTTGCTCGGCCAGTTCCTCTAGCACCCCCTCACGGATCTCAGCGGCGTTCTGATCGGATTCCTCTGCCTGCTCCGTCGATTCAGCCCTGGGTTCGAATAACAAGCCTAACTCTTCCCGCGGATCGAAAAACGCGATGAGGAAAAACACCACGCTCAGTACAAGGTAAGTCCGAAAAGGCGGCATGAACCTCGCGCGGCGACCGAGCAGGTAGTCTCGCGTCAATTGACCCGGGCGAATGACGAGTGGCACCAGCGTTTGCCAAAGCCTCGAGTCCAGCTCGAAAAGATCGCCGAACGCATCACGAATCAATTCCCAGACACTGATGAGACGGCTGTGCGCCCGCTGGCCGCATTTGGGACAGTACTGGCCGCCGAGCGTGGTTCCGCAATTAAGGCAGGATGGCAGAGGCCTCAGCTCTTCGTCCGAATCGCCCAGGCGGCGAAGAATACGGCGGCTTGCTTCGAATTGATCCGCAAACTGGTCGATGACCGACTGACGCATGGCGTTCGCGGGCCCGGCAAGATACTGCTCCAGGTCTTCCTCGCTGGCGAGGTAGTAATGGGTGACGCGGTGGGCGCGGCCCTGTTCGTCGTCTTCCAGCTCAAAGGTATCGGCTTTCAGAAAGCCCGGAATTTCGAGCATTTCTGTGACGTGAATCGCGAGCCAGGCGTCAAACGCCGCAACGATCTCCCGATTGGCGCTGAAGGTAACTTCGTAGATGGGCCCTGCTGTGTATGACATGCACTAAACCGTCAGGCTTGGTCCGAATATCTCAGCGCACCGGAGTGCGGCTCTGCGCTCTCGCTTTGTTGGACCACTAGCGTTTCCTGGAGATCTTTTTTTTGGCCGTCTTTTTCTTTCCGGACGTGCTTTTTGCCGTTTTCTTTTTTGACACAGTTTTTTTCCTGGCGACTTTTTTCATTGCAGCAGCTTTCTGTGCAGGGGGTTTCGTGCTTGTATGAGTTTGCCCGCTGATGGCGTTTGCACCAGGCGAAGCTGCCTTTCCACGGGTGCCCGAGCGGCCGAAGTCGTCTGGCGCGAAGTCATCGACGGCCAGGAGGTTCATTACCTTCTGGTGGTAGATACGCAAGTCCTTTGCTTCGCTCTTCGTGATCACTTCGGCGGCTTCCGCTTCATCGATCTGGTGGCCCAGGTAGTCCGACCGAATCAGGCCCTCTTGTCGCGACTGCTTCAGTTTTCTTTCGAGCGGCGCCATTTGCTCCGACAACTCGAGCGCCTCCTGCAGCAGGCCCAGCGGGCTACCGGGTTCGAGCGTCGTATATGCCTGCTGGCTTAGCCTTTCGCGTGCCTCGCCGGGTCGTGTGACCAAAGCAACGATTTTTCTAACCAGCTCGTCCGATGGTGCCGAGTAGGTCCGGCCGCGCGGAAATATGAAGCTACGCAGAAGGAATGCGACCGGGCGATTCGGGAAATTACGCAGGAAACTGTGTAATTGCTCCTGTGCATTGTACATCAGCGCGCGAACCGACCATTCGACCAGCGGCAAATCCGTTGCGCGACGCCCCTGATTCTCGAAATGCTTGAGAACGGTTGAAGCGAGATACATCGAACTGAACACATCACCGAGTCGTGCGGACAGCAACTCTTTCTGTTTGAGTTTTCCGCCCAGTGTGAGCATCGCAAAATCCGCTGCAAGCGCGAAAGCCGCACTGTACCGGTTGATGTTCTGGTAATAACGGCGCGTCGGTGTGTTCAGTGGTACAGAACTGAACTTGGCGTGAGTCAGTGCGAGGAAAAATGATCGCGCCAGGTTGCTGATTGCATAACCGATGTGTCCGAAGAGTGCTTCATCGAACTCTCTGAGCCCACGTTCCCTGTTCTCGTCCTGGGCCGCGTGCAGTTCCCTGAGAACAAATGGATGGCATCGCATCGCGCCCTGCCCGAAAATAATCAGGCTGCGCGTCAGTATGTTTGCGCCTTCTACGGTGATGGCGATCGGCGTCGCCATGTATCCACGACCGACGTAATTCTTCGGGCCCATCATGATCGCCTTGCCGCCGTGAACGTCCATCGTGTCATTCGCGACCTTGCGGCCCATTTCCGTGCAGTGATACTTGAGAATGGCCGACGGGACCGCTGGCTTTTCACCCTGGTCGATAGCACCGGAAGTTACCGACACCGCAGCATTCATAATGTACGTATGTCCGGCAATCCGCGTAAGCGCCTCGCCGATGCCGTCGAATTTCGCGATCGGCGTATTAAACTGCCTGCGAATTCTCGTGTAGGCGCCGGCCGCGTAAACGGCGGCCTGGCTGCCGCCGGCAGCGATCGACGGAAGCGTGATCGCCCGCCCGACCGCCAACAGCTCCACCAGCATTTTCCACCCTTTGCCGGCCATCTCCTGTCCGCCAATGATGTAGTCCAGCGGTACAAACACGTCCTCTCCGGTCGTCGGACCGTTCAGGAACGCTATATTCAATGGATTGTGTCGGCGCCCGACCGTAACGCCGGGCGTGTCGGTTGGAATTAGCGCCGCCGTAATACCGTATTCCTCCTGGTCGCCGATCAGGTGGTCCGGGTCATAGAGTTTGAAAGCAAGGCCAAGGACCGTCGCGACGGGCGCGAGCGTAATGTATCGCTTGTCCCAGTTGAGCCTGATGCCTGTGATCTGCTTGCCATTCCACTTGCCTTTGCAGACGACCCCGCTGTCGATAAGCGCAGCAGCGTCAGATCCAGCCTGTGGCGACGTCAGCGCAAAACAGGGAATCTCGTCGGCCGTGGCAAGGCCGGGCAGATAGTGTTGTTTTTGTTCTTCGGTGCCATAGTGCAATAACAACTCCGCCGGCCCGAGTGAATTCGGAACACCGATGGTCGACGATGCAGTCGTGCTACGACTCGACAGTTTCATTATTACCATCGCATTGGCATGCGCCGAAAATCCCAGGCCGCCGTATTGCTTCGGAATAATCATCGCGAAGAATTTGTGTTTCTTGATGAACTGCCAGGTGTGCTGCGGCATGTCTCCAAGCTCGTGGCTGATTTCCCAGTCGTCGAGCATCGCGCACAGTTCTTCGCAGGGGCCGTCCAAAAAAGCCTGCTCTTCTTCGGATAGTTGTGGTGCCGGAAACGTCATCAGGCGGTCCCAGTTCGGCGCACCCGAAAACAGCTCGCCGTCCCACCACACGTTGCCCGCCTCGAGCGCCTCTCGTTCCGTGTCCGACATGGACGGCAACATCGTGCGGAAAATCTCGAGGAGCGGCGTGGTAATTTTCTCGCGGCGGAACTCAGTCAGATTCGGCACCACCATGACGGCGAACAGGAGCCAGAGGAGCAAAAGCCAGAAGAAGCCACCCGAGCCGAATATTGTGTAAACCAGCAATGCGATGCCGGTGGCGACGGTGGATGTACGCAGGTCTATTCGATTGTAGGCAAGGGCAATGCCGCCGCCGACAAACAGGAGAAACCAGAAAAGACTGACAATAAAACCGGACAAGACTTCTTCCTCAATAAATGAACCCTATCACCGGGGCTCCCGGGGCGCCATAGACTGGTTCGCAAGCCCGGGTGTTCTACCAGGCTCCGAAATCCTTAGCCGATCTTGTGCCGGGCGGCGATTCGTTTTGGTGAATTACCAGTGTTCAAACAGGCTAAAGCAGGTCTTCGATCGCGGCGCGTTCCTCCCTCAGCTCAGCTTCTGTAGCGTCCATTCGCTCTCTACTGAAATCGCTGATGCCGAGCCCCTGCACGATCTCGTAATTGCCGTTGCTGCAGCGGACGGGATAAGAATAGATCACTCCTTCCTTGATGCCATAGCTGCCGTCAGCGGGTATTCCCATGCTGACCCAGTCGTCCGCTGGCGTACTATGCACCCAGTCATGCATGTGATTTATTGCCGCGGACGCGGCGGACGCCGCTGAAGATGCACCTCTGGCCTTGATAATGGCCGCTCCGCGCTGCTGTACACAGGGGATAAATTCATCGATCAACCAGCTTTCATCGACCAGGCCCAGTGCCGCCTGCCCGGCGACGGTGGCGTGATGAATATCTGGATATTGCGTGGCGGAATGGTTTCCCCAGATCGCCATCTGCTTCACTTCTGAAACGTGCTTGCCCGTCTTCTCCGCGAGCTGGGCCGAGGCGCGGTTGTGATCCAGCCGGGTCATCGCCGTAATATTCTTCGGCTCGATGTCCGGCGCATTTGAACTCGTGATGAGTGCATTCGTGTTGGCCGGGTTGCCCACAACCAGTACCCTGATGTCGCGGTTGGCGTGATCGTTTATGGCTTTCCCCTGAACCGAGAAGATCTGCGCATTCGCCTGAAGCAGGTCCTTACGCTCCATCCCGGGACCACGTGGCCGTGCACCTACCAGAAGCGCGTAGTCACTGTCCTTGAAAGCGACGTTGGCATCGTCTGTACCGACCACCCCTGCCAGCGTATCGAAAGCACAGTCGTCCAGCTCCATCATCACTCCTTCAAGTGCTGGTAGCGCCGGCGTTATTTCGAGGAGTTGTAGAATGACTGGCTGATCAGCTCCCAGCATCTGTCCGGAGGCGATACGAAACGCAAGTTGATAGCCAATCTGGCCGGCAGCGCCGGTGATTGTGATGCGTACGGGATTTTTCATTTTCTTGTCCTATTTGAGAAGCTATGTATGTGGCTGTATCAAGAGTGACGTTTACGACAAGCTTTGTCATTAAGGATAACTACGCATGGAATGCTATACGCCGCGGCAAGCGATTCTAGCATCGGCGGTCTGTACCGGCTTGTCGTAACGCGAAAGACCTCGATGGTGAAGCGGGCGGCTCAGATTTGGGATGAGCTGCGTCGAAGAGAGCCGGTTCGGCTCCTGCTTCCTCATGCCGGCCAGCATTTCATGGGATCGGCCGGCTGTTATTCTGTACACGATCTTGTCGCCACATCCGACGCCGTGGCGGACGCTCTGAACGCTGCCATTTCCCCCACCCCGGGTATCTCCGCCTGCCGGGTTTGGTGGCGGGACCGAGCGGCTCTCCCGGTCACGCTGTCCCTTTCCTGCAGGTGCCTGTTCGCGCCTCACCTGTCCGCGGGCCGATTCGGCGTATTCAGGGTCGCGTGAGATAAGACACTGTTTTGTCTTGATAAAACGGTGTTTTCCTCACTGTGTGGACGCGTGTATGACAGTGATCGGGCCATTTTCTTGTCCAAATGGCTTGCAATGTGTTTCTTTGGTGTTATAGTTGACTACAACACTATGTCACTTCGGGCCGGATGGCCGATGACTTTGTGGGAGACCAGTAACATGAAAACTCGAATTTATGACCAGGCGAGCGGTGGGTTGTTGGTGCTGATTATGCTGACGATTGCCTTGATTGCCGGTCTGTCGGAGCCAAATTTGCGAGAAGAGGCGCCCGCTACGACTACTTTCCAGCTGGACGCAGCTTTGAGCGCCAAAATACACCGGGAGCGGCTCGCAAAACTCGATTTGCTCTCAGCCGCTATTGAGACAGTCCTGATCCTGCCGATAAACGCAAATCTGAACAGTAAGGAATCTGCTTCTCCTGCTTCAGACGTTCCTGATTCCGAAAGCTCGCCGGTGCAGTATGACTGATGCCGGTACCTTTGCGACGCCAGGGCAAACCACAAATAAGACACGGGACTTTAATGGATCCTAAGTGGAGTGAAGACCTCCCGATCTACCGGCAGCTCCGTGATCGGGTCGTCGATATGATTCTGGAGGGCGTGTTGACCGATGGAGATGCCCTGCCGTCGGTTCGTAATGTCGCCGCTGAATACCGGCTCAATCCCTTGACGGTCCTTAAAGGCTATCAGGAACTCGTGGATGAGGGCCTGGTTGAGAAAAAGCGTGGTCGCGGAATGTTCGTGACCGACGGGGCCAGGCGGCAGCTGTTGAAAGACGAGCGACAACGATTTCTAAATAAGGCATGGCCGGAGATTGTTGCGACCATTCATCGTCTTGGGCTGGAGACCGAAACATTGTTGAAAGCCGTGCCGGAACCTGGGGATCCGGGAGAAAAAGAATGACTAGCCTGGTCAGCGCCCGCAATGTTTCCAAGTTTTATGGCAGCGTCAGGGCGGTAGACGACGTCAGCTTCGATATAGAAAAGGGCAAGATCACCGGTCTGATCGGTCCGAACGGCGCCGGCAAGACTACCTTGCTCAAGGCCGTGCTCGGTCTGACCGATTGCCAGGGCAGTCTGTCGGTGCTTGGCCTGGACCCGTTCCGGCAGCGAAAAGAGTTGATGCAGAACATCTGCTTTATCGCGGACGTAGCCGTTCTGCCCAGATGGATTCGAGTAACACAACTCCTGGATTTCATCGAAGCAGTGCATCCACACTTTTCCCGAAGCCGGGCCGAAGAATTGCTGAGCCGCACGAAGGTTCGACGTGACGCCAAGGTGCGCGAACTGTCCAAAGGGATGGTCACACAGTTTCACCTTTCTATCATTACTGCCATCGACGCGAAACTTCTCGTGCTTGACGAACCGACACTCGGGCTCGATATCATTTTCAGAAAGGAATTCTATGGCAACCTGCTGAACGATTACTTCGACGGCGAACGCACAATTCTCATAACCACACACCAGGTGGAAGAGATCGAGAACCTGCTAACCGACATCATGTTTATTAACGATGGAAAAATTATCCTGGATGCGAGCATGGAAGACTTGCCCGAGCACTACGTAGAACTCCGGGCGTCTACGGAAAAGGCCGAGGAGGCGCGGCAGCTCAATCCAATTTATGAACGGGACGTATTTGGCAAGAAAGTTTTGATGTTCGAAGGGGTCAGCCGTGATCGATTGCAGGGCATGGGTGAAGTTCGTACTCCGGATGTTGCCGATCTCTTTGTAGCCAAGGTCAAAGGGGCGGCGGCATGATTAAGGCTCAGATTGCATTGATCAAGCGCGAGCTCTGGGAGCACAGGGCAATTTATGTCATGCCACTTGTTATTGCCCTTCTGGTGTCTCTGGCATCTGTCACCGGCCAGGTTGCCGTGTCCGGATTTGATCACGCGGTGGATATCGGGATCCTTGGAGCAACGAATCTGGGGGAAAATGGAAGATCGGCGGCGATCACCGTGCTGATGATCAGTTTGTCCAGCACGTTTGTGTTTGCGATGTGGATACTGACCATTTTCTACTCCCTTGACGCCCTTTATGCAGAGCGGAAAGATCGAAGCATTCTTTTCTGGCGATCTATTCCTTCAACCGACTTCGAAACCGTACTGTCGAAACTGCTAACGGCGTTGGTGATCATTCCGCTTGTTACGTTCGCAGTTATCGCAGCAACACACGTGGTTGTGCTCCTGATAACGAGTATCTGGCTTGGCGCTCGAGGCGCCAACACCTGGCATCTGATCTGGACAGCCGCTCCCTTTATCGATAATTGGACAGCGACACTGGTAATGCTGTTGGCGTTGTCGTTGTGGTTGTCACCCTTTGTCGGATGGTCGCTGTTTGTATCCGCGTTTACAAAGCGCTCGCCATTCCTGATCGCAGCTCTACCTATTGCGATTCTGCCGTTGCTGGAAAGGATTATTTTTCACACTACGGTTTTTGCCGAAGCCTTTTTTGTGCGAACCGTCAAAATGCCTCTCTTCCGCGGACTCGATAACCTGGAGTTGTTATTCCAGGAAGGCGAGCATTTCAAGATGGTCGGCGACGCTTCCCTGAGCCTGCTGGCATTGCTGGATCTGGGGCGGTTCTTCAGCAGCCCCGGGCTATGGTTGGGGCTCGTTGTTTGCGGGATTTTTACGACCGCCGCGATTTACGTTCGCCGCTACAGGGATGACAGCTAATTCTCGTATCGGCTACGTTGCAGGCGATACGTTTTCAGGCGCTCGAAACCGTTCGACGGTCAAGACCATGTTTTTTCATTTTGCCGCGAAGCTGGTGATAACTGATCCCAAGCAGCTCTGCAGCCACTTTCTGATTGAACCGCGCTTTCTCCAGTCCGGCCCGAATTAGTTCCATTTCAGCCTCGTTAACCCGTGCCGTGAGATCGAGAGGAAGTAAGGGCGGCCGGCGCCTGCGTGACACCTTCTTTTCGTCCGCATCGTCCTGAAGATCCTCCCGGAGCCGGAAGGGTGAATCAAATGGATCGAACGCGATTTTACTGATTTGCTTATCGGGGTCTTCGCTACGGTAGACAGAACGCTCGACGGCATTTTTTAGCTCGCGCACGTTTCCCGGCCAGTCGTGCCGTAGCAAGGCTGAGGCAGCACGAGCGCCGAAGCCAGGGAAAAGCGGCCGCCCGAGTTCACTGACCATGTTCAGTGCAAACGCATACGCAAGCGGCAATACGTCCTCGAGTCGCTCGCGCAGCGGTGGAAGCGTAACGACGTCGAAGGCAAGCCGGTCGAGAAGGTCCACACGAAATTTCCCCGCAGCAGCCAGGGCCTGGAGATCCGAGTTCGTCGAGCCGACGATGCGCACATCGACGATCAGGGTATCGCTGCCACCGACGCGCTGCAGTTCACCGTACTCGATAACCCGCAGAATCTTCTCCTGCATTCGAAGAGATATGGTCGAAAGCTCGTCGAGCACCAGGGTGCCGCCGTCGGCTCCCTCGAAGTGGCCGACATGAGCCTTGACGGCGCCGGTAAATGCCCCGGCTTCGTGACCAAACAACTCCGACTCCAGGATCGACTCGGTCAGCGCCGCACAATTCACCTTGATCAGCGGTTGTTCCCAGCGGCTGGAGAGAAAATGCAGCCGGGAAGCAATCAGTTCCTTGCCGGTACCGCGCTCGCCCACGACGAGTACGGGTTTGCTGAGCGGGGCAGCACGGGACACGTGCTCCAGCATTGCCAGGAATGGCGGCGCCTCACCGATGATGCGTTGTACCGTACGGCTTTCGCTCATTAGCCGATTTAACCAAACAGGAGCATAAAAAGCGACTAATTGGTAAAATACACTAACATCTACTGTGAATTCGCACTAAGAATTATAGAATTTTCCGTTGTAAATCAATATATTAAGCAAGATGCGCAAGATTGGCACGCTTTCTGCAACATAGCTAGTGTACTTTTTTTACTGGAGAGGACAGGTTCATGGGAATTTTCACGAGATTCAGCGACATCGTGAACTCGAATATCAACGCGATACTCGATAAAGCAGAGGATCCGGAGAAGATCGTCCGGCTCATGATTCAGGAAATGGAAGATACGCTCGTCGAAGTGCGCTCTGCGGCGGCACGTTCGATTGCGGACAAGAAAGACCTGAACCGCAGGCTGGAAACACTGGAATCCGAGCAGCGGGACTGGGACGCCAAGGCCGAGCTTGCTTTGCGCAAGGGACGTGAAGACCTCGCGAAAGCGGCGCTGGTCGAGAAATCCCGGGCTTCCGCCGCAGCGGACATCATAAAGTCAGATTACCTGGTCATCGACGAAGGCCTCGCAAAACTCAACGACGACATCGCGCGGCTCGAGAACAAGCTTCAGGATGCCAAGGTAAGGCAAAAGTCATTGCTTGCCAGGCACAAGACCGCGAACAGTCGCCTTGCCGCCAGAAGAAAGATCTACGACTACCAGATAGACGACGCTTTGGTTCGTTTTGAACAATACACGCGACGTATTGATGACGTGGAGGGAAGAATCGAAGCGTACGATCTTGGTCTGCCCAAGGACCTTGCGCACGAATTTGCGGGCCTGGCGGCGGAGGAATCCGTTGAAAAGGAGCTGGACGATCTGAAGCAGCGGGTGTCGGGCAAGGGCGGCGCTGTGGCCGAGGCCAAGTAATTGGGTTGGTCACTGGGCGAACTAATAACAGTTGCGGTAATCATATTTGTCGCAATTCCCGCCCCCCTGTTTATCGTTTTGCATTTCATTACGAAGTGGAAGCAGTCTCGCGAGATCTCAGGTGGCGACGAAGACATGCTCGAGGACCTCTGGCGCTTGTCGCAGAGGCTCGAAGAGCGCTTGGAGACACTGGAGACCATACTGGACAGCGAACTGCCTGATTGGAGGAGTAAGCTATGAGCAGAAAAACCTGGAATCTGGACCATGGTCCGTTGCGGGGACTGTACCGTGATCGGGAAAATGGCTGGATTTTCGGAGTCTGCGCAGGGATAGCGGAACTCGGAAACTTCAACGTTGGCACCGTACGGGTCATTGCGGTGATCTGCCTGTGCGTGTTTACCTGGGCGACCGGGTTGCTTTATATCGCAGCGACATTGCTGTTTCGCGAGAAGCCATTGATCTATTCAGGGAGATTTAGCGAATACCAATTCTGGCGGCGCCGCGGACGATATGACCACTGGAGCCACTCATGAGCCGACACGACTCCATCAGTCGTCGAAGGTTTTATCGCAACCGTGAGAAAGCGATGTTGGGCGGCGTATGTGCCGGTCTTGCCGATTACTTCGGATTTAATTTGAGAGTTACGCGCATACTTGCCTTCATTGCTTTTCTGATGGCCATGCCGATGACGTTACTGATCTATTTCGGCACGGTGTTGCTGGTTCCCACGGGACCGGATGAAAGCAGG
>Ga0255052_10002076_pt1 | contig 14640 bp, 23 predicted proteins | sample JV7_2_21_MG_FD_188632 | JGI IMG/M metagenome (GOLD analysis project Ga0255052, IMG submission 188632) | Seawater microbial communities from Jervis Inlet, British Columbia, Canada - JV7_2_21 | ecosystem: Environmental > Aquatic > Marine > Inlet | place: Canada: British Columbia | collected...
GTGTTTTCTCAATTGACGGCGCAACCGAATCAGACTCCACAACAAACAATGGAAAGCACTCCCTTGGATCGGGTAGTTGATTATCTCATTCTTTCGCATCACTCCCTGAACAACGAAGCCTGTTTTCATCCGCAACCACCCCCTTCTATTATACTTCTCCAACCATTCCTTTTTCCAATCTGTGTAGACTGGGAACCTTTCACCCCAAAAATTCCCCTCCACCCTTTCAATGTGGTCTGTAAACACACTAAGACTGTTTATGTCTTTTCGTCTAAACCAATCCCTAATAGGACCCAAGTCTGGAGATTCCAACTTCATCCTATCTATCGCTTCCCAAAGATGCCTCGCACAATTAACATGATAGTCCCCATAAAACTGTGGAAAGACAAACATGTTCTTCGCACAGTACCTCATATCCTTGCTCACTTGGGAAGGCTTGCAAGCGTAACATTCAGCAGCCATGTCCCTATGCAAATCGTAACCATCCTCAATATACTTCAGCATAGTAGGGTCTTTGTGGTAGCACGCGGCTACCCTCACCTCAATGGCCCCATAATCCACTTCCACCAGAACGTGTCCCTTCCTTGGAATGAAAGCCCTACGAATTAACCTGCCTATTTGCTTATCTCTGATAGGAATGTTTTTGAAGTTGGGGGAATTTGACGAGCTTCTGAATGTACGGACAAGATGAAGGTTAAAACTTGGATGGAGGAAACCATCAACCACTTCCCTTCTGACTCCCATCAAATAAGTACTTCGTAGCTTCTTTAGTTTCTCTACCCTAAGATACCTCTTGACGAAGGGCAACTCCAACCGTTCCAAGTTACTGGCATTGGCCGATGGTTGACCGTTCGGAAATGACTTTGATGGTTTGGTTCTCTTCTCACAAGGATGTTCCAATTCATCAAAAAGGATTCTCCCTAATTGCTTTCTGCTGCCAAGATTGGTTTTCCTTCCGTACACACCCCTCCACGTCTTGAACACTTTGTCTTGTTTCAGTCTCTCTGTGAGTTCCTTTATCCTTCCCTCCACCTTCTCAATCGTTCTGTCCAGGTAGGCTGTGTCAATCCGTATACCGTTAGCTTCTACACCTGCCAAGGCAATCGCCCCGTCGTGCATCAACTGATAGGCTTGTTTCGTTGGGTGTTTCACTTACTCAATCTCACAAAGATGTATATGCGTCTTTAACTGATTAAGCGAATCCACTATCAATCTAAGCTTTGCATGATCTTCCTTTGTCAAATCATCTTCCTCCTGAATAACTTGACACATACAAACCCCATCCCCATCCAACACCATAGCAGAGTTACTACAATCCTCTTCATATCGAAACGGTTTGCAAAACATCACTCAATCCCCCTTAGAATTCCTTCCCATGTTTCCATGGTCTTGTTTCATTGAATTCCATCTTCTCCATTATAGCCTCCCCAACTCTCAATCCTCTTGCTTCCGACATATCCAAGATACGAATCACAGCATCGGCCAACTCTACCTCAACACTCGAAAAGTCTGGTAGGTGTTCGTCTGGTGGATTCCCATGTCTCAAACCATCTAATGCCTCTGACAACTCAGAATGGATTAACGCAATGAGTTCACCATCGTTTCTGTCTTCGTCCCAAAATCCCTTCTGCTCTGCTATCTTGTGAGCCTCCATCGCCATGTCGTTCCAAGTGTTTTTGAACAATGAAAACCTAATTGCCCTCATATCAACTTTACTTCTCATTCTCTCGCCTTTCGTCTCAATAAATGCTTTACACTAGTATCACACCGGTTGTATACTTTCGCCTTGTACTTCTTATCAAACACAACTGATCCTGATAACCCATAACGTCTACCAGTGATTCCACAAATCTTACACTTACAAGTATCATAACACTCCGGCATGATCGTAAACAGATTTGTCTTTTCCCATGTGTGTTCAGCAAAAGACTCCTCATCCAAAACTCTAATACACAACAAACGTCTGGATTTTTCACCCTCCACACAAGTATCATTGAATCTTTTAATCGTTCTCTTTGCCCACTCGTAAGGATCATCAACCCTCTTATCATAATCTTCCGGCCAACACCTATCACCATTCGATACCAATATCCGAAACTTCATTCTCTCACCTCACTCTGAATTCGATCTGACTGCAAGTACCTTCTAAGATCATCAACGAAAGTCTGATCGGCATACCACCACAACCGATCCAAGGGCACCTCATCAATAGACTTCCCCTGAAACTCGCCGAACGGAATCAACTCTTTACCGAATCGCTTTGATTCCTCATCAGTCATCTTCTTAGAGGGTTTACCCTTAACTTTCACTTCAGGTTTAGGTAAACGGTTTTGAACCTTTACATACACCGGCTCCCAAAACTTCCTCGAACCCCGACAACCATTCTCCTCAGCAACGGTGAGCACCAATTCAAAAGCCAACTCAGCAGCTTGACGAATCTCAATATTTCTTTTCACAGCAGCTATATGTTCTGTGTCATTCATTCCTTTTTACCCCCAACTGCTCCATTTGTTTCATCGCTAGTTCGTACTCAAGCAAAGCATCCATCCCACAATACATGAGTAAATCCCCCAAATTCAACTCGTGTATTCTGTTCAGACCGTTAGCACCAGTCTGCAAATACGGTTTGATGTGATCATCATAAGACTCCTGCCCCAACTGTACGAATGATTGAAACTTCAACCCAGTTATTCCAGGTCGATTGTCTAAGACGTGAGCAGCCTGCATTGTATCCCATGCCCAGTTGTTCACACCGTGTCCTAGCTTTGCTCTTGTCCACCTCTCCTCAAACTTCAGGTTGGCTGCTATCTTGGGGCATTTACTTTTCAACAATCTGGATGTTGCTTCTATAACTTCGCCAACCCAAGGATAAACGAAAGTGTCATTACACCCCACACTAATTGCACAGCAAACAATATCAGCCCCATCAACTTCCGGTTTCAGTGATGTCGTTTCATAATCAAAAGCTACCGGACCATTCAACCCAATTATCTCATCGACCGTTTCCACCACCTCCTTCGGCTCGTAAAGTTGAAACACGTTTCTTTGATAGCGAGGCGGCATGTTACAAGCATCAACAATCGGATCACCATTCTCATCTACTTCGCCCATATCGCCTTCTAATGCTGATTTGAAGTCAGCTTTCCAAGGACTACCATCCAACTCAAAGGCTGCCTTGATATGTCTCTTGAACCAAATCCTTAGAACAGGATCGTTCGTTCTCGCAAGATAAGCCGGATGATAAGTAGGGCAAATCCAAGAGTTCAGACGTTGACAAGGAATCTTCCACCCTACCCATCGACCGATCGCCCCAACAGATTCCTTCCACAAGACACCTATCAACGATTCGACAGCAACTCCACCCAATAACACTATGACCCTTGGCTGCAACTCCTCAATCGTTTTCATTAGGTTCGGGCGGCAATAACCTATCCTCCTACTGGTTGGAGTTGGGTTGCCTTCACCAGGCCAGCAGATTAGAGCATTCGTCTTCCAACAATCACGTTCCAAGTCAATGTCAATTTCCCCTAATATCTCTCGGAACAATTGACCACTCGTTCCAATCAATTGGATTCCTTGCTTGTCCTCTTCTCTACCCGGAGCCTCAGCAATAATCAACACACCCTTCTCCCCATCACCAGTAACTTGCATCTTGGGGTTTTTACAACCATGATACAAACCACACAGACCACATCTCGGGATGCGAGTACGTGGTGAGTCTCGTTCTGTTGTGGGAAAGAAACCTTTCATTTACTTCTGTTCGCCCAATCCACAACGACTATTAGCAAACAAACAAAAAACAGAACACCAACTGTTTCAAAATCATAGTACGAAAAACCTGACAATCATCACGGCAACCGCAATCACATCCAGACTGACAACAAGTACAATAATGGCCCCCAGGACAATCAGCTAACGATTTACCGATAGCATCATCAAGTTCTCGTTTTGTTACCTTCCTCATTTATCCACCTGCCCAAGACAAGCAACATAAACGAACTTCCCAGCATTCATCTTCAATCGCCCTGGTGCAATCACACATTCATTGGATCGTTTCGTCAGCTCAACTAACACCTTAGGAGCAATCAGGAAAGACAACGACTGGCCATCATAAGTGATTGTCTTCCTCTCTTCGTACCACCCACTAGCACCCTCACCACGCAAGCGTAACTTTCCCTTTTGCAATTCCACCCTAATGCTAGTGTCGATTGCCCCATCCTCAGAAAAGATTCCTGCCTTCTCAACTGCCTCAGCCAATCCACTCGGCAGAACAGCTTTAGAACCATCGACATCAAGCACACCATCAAACTTCGGATAGTCTTCCTTCCAACGGCGGCAGCCATAAACCAGACCAGACGGATTCCTGAAGTGAATCCAAGATTCTGTCTCTGCCATTTCCGATACACCCAAACCAACCAGACCCTTGGCAGAAACAGCACGGATAAGACAGGGTGATTCCACACCAACCTCTATTGGCCACCGAACCACTTGGAAATTATCACTGGCTTCTATGTGCTCCGAACAAACGTGAACACAAGTCATTACGAAGTTACTCTCATCGCTGCTGGCACACCTACTCACCACATCAAGAGCCTCACAGAACTCCGGATTCAACTCCTGCCAATCTTCAGGCTTCTCCACCGAATCAATGGGCAGTGTAATTTCCGATTCCATTCTGATTCCGGCTCGCCTTCTTTTTCCCCTAACAAGGAACTCACTCCCTTCTACTTTCACTTCCACCTCATCCTCAACCAACTTCCGAAGAAGATCAACGAGGGGCTTTGCAGGAACAGCAACTCCCACTTTCTTAATAGGAGTCTCTGCACTACAAAACACTTCGTCATTGAATGTAGTGATCCTCCCATCCTTGAAGACGTAACAGGTTGACTGCTCTACAGCTTCCTTGCTAGACAATCCAGCACTGACTGATTCAAGTGCCCTTAAAAACTCTTCTCGATTGACTCGCACTATTACCTCCATACCTTTTCAGAAATGGTTTTCTTAACTCGTTACAGATTGCAGCCCGGACTAGGAAACTTGATCCGTTCCACCTCTTTACGAAACTCTCCCAACCTCTAGCCATAATGCTACCACTAACATCATCACGATACACCATCACAAAAGGGAAGAACCCCAACCGAATCACTTGCTGAATTCTCTTCTCGGCAAGACCATAAGTATCCTTGGGGTATCCTACTAAAACGAAGCATCGACAGAAGTTACTCCACCCTACAATCAATCCACCTCTTATCAGCTTCTTAGCAGCTTCCCTAAGAGGATCATAATCATCAGGCGTATCGTAAGCAAAGAAAACAGAACGGAGTTTTGTATTTGCCAACTCATTGACTTGCCAATCCTTCAGACGCTTTGCCTCAAACCCACCAGCAAAGACAGCTTCCCTTTTCTGTCTCCGCACCATCTCAAAGACAGACTTAATGTGCTGATCCGAACACGCTAACAGATTATCATCTTGGACGTTCCAACCATCCTTGATAGGCAACTCACGAATCGGACCATCCCTTTTCCACACCGAACAGAACCAACACTTGTTAGGACAACCCCTGCTAGTGATAGTGTACCCATGACGAAGATAGAGGCCCGGAGTGAAACCCTCACCATGCTCCCCAGTTGCCGGACCACCTATCTTCGTCGAGGCTACACAACGCCACACCCTCGCCAGCTTTTCAGCCTTAGGCAAATCCCAACTGAAAACTACACTGATATGTACCTCATCAGCCTCAGCAATCAGATCAGGCTTACGATCAACGTAAACCAAAGGATCGTCTGGAGTTGCTGCAGTCCTAGTAGGAAATACCCTAATGATGCGTTTGTTAGTCTCCACCATTGAGAAAACCATTCACCACATGCCAAGCCATTCCCAATTGAATCCTAGACGCCTTATCCGTACCGGCCGCTGTCTCTGGCATCATGCTAGTTACTTCCTTGATTAGTTCATCAGTAAGACCTGGCTTCAGGCCACGCTTTTTCAATACAACACCAGCGTAGAAAAGGCGATTGAGAAGAGAACGGATGTCTTTCGGTGTAGCTCCAATGTCAGGGCCGGGAGTTCCCTTTCCTTTTTTCTTCCCATTCTTCGCCTTCTCTGCTTTCGCCTTTTCCTTTTCCCTCTTCTTCCTTACCTTAGCTACCAACTTCTTACGCATCTCCTCCAACTTCCCTAAACTTTCCTTGTCAAGAGACTCATCATCCTCCTCGTTTTCATCGTCATCTGAGGAGTCGTCCCTATCTTGCGGAGGATCGTCCGTGTCGTCATCCGATGGATCATCGCCGTCGTCATCCGTGTCGTCATCCGATGTATCAGAATCGCCCTCAGGAGTTTCTGAATCATCATCGTCTGAATCCCCGTCGTCTTCGTCAACTACCTCAATCTTGCAATCGTCCTCAACTGCCTCCTTTATCTCAAGATATAGGGCAGTCTGATCGTCGTCCAAATCAAAATCATCCTCATTTATAATCTCACCTTCACCCAACTCCCTAAGCTTCCTTGCTAACCTGCCTTCAGACCAACGATTGGCAGAAGTAAATCCCAAGCCTTCCTTCAACAAATCAACAGCAGCATCTTTTGCAACTACAAACTTCGCCATAGCAAAATCTCCTCTAAGTAAGATCAACGAATAACACCACACAACGCGATGTCTATTTGTTCTACCCCATTATACTCAATTCAAAAACGAATCATCCTCAAAAAGTTGATTTCATTATCGGACAGCCTATGTCCAAACAACCAGCCACGTATACCTGATTACTCTCAATAAAAGCGTCATCCCGCCTATCCAACCAATTGAACCTAGCAACCCCATTCTTCTTATCCTCATCTGTAACATTGATTCCAAGCATCGCCGTTACGTGATCGTGTTTTCTTCTATCCTCAGAAAAATTCCTGCGATTCAAAAGCTGTCGATCATAACTGGCAGCATCAGCCTGTGTTGCTGTCACCACTAAACAATGAAACTCTTGAGAGATTCTCCGCAAGTGTTTCCAAATCTCATTGATCCTGTCTCGTGATTCCTTGACCCCATTAGGTGGAGCGAGAATATCAGCATAGTCAACTACCACCACATCAACAACCCATCCCTCACGCTCCCAATCAAATAGCAAACTCGATATGGTTTCTGTTGTCAAGCTACTGTTAGGATGACAACTTAATCTGAACTTGTCTTTTCCTCTCTGAACTTTCTTCCATACTTTGAAACAATCCTGAGGCGTGATTCCTTCTAAGTCTTTCGACTTGACTATAGGATCACCTTTGGAACTGGGATAATCAATCGGAAGTTTGTACGATCCTGATCGCTTTGGTCTTCTCAGTGCCCGCTGTCCCATCCTCCTCATCAACTGCCTCTGACTCAAATCACCAGCCTCAAAGTACACTACTCGACAACGCTGCTTGACTGCTCGATACGCTAAGTCTAAGAGAATCCAACTCTTCCCCCTCTTACTACTCCCCATAAACGCAACGAAAGAATCCCTTGCGAACTCGTTCCCTACAAACCTTCCCAGAATCCCTGGGTATTGAATCAGTGGTTTAACAGCTTCATTGTCAAGTGCATCCCTCCAAGACTGATAATCTTCCCCCGGCTTAATAACTCCCCCTACTCCCAACTCTACCCTACCCAGATCAATTAACTTCCTCTGAGCATCATCAACCTTGTTTCTTTCTAAGTCAATCTCGGCCGCTTCCATCGCCCGCTTAGTAGCTACTCGATTGAAAACCTTTCCTGCCAAGTCAATCAAGTAATCAGAAGCGTAACCGTCCCCATTCTTTTCGTACTCACTACTAAGATGGTGGAGAATTCCCTCAACGAATTTGATTGTTTCTTCCTGTCCTTCTTTTCCGCTGGCCCAATCATCAAACAACGATTCGATTTCTCTGCCCGGTGCCCTGCCATACTTACGAACATGGCGAACACACCACCTCCCTATTAAGTTCTCCTTACGACTGGCAAACAATCCTTCAGGTGTCCACTTGGAAGCTATCCTTGCACAGACTACATCATCCGTAACCATACCAATGAGAACACGTTTAATGTCTTTGCCGTCATACCTGGTAATTTTCAAATGTCTCTGTCTTCGTAACTGCCTGGTTCCAATCCCATATCCACTAAGATCACATCGAGTTTATCCTGAAAGACTGTCACATTAAAACCGTGCTTAGTCCAATATTCTGCCTTCACCCTATCAAGTTCCGTTTGCACATACTTTCCATTGCCATTAGTGTTCTCTCCGTTTCTTCTGACCTGGTCTTTCTCTAAGCGTCTCTTGGCTGCTGCAAATTTTCCTTCGTTGTACTTTCTTCTGAAAGCTTGTGCTGAAAATGCTTCGATTGCAAAGTCATCGTCAATGTGTTCTGAGTACCATTGGATTGTTTCTCGGATGTCTCTCTTGGGAATCTTGTCCTTTGTTCTCATCAACCTAAAGTGGTTTGCCCACTTGTTCAGATTGGCATTCCTATTTACTTTGATTACTGTACTGACTACCTTACTGAGTTCTCTTGCACACCTCTTGTCAAACTCACTTGGCAAGTTGTTCCTTTTGGCAATTTCAGAGGTTTCAGAAAGTGTGTGTCCGTCGCAACTGTCAAGTTGCGACATACTTTCTTTTTCTTTAAGTGTCTTTCCTAAGTGTCTTTCTCTGATCGGGGTACACTTCTGCAACCCCTGGGGTATACTTTCGCAACCCCTGGGGTATACTTTCGCAACCCCTGATGTTTCACTTTCGCAACCCCTTCCCCTCATGTTCAGCTTGTACTTTTTCTTTATTCGCCCCTTGTCTCCGTCATCAGTTTCGACAGTCAGAAAACCATCTTCGATAGCTCGCTTGATTCCTCTAATGATCGAGACTCGATTCAATCCTGTTCCTCTATCCATCCTTCCATTCTTCGTTTTTCGTCCGTGCTGAAACTCATCTAGTGTAATGACTTTTGGATCATCCTTGTATTCAGTATAACCCCAAGTGTGTCTTAGAACGTACTCTATTACTTTCAATTCAGCCAATGACTTAATGCTGATAGTGATATCAGACCAATCATTAGGCAGCCTGAAATAATTACGTTCAGGGTAAGCAAAGCCTTCGTACTTTTCTTTAGACATGACAAACACCTCGCTCTGAAATGTGATTGTCTCCTATGTCTTAGTGAATAATCCCCTTGCGTTATTCAATCACCCTAAATGAAACTAAAAAGACAAAAAGAAAACCGCCCCTCGGTTAGTGCCAGGGGGCGGTTTTTGGAAAGAGGAAACGTATAGGCTAACCAGAAGCCAGCAACACGTCTCGTTTTTACTAGATCAGAATTCCATTTTGCTGGTTCCGATACAGCCATTATATAATCTCCTCTTTCCCTCCAGTTCTGTGCCGGGCACTACTCGACACGCCTACTCTATTATACCCTATCGCCTCATCGGTTCAACCCCCTCCGTCGAATTTCCTTGTCAAAATCCAGACGGTCTAATTGTTCTACTTGTTTTGGCCAGTCTCTCAGACTCTCTATCGCTTTCTGAACTCGTAACTCATTCTTAACACCCAACGCTACCAGTATCGTCAACGCGAGCAGAATGCAAGTGAGTAGAAGCTGAGTGATATAATCACCATCCCTTTTCTTTCGATAGGGTGAATTCATTGGTTCGTTTGTATTGATGTTGGGGAAGGTCAATTACTCCTACTCCTGCTCCTGCTCCCACTTCTACTCCCACTCCCACTTCTACTCCCACTTCTACTCCTGCTCCTGCTCCCACTCCCACTCCTACTCCTACTCCTACTCCAACACCAACTCCCACTCCAACTCCAACTCCAATTCCAACTTCTACTCCCACTTCTACTCCCACTCCCACTTCTACTCCAACTCCCACTCCGATTCCCACTCCCACTCATATCAAATCCAATTCTCATTATTGCAGCGTTCATTTCTGCTCCTTCGGTAAAGGGTATTTACATTCGACAGCATCAATCAAGGCACCCAAAGAAACACATACTTCGGCACCGTCCGGATATGGCTCCACTTCTGAGAAGTCACCCGTCAACATTGCATTGGCAAACCTACCATCGTCTGCGATCCAAGCGGCATCAATCAACACAATGAAAGTTGGAGCCACCCTAATGCATCGACCAGTGTGATGATGAGTGACAGTGCGAATGAAGTAGTTCTTCCCTACCTCAAAGAACGATTCGTGTACGTTCAATTGGGGTGTTCGTCCAAACATAGAACCCAATTCTTTCAACTGCCCAACAGTCAAATTGTCAATACTCATTTCCTTGTCTCCTGTTCAAAGTGATAAAAACAAAACAGAACTAATGTGATAGCCCCTCAACACCACTCTCTATCCCAGCATTCGAGATAACTGCCGAACACGCATAGCCACCCTTTGCAATTCGTAGCCACGCCTCGTAACTTGCGGTCTGGTAGGCAAACGCCGAAGCGTTGTTATCTACCAACCATTGAGCAAGCTCTTCCGGCGTTTCCATTACGGGGGATATAGGGGTTCCTTCCGAAGTGGTTTCGTACATCTGATAGTGTGTCCGTGTTTCCTCTGGCCAGTCAGGACAATAATACTCACGGTCTGGTGGATTACCTCCGTATTCCCAGAACTCTCCGGTATCATCTTCGTTGCGAGGACGGTCAAAGACATCGTTATGTCCATTCTCCCATGCCAGGAATTGTTCTTTCCATCGTCTTGCATCCTCTGCAAATGACCTGTCGTACATGGGCTGAAGACTCTTCCCACCATCCGTTCGACAAGGATGCGCCCAATCGGCTGGCACACGTCTTACTTCACGTCCCATAACTTACTCTCCTGTTCAAGTACCTTTAGTGGTAACACGTTCTTTCTTCCCACGCCTCACCCTCAGACTCTTAGAGGGATGATACGAGCGAGGATACTCTCGTTTGACTGGTGGTTTGAAGCCAGCCACAGACATTGCTCTGGTCATTGGGATTGTTCTCCAATTGCTTCCGTTTCATATTCATCCCTACCCTCGCCACATTCTGGGCAAGGTACAATCAAACCAGGATTGCGATGCCACGGATGGTCACAATAGACTGATTGATCTGGTAGTTCTGATGACATTGATTCACCCTCCAAAATTGAACCGTTGAAAAAGACAGACTACACGAGTTTGGCCTGACGCCTGTTATAACTTCGGCTTTGCTCCACTCCCTTAATAACCACCCGTTGCAGAACTACACCGGAACTCGTTCTGCAAATCCCTCGTCTGTCAAAAAATGAGTAGTGGTCCTTACTCCAACTTGTGATAATCACAAGTTGGCTCGCCTTCAACAGTCATCTTCCCCCGAATTCAGCAACTCACTATCGTCATAGCAAGCAGCTGGCCTGTAGGATTTATTGGCACATCGGGGACCAGGGGACACCCACTACTCAAGTAGCCTAGCCCGACTCGAACGGGACAGTTGACCTCGCAGACGCTTCGCTGCGACTGCTTCACAAGCAAGCACCACAACTCTGCTAGGAAATTGGTGTCTGCACATTGCATTTTTCGGCTACCACCCACACTAGAGGTGCAATTGTCCGGTGTGGCTTCACCGTCGTTATCGTACGTTCGACGGGTCTACTGGCCTAGCATCTACCAATTCCGTACGGAGTACAGTGGCTCCGGCAGGATTCGAACCTGCAATGGTCTTAGGCTACGGTCTCAATTATCCGTACCACCGGATAGTGAGCGGTATCGTGTAGGTATTTGGCCATCGCTGGCACCTCTCGATATTAACAGGAATGCACCAACTTTTTCCCGATCCTACTCGCCCGTACGTCTACCAATTCCGCCACGGAGCCTTCACTCTATTATACCCCAAATCTAAAACGAACCTCAAGGATAAAACTCCCTGCCACAGACGACAAGCCCATGACAGGGAGCCACCCAAACAGAGACAGTCACACAGACAGACCACAGACCAAATCACAGAGTCCATGCAAAGCTTGTGTTCTTACCAGAGCCTTACTAGCGTTGCCCTTGAGCACTTCGGTGAACGCATTGAGCACTTCAAGATCACCACGAGTTACGACATCCGATCCACAATGGAGCATCAAATTCAGTTTGTTCGACATCTCAAAATCTCCTCAGGGTTTGGGTAGGATTAAACTCTCAATTGAGTCAAGCATCCAGCATGATGTGAACGAAACCTTCTCGTTCACCACAATTGGATTAGTCACTCGCCTTTGTCAACACATCCTTGGCACAAATCATCGGCGTGGTTGCCGTCCCACAACCTAGCACCTACAGACTGATTGCCTTGTTTCCAATCCTCTTCGTCTACCAATCTGTCTGCCAAAAATTGCAGACCACAAACGTCACATGTCACTACTGTTCTCACTGTTCCTGTCTCCTAAGTTTGGGGTGTGTAAGGGGAGGGTGTTTCGACTACTTACCAAAAGCCCTTTTGCGGAGCTTCTCTTTCTTTCGGTCTAAGTATTGTTGTGTCTTGTTCTTCTGTTTCTTCCCGGACTGCTTGAAAAAAAACTTGTTGAGAGACTCATTTAACTGACTCAAACCTTTCGCATCAGTTGTCATCCTTCCTGTCTCCTATTCAGAGGGTTCAACAATGTCAGTTGATCCGCACGTCGGGCAACCGTCGCCGAAAGCCGCTCGCTCGGAAGCTTTGAGCGAGTAGAAGTTTCGTCCGCATTCTCCACACACGAAGAGTGGAGGTTTCTTCCGCTTGCGTTTGGGAGGAGCGGTTTGTGTCCCTCGCCAGCGCGTTGGATAGGTGGTGAAGTAGGGCTCAGTCATTGGGTTGTCTCCTCAGCTACGGTCTGGGTTTGGGTTTGGGTTTGCTTTGACTGACTCATTTCTCTCCCTCATCTATATTATACTATACGTCACACCAGCCAGAATACAAGAGGAAATCCGGGTCTGGGAGAGAAATTTTAAGTCAAGGTAGGGTAAGGGCTTACGACGCAATCTTACCTAGATCTCCAAAGAACTCCGTCCGAATCCGGCAAATCTCGGCATCCGTCGCCTCACCAGGATCATCCGAATCTAGCTCTATCAGGTGGGTAGTTCCAGGATACGCAGACAACTCCTCACACAGCCTCTCCCCCCTTCGGCGGGCATCGGGCTCCCTGTCAAAGCATATCCCCCGCAGGGGGTACTTGGCAATGGCTCTGACCTGGCGCTGGGTGTAGGACAGTCCCAACGTCGCCACGGCACCGGGACCGATCCGCCAAGCATCGGCCGGCCCCTCCACCACCACTACACTATGGCGAGCGTAGTCCTCACCGTAGAGGAGTTGCTTGTGAGGGATAATCTCCTCTTCCGGTCTTGCCGAGATGTAACGTCGTCTGGGATTGTTTCCAATCGAGCGGGTAGTCCAACTGACCACCTTATCATGGTGAATGATCGGAATGAAAATTCGCCATGGCAATCGAGCATGTATCCTAATCCCGCTCAGATCCCATTGTGATGCCGTTAATTTTGCGTCTAAGCCCCTCCGACTCAGGTAGGCTCTGTGAACAGGTGACAGAGGCTCAAGCCCCACAGGGATCTTTAGGGAGCCTCTATGTTGAATTCTTTCAGGAGCCTTCCCACAAAGAAACGAGGAGAGTGTCTTTTGAATATCGAAAGTAGGGAGTCCAGTAAGAAGAGCAAGAGCACCGATCAATCCATGTGAGCCACACTTCCAACAATTGGCATAATGGTGTTCAATGTTGATTCCAAGATGGTACTTGTTTGATCCTTCACCACAGAACGGACAGGCTACTTGTAACCATCCAAGACGAGCATGGGAATCTTCCCCTACTTGTTTGTAGGGTATTTCATTCTCGTCAAGTAGGTCTGTGATGTTCATTGCAATTAAATTCCTACAGCAGATTCTCTTTGATCAATACCACTCGCCTCGATCGAAAGCTTTCCATTAATGAAAAACACCACAGTTACATTTTGGCGATGAGTTACACCAGAATGATCGTCACGATGTAAAATCCGAATTGGTATCTCCTCATCAAAGTTTTCAACACTCTCACAAATCCTTCGGATCAATTCTCTTCCTGTCATTGCTCACTCCTTATTGTGATATTTATTCATTCCTTGTCCTGAATTGAGACTCCTCAGCTTCAACCACACCTTCCAATGTTTTGCCTATGTGTATTCCATCATCCCATTGGATTAGCGTGACAATCAATATGATGGAATTCCGCTTCCGGTTTGTTTATTGGCCAACAGTACATACAGTTAAGACACGTTACCCCCCACTCATTATCAACAACAAGTAAATCCCGTGAACGAGAGTAAAGAAACTCAAACTCTTGTCGCCAAAAATCAACCGCATTGCGTAACCGAGCAATTTCGTTACACAAATTATAGACTAACTTGGCTGGTCTTTTTTTCCAAGTTTCAGCAAGTTTGCCTTCACCTAACAAAGCCAGTCGGTAATCCCTTTCATCCACGTAGTCGGTATTCATTTACTTGTCTCCACTTCTGAATCAAAAACAACCAAAGGGCAGAGGCCCTTCCGTAAACTCAACTTTAAGTCACTCTGGTGTCGGGGCACCTACCTTACCAGGAACCGACTGGGTGTTTTACCCATCAGGTGGTGACACACTCGATGCCCTTTGGTTGTTTTGTATCGTTTCAATGATCGTCCGCCTTACTTCGTCTAACAACTCCACTTCTTTC
>Ga0255052_10002077_pt1 | contig 14639 bp, 17 predicted proteins | sample JV7_2_21_MG_FD_188632 | JGI IMG/M metagenome (GOLD analysis project Ga0255052, IMG submission 188632) | Seawater microbial communities from Jervis Inlet, British Columbia, Canada - JV7_2_21 | ecosystem: Environmental > Aquatic > Marine > Inlet | place: Canada: British Columbia | collected...
GTTGCAATGGATGCCGGGTCGGGGCCCGGCATGACGGTATTGTTGAGTTGTTTATCACCGCCGGCTTTTACGCTTTCTGAATCCTGACCGGGATCCCGCGTAATCGCCTTGATGCCCCTTCTCTTTGCTGTTAGTTTTCCGCGGGATGCGGCGGCCCTGACTTTTATCTTTGTCATCCCGGCCCCCGAGCCGGGATCTATGTTTTTTATCCGACAAGCCTGACCGAAAAGCCCTTCGGGCTTTCCGCTATAAATTTCGGCGCATTGCAATGGATGCCGGGTCGGGGCCCGGCATGACGGTATTGTTGAGTCGTTTGTCACCGCCGGCTTTTACGCTTTCTGAATCCTGACCGGGATCCCGCGTAATCGCCTTGATGCCCCTTCTCTTTGCTGTTAGTTTTCCGCAGGATGCGGTGGCCCTGACGGGTCAGGAGAAAATATATGAATCAGGGCGTTGTCAATAAAACGGTTTTGGTGGTAATGGTCATTGCCATAACGGCATTGTTCCTGTCGATGATTCATCATTTTTTGATGGCCATCTTGCTTGCCGGCCTGTTCAGCGCGATGGCGCGCCCGATATACCGTCGTTTCCGAGTCCTGTTCAAGGGGCACCGGCACCTGGCTTCCGTGACCACGATGTTGCTGATGATCGTGGTGGTGTTAATTCCACTGTTGCTGTTGGTCGGTATCATCGTCGGACAGGCAATCGATGTCGGCCAGGCAGTAACACCCTGGATCAAGCAGAACCTGGAGCAACCCGACAAGCTGACGGCTTACCTGCAGGGTCTGCCGTTTTACGAAAACCTCGAACCCTACCGCGGAATCATCCTGGAGAAGGCGGGGCAACTCGTCGGTTCGGTCAGTAACTGGATCGTGGGCGGCCTTTCCCAGGCAACGCTGGTCACGGCCAACTTCGTGTTCATGACCTTTGTCTTCCTGTACACGATGTACTTTTTGCAGATGGACGGCGGCAAACTGGTTAGAAAGGTTCTGTATTACCTGCCATTGAACGGCGACGATGAAAGCCTGATGCTGGACAAGTTCACGTCGGTCACGCGGGCGATGTTAAAAGGAACATTGATGATCGGAATATTGCAGGGCGGACTAGCAGGTATCGCTTTCGCTGTCGCCGGTATCGACAACGCCGTGTTCTGGGGTACGGTTATGGCCGTACTGTCGGTGATACCGAGCGTCGGCTCGGCACTGGTGTGGATACCCGCCTCGATCATCCTGATCATGCAGGGCGACGTCACCGCTGGAGTAGGGTTGTTGGCTTTCTGCGGTTTGATCGTCGGCAGCCTGGATAACGTACTGCGCCCGATGCTCGTGGGCAAGGACACCAAGATGCATGAATTGATGATCTTTTTCGGCACGCTGGGTGGCATCCTGATGTTCGGGATCGCCGGTATCTTGATCGGACCTGTGATTGCTTCGTTGTTCGTCACCATCTGGGAGCTGTATGGAATCGCTTTCAGCGATTACCTGCCGGAAGTGTATTACAGGAAGCAGCCGGTTGAGACTGTTGTTCTGGATGATAAGGATGAGCCGGATGAACAGGATAATTAAAGTATAAAAAGGAAAAAGGGGGACAGTATACCTATTTCACTGAAGCAAATAGGTATACTGTCCCCCGATTCCTATAACAAATCCGATAGCAGAATACCGATGCCGATGCGCTCGATATGGGCGTCGTAGTCGATCAGGCTTTCACCATAGCCGTTAAAGAACTGCACGTAACCGCGAAAGCGACGTTGCAGTGGAAAGGTCCAGTCGACCTGGATTGCCCCGCGGTTGTCGTCGCTTTCCAGGTTATTGCGCAGCATCACGGAAATCTCATGATCGTTCGTACGATACGCGGTCGTGAACTCGAAGTTGCCGAGGAAATCCTCGATGTCCGGGTTGTCGTCGCCATCGGGATCGAGCGGGTCGTCTTTATCATCCTCGGAGATGCGCCCCCACACCTTGAACTGGAATACGTAACGCCAACGCTCCCATACTACGTATGCATAGACCCGGTTCCAGCTGCGTGAAAATAACTGGCTGCGACCATTCGACTGGTGCGTCAGGCCCAGCGCGAACAGGCTGGCGTCGCCACCGAGAATCGTCCAGGGTACTGGCGTGACCCAGAATATCTCGGGTTCGTAATTGGTCTCGCGAAACGGCGACGAAAGGTCGTCGTTATAAGCCTGCCAGAAAGAGCGCACGGTGAAGCCCACGAATAACGCGTCTTGCTCGGTGAACAGGCTTTCGGCGAGCGGCGCCTTGATGCTGATCTGAAACTGGATTTCGGTATTGTCTAGATCCTGGCCGAAATCGCTGCTGCCGATATCGAACACATCGTCGTTGGGCTGATTGGCATAAGTCAGCGGCAGGATGTAGTTACGCTTATGCGCGAGTAACACCGAGCGGTTGTCCTGCACCGCGCGCTCGCGCTCGATGCGGTCGATGACGAGCGAGCCGGTTTCTTCATCGCTGGATTTGGCCTCGGTTTCGACTGCCATGGCCAGAGGATTGATGAGCATTAACAACACCAGTCCGTAAAGACGCAACTTGTTTACCAGGACACTATGATGGGAGAACTTCACGCGATCGTTCCGTGACTATTGTGCGTCGTATTCTAACTTGAAAACTTCTTTAACTAATAGGTGCTCGGGTTATTCCCATAAAAACGAGCGTCATTCCGATACGTCGGACCGCCGCGTAAGCGGCCCCCCGCATACGCGAGGTTGACGTATCGGAATCTTAATAACGCGCCGCCGTTACAAGATCCCGGCTCGTGGGCCGGGATGACATGGATAGGAGTCATTCCCGCGTACGCTGCGGTCCGACGTATCGGAATCTTGTAACAAGCCACCATTGTAAGATCCCGGCTTGTTTCATCGGCAGTTACAGGCTGGAAACAGTTACCTATTAATGGCCAGAAAAAAATAATACGGGCCATTTTTGTTATATAATGGCCCGTAAATTACAAACTGGCCTGATTATGGCGCATAAATCACAAAGACTTGCTGCTTTGGCAGTCCTTAAACAGGTTGCTGAGCCCGTTGGAATATCGTTGCTGGCTGCCAGGCTTGGTTCCGTACCACCGCGGTCTCTGCGTCGCTGGCTCAATGACTGGATTGAGCAAGGCGTTATTGAAAAATCAGGGCAAGGTCGCGCGACGCGTTATCGCTATTGCGTTGCGGAAGTTGATCCTACCGCTTCTCTTACATTTTTTACCGGCCTGGATAACGACCTGCGACAATCGTTATTAAAACAGCTGCGGGACATTTGGACTCATAACTCGACAGCCATCGAAGGAAACACCTTAACCCTTGGGGATACACATTTTGTGCTCGAAGAGGGGTTGACCATTTCCGGTAAGCCGCTTAAAGATCATCAGGAAGTCATTGGTCATGCCAGAGCGATTGAGTTAGTTTACCAGGCATTGAGCGAGCCCTTATCCGAACCATTTATTTTTAACTTACACAAAGCGATTCTAACCGAAAAAATCACTGATATTTACAAGCCCATCGGCGCCTGGAAAATTGAAACCAATGGTACTTACGCTATCACTGAGGATGGTGCACAAACCTTTATCGAATATGCTTTACCCGTTCACGTACCCAGGCTTATGTCAGAGCTGGTTAACGAGGTTAACTGTATCGAGATTGAAGCTTTGAACGTGAGCAATGCTCATCAATACTACGCCAAAATTCATATGGGTATTGCACATATCCACCCCTTTTGGGATGGTAACGGCAGAATCGCACGATTGCTTGCCAATCTACCACTCTTAAAAGCAGGCTTACCCCCGTTGGTGATCCCACAAGACCAGCGGCGCGAGTACATTCAAGTCCTGACAAATTACCAGATTTCGGTTGGTCAGTTAGATGAAACATCGGGCGTATGGCCCAGCACCAGGCATTTGAAGGACTTTGCGCAATTTTGTGCATCAATCTATTCGATCACCAAAGCCTTAGTTGATAATGCCCATGAGTTACAGGTGAAGCGAAACAGGCACCGATAATAACAGCGCAGGATCGGGTCCATACCCGCCGAACTGGAATACGCCGAGTCGCTAATTCAAATTGTGTTCGTGTCTTTTATTAGCGTCTTGACGTTAAAACATCAAGACGCTAGAGTTGCGTTATGAGTGAAACCACCCAAAAAAGAGCCACCGTTTACTTCGATCCGTATCTGCATCGTGCGCTGCGACTGAAAGCGGCTGAAACGGATCGGAGTATTTCCGAACTTGTGAACGAGGCTGTCAAAGCTGCGCTCGCGGAAGACGCCGGCGATATCGAGGCCTTCGAAGTCCGGGAAAAAGAACCTGACTATGCCTTCGAGGACGTCGTCAAGGATTTGAAACGGCGTGGCAAGATATAGTCTGCGAATAAAAAAGTCGGCCCGTAAAGAACTTGAATCGATCGCCACCAAGGCAGATCGGCAACGCATCATCAAGCGTATTGAATCACTTGCAGACAACCCACGACCCCCAGCTGCATTGAAATTGTCGGGCCTCGAACGTTATCGAATCCACCAGGGGCGTTATCGCATCCTCTATACCATCGAGGATTCGGTGCTGGTGGTTCACGTGATCAAGATCGGTGATCGCAAGAATGTCTACCGAAGCAAATAGCAGAAGATGAGTAAGGGTATATAAACCTAGAGTAAACCATAAGGCAAATAAGGGGACAGTTTACTTATTCTCTCCTAATTTTCTTATGTAACTTGACCGCGTTGCGCAACGTGCTACACTTTTTAATGATTAAATCCTTCAGGCACAAGGGTCTAGAAAAGTTTTACGACAGTGGCAGCACCAAAGGAATTCAGGCAAATCATGCGAAGAAGCTGAGAATGCAGCTCGCAGCCCTGGACACCGCCCAATCGATCGATGATATGGATGTCCCTGGATATCGATTACATCAACTTACCGGCGGTAGGAAAGGCATCTGGAGTATTACGGTAAACGCAAATTGGCGCCTCACCTTTGAGTTTGAAGCAGGAAATGTATACATATTAAATTACGAGGATTATCACTAATGGCTATGCACAACCCCCCACATCCCGGCGAATTTATTTCGGCCTCTTACATGGAGCCATTTGATTTGAGTTGTCGCTACCTTGCATCAAAGTTAAATGTTGCTGCGTCAACCTTAAATCGTGTGCTAAAAAAGCAAAGTGGGGTCAGCCCGGAAATGGCCCTTCGGCTTTCCAAAGCACTGGGGCGCAGCCCTGAGAGTTGGCTCGCAATGCAGGATGCCTATGATCTCTGGCAGGCAAGAAAACAGGTAAAACTTGGAAAAGTCAAAAAAATACCCCTCAGCGCCGCCTAACCAACGATTGGAAATTAAAGGCGGGCGTATTGGTCAGCACAGTATTCGAATCAACAGTCAGTGGCGAATTTGTTTTTCATGGAAGGATGGTGGTGCCACGGGTGTTGAAATCGTTGATTATCATTAGAGGTGTAACATGTTAGATAATATTCATCCAGGTGAGGTTCTGCTGGAGGAATTTTTACAGGAGTATGGGATAAGCCAGAATCGGCTGGGCCGTGAGATCGGAATGTCTCCGCGTGCAATCAATGAAATTGTTCATGGCAAGCGCTCCATAACAGCAAATTCGGCCTTACGTATTGCTAAGTTTTTTGGTACCTCGCCGGAATTCTGGTTGAACCTTCAAACCAGTTATGACCTGGAAGAGGCTGCTAAATCAGTTGATCTTAAGGGTATCAAAGGTATCGAGGCTGCGTAGCCGAAGCTTGTAAATTACGCATTTTATTCTGGATCCCGCCGGTCCGACGCATCGGGTCAAGCCGCGGGATGACATTGACTGGTGCTAGATGATAATGAAAAGGCTAATTCTTTAGACTTCAAAATCGACGTTTTAAGCTTATTGTTATTTAGAATTACTCGAAATCATTTTCGCAACTTCTTTTTTTGACGCGCCTAAAGCTAGTAGCGATTTGAGTAATAAATCTATTGAGACGGATGGATCCCCAGTTTCCATCTTTGCTACCCGAGATTGGCTGGAATCGATCTTCGCCGCAAATGCCACCTGGCTTAGTCTCTGTTTAATTCTCCTTTCTTTCAGGGATCGACTAAGTGCAAGTTTCATTTCCACATAAGTTGATTCTTCTGGTGACAGATCAAGAAATTCATCAACTGATCCGACCTTCCAGCCTGCTTTTTCAAGTTTTCTTCGTTTACTTAATTTCACGGTTGTATACCTTTAATCGACCTTTACAAGTATCCATCACATTCTTGGGGGTTTTATTTGTTTTCTTCTCGAAAACATCAAGAATTACAATCGCATCAGATTCAATCCGATACACGATCCTCCAGGTCAAATCTCTATCATTAATTCTTAATTCGTGACAACGAATACCAATACCCGGCATCGGCCTCGATTGCGGCATTGCCAATTTTTCACCTTGCTGCAGTCTTCGAAGTAAGAAACCGGCTTCGATCCTCACATCGATGGAGAGCGATGGTGTTTTTACTTCACCATGTAACCAAACCAGGGACTTTTCCTTGTCACTCACGGGCATAGATTATGTCAAATATGACATATTATCAAGTAACATTTTCAATTATTACAATTCCGGGGACAGTATAATTAATCCTGCTAACACCTGGGCTATCATGGAGGACATCTGGAATTAAGTATACTGTCCCCGTATTTCGGAATCTTACATCGCGCTGCCATTGCAAGATCCCGGCTCGTGGGCCGGGATGACATCAATGTGTCATCAAACAATCCAGGCAACTGCTTCGTCATAATCGTCGAAATCGAAATGCCTGACCTCGGCTTTTACGAAGTGGTTAACAATGGCTGGAAAGATTTCGGCAACTTTTGCATCCGTCACCAACGCGACCTTGTTGATTGCGTGATGATGATTTCTGACAAATCGAAAATGCTCGATGACATCACCGAGACTTTCCCATCCCGGGAAGGTCCTGGTTTTAATGATCAGCCCGTCAAGCTGCCCCTGGCTTTCAATAATCGGATCAACCTGTCCTGCGATTGCCGCGAAATCCTCCTTCGTCAAGGGACCTCGCGGTTCGATCAAACAGTAGTTGTGGTGAGGCGTGATACGAATCATCTTTAGTCATCCCCCTGGTATGTGCCCGACTGTTGATACAATGGTACAAGACAGCTTTACTTTAAGGCCTATTTTCAATCATGGCCGATTCAGTCTAATCCTTTCCAGGTTACTCTTTTGCCACAATCAGCCCGCGTGCTTGCAAGGTTTGGATCGTCAGGGTTATCTGTTCCTCGATGAGGTTGCGTGGCGTCGATGGCTCGATGCTCTCTGATTGCATCGACCAGATCAGTTCCTTCGTCGTGGCATCGTAGATATTGGTTTCCAGCGTTAGTACCTTGAAGCGTCGATAATAAGCGCGATTATCGCTTTCTAACGCATGCGTGTAGTAGCGGTGGTAACTACGGTGATGATCGTAATAGCTTGGTGGATGGTAAACCTCTTCTTCTTTTACTCCCAACAGCCGGGTGACCAGCACGGCATCGATATTTTTTCCTTTGATTGCTGCTTCCACGGTTTCGCGCGAAATCGTCATGCTCGTAGTCATCAGCGTATAGCTGGGTGTCGCCTCGACCTTCATGGATGCCAGTGCTTCGACGAATTCATCTTCGTAGATACGGCGCCGGGTTGAGCGCTCAATCGCCGCGATAATCAAAATATTATCGAGCGCACCTGAAAAGCCCTCATCCTGCCACTCCATAACCGGCCGCTTGGTTGCGCAGGCACCGAGCATGAGCGCGGTAAACACGAAAAGAATCGCTCGAAACGGTGTTGTTGATTTCATGGATGGATACCTTTTTCTATTTCCGCTCAGGTTATGGCATTGTGGATCGATGATCAACGTCCGTGAAGATTCAATGGAAATTTGAATCCATGCTGCAACCGACCATTAAGCGTATGAGCATACAAGTGTGGACGGGGTAGGTTAACTTGTAACCTGTAACGTAATACGTTACACTAGATGATTATGATTCGGAGCTTCAAACACAAAGGATTGGAGAAGTTTTTTACGAAAGGGACTGCTTCCGGAATTCGATCAGCCCAAAGCAAACGCTTACGGCTAATCCTTGGCCGACTTAGCGCATCAACAATGGCCCAGGATATGGATTTACCCGGGTTGTATCTACATCAGCTCCGCGGGAAATATCGTGGCCGATGGTCTGTACGTGTTAACAGTAATTGGCGTATAACTTTTAAATTTGATGGCCCTGATGCAATAGATGCTGATTATGAGGATTATCATTAATTATGAATATGCATAACCCACCCCACCCCGGAGAGATTATCCGGGATCTCTGTCTTGAACCTTTAGGATTAAGCGTTACCGATGCTGCCAGTGCATTAGGTGTCAGTCGCAAAACTTTGTCTTCTATTCTAAATGGTCGCTCAGGTATTAGCCCGGAGATGGCTCTGCGCCTATCCAAGGCGTTTAGCACGACCCCTGAAAGCTGGCTTAATCTGCAACTTCAATATGACCTCTGGAATGCAAAGAAACGTAGCAAGGGCATTAAAGTGAAGAAGCTATATGCCGCTTAACAGGCGGCTGCGGTTGGACAGAGTACAGGTTTAATTGTGAATCCCGCGATCTGTGCGGCCCGGTCGAGCCACGGGTTTACACATGTTTCAGTAGTCATCCCGGTACCTGAGTGGTCTAAGCAAGTCGGTCGGAATTGACTCTTTTTTGTTATGGGAAATATGCTGCGGGATGAAAGTGATTGCTGCGTGAAATTTATGGTTAATCTACTATGATCGATATAGAGATATATACGAAACATCGATTTAAAAAACTATGCGAAACGTAAAACTGCCCTCAGGAAATGAAATGCCGGTGTTTGGACTCGGCACCTGGCGTATGGGTGAACACCCTGAGCAATTCGAGCGTGATGCCAACGTGATTCGGGCCGCGCTTGATCTCGGGGTCACACTGCTTGATACCGCAGAAATGTATGGTGAAGGCGGTGCCGAGGAAGTAATTGGGCAGGCCATTCAAGGCCGTCGCGACGGCCTTTTCCTGGTTAGTAAGTTTTACCCGCACAACGCCAGCCGTAACGGGGTAATCGATGCCTGTGAGCGCAGTCTGCGGCGTATGAGTTGCGACACTATCGATTTGTACATGTTGCACTGGCCGGGCAGTGTACCCCTTGTGCAAACCTTCGAAGCGCTGCATGAACTGCAGGATAGCGGCAAGATACGTGATTTTGGTGTCAGCAATTTTAATCTCGGCGACCTGAGAAGTATTCCGGTAGAGGACCAGGCGAGACTCGGATGCAACCAGGTTTTTTATAATCTCATGCATCGCGAGGTTGAATGGGAAGTCTCCGACTGGTGTCAGCAGCGTGGAGTACCGCTGATGGCCTATTCGCCGCTCGACCAGGCCAGTTCACTGCTGCAATCACCGGCCGTTACCGATGTCGCCGCGCGACATAACGCGACTAACGCGCAAATTGCGCTGGCCTGGTTACTGCGTCAACCGAATACCGTGGTGATACCTAAATCGGTACGCCCGGAGCGTATCAAGGAGAACCTTGCGGCGGTTGATATCGAGCTCAACGACCAGGATCTGACCGATCTTGACAGCGTCTATCCCGCGCCCGAACAACCGATCCGGTTAGGCATGCGCTAGTGGTCTCACGGGCCGCGAATTGAAGCTTAGCCCGCAACACAGTTTCGCCGCTTTCTTTTTCCTGCAGAACCTGCCGCGTGGCATGTTGCTGACGGTCATTCCGTTGCAGGCCTATGCCTTGATGGGCAACGCCCAGGACACCAGCGTGTTGCTGTTTGCGGTCAGCATCGGTGGAATTGTCGCGGCACTGGTGCTGCCGCAAATCATAAAGCGTATCGGTTTATATCCCGCCTACCTGCTGTCCTGCGTCACGATGGTGACATCGGCGCTTCTGATGTCGTTTGAGCAGGTCTGGTTTTTTTCCACTGGGCTGTTCTTTCACGTGTTTTCGATTGCCGCGGCCGAGGTCATTCTGTCGCTATACGTCATGAGCAGGATCGCGCGCTCGGAAATGACAAGTTTCGAGCCATTGCGAATACTGGCCCTGGTGCTCGCGCTGACGATCGGTCCTTTCCTGGGGGTTTACTTCGAGGCTCGAATCCTGCACGAGCTGCCGTTTATTATCTGTATCGTTTTCATGATTGGATCCGTTTTCGTGTTTCGCCGGCTCGGTTTGCAGCAGAGCAAGGTTCCCGCGTCGAAATCGGATAGCGTTAACCCGCTGAAGTATCTATCGCGTTACCTGAAACAACCGCGCTTGCGCCTGGCCTATGGACTGGTGCTGGCGAGATCAAGCTGGTGGACGATGTTTATCATTTATGCGCCGATCTACGCGACGCAATCCGGCCTCGGTGAATTGACCGGTGCCGCGATCGTGTCTATCGGCACCGCGTGGACGCTTTCCGTACCGTTCTGGGGCTGGGTTGCGCGACGTTTCGGGGTTCGGCAACTGCTGTTCTGGGGTTTCAGTTTGTGCAGCTTAATGACCTTTGTCGTCTACCTGGTCGTCGACCAGCCGAGCGTCGCGTCGGTGCTACTGATATTTTGTGCGCTTGGAGCAACCATGCTCGACGGTGTCGGTAACGTGCTGTTCTTCAGGGCGGTCAGGGCAGGAGACCGCTCGGAGATGACCGCGGTTTTCGTGACTTACCGTGATGCCGGACAGTTACTGACACCCGGCCTGTTTGCGGTTCTGCTGAATTTTTTCGCCCTGCCGGTAGTATTTTCGACCGCCGCGGGCTGGATGATCGTGGCCGCCTGGTTCTGTCGCTATGTCCCGCGACGCTTACGCTGACATCCACCACCGTCATCCGACACTTCCTCCCGTCCTCCCACAATGACGATTTAGTACCGTCATGCCGGACTCGATCCGATACGTCGGACCGCGGCATCCATTCCACGGTTAGCGCGGAGTTACAGCGGAAAGCCCGGCGGGCTTTCCGGGTGCCATCGGGAAGGGTTTTAGATGGATTGCGGCTCAAGGCCGCAATGACGTGAGTCTCCGTCATGCCGGCCTCCGAGCCGGTATCCATTCCATGGAAGATGCTCAATCGATCAGGCTCGCCAAAGAAGCCTGATTTCCCCATTTCCAGCAGCGTATTGAGAGATGCTAGACTGTGAGCCTCTCAATCCACTGTAAGTCACGGCATGAATTGCACACCCCGGCGCCAGAAGCTGCGCGACATTTTTCACGGCGATCGCTGTATTAACCCGGGATCGGTCTATGACCCTATTTCGGCGCGCATCGCTGAAGACCTGGGCTTTGAAGCCGGCATGTTTGCCGGATCGATTGCCTCCCTCACGGTGCTGGGGGCCCCCGACATCATCGTTTTGACCCTGTCCGAGTTTGCCGACCAGGCGCATCGCATCTGTCGTGCCGGCGAGTTACCGTTGATTGTCGATGCCGACCACGGTTACGGTAACGCGCTCAACGTCAAGCGGACCGTCGAAGAACTGGAGACGGCGGGTGTCGCCTGCCTGACGATCGAAGATACCTTGTTGCCGAAGCGCTTCGGTGATCGCGCGACCGAGTTTCTCGAAATCCCCGAGGGCGTCGGCAAAATGAAAGCGGCGCTGGCCGGCAGGCAGGATCCCGACCTGATTATCCTCGGGCGCACCAGCGCGGTCGGCCCCAACGGTGTCGAAGACGGCATCAGGCGCGCGAAAGCTTATCTCGATGCCGGGGTGGACGGCATCATGTTCGTTGGAGTCAAAACCCAGCCGGAACTGGAAGCGATCGCCACCGAACTCGATGGGCCGATCATGCTCGGAGGCTCGGGCGCGGAGTTGCAGGACCTGGATTATCTTGGCGAATGTGGGGTCAAGGTCAGCCTGCAGGGGCATCAACCCTTCATGGCCGCGGTGCAGGCGATGCACGATACGCTGAAGGCGTTGCGCGATGGCACTCCACCGTCACAACTCGAAGGCGTCGCCAGCTCCGATTTAATGAAGCAGGTCACCCGCGACGCCGATTACCAGGCCTGGCAGGATGAGTTTCTGTCGTAATTATTCCGTGTACTTCCCCGTCATTGCGGGCCTGACGATGATCTATGTCATTGCGGCCTCCGAGCCACTACTGTCCGGTTTAGATATTTTGGGGAGAGTTTAGAGCCTGACACTCCTTCGCCTTGCGGCTAAAATTGTGGTTGTCGAGACTACAATAAAAGGAGTGTCAGGTGATATTTCAAGATAGCGTATTTAATCAATTATTAAAAGTGATCCCGAGCTATCGATTTGCCCGGCTTGCCAAGAAGCACGATGCCGATTACCGGGTGCGAAAATTGGGTTGCTGGGAGCAATTTCTGGCACTGCTTTATGCCCAGTTTACCGGTAGGAAGAGCCTTCGGGATCTGACATTAAACTTCAATTCGAACCGGCATCATTTTTATCATCTGGGTTGTCGCAGCGAGATCAGGCGTTCGACCCTGGCCGATGCGAATAACAAACGCCCGGTGGCGCTGTTCGAAGAACTGTTTGGGTGGCTGGTCCAACTCGGATTGAAAGGGAAAAAGAAATCTGAGGCAGGCCATTTGGTGAGTTTGCTGGATGCCAGTACCGTGGTACTCAACAAAACCCGATTCGGCTGGGCAAGCGGGCACAACAACAAATCCGGCATCAAGATGCATACGGTGTATGACCTGGATGCCGAAATACCGACCTATTTTGAAATCACCGAGGCGCGCAAAAGCGACCTGTCGACGGCGAAGACATTGACCTACAAGTCAGGTCGGACCTACGTATGTGACCGTGCCTATTACGATTTTCAGTTTTGGAGAGACCTGGATGAGGCAGGATGCCTCTTTGTCATTCGGCTCAAGAAGAACAGTCCTACCCGGATTCAACGACGGCGTAAAGTCTTCAAGAAAGATTGTCATATCCTCAGTGACAATGAAGTTTTACTGAATCAGCGTATGTCTCGGTCACGGAAAAACCCTTACGACAAGATCCTGCGAGAAATCGTTGTTCAGGTAGAGGGCAAGGTGGATCCCATTCGAATCGTCACCAATGATATGAAAAGCAAGGCTCGGATCATTGCAGATCTGTATAAGAAACGCTGGCAGATCGAGCTGTTCTTCAAGTGGATAAAGCAAAATCTGAAGATTAAAACGTTTCTGGGCACATCTCAGAATGCGGTCAAAATTCAGATTCTGGTGGCAATGATCGCCTATATATTGCTGCGCCTATTAAATCGACGCCCATTCCTCAAAGAAATCCCCTTTATCAACCTGGCCAGGTTGGTCGAAACGGGGTTGATGAGACGAATTAGCCTGCTCGAACTGTTTGCGACACCACCCCCAAAACCACCGCCGCCCGCGCAATCATCTCTCCAGGGAGCGCTCTCATTTGCTTAACCGGACAGTAGTGCCTCCGAGCCCGGCATGACGGTGATCACCGCGTCATTGCGGCCCTGACGATGATCTATGTCATTGCGGCCTCCGAGCCGCAATCTATCTAAAAGCCGCCTCGATTGCACCCGGAAAGCCCCTCGGGCTTTCCGCCGTCACTCCACACTAACCGTGAAATGGATGCCGCGGTCCGACGTATCGGCTCGGAGGCCGGCATGACGGTGAGCCCCGCGTCATTGCAGCCCCGAGCCCGGCATGACGGTGATCTACGTCATTGCGGCCCCCGAGCCGCAACCCATTGCGATTCTGGCAAACTGTCGGCTATTGCCTCGATTTCAATGGATCCCGGATATGCGCAGCGCGCATTCCGGGATGACGGGGATTAGGCTTCAGGTTTGGGCGAAGTAATTTTGCAGGAAGGTTTTGAACGGAATGTCGTCGGAGCGCTCGATTTCGTGCTGTTTTTCGATTGATTGCCGGGCTTCCACCTCGAATTCGCTGAGTTTATCGGCGGCGAGCGGTCGTTCTGCAAACCACTGCTGGTGCTCTTCCGACTTGCGCAACGCGAAATGGTAAAACTCTTCCTTGTTGTCGGCCATGTCCGCGAGCATTCTGGCTGACGGGGTCAGGTCCGCATCAGCAATCTTGGCGCGCTGTTTTTGCAGTGCATCGCAGTAACAGTGCACCTCGGCGTCCTTGTCCAGTAATTCACAGCCCGCCGTCATCTGATCGAAAATTTCGTTGGCCCAGTCACGCAATAACACTTCTCCGCCGGCGCGTCTCAATTTTAGTTCCGGGTCACGACCGCGTTCGGCCACCGCGTTGATGTTGTGCTTGATCTCAACCAGTTCGGCATCGTCGTAAGGTTCGCTGGGTGACAGTAGGCTGAACAGCAAAAACGATTCCAGGAAGCGCATCTGTTCTTCGCTGATGCCGAGCGGTTGGTAGGCGTTGACGTCGAGCGAGCGCAGCTCGATATAGGCCACGCCACGGCGCGCCAGTGCGAGTGATGGCTTTTCTTCACCCTGCAGGATTTGTTTCGGTCGTACGCTCGAGTAGTACTCGTTTTCGATCTGCAGGATGTTGGTATTGAGCTGCTGCCATTCACCGTCGCTGACGAGATCGATCTTTTCGTATTCGGGGTAGGGCGTCGAAATCGCGTGCGCCAGGCTGTCGACGTAACCCTGCAGGCTGTTGTAGTTAATCTTGATTCCAGCCTCGCCTTCCTTGTTGTTCTGGTAACGATATCACCAACGCGCAGCGAG
>Ga0255052_10002078_pt1 | contig 14637 bp, 15 predicted proteins | sample JV7_2_21_MG_FD_188632 | JGI IMG/M metagenome (GOLD analysis project Ga0255052, IMG submission 188632) | Seawater microbial communities from Jervis Inlet, British Columbia, Canada - JV7_2_21 | ecosystem: Environmental > Aquatic > Marine > Inlet | place: Canada: British Columbia | collected...
TAGAAAAGATCCAAATGGAGTTAAAAATTTACAGTTTATGGGACTGGCACTGCAAACATTATCATATGCAAGGGATTTAACAAAGCTTAGAGTCGGTGATAACACTGAAGATCGTGAATATCATAGTGATCTCAGTACGAGATTTATAAGTGGGTTGAATAGCATGGAACAGATATCCGTAATGCCAGATGAATTTGTTGGTAACTGGGGAGTTTACACACCATTTACTATCATGGAGACTGAGCGCATGTTTACTCAAGCTGTTGATGCTGCGGATGCTACACACATGAATAATCAGGGATCACAATTTTCGAGAGCATTTCCAACAGTGAAGTTATTTTTCATAGAAGAAGATTCCGATCGTTGGGGAATGCTTGATGATTATTACATGTATAGCTCGATTCAAGATATTAGAGTAGTATCATCTGCTGAATCAGCATCGAAGACAGCCACGGTTACCATAACAAATCTAGCGAATAACTTAACAAGGCAGTCAGCTCTTAATGAGATTGAGCGGACTCCACAGGATTCGACGAATCAGGAACAGAATGTTAGAAGTTTATTTACAAGAGAAGGCACAACGATTATGATCAAAGCTGGATATGACAACAATCCAGGTCGTTTAAAAACTATATTCATTGGAAAAGTTGTATCAGTTCAACCAGGGGATGTCATAACATTGGTTGCTCAGAGCTTTGGAGCTGAACTTCACGAGAAAGTATTAGAAGGACGTCGTAAAAAATATGGTCTTTTTCAAAAACCAAGAACTCATGGTGATGTTTTAATTCGATTAGTATCATCAATGAGCGGATTTAAGAATTTTGGTGGATATAGTTTATGGGAATTTTTAGGATTAGAAGATCAGTCAGGATCAGGATTGTTTAAACCATATCCAATGTTTTTTGATAATTCATCCAAAAAAGGAAAATGGTTAAGATGGGTTACTGGCTTAAAAGGTATAGTTAATACATTCCTGGGATTTGATTCATTTGATCCTAGATTTGAAAATATATATTTACCATATACGAGTTTTGGAAAGAATTATACATATAAGGACGTCGATTATCATCCGAACGCAACTAGTAGAGGTGGCATATTTAAAACATTTGATTGGTTCGTAGATGATCAGAGTCTATGGGAAGTTTTAAATGAAATGGCTTTATTCAGACCGAATCATATAGTAACGACATTTCTTTACAATGATGGCATGCCTGGAATGACTAAAGAAACTGTTTACTTCGGTCCTCGTGACGGTGTTTATAAATACACAGATAGATTTGATCGTCTTGGTGATGATCGTATTTTATCAAAGATCAAAGAAAGAAGCGTGAATAATCTTTTACATAGTGATGCTGTTAGGGTTTTATTTGAAAAAGAAATAGAGTGGTACCCATTTAAAGAAGTTAAAAAATTTCTCGGAATTGGTAAACGAAAATATAAAGTTAGTTTGTATGATGCATTCTTAATTAATTTCGATGCTATTATCGTTGGAGCTAATGAATATATAAATGAGGCTAAAAATCAAACTAAATTAAAGGACGATCCAAATCTGGAAAATAATTTAGAGTTATTGAAAACCACTTTGAATCAGTTGTCACTCTATGTTCCTTATGATAGCAACACTTTAGATAAGAATGGTAAGATAAAAAAACAACCTACTAATTATCTAAACATATCATCATCTGGAGTCAATCAATATATAAACGATAAAAAATTCACGAGACTGGGTAGAGATCACATGGTATACAGATTCATATCTAATGATTTAAAAAATTATAAGAATAAAGTAATCGGTAATATTGGAGCCAGGTTTTTAAAGGCGTCTGATGTTACGTTATTATTAACTAGTAGAAGATTCAGAAATTTAAGTTATGATGCAGTTCAATATTTATTAGAAGAAACAATCAAGATCGCTAAGGAGTGGAACAATTACAATTCATCATTTAGATCAACGATTAAATCACCGAGAACACGAGAAGAGAAACGATCCGCAGGATTCGCGAAAAAAATGCTTTTATCGATCAATAACCCCGATGATCTCTATGAGTTCAAAAATGGGAAGATTCGACTTGAACCTGGATATAAAAACATAAGAGAGTATCACTATCTTGATAGTTATAGACACATTGTGAGTAACGAAATAAGAGCCACATCCGAATCAATATATAATAAAGTCACAGTTAAATATAATACTGAGCCGTTCGCGAAGGGAAAACACCCATCACTGTCAACATCATTCCACGTTGATGATGATATTCGTGATATTAGAGATTATGTGACGGTTCAAAGAAACATCGATCCAGGTTGGCATTTTAGAAAAAAGAAAGGTAAGTTTGGTAAAACAAGAGGAATTATTGAGGGTTTAGCTCGAGGCGGAAAAGGATTAGCAACAGCTAATATAGAAATATTTACTGGGTGGGCAGACGGAAATTTTCCAACTGAAGCTATCGTTGGTTATAATGTTTTAGCTAATCAAATGAGACCAATGTACCGTGGTGAATTAACCATCATGGGCGATCCTACTATTAAACCATATGATATTTGCTTCATTCAGGATTTCAAGAAAAACATGTGGGGCCCGATTGAAGTAGCAGAAGTTCGCCATGTATATAATCAAAGTGGTTTTATTACAGTTATAGTTCCTTATGCTGTCGTTGATTCTATGGATCCCAAGATAAGATGGCAAATAGAGAGCGCTAGTTTGATGAGGGTTCTCGGTTTTGCTAAAGGACTTAAAACTATAGGATGGACGGCAGGATTAGCGGTAACTGCATCTGCTCTTATACCAGGCAGTGGATCACTGATAACTAGTACACTATCAGCAGCAGCAGCGACAGGTATTGGTATCGGACTTCCACAGGTGCCGAATATAGTAACTGGACAAAAAATAGAAATGAATTGGGGCATTGTTGGTGCTGGTATTGGCGGCGCATTACTAAAGAAAATGCCTTTATTAGCTAGTAAAATTCCATTATTATTTAAAGGTGGCGCAGCAGTAACAACAGCAGGATTAACAGGCACAGCTGTTACTGGAGCGAGTTGGGTTTTGGGTATTGTAGCTGTTGGTGTCAGCGCTGCAGCAGTTAAGTTCGGATCGATGATTCTAACATGGACAGCAGGTAAGTTTATGGGCCGTGAATGTCTCGATGTTATAGGATTGTGGTATAATGGTGAACCATTTGTAGCAGGTCTGCATGGAATGAGACGAAATACAATACAGGCTCATTTATGGGGACTAGTAGGCTCATGGACGTCATTTTCGATAGGAGAATAAAATGAAAAAACGAGGCTTAATTACAAATTATAAATTAATATATAAGAAGTCAAACAGAGCTCATAATCAACCAATCGTCGCCGAAATAAAACCGAATACCTCAAGTGAACGCGAACTTTTACCCGATGTAGAGGTTATGTATATATATTTTAATACCAGTTCACAGTTATATAAATACGATAAAAATATTCCAGATAATAATAATTTAATGATAGAAATTGATGATGAGAAAGACTACACTGAAACAGATGGTAATGGTAATCCTACCATTCATTCAATTCAGAACCATCTGGAACCAAAAGAAATTGAACCAGGAGACGTGGAGGTCAGTGAAAATAGTGATACGTTAGCAGTGCTAAATAATTCTCAGGTAAAAAGTGATTTCTCAGTTATTCGTTCTAATGATAATCAAACACACATAACAGTCTCAGATAATTCTGTTGATATTAGATCCGATGAGTCAGGTATAAATTTGGGCCCTGAGGGAATGACATTATCAGGTAAAATATCAATATTGGATATACCGAGTGAGGATCATTTATTATTCAAAGAAAGCGGGATGGCAAGACTTCTTCCAAAAGGTTTTCCGATCCCATTCTCATCACCTGATTATCGATTAAATGTAGATTTTATTTCAAATATATATGCCACAACAAAGAATTTTAATAAAATGGCTAAGGCATTGAAGGTCTTAGACACTATTATATAATGGAGGATAGTAATGTACGAAGGTGATATAGTTTTAGATGCAAATGGTAATTCAGTAATAAGAAATGGAGCACTTCAGGTAACTGGCAGCGATGTCGAGTTTGTATTAAGAAGTCTTAAATATGGTCAGGGATCATGGTCATTACATCCTGGGTTAGGATTAGGCCTCGATCAATATATAGGAATGGTTAACAATGAAGAAACAAGAGATCTCATTCGTAATGACATATTAACTTATTTTTCAAATAACAGCATAGTGGTTGAGCCAATAGTTGCTCCAGTGGGGTTAAATGATATATCAATATCATTGGAACTTCCATTAGCTCAGATAGATATTGGGTTAGTTTTTAGTTTGGACTCAGGTGTTTTTGTATTCGATAGCGCCAATAGAGAAGATCAATACAAAAAAATAAACGATCAGGTCAGAGAGCCGAATAAATATCAAGGACGTAGATTTGTATCGGTTCCAGATTCGTCCAGCCCAACAGGATTTAAAAAGATAGATATAACATAACAGGAGGATATTATGGATTTTGCAGAAATATTAAGTGATGGCCAACGTAGGATACTTCGGGATACTCAAATAACCACCCTCGCCCCTGGTTCAATAGCCAGGGAATTGTTGGAAATATATGCCACTGAGGCATCTAGATCGTATGGAAGACTCAATAGATTGTTTAGTGAGTCATTCATATCTAATGCAGCAGAAGAACGCTTAGATGAATTAGGTAAATTAGTTGGGATGATACGTCAGGAAGCAGCTGTCCCTTTTGGTCAGATAACGATAACTATCGATCCTGACTCTGAAATGACACTGAACGATCTAAAAACATTACTTTTCAATAACGGCGTTCTCTCATCTGAGTTTGATGATATTATTTTACCAGCTGGTATCAGTTTATCAAATCAAACTGGCGATAGTGGATTCTATACAAGTGATAATATAACATTATCCGAAGAAGAAGCAGTTGGCCCCATAACATCAGAGAGTAGTGGAGCCATTGCTAATGTAGGACCAGGTGAGATAACAGTTATAGATCTTGAGAATACGGAGTATGCCAGTATTGCGAGATATCTCATTGTTAAGAATGATGCACCTATTGATAACGGCCAGGACGATGAAGATGATGATAACTATAGATATCGTATAGTGAATGCTCTTCAGTCACACGCTCGCGGAAATATAATAGCTATTAGATTATCAGCACTTGAAGTTCCTGGTGTTAATGATGTATTCATCAGAAACTACGAAAGCGGCATAGGAACGTTCAATGTATACGTTGTATCAGAAAGCCCTGTTGTATCTAATGCTCTTTTAAATGCTGTTCAGGAAGCAGTTAACGTCGCAGCATCAGCTGGAATACGGGGAATTGCGACAAATCCAGACTACGAAGCGGTTCATTTATCTGTTAGATTAAGGTTCGAGCAAAATACAGCATCGGCCAGTAAAGATCTAGCTATAAATGTAACCAATAGCGATATAGTAAATTACATTAATAATCTTGATCTTGGTGAACGATTAACACTCGATCAAATAAGAAAAACAATATTCGAATCTGATAGCACTATTACAGATATTGAGTTTCTAAAATTTGGTCGCGGTGATTATAATACTGCAGATGGAATTATAGATAACTACGAACCTTTGGTATTTAATGATCAATTAATACCTGTTACCACTAAATGGGTATCAAATAAAAGACTAGTAGAAGTATGCTACGCATAGAGGTGAATCATGATTAGATCAGAAATAACAGAAAGAATGATGTCATATTTTCCTATTGGTGTGGGTTTCGTTGAGAATAGAAAAGACCCACTAAATATTATAATGGAATCAGCAGGAAGAACGGTCCATGAAATTAATAACTCACTCGGTTATATAGTCCAGAATAGTACTATGGACTCTATGGATCCAGCCATGGCAACAACATATTATTATATAACGGCATCATTTTATGACACTCAATCTCAAGCTACAACCGACTATGATGTAACCAAAGATAAAAAATATACAGGAACATCTAAGGTTGTTGATACTGAAGAACTATTTCGTTCAAGAGAAGTCACTGGAATCGGTAGATATTTAACTGTAAGTGGTGATACATCGACAACTGATAATCCAGACGAGACAATAGTTATTCCTGGTGGAATGTCATCAGTAAAAGGAATAGCGTATGGTTTTGATTGGGAGAATCCTGAAACATATATGACTGATGGAAATAGTAATATATACACAGTAGATGAAGATTATGATACTACTAATGTTCTCGATGTTAGTTTACATAAGAATACATTCACTGAAATTGGTAAAGATGAGTATTTACTTGTCCTCGAAAATGAAGTTAATATTTCCGAGTCTTGGAGTACATTGACAACGTTTCAGAGAACGATCCCAGGATATGTCCTAACGGCGGGTTTAAATGTTTACGCATTCTATGATGGCGTCGAGTATCTATTATCAACAGGATATGCAGTAACTCCTGATATTAATGGAACTAGTGTTATAGTTATAGATCCGTTACTTGTAGATAAAGAGGGTTACGCCGTAATAAGATATACTCATAAAACAGCAACATTAAACTATATACCAACATCGAGCCTGATAATCATGGACATTCTTAACATGGATTTTAATGGTAACGGAACTGTTCTAGAAGCGGGTGATGCTACAACAGAAGGTGATTATATCATTGATGGACGAGTTATATATTTCAATAGTAGCAGAAGTTTCATGAGTAGTTACATATCCGAGTATTATTTTAATGATGATTTAAAAGCTGGATATTTAAAACCTATTAGTAAACTTCATTATGTTGGCGAACAAGGACGTCCTTATTTCTCTATAGATTAGTTGAATTATGACCATTATTTATAATATAATAGTATAACGTTATGAAATATATAGAATCAGAACACATAATTTTAGAAGATCCATTCACACTCAGGCCAGGAGCGGCCGTTGATGTTACAGTAAGTGCGGTTCATGTACAGATTCAAACTTGGGAATTAGCTAGTGGTAATTTTTCCATCACTGTGCCTGGCTTCGCTACTCTAGCGTCAATCCAATCAAATGTAGATATTCCATTTGAAAATATCATAGTTTATGATGTTAATGTTATATCTGCTGATGAAATAGAAACTACAATAGAAATATCACCTATTGATGACGTTGGTGATTATATAGTGATGAATGTATACTACGAGCGTACAGATACAATATCTGTAATTACAAAGAGTGCATTATCTGCGGATGAATCAGATGATTATAACTATTTGAATTATCCTTATGTGGTGGATCTTGAAGGAATCGTGGTTCCGATGGCTCTTATGGACATATCAGCAGAATTTGAAACGGGTGGATCATTAGAAACACTTCATAGACTTAATAATATCGATATCGCCGCATCCATAACAACAGCTGGCATAGCTGATATTATTAGTACACCTATAATAATGAATTCGAAGGGCACGTTTTCAAATCGTATTAGTGTTCTTAGAAAAGGAAAGCAATTAGTTAGGGTATCACGTTTATATGATGGCGATGTCGTAGATGGAACACCAGATTATAAACTCATAGAGATAGACAATCAGGAACTCACAGACCCAGATTTAGAATTCAGGGGCATTGAAGAAGTCAACGATGTAGTATTTATAACAACAAACAAAGGGCTCTATGGATTTAATAAATGGGGTAATTTTACTGAACCTATTAATTCGGGAAATGATGATGAGTTTTATTGGAGTAATATACATGGATATGATATAGCTTATTTACCTGATGACAGTATATTAATACCATCAGGACAGATTATTCAGAAGTATTTCATAAGGCACGATTTTACTTACATTGATCCTGATAATAATAAAATATTTTTCAGAGAACCAGTTCCAGATTTTGACATCGAGGACGTATGAATGATAAAAATATGAAAAGATTATTGAAAAGCAATCCGAAATTGGTGCAATATTGCATCGAACGTATAATGAGCGATGATGAAACAGCTCGGATTTTAAGGAGTATTAACAAAGAATGGAACAAGAAAAATCAGTTACAATTAAAGAAAAAATAAGAAAATTTTGCTCGGTTAAGTTCATAACAGTTATGATTATACTCGCAAATGCCACAGCATTAGTATATACTAACCACATGAAGGCTGATATATGGGCCGATCTGGCTAAAATGATACTATTATGGTACGTGATAGGAAATGCTGCAGCTAAATTCGCAATGAAGAACGATGGATCTAAGTAAAATAAAAACAGCAAACATGTGGAATCTCTTCGATGAAAAGGGATTACTTGTAGGATTACAACGTAAACCAGGTGAAACTAATATAGAATATCATAATCGTATAAAGTATAGAACTCAGGGTAATAGCACCAAAGAGGGAATCGTTAATTGGACAATAGATGCATTTGATGTAGATGCTGTTTTTCCGAGTGGAGCCCTCGTTGATATAACTGAGAGTTTTGTGTTTATAGCTGAGAATGCTCCGTTAACAAGAAGTGAACATGAACGTATAAAAGATCCAGATGTTACATATGAATTTCCAATTGTCCGTGATCTTATGAATGACATTGAGTTTACAATGGAAGAATTCTCTCATGAATATGATAAAGCTGACACATATACAGGCGCATTGACAGATCCTATAATCCCCAGTGGAACTTCTCCAGAATGGATAATATATAAATCTGATGGTGATGCTTATTCAAACATATTAGAAGCCAATTATATAACAGATGAGATTGAAATAGAATATCAGTACATTCAGGATAATGAAATATTTACTGTCGTTGAATCTCCAAGGAGACCAGAATGAGCAGAAAAATCTATATATACAATGAAAATTTAAAGAAAGACCAACGTCTTGAGGATCCGATTATGGATATATACAACCTCAATGACGATGATCTATTAGAACATGGATGGTTATACAACAATTTATATCCAAATCCTAAGATGGAAATACTGATTAGAAAGGTCAGAAAAGTTAATCCTTTGCTTATAAAGGATAATCCTAAATTTTGGGATCAGGGATTGAATGGTTACGATGTATATAACCATGCAATTGGAGAGCTCTCACAAGTCGAAGGGTTAGAGCATTAAGGAGGTAATGAGTGACTGCACCTAATAAAAAGAAATCAGCGAAGAAGAAGTCTGATTCAGGTAGCGGTAGTGGAATATCCATGACAAATATGATGTTCCAGATAATTACAAAGAATACCGAAGTTATAACTGAATTATGTAAGAATTTAGAGGGCTCTGATGAAACACTTAAAGAGGTTTCTAAGGGTTATATAGCCGAGGTTGCACATAGAGAGTTGGTGGAGAAAGAACAGAAGAAGCAGACGAAGTTATTGATCGCTATATTGATAGGTGTGATATTGACTTCTATGCTATTAATAGACGGAGGTGAGGCCTCATCATGGTTATTGAAAGTACTGGCGAAAATAGTCCTATAGAATTCACTGATGAAATCATACATGATTATCTAAAAGTATGTAATGTTTACATCACGAAATCTAAAAAGATTAGAAGAAAATTAAACAAGATAAAAAAAGAAATAAGGAGTACAAACGGAAATGTTACCTATATTAAAGAGTAAAAAATTCCCTTACTTTCTACTCGTGGTTGCTGTTATCATAGGATTTTTCCAATGGCAAGGTAAAAGAGAGATAACAAAACAACTCGGAGAGAAGAGTGAACAACTTAAAACGATCATGGATAATCCCGTGATCAAGGAAATTACTGGTCCTGTTCGTATAGTTGAGGGCAAAACTATAGTGAAAACAATCGTAAAAGAGATTAAAGTGGATGGGACGTCAACAGAGACCGTCACTGAGACCATAACAGAACCGAAAATAACTGAAAAGGGCGCCACTATTAAAGAAGTTGATTACGTAGATCCTATAGGTCTTGCTGATTCAAAGAAGAAACGCTACACAGTATTCGGACAATATTTTATGGATCAGACTGTAGGATTAGGAATGACGGCGCAATTTCCAATGGGGTTGAATTTAGGGCCTAATTTTCAATATAATATAGAAGACAAAAAATTTAATGTAGGAGTAGTACTTTTAATTAAGTTTTAGGAGAATATAATGGCATATCACATAAAAAAGAAAAAGAAGAAGAAAAAGAAACGAAAAGTTTCTGATGCCATAAATCAGAGCTGCTCGAATTGCGAGAACTATATCGATGGTAAAACTGTATCATGTGAGGAAGCTGATAATGTTATAGAATCATATGGTAAAGATAATCTTGATAGGTGGTTAGGTAATCCGAATATAGATAATAATTGTGGATTTTGGGAACCGTTACCTGATGTTAATGATACCGAAGATTTATTTAAGAAGATAGTTAAGGATAAAGAAGGCAAACAAGCGGACATTTTAAGGAGGCTATGTAATGAAAATTAAAGAAATTTTAAAGAAGGTATTTGGGATTTTTAAGAGTTCAGCAAAAGCTAAAGCTCTTGAGTTGATCAAAAGTCTTGACGGACTTGAAGACGATCTCGCTAAAGAGATTGACAAGAGAGCGAGCGCCGAGAAAATAGCTAAGGTAGCTATTGATTGGGTTCAGAAACAACTCACTGCAGTGGTAGAAAAAATATTCTAAGACAATAAAGTATGATTAAGACAGTATTCAGAGACAACTTCGTCAATAACGACAATTGGACAGAAGCTGATGGTTGGCTAACGTTTAACCATCAGCTTATTGACGTATACCAAATAGTTTTTGAATTTTCTTCTCCAGATGATATAGACATTAAGCTAGTAACTCCAGATAATAAAGAACTTCGTTTTTACACAATAGATGATGCAGCACCTCAGTTTTCTGGTCAACCTGGGTTCCGACTGGATTACGATGATACGCGCATCGGTGTCGGCCCGCATGATGGATACTCAGACATCACAATAACTTTCCTCGAGCAGGGGGCAATACATTTTCAGTGGGGTACTTTTGCGGGAGTTCATGACTTTTTGTTTCAAAGTTCACAGTTTCATCAATTTTTTCCAGTTGATGAATCTTTTCCGATATCATCGTATCATACACTAAAAATTAATTCTGACGATAAAGAAAGCATAGTCATTACTAAAGATTTATTAGATGGTGACGTTTCACAATTCATTACTGGTGCTGGATATCACAGTTTAGAATCTTCTATAGAAGATAACAAACCTACAGTAGAACCTGGATATTTCTATATTAATAATCAGGAATATTATATATTCAATGATCTAGAATATTATACTTATGATCCAGACAATGATGTTTTAATACCAAAGGGTTTGGTTCTTGAGTATTTATTTAATGAAGATCGTAATGACCTTTGTGTTAATAGTGGCCCGATTGCGGGGGCTCGAGATATGCATTATTTTAATGGAGTTACTAGTGTCGCAGATGGCGTTGATGGTCGCGCTGTAGAATTTTTAAACAACCCAGGCGTCCCAGTAACTGATAGCGCATACATGAGCATGGATGGTCTGGCGAGTGATAATATACATAATTCATTAACTGTTAGTTGTAATATTAAAATTCCAGCCTGGACAGTCGCACCACAATGGATATTCAAATTTCAGTCAGATAATCCAATCGAGGGATACCCATTTACTTACGAGTTGCAAGTCTTTTTTCAGGATACTGAACTTCATGTTCAAGTTAATAGTAGATTTGCTACTGGAATTGATAATCCTCAATCATTTTTTTTGGCTAATCTTGAAGCTCAAGGATTTGTATTTAATGAATATAATAGATTTGCTTTTGTTTTAGATACCAGTGGAACTATTACGGTTTATATGAATGATGAATATCTCGGAGAAGGAGATTTTGATCCTTTAAATACTACTCCAAATATTACTGCACCATATTTCATAACAGTTGGTGGTGTCCCATTTGATGATACTTCATTAGAAGGAAAAATGGATGAATTTACTGTGTGGTCAAAAGCATTGTCTTTAGCTGAACTAACAGGTACTGAACCAATGCCTTCAGGAAGTTCTTATATTCCTGGTTCACCATATTTTTTGATTCCATCGGGTAATATAGATTCGACGTTTGGTTATGTTAAAACACCAAGCAATTACGCATACGATGTAGAATGGACCGAAGAATCAGATGGAACATATACTCCAACAGCATCAGGTGCTTTACCTGGTTATAAACTAGTTTACGAACAGTCTGACGATGCCAGATGTATAGTTCCTAGTGGGTTCGTTGAATCGGATTACCCATCAGATTCTGTAGAACTTCCTATAGTAGATGATGAAGCTCAATTAGTTTTAACTGATGAGGTCACAACAGCAACCACATTGGAAAATGATTCGTTTTGGTTTGATTTTTCACGTGTTGGATTGACATATGAGTTTTATACATTTGTAAAAGATCAGTATGGATCTCCTATGTTTGAGCAGAGTATCACATGGCATGGAAGAGTATTTGATGCGAATAATCTATTGATTGATAGTCCGACTGGTATTTTATCAAGTGATAATAGGGGAGTTGTTACGTTTTCATATACAGTTCCTGTAGCAGCAAAGAATGTATTCATATGGTCTGAAACTAATCCTTCATCCAAAGGTAAATGGATTGAGATACATCTTGAAGAAAGAGCAGGCGTTGATCCATATCAGGTAGAGGTATTCCAGTTGGATAATCCTAGTGTTATATGGGATTCTCAGTCCGCTAGAACAGCCATGGGTGTTAACATGTGGGAAGATGTTGCTGGTGATCCAGAATTATGGGGAACTAACACAGCAGAAGATACTGGTGTATATTCAGAAAAATGGTCTGGTGTATTACCATCGGGATCTATTATTGTGGATTTCACAGCAGATGAACCAACAGGTGAGCCACTTGGTACTACTTATATAAATAGTACATCAGGAATATCAAGTGTTACAGCTAGCGGGGTAGTAGGATCAGCTGCGTATGCATGGAATGGAGTATTTTGGGATGTGTTAACATCTACGCATGGAGAGTGGGAAACTTATTATGAAGATTTCGAATATCCACCTATACACACATTGACTGCACCTGAAGCTCTTCCAACGGAAACAAATGGTTACTTTACTATAAAGGATCATGTTGACTATTATAAAGGAATAGATCCTGCATATGAGGACTTCGGAGTAATATACCTTGATATGCGGGTTTCTTACGATGGATTCTGGGGGCATTTCATATTTACTGGTGCCGAATTAAAAGCAGCCGCTGGTGTTATAGATATTCAAAATCCAGCAGTTGACATATATATGATAGATAGAGATACTACATTTAATGATGACACAGGTATATACACTCCAACCACAACAGGGAGTTATAATGACATGTTGGTAGATTCCAGTAATAATAATATATATTATGTTATGTATACGCCAGGAGAATATAATGGCACTCTTTATACGACTGATACACATAATGATATTAAAACGGATGTATTAATAGGTGCTAGGCCATGTTATTTTAGGGGAATAGGAATATATCCAATTGCTCTGGATGACGGTTCTAATATAAATATTGCTTACGAGCAAGATTGGAAAATTCGAGATATAATAATGGGCGCAGGCCTAGAAGGATAACAGGAGGATATTATGGCGTTACAGAGACCATATTTAGTTAATAATCAAGTGTTTACTCTCAGGGAGGTCCCGACTTTTACGAAGATGAATATCCTCGGTGTTGGGGTTAAAGCTACACTTGATATATTAGAGTATTATAATTACGGATACCATGTAAATGATAGTGGTGTATTATTTTTACAGGGTGGTAATCTTTCAACCAAATTATTGCCAGGTGATGTTGGATTCAATCCACATCTTGTAGTAACAGCAACAGGTAATGTCGCAATAGGAAAGGATACTGCTAATTTTCCGTTAGATGTAGATGGTGATATTAATATTACTGGAGGCGTGTTTAAAATCGGTGGAACTGAAATATTCCCAGGTACTTTTAGTTATCCAGTTATTAAACAAGGTATTGCTCCATTAAGACCTTCACCAGAAGGCGGAACCATGAAAGTTTTCGTTAATGAAGGAAACTTCGTCGTATCTGATGGCACAGCTACACAGGATTTGACATTAACTGGACCGACATATGCAGAAGTATTATTTGTAGCACCATCGACACCAGGATATGAAAGAATTGATCTTTTGACATTGGATGATACTGGAGCAGCTGACAAAACTGAAGGAATTGCTGCTGCGGTTGCAACGATCCCAGATTATCCTTCGGATAAACAAGTTATAGCTGAGGTTACGGTAACTAATGGCGTAAGTGAAATAGCTGCCAACGATATAAGAGACACGAGATTTCTTTTTAATCTTGGTGGTGGAACAGGAGCCAACGAAATTCGTGAAGAATATACAGCAGCTGGCGCGCAGACAGTATTTCCATTATCTGAAACATATGAAAGAAATGGAAAGAATATTAAAGTGCATGTTGATGGCCTGTTGGTGATAGAGGGATCAGGAAACGATTATCAAGAAACAGATGCTAATGAAATTACATTTGAAAATCCTCTTGTCGGCGGGGAGACTGTCACATTTACCTGGGCTAAAGGCGGATCAACTCTTAGTCAGTTAAATCAATTCCGTGATAATTTTACAGCATCGGTATCACAAACTGTATTCACAACAGCCGAAAATTTTAT
>Ga0255052_10002080_pt1 | contig 14632 bp, 11 predicted proteins | sample JV7_2_21_MG_FD_188632 | JGI IMG/M metagenome (GOLD analysis project Ga0255052, IMG submission 188632) | Seawater microbial communities from Jervis Inlet, British Columbia, Canada - JV7_2_21 | ecosystem: Environmental > Aquatic > Marine > Inlet | place: Canada: British Columbia | collected...
CCTCAGCCTCCTCGACCACGGCCTCGGTTTCCTCAACGGCCTCCGGTACGACCTCCTCAGCCTCCTCGACCACGGCCTCGGTTTCCTCAACGGCCTCCGGTGCAGCCTCCTCTACCACGGCCTCGGCTTCCTCGACGGCCTCCTGATGAGCAGTCTCGAACTCCTCGATCTCTTCCGGTGTCGGTTGGCCAACCCCGCGCATGGTGAGTCCGACCTTCTTGTCCTCCTCCTCGATCCGCAGGATACGAGCACTCACCCAGTCGCCAAGTTGATACTGGCCCTCCAGGCCCTCGCCAGAGGTCTCGATCTCGCTGACGTGCGCAAGACCCTCCAGACCTTCGTAGATATCTACGAAGAGACCAAAATCGGTCACGTTGACCACGCGGCCCGAAACCGTATCGCCGACCGAATGCCCGGTCACGAAGCTATCCCATTCGTTGGGTAGAAACTCCTTGATCGATAGTGAAACGCGCTGATTCTCGATATCGATGTTGGTGATTCGGGCCTGTACGTCGTCCCCCTTCTTGAGAACATCACCTGGGTGTTTGACCCGCTTGGTCCAGCTCATATCGGAGACATGGATCAGGCCGTCGATCTCGTCGGTGATCTGGACGAAGGCGCCAAACTCAGTGAGATTCCGGACCTTGCCCTCTATGACGCTGCCGATTGGATGCGAGATCGCCAACTCTTCCCAGGGATTGCGCTCAGCCTGCCTCAGAGACAGGCTGATCCGCCGCTGCGATAGGTCGAGCTCGGAGACGATGGCATCCACTTCGCCGTCCACCTCGAGGATCTTCGCTGGGTTGACGACCTTCTTTGTCCAGGACATCTCGCTGACGTGGATCAGGCCCTCGACCCCGTCCTCGAGCTCGACAAAAGCCCCGTAGTCCACCAGGCTGACGACCCTGCCACGCACCCGTGAACCGAGCGGATATTTCTTGTCTACCAGCGACCAAGGATCCTCTGATTTCTGCTTGTATCCGAGAGAAACCCTCTCAGTGGTGGGATCGAATTTCAGTACCACGACCTGGGTCTCGTCACCGATGGCGAAGTGCTCGGAAGGATGATTGACCCGACCCCACGAGATATCGGTGATATGAAGCAAGCCATCAATACCACCGAGATCCACGAACACACCGTAGTCCGTGATGTTCTTGACCACGCCGTCGAGCAGCGCTCCCTCTTCGAGCTGCTCGAGCGTCTCCGCCTTCTTGGCAGCGAACTCCCGCTCCAGAACTGCTTTGCGAGAGAGAACGACGTTGTTACGCCGGCGATCCATGCTGATCACCTTGAACTCCAGGGTCATCCCCTTGAGCGTCTCCAGGTTCTTTACCGGCTTGATATCGACCAACGAACCGGGGAGAAACGCCCGGATGCCGATATCCACCGTCAGACCACCGCGAATGCGATCGATCACTCGCCCATGGATGACATCTCCGGCCTTGTGGCTCTTCTCGATCTCGGACCAGATCTTCATACGCTCTGCTTTGATCTTGGACAGCAGAATGTAGCCCTCGGCGTCCTCGGTGCGCTCGAGCAGGACTTCGACCTCATCACCCTTGTCGACCTTGACGGTGCCATCGTGATCAGTGAACTCGTTGACGGGGATCAGACCCTCGGACTTGTAACCAACATCGACAATGACGTGATTCCCGGTGATCGCTATCACCTGTCCAGTGACGATTTGGCCTTCATTGAGATGGCGCATCGATTCGTCGTAGAGCGACACCATCTCCTCGTAGCCAAACTCCTCCTTTTCGTCGACCGCCTCCTCGGTGGCGACGACGCCATTCTCAGTGGCAGCCACTTCATCTTGACGGTCGTTCTCGTCCATGGACTCCATAAGAAGCATCCCTCCTCGTGTGTATGGGATCAGGCTCACACCCACCGTTCCTGCCGTGGGCAGGAAGGGTCGGGTTCGGCTTAAGTCGCTGAGAACCCGAGACTTGGGAGTATAGGGACGTCCCTGGGCACTGTCAACCCGATGCCCCAGCTCAGTCTGTACCTTCCAGAGCGCTCCTGATCTCGTTCAAAACCTCCGGATGGGTCTCTGTCACCAGCGCTTGCTGGAGCGCAGATCGGCCTTCAGCACTGCCGATTCTCCCCAGAGACCAGGCCACGTGCTGTCGCACCACTGGATCTTCGTTGTCCAGCGCTGTGATCAACGCCGGCGTGTACCTTTGTGAGCCGCGGTTCCCCATGGCGACGGCCGCGTTGCGTTGTAGACCCTCCAACTTGGACCGCTTCATCGGACTACCTCGGAACGCCTCCACGTACTGCTCTCGATTCAACCCTAATAATCCAGTCAGATCGAGGAGCTCTCTCTCATCGGGCAGCTGCAGTTCCGGATGGTCGCCAGGCTGCGCATCGGTGTTGATCGGGCATACCTCCTGACAGATGTCACAGCCGAAGACCCAGTCGCCGATCAGAGGCCGAACCTCGGGCGGCACGGCACCTCGATGCTCAATTGTCCAGTAGCTTATGCAGCGCCGGCTGTCGAGGCGATAAGGCTCGGCGAGGGCTCCGGTGGGACAGGCGTCGAGACACTCGGTGCAGGTCCCACAGAGATCGCTCCCAGGGATGTCGGGGCTCACTTCCAGGCTCATGAAGAGCTCTCCCAGCAGAAACCATGAGCCGCTCTCGGGATCCAGCAGATTGGTGTTCTTCCCCACCGTCCCCAGTCCGGCACTGGCGGCCATCTCCCTTTCCAGAACTGGCCCGGTGTCGACATAGATTCTCGACTCGGTCCCGGGATAGGACTCGTGGATTCTCTCCGCCAAACGCCGCAAGCGTCTCTCCATGATCAGGTGGTAGTCAAGACCCCGGGCATAGCGGGCCACTCGGGGCCAAAGGTCCCCACCAGGTGCCTCGCTACCCACAAGTGGGTGATACTGCAGGGCGACGCAGAGCACACTGGAGGCATCTGCCAGAACCTCTCTCGGATCCAGCCTAACTTCTTGGCGCCTCTCGAGATAGGCCATTTCGGCCTGGTCGCCCCGGGCCAGCCATTCAAGGAATTCCGCCCCCGTCCGCGAGGGCTGGACGAGAGCGATTCCTGCCCGATCGAAGCCCACTTCGATGGCCCAAGATTTCAGCTGATTTGCCCTCTTCAACGCCTTCATCGGGGTGAATTCTAGCTTCTCTCGGGGATTGAAGGCGGTAGACCGATCGAGTAAGATGGAAGTGGCTCAGAGCGCCCGCACCGGTAAGAAATCCCTGCCAAATCGGTCGCACGCTCGGGACCCAGCCGGTAGCATCTTTCATGGGTCTTTCTGAGTCGCACAGACGTCCTTGTCGATGTCGAGAGTTAGAGATCCGGTCATTCTTGCCGAGGAGCGTTGATAAACGTTCGCACGCGTTCAGCGCGCACCAAGAGGAGCGAAAACATGTTCGAGCAGATCGCCGAGATGGGCCACGAGAGAATTCTGTTGTGCTCCAACCCCGAGGTTGGGCTTAGGGCCATCATTGCTGTGCATTCAACAGTCCTCGGACCCGGACTGGGTGGACTGCGGATGTGGCCATACGAGGACTTCGAGGAGGCTCTGACCGATGTCCTGCGGCTCTCCCGTGGCATGACCTACAAGGCAGCGGCTGCCGGTTTGAATCTGGGCGGTGGCAAGGCGGTCATCCTGGGGGACCCAAAAACTGACAAGAGCGAGGCTCTCTTTCGCTCCTTTGGACGGTACGTGGAGTCCCTGCACGGTCTCTACATCACCGCCGAGGACGTGGGCACCGACATGGAGGATATGGAGACCATTCTCACTGAGACCCGCTGGGTCACCGGGGTGTCTCCAGCGCACGGCGGCAGCGGAGACCCCTCGCCCGTGACCGCCTACGGTGTTCTCCAGGGTATGAAAGCCGCCACCAACCTCGTCTTCGACCAGCACGACCTCAAAGGGCGATCGGTGGCCATCCAGGGCCTCGGCAGTGTGGGTTACTACCTGGCCAAGTACGTAAAGAGAGAGGGAGCCTCGAAGATCTTCGGTGCCGACATCGACAGCGAGAGGTGCCAGGCCGTTGCCGACGAGTTCGGAGTCGAGGTGGTCTCGACCGACGACATCCACAAGGCCGAGTGTGATTTCCTGGCGCCTTGCGCCTTGGGCGCCACGCTGAACGACACAACCATCCCGGAGCTACGGTGCCGAATCGTAGCCGGCGCCGCCAACAACCAGCTCGCCGATGAAGAGGCCGACGGCATGGCCCTACACGAGAGGGAGATCCTCTACGCACCCGACTTCGTCATCAATGCCGGCGGTCTGATCAACGTCTACAACGAGCTCACGGGAGACTACAACCAGGATCGGGCATTGCGAATGACCCGCGGTATCTATCTGAATCTGATGCAGGTCTTCAAGATCTCGAAGAGCGAAATGCTGCCCACCTATGTGGCGGCAGATCGGATAGCCGAGGAACGCATTGCTACCATCAAACGTCTCGGTGCACGCCATTGGGGTCGATTCATCAGCAACCACCATCCGGAGACGGGCTAGGACCGGCGACCGCCGCCACGATCACCTCGATGGCCTGCTCGGCTGTCAGCTCCCCAGTCTCCACGACGGTGTAGGTGGAGTCCAGCGTCAGGGGCGACTCCTGGCGCTGGCTGTCCCGCTTGTCCCGATTCGCCACCTCGACCTCGATGGCGGCCAGCGAGAGCTCTCCCTGGCCGGTTTGCTCGAGCTGCGCCATCCGACGCTGGACGCGGATTTCGAGGGGCGCTGTAAGGAAGAACTTGTGGGGGGTATCTGGGAAGACGCGGGTACCGATATCGCGACCCTCCATCACAGCGCCACGTTCTTGGGCAAAATGCCGCTGCAGGGCAACCATGCGACGTCGGACTGCCGGATAGGATGAGGTCACCGAGGTGACCTCTGAGACTCGGGGTAGCCGTATGTCGGCGTCCAAGGGCTGACCCTCGAGCAGGACCTCGACACTCCCATCAGCCCGATCTTCGAGCTCGAGCTCGAGGGTCGCAGCGATTGCCTCCACCGGCACTTGCGCCTCGGGATCCACGTCCTCCTGGACGATCTTCCAACCCAACGCTCGATACATGGCCCCGGTCTCCAGATAGGGCAGCTCCAGTCTTCTGGCCACACCTCTGGCCACAGTAGACTTGCCAACGCCAGAGGGACCATCGATGGCGATGATGATGGGCTCACTGCTCATTTCCGGGATCGACGTCTTGGCTGGGCTTTCTGTTCTCCTCTCAGAGAGCTCAGCTCTTTGGGTTCCAGTGGGCGATAGCTGCCAACCGGCAAACCCGGATCGGTAACCCTCCCGATCGCAACTCGCTTCAGTCGCTGAACCGGATGGCCTAGACGAAAGAACATTTCACGAATCTGCCGCTTGCGCCCTTCAGTGAGGCGTACCGTCCACCACGAATTCTTCTCCCCCTTCCCCACTCGAGGGCGGTGCCGAAGGGTCACCACTGCCGGCGCCGTCCGTTTACCGTCGATGACCATCCCTTCCCGTATTCGCTGGATCTGAGACTCGGGAGGCAGGCCCTTTACTTTGACCGCATAGGTCTTGACGCAGCCGTGTCGCGGATGAGTAATCCGCTGCACCAGGTCACCGTCACTGGTCAGCAGAAGCAGGCCTTCGCTGTCGTAATCCAAGCGACCCGCCGGCACCACGCCTTTGCGCAATCGGGGTGGAATCAGATCCAAGACCGTCCGGCGACCTTGTGGATCCGAACGCGAGGTGACGAATCCGACTGGTTTGTTGAGCAGCAGGTAGACGTGCTGATCTCGCAGATGGAGTCGCTTGCCGCTCACCAGGATGGCGTCTCTGCCGGGATCGGCTTTGCTACCGAGCTCCGCGACTCGGCCGTTGACAGTAACCCTGCCTTCGCGGATCAGGTCCTCAGCTGCTCTGCGGGAGGCGATGCCCGCCCGGGAGATGATCTTCTGCAGGCGCTCGGTGGTCACGAAGGCTCGGCCTCGATACTTCCAAACGATTCCTCGAACTCCTCCAAGGGGGGCAGATCCTGCAGAGATTCGAGGCCGAAGTGCATCAGGAATTCTCGAGTCGTCCGGTACAGAAAGGGCTTACCGACAACCTTCTTGCGCCCGGATATCTTCACCAGACGGCGCTCCAGAAGCGTCTTCAAGACACCTGAGGAGCTGACTCCACGGAGCTCCTGGATCTCCGGGCCGGTGATTGGCTGTCGGTAGGCGATGATGGCCAGGGTTTCCAGGGCGGCTAGAGACAGACGGGAACGACCGGTCACCTCGAAAAATTTCCGCAGATAGACATTGAGCTCCGGCCGCGTCACCAACCGGACTCCCCCAGCGACCTCCTCGGCGGAGATGCCCCGACCTGCGACCGGGCGGTAGCGCTCGAGAACCGTCTCCAAGGCCTCTGCCACCAAGGGCTTGTCCCTGTCGTTGAACAACTCCATCAAGCGGTCCCTTGTCACCGGCTCCGACGACACAAAAAGCACTGCCTCCAAAACCGCCTCGATCTCGGTCCGATCCGTCATCCCTGAATGGCCTCCAACTCGTAAGGCTGGACCTCCCTGCCGGTCCGATAAAGCAACAGCTCGCCGTTCTCCGTCTGATGAAGCTTGACCAGACGCAGGCGGGCCAACTCCAGAATGGCCAGGAAGGTTGCCACCGCCTCGGCCCGGCAGGTGCGAGTGCGCAGGTCATCCAACAGATCAAGGGGGTGCTCCGGCTGCATTCGATCCATCAAACGCTCGAACTGGTCGCGAACGGAGAATGTCTCCCGGAGGATATGCCAGGGCGGCGGGTGCTCGTGCTCGTACCGGACCAGTACCTGTCGTAGAGCCCCGAGCAGGTCGTATAGAGATACTTCCCCGAGGTCAATACTCTCCTCCGGATCCGGTCCAGGGATCCGCTGTTGTCGGCGGGTCCACAGGCCCTGTCGCAAGACATCCACCTCGGCCAGCGTCTGCGCAGCATCCTTCATTCGTTGGTGTTCGATCAGGCGTTGAACCAATTCCTGGCGTGGATCCTCTTCGCCCTCCTCTCCCGTGGATGCCCCTCGGGGCAACAGCATCCTGGATTTCAGGTGAATGAGTAAGGCCGCTTCGTAGATGTATTCGGCAGCAATATCGAGGTCGAGCTCCTCCATCAGCTGCAGGTACTGATGGAACTGATCGCAGATCAAGGCCACCGGGATATCGGTGAGCTCGACCTCGTTGATCTTCACCAGATGGAGAAGTAGATCTAGCGGACCCTCGAACGTGGGAAGCTCGACCCGCCATTCATCGGGCAGGGAACCGGTCGTATCGTCGATCGAGCTCAAACTAGGGCTCCCGAGGACCGTCCAGGTGATGGATGGAGAGGGCCGAGCGGACGCTCTCCATGGTCTCGCCGGCCCTTTCTCGGGCCTGGCGCGAGCCCTCCAACAGAATATCCATGAGCATGGAAGTGTCCCGCAGCAGCACCTCTCGCTGCCGGCGGATCGGTTCCAGATAGGCGATGATCTGGTCGGCGATCAGGTCCTTGTCGTCGACGCATCCGATCTCGGCCAATCGACACTCTCTTGCCACTCGCTCCTGGAGATCGGTCGGAGAGAAGAGCTTGTGAAACTCGAAGAGATTGCAAGTTTCAGGGTGTCCCGGATCGGTGCGTCGAATCCGTTCTGTGTCGGTAAACATCCCCTTGCATTTGCGACGGATCTCATCGGGTGAATCGGCGATGTTGATCGTGTTGTTGTACGACTTGGACATCTTGCGCCCGTCGAGACCCGGGACCTTGGGTGTCGGCGTGAACAGCGCCTTGGGCTCGGGGAAGATATCGCCGAAGTAGCTGTTGAAGCGACGGCCGATCTCACGGCTCAATTCGAGGTGGCTGGCCTGGTCCTCCCCCACCGGCACGAGGTGCGCCCGATAGAGCAGGATGTCCGCGGTCTGGAGAACCGGGTATCCCAAGAAGCCAAAGGTCGAAAGATCCCGATTTGAAAGCTCACGGATCTGCTCCTTGTAAGTGGGGACCCTTTCCAGCCAACCCAGCGGAGTGATCATCGACAAGACCAGGTGCAGCTCGGCGTGTTCCGGCACCAGGGATTGGACAAAGATGACCGCGCGCTCGGGATCCAGACCGGAGGCCAGGAGATCCGCAGCCATCTCCAACGTCGCCGTGCCGAGCTCCGAGGTATTACCGTAGTCGGTCGTCAAGGCGTGCCAATCGGCGATGAAGTAGAAGCACCGGTACCTGTCCTGTAGATCGACCCAGTTCTTGACCGCGCCAAAATAGTTCCCGAGATGGATCTTCCCCGTTGGGCGCATACCCGACAGGACAACGTATTCACGATTGGCAGGATTCACGTCCAATTCTCGTTTCTGATCGTCTCTTGGTGGTGCTTGTGAGCTCCGTGGGGCCACTTGGCCGGCGCCGCGCGATTATAGGACAAGAGGCGCCCCTCAGGTGTCGATCTCCCGCTCCACCTGTCGCATCAGCCGATCATTTGCCAGCACAACCTCGCCTTCCAAAACCAGGGCTCGAATCTGCACCAGGAGCGTGGCCCCGAACAGGAGGGCATGTACCCACGACGGAATCACCTTGGTCGCCACGCCACCACCGATGATGAAGGTGATCATCACCGCGCCGATCGCCGACATCAACCAGGGATAGGACCGATTCTTGAATTCGACCGTCTTCTCCGCCAGCGACCGGTCGAGATCGTGGTCGGCAACCGCGGTCTTCACTGCCTTTCCGGTTCCGATCAGATAGAACATGATCCAGGAGTGGGAGAAGAGAATCAGGAGGCTAGAGAACAACCCGACAAGAAGATGTAGACCCAAGCCCCCCTCCACCCCCACCTGGAAGCCGTGGAGCCCTGTCGCCAACAGACCCCCAGTGGCCAGCCATCCCAGAATCAAGAGTGCTCTACCCATCAAGTCTCCACGCTCGGTTGCCGGCTCAAAACCAGATCCGACCAACGACGGGCAGCTTCGGCGGGAGTTGCGGAGGCCGCAACCAGCAGCTTTCCTTCTTGCCCGCGTCGCCGCGCCTCTTGCGGATCGTCATGGACTTCCGCCAGCGCCACTGCCAGCTCATCGATGCTTTCCGGTGCCACCAACCAGCCGCTCCTGCCGTCCTCCACCACCTCCGGTATGCCGCTGACCCGACTGGCAACGACCGGCAAGGCAGCTGCCATTGCCTCGAGAATGACCAGCGGCATCCCTTCGTAGATAGAGGGTACTACCATCGCCAGCGCCCCGGACATGAGTGCGGGAACACGTTCGGCAGGGCAGGGACCGACAAACTCCACCTGCGAACCGAGATCGAGCTCTTCTACCACTGATTCCAGCCGGCTTCGGTGCTCCCCACCCCCAACGACCACCAACCGAATCCTCGGATACTGCTGACGCAATCGATCGATGGTGTGCAACAAGACTTCGACGCCCTTGCGGATCCTGAGTCTGCCGACGAACAGCAGATAGCCCGGTTCCGGCAGATCGGTCTCGCCGGTCGCCACGAGCTGCCTCGCCCCGGTTACATTGGGCAGGACCTGGACTTCCGAAACTGCATAGTCGCGCTCGATCTCATGAGCGGTCTGCTGGCTCGGGGCCAGGACTTCGTCTGCCAGCCAGGCCGTCATCAGACCAAGGACAACCTGCAGGGGCGCCTTCAGCCAGCGGAAACTGATCTCCCGCAGACCGGGCCTCCCCAGCACGAGGCCCTCTTCGCGCAGCGGCCGGACCGCACGTATCTCCTCCAGATAGCTCACTTGCAAGAGTGCGACCAGCCGAGGCTGGGGATCCAACATGGCTGCCAGCGTTCTTGCCACCAAAGCCACCAAACCGCCATCGGATTCGTGGACCTGGATCACGTGGGGACGGAACTTCTTGATCTCCCACAGAAAGACGGGCACCACCGTCAGAGGGAAAAGGAGCTTCGGTCCCGGGGCACCGCCAGGACCCCGACTCAGGACTCGAACCTCATGTCCGAGAGACTCGAGCCCGGCGGCCAATTGCACGACCTGCTCGCCAACACCGGAGATATCGGTGTGCGGTAGCGTGTTGGCGATCAGTAGGACTCTCAATTCAGCCTCCGGCAAATCGCTCGTAGCGACTTCTGGCCCGTCGACGAAGTCGCCCCAGAAATTGCCTGTGGTCTCCTGGGGCGCCGCCGCGGATAAGCTCTTCCGCATCGAGCCGCGCCCGCTCCAGCCACTCCCGATCGCGGATGATATCGGCGACTCGAAAAAGGGGAACTCCACTTTGGCGAGTCCCCAGGAGGTCGCCCGGCCCGCGAATCTGAAGATCGGCCTCGGCGATGCGAAAGCCGTCGTTGGTTTCGCTGAAGACCTCCAACCGACGCCGAGCATCGGCCGTCAGCGAGCCATGCACTACCACACATGTCGACTGACGCCTCCCCCTCCCCACTCTCCCCCGCAACTGATGGAGCTGTGATAGACCAAAGCGCTCTCCACTTTCGATCAGCATTATGCTCGCATTCGGTACATCTACGCCAACTTCGATCACCGTCGTTGCCACCAGCACCCTGATGTCTCCCTGGCGAAACCGAGCCATGATCTCATCGCGTTCGTCAACTGGAATCCGTCCGTGAAGGATTGCGGACTCGATACCACCAAGACGGCGGCGCAACTCTTCTCCCATGGTGGCGATCGACTCGGCAATGAGCTGGTCGCTGTCCTCGATGAGCGGGAACACGACGTAGGCTTGAGACCCGTCTGCCAACTCTTGACGTAGCCACTCGTAGAGGTTGCGTCGTTTCCTGGCCGGAACCACACTGGTTTCGACAGGGAGTCGCCCCGGGGGCAGCTCATCGATCACCGACAGTGACAGATCCCCATAAACCGTCATTGCCAAGGAGCGCGGGATAGGTGTTGCCGTCATGACCAGCAAGTCCGGCTGCTTGCCCTTGCGTTGCAAATAGCGCCTCTGTGCAACACCGAAGCGGTGCTGCTCATCCACCACCGCCAGGCCGAGGCGAGCGAACTCGACATCCTCCTGGACGAGGGCGTGGGTGCCCACGACCAGCTGTACCGTACCGTCGGCAAGATCGGTTCGGACTCGTCTTGGATCGGTTACAGAACTGGTTAGCAGAGCGACCCGATAGCGCTCTTTCAAGAGAGAGAAGAGTGTTTGAAAATGCTGTTCTGCGAGCAACTCGGTGGGTGCCATGAAGGCACCCTGCAGCCCGCTCTCCAAGGCCATCACCAGTGCCATCACCGCCACGATCGTCTTGCCGCTACCTACATCTCCCTGCAGAAGGCGCAGCATTGGGAAAGGGGCCGAGAGATCCGTCGAGATCTCCTTCAGCACACGTCTTTGTGCCCCAGTGAGCCGAAATGGCAAGATGTCCACTAGAACCTGCCTGAGACCGGGATCCAGCCGATACCGGTGGTCCTTCTCCTGACGCGTTTCGTAGCCACGCAGAAACCCCAGTTCCACCTGCAGCTCGAGGAACTCGCCGTACGCGAGGCGAGCGTGGGCTCGACTCCCGCCCTCCTCCAGGGTGGTCAATTCGGCATCCTGCCCCGGCCTATGGAGAACCGTAAGGGCCTCGCCGAGAGAGGGCAGACTCCGACGCTCTCGGAGATAGGGGGGCAGAGGATCCGCGAGCGTCAGCGGGTCGAGGCTCGCGATGACCTGTCGGACCAGGCGGCGCACGAACGATCCTCCCAGGCCTGCCACTGCCGGATAGACGGGCACAATGCCCTGCTCTGAGCTCTGCTCGCCGATTCGCTCACAGGTGGGATTGATCATTTCGGGTCCAGCTTCACGCCAGCGGACCTCTCCATAGAGTGCGTACTCGGCTTCCTCCTGAACCTGATTGATGAGATAGGGCCGGTTGAACCAGATCACCGGTAACCGACCCGTGCCGTCTTCGATCCAGCCCCTTACCAGCGATAGATTCCGACGCCGGACCCGGACCCGTTTCAGCCCGCTAAGCCGACCACGGGTCGAGTATCTTCCAGGTTCTGAAATCGTTGCGAGTGTCGATTGCTGCCGGCGATCTTCGTATCGAAACGGCAAATGAAACAGCAAGTCGGCGACCGTTACAAACCCTGCCTGGGCAAGGGCCCGTGAACGGGTTTCCCCGACCCCCTTGAGCTCGATGAGGAGAGTGCTTGACTTCAGATCAGTCAATGAGGAAATTGAGCTCGACCAAACCAAATCGGATCATGTTGCCGTGTTCGACCTCCACCGGGACTCCCGTACGAATCCGGGAATCGTTGAGGAATGTTCCGTTGGTGGCGCCGATATCCTCCATCAGGAGGAACTTGCCATCCTCGTGGTAGATCTTGGCGTGGCGGCGGCTACTGGACCTCTCTGGGTCGATGGTTGTCAGATCCACATGGGGCTGGATTCCGGTTACCGGATCCCGGCGTCCAACGGTCGTCGATTCTTCGGCCGGAAGGCCGAACTCCGTCCCGGTCTCCATGTGAATCAGGCGCGCTACAGCAGGCTGGACCTGGATGGGGACCGAAGGATCTTCCACCCGCTCGGGCTCTTCACCTTTCAAGGCACGATTGAGGAGAGCATCGGCCTTTCGAACCCTCCGCGAGAGCTTGCGCATGATGCGGATCCCGATCTCGGGATTGCCCCGCAACATGGAGTCGAATGTGGCGCCATCGATCATGATGATCTTGACGTCGGTCATGGCCCTGGCGCCAGCATTTCGCGGCAGCTCCTCGAGGATCGACATCTCGCCGAAAAAGTCGCCACGCTCCAGAACGGCCAGCTGTCTGGGACCGGATGGATCTTCCTGCAAGATCTCCACCTTGCCTTCGTGGATGATAAACATCTCCGTACCGAGATCTCCTTGGTGGAAGATGAAGCGTCCGGCACCGAACTCCAGTGTGCGGTCGGCGGAAGGGTCCTTGCTAGTGGCGACGTATTCTGGGCTCATTGTGTGGCGCCTATTCGCTGAATTCCAAGATTACCATCGGTGGGAGGGGTACTGGAGTGCTCCGTAAGCCGGATTCTGTGGCACCGGTTACCCGGTGTCGGCGATCATTCATCTGGGACCGACGTTGCCGCCAGCCTCGTGCGACCTACCCGGGTGCGCTGGCCCAGGGCGCCTTTCGGCACCCTGTCTGCCATCTCGGGACGGGCTGCCCAATTTTCGCACCCCTATTTGGTCTTGCTCCGCATGGGGTTTACCGTGCCCCCACCGTCACCGGTGGAGCGGTGCGCTCTTACCGCACCCTTTCACCCTTACCCGGGAGAACCGGGCGGTCTGCTCTCTGTGGCACTTTCCGTCGCGTCGCCGCGCCTCGCCGTTAGCGAGCATGCTGCCCGTCGGAGTCCGGACTTTCCTCCCTCCGACCGTAGCCGAAGAGCGATCGCCTGGAGCACTCCAGTACCTCTGACATTGTAACGCCAGATCGGGTCAGGACTGTTGCCTATTTCCTAGCAGACGTGGAGAGGTTCCGATTCAGAGCCCCGACTTTCCCCGGAGAATCGAGAGGAGCCGCTGAGAAAAGGACAGCTTCTGATCCACGACCTGACCGCCGCCCACGCGCAGGAGACCGGCCCGGGCGCTTTCCATCGAGGGTGCGACTCGTAACGCCGATTCATAAGCCTGGCGCGCTTCAACGGTCTCTCCTCGGCGTTCGTGAGCCCTGCCCAGGCGAGCCAAGACAGCGGCATCTCCAGGTCGGACTTGTAGCGCCCATTGGTAGTTGAACGCAGCCCGATCCAGCCAACTGGGATTCTCCGCCTGACAGTCTCCCAACAGTGTCAGGTACTCCGGCTGTGGATCGACCTTGACGGCCTGCTCCAGAAGCTGGATGGCCGAGTGGAAATCCTGTCGATCAGTCAGCGCCAGCGCCATCTCGTAGTTCTGCCGGGCCACCTCTTGCTTCTCTTTGCTGCGTATTTCGTCAGAAGGACCCTTCGAGGAACTCTGGGAAAGGGGACCCAGATCCTGCGCGTAGCTGGTTCTGCGGTCCGGATCACTCAGGGTGACATAGGCGTCGGTGGCACGCTCGAAGAGGACTCCGAAGGCGCCCTCCTTCCCGGCCAATCCCAGGGTCGTGGCATGGCTCGGATGGACCAGTCGTCCGAGCTCCAGGAATGCGTTGTGGATCTCCTCGTCGCCGCTCTGCGGTGTCACGGCCAGGAGCTCGAAATGGGTCATCTCCCCCATCCGGCTGAGGAGGCTGCGGAGTAGCTCCCGATGCTGATCTCTGCCAATTTCCAGTGGCTCCTCCTCCAGACTCTGGCCGATCCGCTCCCCGAACCGCTCGACCAGGCGGTCCTTCGATTCCTGATCTCCCTCTCTCGAATCCACATCCATGGCCGAGGCGATGAGATCGACGGCAGCGAGACGACACAAGCCCTGCAGCACCTGGACACGATCGAGGTCGAGCTGGTTGAGGAATTCACCCACGGTTACGGGGTGTTCGAGTCGCGATAGCAGAAAGGCCTCCTGCGGATCGAGCTCGATCTCCGAGAAAGGATGGCCGGGGTCGGCCGTCGCCCGCATCACTACCTCTTCCCCACCCAGGCCCCGCAACAGCCCCTGCTCATCCAGAGACCAGACCGCACATTCCATCAGCAGTTGTCGGGTCGGCAGGGGGCCCACCAGATCGAGCCGAATCTGACTCGCTCCAGTGGAAAAAGAGCACTGGCCATCCTCGTCTCCGCCCACCTGCTCGATGATCATTCCGGCCAGTTGCCGGAAGGCCA
>Ga0255052_10002081_pt1 | contig 14627 bp, 17 predicted proteins | sample JV7_2_21_MG_FD_188632 | JGI IMG/M metagenome (GOLD analysis project Ga0255052, IMG submission 188632) | Seawater microbial communities from Jervis Inlet, British Columbia, Canada - JV7_2_21 | ecosystem: Environmental > Aquatic > Marine > Inlet | place: Canada: British Columbia | collected...
CAGCCAGACCTATCGAATGCAGAGCGCGCATCGATTACAGTTTCGAACGGAATTGAGCGATGCGGCTCAGCGATTCAAATTCATCGAGGAACTGCTTACACTGCTGGTCTCGAAACCCGGCTCGGACGCCTGCCGGGCGCTGGCCAGCTAGTGGTCCAACAAGGTGGAACTTTTGGCAAAAAGAGCACATTCATGCGTGCTGCCTGCTGCGTAGCAGTCGTCGCACTCGCTGCTTCGGTATTGCCGGCATTTGCCCAGCAAGATGCTGAACTCTTGCCCGGCGAAGAGACGGGGCAGACTGTCGAGCCTGTTCGACGTTACACGGTCGAGTTGATTATATTTTCCTACGGTGAAGGCGCCTCCTCCACCGGCACCGAGACCTGGATACCGGACGAACCGGCCATCAAGGTAGCGCCCGATCCAGCCGACGACGATTACTTTGATACGGATTTGTCCGAATTTCCCGAGCCGGACGAAGTACTAGCAGAAATTGAAGCGCCTTCGATAGAGCGCCGCTACATGGACCTCGAGCTGGCGCTGCTCGATACCGATACCTTCACGATGAATGAGATTTACGACAAGCTGGTCGAGCTCGATGCTTACGAGCCGATTATGCGGGCAGGCTGGACCCAGCCCACCTATGCAAAAGACGTGACGGCCTCGATCGGGCTACGCACGCTCGGCGATCCACCGCCCGGGCTCGACGGCACTCTGATGCTGTATCTCGGCCGTTACCTGCATCTCGTGGTCGATTTGACCATGGACAAGGATCCTCCGCTTTCATCATCACCTGAAGAAACGTCAGCAAGTGTTCTGACATTCGGCGATTCCCGCATTCAGAACGAGTATGAACTGATCGATCAGTACGGTGAATTGTTGCCGCCACCGATCCGGTACCGAATCTTCGAGGACCGCATCATGAAAAACGGCGACATACGGTACTTCGACCACCCGAAGTTTGGCATGATTGCAAAGATTACGCGCGTGGAGGAAACCGAAGATGAGATCATTGACGATACCGAGGACCTGCTGCCCGGCAGTTTGTTGAGTCCTTAGCCCGAGTGAGGGGGACATGCGCGACGCAAGCCGTGAGCGGGCCCGACGATAAGAACGGGATCCGTCCCCCCGGTTCAGTCGGACAGGGTCTTATCCAGAAAGTCGTCGGCGCTGGCGCCGCCCTGTCCCGCCTGCATAAGGCAGGTTTTGAAGCTGACCGTAACAAAACGCGACACACCCGACCGCGGATGATGTATGACGAGATCACGCACCGCCGTCGATATCTTCGCCGCGAATTCCTGGACGCCCTCTTCCTCCGAAACGTGAGACAATACAATCAACTTGTGGTCGTTCACCCTCGCAGCAACGTCACTGGCGCGCCTGAGACAGCGCCGAATTTCCTGCCCGACACGACGCAGGCAGGAATCCGCCGAGTGTCGGCCGAAAACGTCCCGGTAAGCGTCGAAATCGTCGACTGAAAAACAGACAAGCGCCAGGGTCGTCTTTTCTCTGGCCGCGACGGCCCAGTCGTGTGCCAGGATTTCTCGAAACGCAGTGGCGTTCAACAGGCCGGTTACAGGGTCGTCCCTCGATAATTCTCTGATTCGGCGTTTGGCCTTCAAGAGGGCCTGATGCATCTCGCCGTCGGTCGCCGCCCCGGCGGAACCGGCGCCGCCACGCCAATAGGCCGCGTAATACCGGGTGCTTTTCTCTTTACCAAGCGACATTGGCTCCAGTACGAGCAGATATTCGCGGTTGCTGAGCTCGACGGGAATTGAGGTTGCCTGCCCGAATCGCACTGTCTCGGTGATCCCCGGCGCCAGCTCACGGCCGACGAGTTGCTCGACCAGGTCGGCGAACGGCCGACCCATGGCGGTCTGCCCGCCGGCAATGCTGTCAAATGCAGGATTACACAGCACGACCGGCCAATCCGCCCGGTCGATGCAGGCAACGATGAGGGGTTCCCCAGACCCCGCGATCAGTTGCTCCAGTATTTTTCTATGCAGCGTTTTCATCGAATCCAGGAATTTACAGTGCCTGCCTGTTTGCAGGGGCCAGAGTAGCCGAAACCCCGTCATAAATACTGTGATCCCGTTCCGAAGGTATCGTCGAGCAGCTGGTCGGCACGGCCAGAGGGCGGGAAATCGCCTGGCATTGATCAGGCCGACCGTATTGACGGTGATGACGCAATCGACGCCGACAGGAATCAGGCATTCAGTTCCAATGGCGGGCGATCCTGCCAATCAATAAAACGCTTTGCTGCCGCCTGCCATTCCTCGCTGGCCAGCAACGACTCTCGAAGAATCTGTCCGGTCCCGTGCAATCTGGCCAGACGCACGAGCGACAAGGGATTCGAGTACTCCTCAAGGGACGACACGGCTGCCTGGGCCGCGGGCCGGTCGTTACAGATCAAAATCATGTCGCACCCGGCCTCCAGGGCCAGTCTGGCGCGTTTCGGCATCGTCCCGTAACTCTCACTCGCCTTCATGGTCAGGTCGTCGCAAAAGACGGCGCCACCAAATCCCAGACGTGATCTCAATTCCGATTGAATCCAGTATTTGGAAAAGCCGGCGGGCAGCGGATCCATCTCGGCATAAATGACATGCGACATCATGACGCCGGCCAGCAGTTCGTTGCCGATCAGTTTGTCGTATGGAAGCATGTCGTCGAGTACGTCACTGTATTCACGCCGGTCAACCGCGGGCTTCTCGTGCGAATCGGCGACAACAGCCCCGTGTCCCGGGAAGTGCTTGCCAATTGCTGCCATGCCGGCACTTCGCAGGCCGCGCGAAAATGCGCCGGCAAGATCGCCAACGGCCTCCGGGTCTTTATGAAAAGCGCGATCCCCGATGACCTCGCTGACGCCCCAGTCCAGATCCAGGCATGGAGCAAAACTGAGATCGATGCCCATCGCCCGGAGTTCCGAACCGCTCACCCAGCCCGCCGTTTTTGCAAGAAGCAGTGCCTCACCGAGATCGATATCGTACTCATGCCCGATCTTGCGCATTGGCGGAATGGCGGTAAAGCCGTCGCGGAAACGCTGCACCCTGCCGCCTTCGTGGTCCACGGCAATCAGGAGCGGCGGGCTGCGAAGTGCCCGAATCTCACTGACGAGATCGTTGAGCTGGCTCGCAGACTCATAATTCCGGGCAAACAGGATTACGCCGCCGACCGCCGGCTCACGCAAGAGCGTGCGGTCTGCCGGCGTTACGGCAAGCCCTTCGACGTCCAGCATGACGGGTCCCAGAGCCATATTCTGGCTAGCCTAGATGGCCGGTCCGTCAAGGTCCAAGCCTTGCGTACTACACCGCAGCATTTTTCGAGAATTGATCCTTAACTAATTATTATTTCTACTATTTTTCTAACAAAGCGATGGATTCGACGTGCCCGGTATGCGGAAACATATCGATGATTCCCGCAGCCTCCAGCCGATATCCATGCGCGGAGACGAGCGCTGCCAAATCTCTCGACAGCGTTCCCGGATGGCAAGAGATGTAGACGATTCTGGACGGGTTGATGCGCTGGATATGACCAACGACTTCAGGCGCACCGCTCCTGGCCGGATCCAGCAGCAGGCCGGTCCAGTCATCGGCCAGCCAGCGCTCTTTGCCGTCAATACGGCTCAGATCCGCACAGCGAAACGTGGCATTGGATATCCCGTTACGCACGGCATTCGCTTTGGCGCGAGCGACAAGACCTGCATCCCCCTCGACACCTTCAACATGACCGCAAAATCGTGCCAGCGGCAGCGAAAAATTGCCGATGCCGCAGAAAAGATCAAGGATCCGGTCGTCCTTGTCCGGCTGCAGCAAAGCCAGCGCCGCGGCAACCATGCGCCGGTTCACCAGCCCATTGACCTGAATGAAGTCAGTGGCTTCGAATTCAATGACGATATCAAATTCCGGCAGACTGTAACTGAGAGGCGATAATGACCCTTCCGGCTGCAACACTGATATCGAGTCCGGGCCGCCGGGTTGCAGATAAACTCGACAATCGCGTTCCGCAGCAAAGGTCCTCATGCGCTCAAGATCCGATTCGGTCGGCGCATCCAGAACCCGAAACACGAGCGAAGTTGCGTTTTCTGCAACGGCCACTTCGATCTGCGGCAAACGACTGCGAATGCTCAAACCACCGATGAGCTCACTCAGGGGATCGATCAGCTCGTCGACCGGGCGGGCAAGCACCTCACAGCGGTGCATGTCGGTGATGAACGGCGCATGGCGTTCCCGAAAACCGACGAGTACGCGCCCCTTGCCGGCCACGTCTTTGACGGCCAGTCGCGCACGGCGACGATAATTCCAGGGAGCATCGAAAACCGGCGGAAGCCAGCGCAGAGGCTCTACCTGCCCAATGCGCTCCAGGGCATCCTGCAGGGCCTGCTGTTTGATGTTCCGCTGCTCCGAGTCGTCGACATGTTGCAGCGAGCAACCGCCACAGACGCCAAAGACGGCGCAGCGGGCCTCCTTGCGTTTTGGCGACGCCGACAGCACTTCCAACAATTCAGCTTCGTCGTATTTGCGTCTTCTCTTGCGGCGCCGAAACCGCACTTCCTCGCCTTCAAGCGCCCCGGCTACGAATACTTTCTTGCCCGATATCGCGGCAATACCCTTGCCGTCGTGGGTCACGGAGTCAATACGTGCAATTTCCGGTTCGCGCACACGGGCCATTATTTCGTGCTTTAGTCGGCCGGCCATGCAGCCGCAAAATCGTTCAGGTGCGGCAGGTCCATCGAAGCCAGGGTAGAGCGGACGAGCCGGTATTCCCGCTCTATGTCTTTCGAATCGAGATTGCCTCGCATGAACTCGAAACGCAGGTAAATCAGGTAAGTATTCAGGACATCTGTTTCACAATAATCGCGTATGTTGTCGATGCCGCCGTCGAGCCAGGTCGGCCAAACCTTGTCCCCGCTCATCCCCAGCTTGCCGGGAAAGCCGAGCAACACAGCCGCTTGATCGAGGCTGGCCCGACCTCGCCCCTGAAATGCTGACAAGACTTCCATCAGGTCAATGTGTCGCCAATGATATCGATTGAGATAGTTGTTATAGCGAAAGCTCCTGTCGCCATCCCCGGTCTCCCAATACCGAGGTGCCTGAATGTTGTTCTTGAGTGCCCTGTAGTGCAGCACAGGCAGATCGAAGCCTGAGCCGTTCCAGGACACGAGGTCCGGCGAGTAACGGTCGATGCCATCGTAAAAGCGGCGCACCAGGTCAGCCTCGTCCGAGCCCGCGTCGCCCAGGCTCCAGACCTTGAAACTGTCTCCCGTTCTGAGTGCGACGGAAATCGCAACAACTTGGTGTTGATGTAATGGCAGGAAATCGCTGCCCGTCTTTTGCTGTTGCATGAAGCTCATTGCCGTCGCCACATCTTCGTCAGAAAGATCTTCGAGATTCCACATTCGTCGTCCGAACTCGACGTCCGGAATCGTTTCAATGTCGAAAGCAAAACAGTTCATCGTGTCTCACCAATCTTTAGTGGTCCACCAAGGCTATATTGATGAACCACTAGGATTTCTCAACGACCGCGAAGGCCACTATCAGCCCGGCGTCGTCCGTCAGACTGACATGGCTCGCGGCAATGCCAAGACGCTCGCAGACTCCCCGGCCCCGTTCCGAAAAAATGACCAGAGGTCGGCCCGAGTTATTATTGACAATGCCGACGTCGCGCAACCACATACCGTGCCGGAAACCGGTGCCCATCGCCTTGACCGTCGCCTCTTTGGCCGCAAAACGCATGGCGAGAAAACGCACCGGCCACTTGTTGAGTTCAAAAAGCTTGCGTTCTTCGTCCATTAACAATCGATCGACAAAATGATCACCGAATCGATCATAGGTTGCCTGTACGCGGGAAAGCTCGACGATATCGGTGCCGACACCGAAAATCATGAAACTCTCGCCTCATTCATCAATTGTTTCATTCTGCCGACGGCTACGCTGATGCCGTCAAAAACAGATTCCGCGATGATCGCGTGGCCGATGTTGAGTTCGACGATCTCGGGAATACAGGCAACCGCCGTGACGTTTTCATAATGCAGACCATGGCCTGCATGGACGATCAAGCCGATTTGCTGTGCATGAGACGCGGCTGATATCACGCGCTCGAGCTCATCCTGTTGCTCCGCACCGTCCGCGTCGGCGTAAGTTCCGGTATGAAGCTCCACCACCGCTGCCCCGGCCTGTACCGCCGCCTCCAGTTGCCGCGCGTCGGGGTCGATAAAAAGTGCAACACGAATGCCCTGATCGGCAAGACGGGCACATGCATCGGCGACTTTTTCCAGCTGACCGGCCACGTCGAGACCGCCTTCGGTAGTCAGTTCCTCTCTCTTCTCGGGCACAAGACAGCAATCACCCGGTGCTACGTCCGTTGCTACGCGCAGCATTTCTTCAGTGACTGCCATCTCGAGGTTCATCCGGGTTTGCATGGCTTTCTTCAACGCATAAAGGTCCCGATCCTGAATGTGCCGGCGGTCTTCCCTCAGGTGCAGCGTGATGCTGTCGGCACCGGATTTCTCGGCGATCAGCGCGGCACTTACCGGATCCGGATAAGTGGTGCCGCGCGCCTGCCGGAGAGTCGCAACGTGGTCTATGTTGACACCCAGATGCAGTGTGTTTCCCTTGTCCAAGTCTTGTGTCCTCGCTAAAAATCGCTTTGCAATTCTACGGCGAATGCGTATCGCCTGCCCGCCGTAATTCCAGGAGCACTTTGCGGCTCTTGAGTTCTTTCCCGCCCAGGTGAAAGGAAATAACTTCACGCAGAAGCCGGCCTGCGCAATTCAGTACCTCGGGCAGTTCAAAATCCTCGTTTCTGACGGCCGTAAGCTCCTGACCGGAGAACACCATCGGCCCCTTGCGATCGCCGACGGGCACTGGGCCCTGCTCGACACGGTATTCATACATCGTATCGGAGCGAAGCGGTTCGCGCATCTCCGTATCATGTTCGAGATTCAGCGCATAACCAAGTAAGCGAAGTAATTCCATCTCGAAATGACGTAGCGGCATGGCGACGTCGGCCGATGCTGCGAGGTTTTCGATGGTGTTCATGTAGACAGTAAAGATTTCCGGTTGAGGATCGTGCCGGTGCAAAAGCTTGAGCAAAAGCTCGTTAATGTAATACCCGGACATGAGGGCATCGCCATTCAATGATATCGGCGCGCCGTTCATCTCGGCGCCGGTCAGTGTGCCGAGCTCGGAGCGGATCACCCAGGAAAGCCGCAGGGGCAGGAAAGGCCGGAGAACGCCACGCAGGCGGGATTTCGCGGAGCGGCTGCCGCGGGCAACCAGTGCCAGGCGCCCGTAGTTGGGGCTTATGATGTCCAGGATGCGGCTGGAATCTCTAAACGGCCGGTGATGCAGGAGAAAGGCCGGTTCGCCTTGTACGCGTTTGCTAGCCGCCATATCGCTACTCGTAGCCCAGTCGCAGGAGCTCCTTCTCGCTGTCTGCCCAGTTATCCTTGACCTTGACCCAGAGTTCCAGATGAACCGGCATGCCCAGTCGCTCCTTGAGCTCGAGCCGGGCCGAGCGTCCTACTTTCTTGAGAACATTGCCTCCCTTGCCGACCACGATTCCTTTCTGGCTGTCACGTTCGACCCATATTATCGCGTTGATGCCGACGCCCTCCGGCTCTTTATTGATTTGTTCGGCCTCTACGGTAAGACCATACGGTACTTCCTGGCGCAGCAACAAGGTCAGTTTTTCGCGAATGAGCTCAGCAATCTGAAACGATTCACTGCGATCGGTGATCATCTCCTCAGGATACAAGGCTGGCGATTCGGGCAGGTAGGCCGGAATCAGCTCAACCAGCCTGTCGAGATTGTCGTTCAGTTTCGCCGAAATCGGTAACACTTCATCGAAAGTATGGCGCTCGGACATTGCTGACATAACCGATAACAGCTCTTCCTTCGGGTGCACTTTGTCAATTTTGTTAAGCAATGCGATTGCGGGAGCCGTAGATTCTTTCAGTCTGTCAAGAACATCCTGATCCTCGGCCGTCCACCGGTTTGCTTCGCTGACAAACAAGATGAGATCGGCGTCGGAAAGCGCGCTGGCCGCCGTACGATTCATCATACGGTTTATCGTCTTGGCTGCACCGCGATGCAGCCCAGGTGTATCGATAAAAATAATCTGACTGTCGTTCCTCGTATACACCGCAAGAATTCGGTGTCGCGTCGTTTGTGGCTTCGGCGTAACGATGCTTATTTTGCTGCCGAGGATTGCGTTGATCAACGTTGACTTGCCGACGTTCGGACGCCCGACGACGGCAACAAACCCGCAACGAATGATTCGTTCCGGCACCGACTAATCCGCCTTTTCAAGTAACGCCAGCATATGTTGAGCTGATTCCTGCTCCGCATCCCTTCGCGTCGTGCCCTGCCCGGTCGTGCTCGCGTCGAGTTCCGCGATAGTGCAACGAACACTGAAGGTCTGTTTATGGGCTTCGCCGTCTATCTTTTCAACCCGGTAGTCCGGCAACGCAATTCTTCTCGACTGCACAAGCTCCTGGAGCCGCGTCTTCGGGTCCCTGAGCTCGGCAGAATCGGGAATCTCGACAAGACGCCCTGCAAACGCATTGTGGATAATCCGTCGCGCTTCATCGAAACCCGAATCCAGGTAAACGGCTCCAAAGATCGCTTCCAATGCGTCCGCAAGAATTGACGCGCGTCTGTGGCCGCCGCTTTTCTTCTCGCCCGAGCCAAGAATCAGGTGTTCACCAAAGCCGAGATCGGTTGATATTTCTGCAAGCGTTGTGTCTTTGACAAGCGAGGATCGCAATCGACTGAGGACGCCTTCTGACGCATCGGGACGCTGCAGATAGACGGCCTCCGAAATGACGAAATCGAGAACCGCATCGCCCAGATATTCCAGCCGTTCGTTGTTGATGCCGGGAGCGCTGCGATGAGTAAGCGCCTGTTCCAGGAGCTGACTATTTTGAAATTCGTAATCCAGCGACTTCTTCAGCCAGGTCGCTGTCTTATCCAAACGGATCGCTCATTTCTTTGGCTCGTTATACCGGATCTTCGGCCGGCTTTTTTGTCCGGCGAGTCTGTACCGGAAGGAGATGACACGTTTCTCCCTTAGCGGCGCACCAACACTTTCTTGTCGAAATGTACCGAAAAAGAAACATTGCCGATAAACGGCGCCATGTGATCGTAAACCGCCTCGATCCGGAACCCGCCGCTCTCGCTGACTACTTTGATGTCTCTGGCAGTGATGACAGAGACGCTCTCGACATCGAAGCGCCGCCGTATTGACTTCTGAAGTGCCGCGCGCGACGGATTCTGACTGTCAAACTCTTTGTATACGCCATCAAGAACGCCCGCAACTTTCATGTAATTAAGATAGACCGGCGAAAGGCGCATTCCTGCGAACGCAAACAGCCCGACGAAGATGGCCAGAATCACGAAACCCACCGTCGTGATGCCGGCCTGGCGCGACTGAGTCCGCCTCATCAACGTTGGGTGTCGAAAACGGCGTATTTGACCGCAATTGTCCGAGCTAAACATGCACCTACTCCACTTTGCTCCGGCCAAGGGTAGCGCAATTCTAACCGCGAAATCAGTGACTGACACCTCATTATTCTATCTTCGTGCCGATCCGCGTCCACTCCGGCCACTCAAGCCCGTCCATGTGCATCCAGATACGCACGGCTTCGCCAACCAGGTGGGTCTCCGGAATTGCACCGATGAAGCGGCTGTCGCGGCTATTATCACGATTATCGCCCATCATGAAATAGTGGCCATCCGGAACCGTAAACTTGCCATCGCGCATGGCATTGCGGGGATTGGTGACAAGAATCGCGTGCTTCCGGTCACCGAGCTGCTCGACGTACGTGGCAGCCGCTGACGCGATCGGAAGATCTGCGTCTCGCGTGACTGCGATGAGCTCGCCATTTACGGTCAGACGGTGCGCCTCGTAGACTATTTCGTCGCCTGGCAGTCCGATCACGCGCTTGATGTAGTTAACGCTGGGTTCGGATGGCAGGCGAAATACAACGACGTCGCCTCTTTCCGGTTCACCGGTTTCAATGATCTTCTTGTCGAGCACCGGGAGACGCAGGCCGAAAGAATATTTCTTGACGAAAATATAATCGCCCTGTAACAGAGTCGGCATCATCGATCCGGAAGGAATCCGAAACGGCTCGAAAATAAACGATCTTATTACAAGAACGAACAACAGCACCGGAAAAAACGAGCGTGAATAATCGATTATGGTGTTGAGGGCGGCATTCGTTTGTCCGCCAGAATCGGAATTTCGTTTTCGCAAGTAAAATTTGTCGTAGGCGACCACTGCGCCAGTAAACGCCGTCAACAACGTCAAGATCAATGCAAGGCTAATACTCAAGATTTGTTCTCACTTTTCTACACGTAATACCGCAAGAAATGCCTCTTGTGGAATTTCAACGGACCCAATCTGTTTCATTCGTTTTTTCCCGGCTTTCTGTTTCTCCAACAACTTTCGCTTCCGGGTAATATCACCCCCGTAGCATTTCGCCGTGACGTTTTTCCGCAATGCCTTGACAGTGCTTCGCGCGATTATCTGTCTGCCAATAGCCGCCTGAATCGCAACATCGAACATCTGCCTGGGAATCAGCTCGCGCATTTTTTCAACGAGCACACGTCCTCTGGCTTGTGCGTTTTCCCGGTGCACAATAATCGATAACGCGTCAACGCGCTCCTGATTTATCAAAATATCGAGTCGCACGAGTGATGCGGGTTCGAAACGCTCAAAGTGGTAGTCGAATGATGCGTATCCACGACTGACGGACTTAAGGCGGTCGAAAAAGTCGAGGACGACCTCCGCGAGAGGTATTTCGTACTCCAGTGAGACCTGACCGCCGAGATACCTGAGGTGCTTCTGCACGCCCCGCCTCTGGATGCACAGCTTGATGACCGAACCCACATGCTTTTCCGTTACGAGGATATTCGCCGTAATGATAGGCTCGCGCAGCTCGACGATTTCATTGTCCGGGGGAAGCTTTGATGGATTGTCGACTTTGAGTATCTGGCCTCCGACCTCTAGGACCTCAAATATCACGGTCGGGGCGGTCGTAATGAGTTCCAGCCCATATTCGCGCTCCAGCCGCTCCTGAACGATTTCCATGTGCAACATGCCGAGGAAGCCGCAGCGGAAGCCAAATCCCAGTGCTGTAGACGTCTCAGGCTCAAAATGCAGCGCCGCGTCGTTCAAGCGAAGCTTCTGCAATGCCTCGCGAAAATTCTCATAGTCATCCGACTTGATCGGAAACAGTCCGGCAAAAACGCGCGGCTGCACCTGCTGGAATCCGGCTAGCGGCTCGTCACAGGGTTCCTTTGTCAATGTCAGCGTATCGCCTACCGGCGCGCCATAGATGTCTTTGATGCCGGCGATGACGAACCCGACTTCGCCTGTTGCCAGCGCCGGGCGGTCTTCCATCTTTGGTGTAAAGCTGCCGACACGATCTGCACGGTAGGAACGGTCCGTCGACATGACGGTAATCTTGCTGCCTTTTGACAAGCTGCCGTTGACGATCCGGACGAGTGACACGACACCGACATAATTGTCGAACCAGGAATCGATTATCAGCGCCTGCAGAGGCCCCTCGGGATTACCGGACGGTGGCGGTATTTTCGCAATGATATGTTCGAGTAATTCCGGTACGCCCTCGCCCGTCTTGGCGCTGACCCTGACAGCATCCTGCGCGTCGATACCAATGATGTCCTCGATTTCCCGTATGACCTTTTCGGGTTCTGCAGAGGGAAGATCGATCTTGTTCAGGACCGGCAGCACATCAAGGCCCTGGTCGATCGCAGTCATGCAGTTTGCTACGGTTTGCGCCTCGACGCCTTGTGCAGCATCGACCACGAGCAGCGCACCCTCACAGGCAGCCAGCGAGCGGGAAACCTCGTAGGAAAAGTCCACGTGACCGGGCGTATCGATGAAATTCAGCTGGTAGTCTTCGCCGTCCGCAGCGCGGTACTTCAGCGACACGCTTTGCGCCTTGATCGTGATACCTCGCTCCCGTTCCAGATCCATCGAATCAAGAACCTGCTCCGACATCTCTCTCGCCTGCAACCCACCGCATAGCTGGATAAAGCGGTCTGCCAGCGTCGATTTGCCATGGTCGATATGGGCAATGATTGAGAAATTGCGTATGTGATTCATGGAATCGGGTCAGGCCCTGCAAGCGGCGAAGTATATACGCTTGATATCGCTGTGGGGGCGGTTGCACAGCTTACACCCCGATCTCGTCGAGGACGCTGGCGAGCGCATCCCTGTCGAGATAATGCTGACAGATGAAACGGCCATCGAACTCAACGACCGGCACGCGCGTGCCATACTTTTCCTGCCAGTCTTGCCGCGTATCAATATTCAGGACCTTGAGCTCAGCCCTGCCTCTCACGAGCGGCAGGATTTCCTCGATGAGTTCTTCACACATATGGCAGCCGGGACGGCTATAGATCTGAATATCAGGCATTACGTTCAGACACCGTTGGAACGAGGTCTTTGAGACAGCCGTCCTGATTGAGAAAATGCCGGCCCAATAGTGCGCCTGCGGCCAGACCACAAATCGAGAGAACGACTGCAAGAACGTCGTTCACTGTTCTGCTGATAATCCACGCAATGCCGAGCGCGATGACAACGCCAGCCAACGGCAATCCGTAAGCAAGAACTGCGGCGCGCAGCAGATGAGAGGGCGCTAATGCCAGTTTAACGTCGTCGCCCGGATTCAGGTCCATGCCGGGCGGTACGTTTACGTCGATCAGTCGTGAGCGGCTGGCGCCCGTGAGTAAACCGGCGCCACACCCCTTTCCCGCAGCGCAGCGCGCGCAGATTTGAGCGCCATCCACCGACACGGTCGCATGTCCCGACGCGACAGAAACTATTCTGCCAACAGGTGAGTCCATATCGTTTATATCAGTAACAGGAAAGCAGCCGCCAGGCAAAGTCCTGCGGGCTATCGTTGTCGCATCGAGCTGGCGATTCGTTGCACGGTTGCTGCGGGTACCTCACCAATTGCCGTAATCTGATAATCGGCCAGTTGCATGCTATAGGCGTTGGACCCCCCAACATTGGATCGCCGGGCCAGCTTCTTTTTCCGTACCTGGCCGATGAATACCGACACGGTAGCGAGACCATCGCTGTAAAGGATGTGCGTCACCGGTGCATCTGCGCCCGGCAATTGCTCGGTCTTCGTTGAAACGACGCGGAACCCGGCAGGGAGATCATCGCAATCCCAATCGATTTCCATGTCAATCTCCACCCGCTTTGCGGTCTCCGCATACCAGGTGAAATTTTCCAGGCTTACCGATGGCGACAAGGCTTCCGCCGAAATTTCGGAATCCAGATTTATGTCTGCAAACTTGATTTGCTCGAGAATAGTGCCGTCGCCATCGATCAGCTCTGTCCGCAGAGGAAACGCCGTACTACGATCCAGCCATAATCGATGACCGAAGCGGAATTCATCGTGAGGCCGGATTGCCAGCAGCACAGCCTTGCGACCAGCGACCCGATCTTCGCGGACGATCGACAGGTCGTATTCGTTGCCAAACCTGATGTCCCTGCTGGGTAGCATCGAAAACAGGGTACCCTGATTATCCCAACTCTCGACCAGCACCGACTTCGTGTCCGGCAGGATGCAATGCACCTCGTCGCCCTTGCGAATGATCTCCAGGCTATTGCCCTCCTGGACAGTCATTTTTTCGCTGACGACACCGTCGTCTATTTTGCGTACAATTTTCAGCGCTTCCGCTTCACCACGCCTGGTTCGAATTACTGTGCCTGCGTAACTCATGTTCTGCACGGCATGCGACATACGGCCAAGCCACTCATGCGGCCCGTCAGCAGCGAACGCGATTGCCGAATGCGTCGACAACAAGACCCCGATCGTCAGCAGCGATGAAAATGCAGATGTCTTTATCGTGTTATTCATCTAAATGATGCGCAAGCCTTATTGGACCACTAGTCCTGACTTTCTTCGTCAGTACCTCTGTCATCACTCTCCACCGGCTCATCCTCTGCTTCGATTTCCACAAGGGAACCATCCCACAGCTGCCAGGTGACGAGACGAGGATTATGGCGGAGATACAACTGCTTCAGCAGCTCATCGTCCGGCCGGTCGGCCACGGTTCTACTATCAGGCACCGTGCGGCCCGCAAAATTAGTGTCAACATTTCCGCTGTCATCCGGCGAATACACCTGTTGCACAGCAAATAAAGCCAGCACCGCGACCGATGCAGCAATTGCCGCACCAACTGCCGGCCTCATGAACTTCGATCCGGAAACGTCGGTGCTTACCGGGTGCTGTACCGGCTCCTCGCCGAGCGCTGCCGCAATCCGATCGCGCAAGTCGCTTATGCCAGGCACATCATGTTCCTGGCGCATCAGGCGGCCAATTTCGAGATATTGTGCGACCTGCTGGCGCAGCGAAATGTCCTGGCTCAGTCGCCGCAACAGCAACTCGCTTTCATTTTCCGGCAGCTCACCGTCAACGAAGGCGGATATCTGCATTTTCAGAGCGTCGTTCATAAATCACCTAACGGTATCTGTATCCTGATACTAAATTAATCAACCAAAGTTCCGATCTTCTTGCCGATTGCGTCCCGCGCGCGAAATATGCGGGATCGAACCGTACCGACCGGACAATCCATCGTCTGTGC
>Ga0255052_10002084_pt1 | contig 14608 bp, 12 predicted proteins | sample JV7_2_21_MG_FD_188632 | JGI IMG/M metagenome (GOLD analysis project Ga0255052, IMG submission 188632) | Seawater microbial communities from Jervis Inlet, British Columbia, Canada - JV7_2_21 | ecosystem: Environmental > Aquatic > Marine > Inlet | place: Canada: British Columbia | collected...
CGACCTTGTGCATGCAACACAAGGCGCAGCCGTCGCAAAGCCCTTCCCACTCATCGGCCGTCATCTCTGCCAACGATTTGCGTTTCCAGTATTGATCATTCATCGTCACCTTCTTTGTGACAGAGACGAGCGTAAAGCGCAATGAAAGCCGTGTTTCTTGATTACGGAACCGCAGGTCCCGGGCTGGATACAAGCCCGCTGTCGAGACTGTTGCCCGAGCTTGAGATCTTCGATGCGACTGCTGACGATCAAATCGTCGAACGCGTTCGCGACGCCGAGTTCGTGTTCGCCAACAAGACTCACCTCACCGATGAACTGTTCGCGGCCGCCACAAATTTGCGCTTTATTGGTCTGATCGCAACCGGCACCGACAACATCGATCTCGAAGGTGCGAAAACGCACGGCATCGCAGTGTGCAATATTCGCGGATATTGCACTCGCTCGGTTACAGAACATGTGTTCGGTCTGCTTCTGACTCTCACTCACAATCTGCATCGTTACACGGCCATTGTAAAAGATGGAGCATGGCAGTCGTCGCAGGACGTCTGCATGTTGGCCTACCCCTTACGCGAACTGTCGATGATGACGATGGGTATTGTCGGCTACGGTGAGTTAGGCAGAGGAGTAGCTTGTAGAGCTCGTGACTTTGATATGGATGTGATCGTATCGGCGCGACCCGGTTCGAGTGAAATCGATGAGGACCGTGTTTCTTTTGAAGAATTGCTACAGCGATCCGACGTTATTTCTTTGCATTGTCCACTTACCAATCAGACGCGTGGCCTGTTTGCGGCAGGGGAATTTCGCAAGATGAAATCGTCGGCAATCTTGATCAATACAGCACGCGGTGCCCTCGTCGATTCGACAGCGCTTGCCAAGGCGCTGAGATGCGGCGATATTGCGGCGGCCGGGGTTGACGTGTTGCCTGAAGAACCGCCAATCAATGGCGACCCTTTGCTGGACTACGCAGGCGACAACCTGCTTATCACCCCACATATTGCCTGGGGCACCGATCGGTCCCGCCAAGATTCGATTCATGAGCTTGCCGCAAACGTCGCGGCTTTCCTGAATGGCGAGGAGCGCAACAGGGTCGTTTAAGTACCGATGATCTGCCTGGCCCATTGCACGACCTCACGCACCCGCGGCGAAGCGAGATCGTAGGCCTCATTAAAGCTGACCCAGCGCCATTCATGATGCTCCGGCTCGCCCGTTTCCGGTGACGGGCCCATGACAATAGAATCCTGCGTCGTCTTTGCCAGGTAGTAGCGCGCGGTTTTACCGCGACTATAAGGGCCGGTTTCCATGTGACGCTCGCCCCAATCAAAATCAAGTTGATCGATGCTGGTTTCCTCACGAACCTCGCGTCGCGCCGCCTCGAGCGACGTCTCCCCCTCCTCTCGCAGCCCTTTTGGGAAATCCCAGTGGTGATACGCCCTGAGCAACAGCGTCATCCAGCCCTCGTCAGTTTGACGGGCGATCACAACACCACAGGAGAGAAATGGCTCGTTCACCAGGCTCCTCGCAACACATCAACGGGCGGTGCATTTACCGCCCCGCGTGCAGCAACGAAGCCGCTGGCACAGACGACCAGCACTCCGGCTGCAATGCCCGCCACCCACAGGAACGGGTTAAACTCGTACGGCAGCTCGAATAATTGCACAGCTACGATTGCCGCAAGTATCGATGCGCCACCTGAAGCGAGAATGCCCGCTGCGACACCAAGCGCCGCAAATTCGGCCATGACGCCGGAGAAAACCGTGCGCTTGCGCGCACCTAATGCTCGCAGCATCGCGCTTTCGAAACGACGTTCATCGATTGTCGATTGCACGGCAGCGAACAGGACCGCTATTCCTGCCGCCAGGGTAAATATGAACACGGCCTGCACTGCAAGACTCGCTTTCTCCACGATGCCGCGAATCTGCTGCAGAATTGAATCAATATCAATGACCGAAATGCTCGGGTGCGCCCGCACCAGCTTAACGAGTACCGGTTGCTGCTCTTTTTCGAGGCGCAAGCTGGAAATGTAGGTTGTCGGTACACCGTCGAGTGCGCCGGGTGAAAAAACCATGAAAAAATTCGGCTGAAATGAATCCCAATTGATCTTGCGAATACTCGCGATGGTCGCCTCAAGCTCCCTGCCGGCGATGACGAACGTCATTCGATCGCCGATCGTGAGTCCGGTTTCCAGCGCAGCCTCTTCTTCAACCGATACGAGCGGCGGCCCGGAATAGTCTTCTGGCCACCACTCTCCCTGGAGTATTTCGTTGCTCGACGACAGCGTCGCCGCGAATGACAGGTTGGCTTCGCGATTCGCCATCCAACGGCCACCCGGGTCCGGGTATTCGCGGTCTTTGACGGACTCTCCGTTTATCGTCGACATTCTGGCGCGAATCAAGGGCATGAATGTCGGCGCTTCGATGCCTGCTGTCGTGTAGATGCCCGCAACGGAATCGAGCTCATGTGGCTGAATATTGATCATAAAGTGGTTAGGGGCATCCTCGTCGAGCGTTTGTCGCCAGCCCTCTAAAAGGTCGGTGCGCACTATCGTCAGCAAAAGTAGTACGGTCAATCCAAGGCCAAAGGCGACGACCTGCACGGCACTGTCGCGCCCGCGGCGTGCAACATTTGCCAACCCGTACCGCCACGCCACACCGACACCTGAACGAAAATGCCCCATTGTCGCGACAAGACCGCGACCCACCAGGTACAACGCTGCCGCAATGACAACGATGCCGCCGAGGAGAATTATCAACATGCGCGCATCGCCGACCGCGCGGTACAACAACGCTGCAACTGCTGCCAACGACATGCCTGCAACGAGCAGGCGTGATGGTGCCGGCGGCATCACATCGTGCCGCAGTACTTTGAGCGGTGGCGTGTTGCGTAGCTGAATCAGCGAGGGAAGCGCGAAGCCGACGAGCAGTACGAGCGCGCTACCGCTGGCAAGAACTACCGGCATCAGGCCAACGGGCGGCAGGTCGCCTGCAATCAAGTCCGCAAGAATCCGCGACAGAATTTCCTCTGCAGCGAAACCCACGACGCTGCCAACTATGACGCCAAGCGCTCCAAGTAACATGAGCTGCACAACAGCAACGGTGATGACGAAGCGCTGCGTCGCTCCAAGGCTTTTCATCAGCGCAACAGTGTCCATTCGCCGATGCGCGAATCGACGTGCTGACATCGCAACGGCCACCGCGCTCAATAGCAGGCTGATAACTGCGGTCAACGACAGGAAGCGTTGCGCACGATCCGCGGCCCGATAGGCACGCTCGCTGCTCTCTTCGCGATTCGACGCTCGCAGCGACTCCGGCAGGTCGTCCTGTATTGCCTCATTAAACGCGGTAACGGCCAGTTCATCACCTGCAACCAGGAGTGCGTAGCCGACTCGACTTCCTTCGCCTATCAGGCCGGACGCCGGAATATCGCCGATATTCATCAACAGCGACGGCGCCAAAGACGCAAAGCCTATCGATTGATCTGGCCTGTAGGTCAACACCGCGGTCACAAGCAAACTCGATTCGCCAACAGTCAGCTTGTCGCCGACATCAGCGTCAATTCTCGCCAGCAGGGCCCCGTCGGCCCAGACCTCACCCCTTGCCGGGATGCCATCAACAACACGTTGCTCACCAAACAGGGTGTCCGAGACGCGGACGTCACCACGCAAAGGATAGGTTTCGCTCACGGCCTTGATCGTGGCAAGCGCACTCAGGTCCCCAAAAAATACGACGCTCGGAAACGTATTGGTTTCGGCGGTCTGCAGACCGAACTCACGGGCCTTCTCACGCCAGGTGTCGGGAATCGACTCCTGTGAACGGAGCCGCAAATCAGCTGCCAATACCTCGTTAGCTTGCCGTGCAACAGCCTTGCCGATTCGATCTGTCAGGAAGCCAACTGCTGTCAGTGCTGCAACGGCGAGCGCGACAGCTGCGAGCAACACCAATACTTCACCCGATCTCAGTTCGCGGCCAAAACTACGCAATGCGAATGTGAGTGCCTTCACGTAGCCCCCCGACTGTCGCTTACAAGCCGCCCGGCATCGAGGCTTAAAATTCTGTCACATCGCTCCGCCAGCGAGTGGTCGTGGGTAACGAGAACCAGGGTCGTGGATGAACTGCGATTCAATTCGAACATGAGCTGCATAACGTTGTTGCCCGTGCGACTATCGAGATTCCCGGTCGGCTCGTCGGCGAACAAGACGGCTGGTTCGGTCGCAAACGCCCGCGCTATCGCGACGCGCTGCTTCTCCCCACCCGACAACTGCGCCGGATAATGTCGCCAGCGATCAGTGAGGCCGACTTTGTCGATGATGTTCAACGAAGCTTCTCGCACATGATCGGCCCCCGCCAGTTCGAGTGGCAGCATGACATTCTCGAGCGCGTTCAATGATGGCACCAGGTGAAAGGACTGAAACACAAAACCAACACTGTCGGCGCGAACACTGGCGCGACCATCCTCATCAAGATCCGACAGGTTTGCACCATTGAGTACGACATGTCCGCGGGTTGGCAAGTCAAGCCCGGCCAACAGGGCCAGCAGCGTCGATTTTCCAGCGCCCGAAGGGCCAACAACGGCGACAGAGGCGCCGGCCTCGATGCTGAAACTGACGTCCGCCAGAATGGTCAGACTACCCTCTGGACTGCTAACCTCTTTACTGATGTCATGCGCCGCGAGAACCGCGGTATTGTCGGTTAACTGAATTTCCATGCGAAAGATTATTGTCCTTGTTGTTTTATTGCTGGCCAGCAGCGCTCAGAGTACGGAGCCTCCAACTGTTCTCGTGTTCGGCGACAGTCTTAGCGCCGGGTTCGGTATAGACGTTGACCAATCCTGGACGTCATTGTTGCAGGCCCGCCTCGAACAACAAGGGTACGAATATCGGGTGATTAACGCCAGTATCAGCGGGGAAACAACTGAAGGTGGTGCGGCCCGCATCGACTATGCGCTCGAAACCTTCAGTCCTGCGCTCATTATTCTCGAACTGGGCGGCAATGACGGTCTCAGAGGCTTTCCACCGAGCCGCATGAAAGGCAACCTCGACAAGATAATCAGTAGCAGTAAGGCGTCCGGCGCTGCCGTGGTGCTGCTTGGCATTCGCATTCCGCCGAACTACGGCCAACGCTATACCGAGGCTTTCGAGGGTGTATTCAGGGACGTTGCCGCCGAGAATGAGATCCCGTGGATTGAGTTTTTCATGGACGGCATCGCTCTCAACGACGCCTTGTTGCAGGGCGACGGAATTCATCCGAATGCTGCAGCGCAACCTGTTCTGCTGGATAATGCTTGGCCAATAATCAGTAAAACGCTGGGGAACTGAAGGCATCACACGTGGAAAAGATCTGGCTTAAGTCCTATCCGGAAGGCGTACCTGCGGAATTACCGCCGGCACCATTCCGCTCGGTCCGCGAGATGTTCGAACAGGCGTTCGAGACATGGCCGGAGCGAACTTCATACAGCAATATGGGTACGAACCTGACGTATCGGCAACTTGATGAGAAGTCGAAGCAGTTTGCATGCTATCTACAGCAGACACTTGGACTAATGCGCGGCGAACGAGTGGCCGTCATGTTGCCCAACATCCTGCAATACCCGGTCGCGATGTGCGGTGTTTTTCGTGCCGGGCTCGTCGTCGTCAATGTCAATCCTTTGTATACCGCGCGCGAACTTGAGCACCAGCTCCACGATTCAGGCGCAAAGTGTATCGTCATACTGGAAAATTTTGCGCACATCCTCGAGGAAGTCATCGACAAGACCCCGGTTGACCATGTCATCACAACCGGCATTGGCGACCTGCTCGATTTTCCGATGAATATCGCAACGAACTTCGTCATTCGTCACGTCAAGAAGTCGGTGCCCGAATACTCGTTGCCGGGAAGTATCGCGTTCAGAGCTGCGCTCAAAGCGGGGGCGCGACGTGAGCTGCAGACCGTCGAGCTTGGTTTTGCTGACATCGCTTTTCTACAGTACACCGGCGGCACCACCGGCGTTTCAAAAGGCGCGATGCTCAGCCACCGCAACATGGTGCGAAACGTACAACAAACGATGTTGTGGCAGGGCCCAGCCTATGTGGGTTTCGATTGCATCGTCGCCATTACCGCCCTGCCGCTGTATCACATCTTTTCGCTGGAGGGTAATTGCCTCACGGTTATGGCGCAGGGCGGTGAGAATGTCCTGATTACGAATCCGCGTGATTCAAAGACTTTCGTAAGAACAATCAAGAAGCACCGCTTCAACCTGTTTACGGGAGTCAACACGATGTTTGCATCCCTGATGAACACGCCAGGCTTTGACCAGGTCGATTTCAGTTCGCTGCGGGTATGCGTTGGTGGCGGAATGGCCGTGCAGCCAGCCGTGGCAAAGGACTGGCTGGACATAACCGGAAGCACGATCCTGCAGGGCTATGGCCTGACGGAAACCTCACCAGCAGCGATCGTCAATCCGATCGGTAGCGAATTCACTGGCGCAATCGGCCTGCCCGTGTCGTCAACGGAGGTCATAATTAGCAGTGACGATGGCAACCCATTAGCTGTTGGCGAAATTGGCGAGATCTGCGTCAAAGGCCCGCAGGTCATGGAGGGCTATTGGCAGCGACCCCAGGAAACAGCGGATGTCATGCTTCCGGGTGGTTGGTTAAAGACGGGCGATATCGGCCGCATGAATGAAGATGGCTATGTCTTTATCGAAGACCGCAAGAAAGACATGATCCTTGTCTCCGGCTTTAACGTCTATCCCAATGAAATTGAAAATATCGTCGTTGAAATGGACGGCATTCTCGAAGCAGCGGCGATCGGCCTCCCGGATGAGCGTTCGGGTGAAATCGTAAAATTGTTTGCCGTTCGTACGGACCCGAGCGTCACCGAACAGGACGTTCTCGATTACTGCCGTGAAAACCTGACAAATTACAAGCGCCCGAGAATCGTCGAATTTCGCGACGACTTGCCGAAGACCAATGTCGGCAAGATACTGCGCCGTGCGCTGCGCGACGAGTAAGCCTGGAGGCCCTGCATGACCATTCGACTTCCTGTGTTTGCACTGCTCTTGTTACTCAGCTTCGCTGCCGGCGTGGCTGCAACAAACTCAGCTCTCGATCCCGTCCGTGTCGCACCGCACATATACGAACTTGCTTTCGAAAACGAACGCGTTCGCGTCCTTAGAAGGACCATTCGCAACGGTGAAACACCGCCTCTGATCTCGCAGCCCGACCGGGTTGTGATTTACCTGAATCCCTGTGCGTGGATCGTCGAAGAGAGTGACGGCAGCAAGAGCATGGAGTCATTCAAATTCGGTACGCCCGTCTGGGCGCCGGCCGGCAGTCATGGCGGCGAAACTTCAAACGTCATCCAGCAATGCAGCGTTGTGGAAGTGGAATTGCTATAGAACGCGAGAATCGCGGTGTACTCCCGCATCCGCTGCGGAAACTACTTACTTCAATTGCAAGTGTGATCCACTTGGCATCCAGGCCAGGCTGGACGGCTTAAGATCGCGGCATCGAAATACACGCAATTGAGAAAGCCATGACTATCAAGGCCGTAAAATTTTTCCTGGCAGCTGTTTTGGTCGCCTCCAGTTTGGCCGCCTTCACTACGGTTGTTTTTGGGTGATCTCTCTTGATTGCCGCAGGGGAATAACCCCTGCGCCAGTCAAAGCTGCGCCGTGAGTTGCTCTGGGACGAGCAAGTTCGGAAATTACTTGTGGTACTGCGGACTGAACTCGTGGACCGCGTCGACCAGCACACCGAGGTGCTCGGGGTCTATGTCGGGCGTAATGCCATGCCCGAGATTGAAGATATGCCCAGGGCCGGTGCCGTAGCTCGCCAGAGTATCTGCAACTCCCTGGCGTATTTCCTCAGGCGACTCACGTAGCGTTGCCGGGTCAAGATTTCCCTGCAACGCAACCTTGTCTGCAACGTACTCACGCGCAGTTGCGAGATCCGTCGTCCAGTCCACGCCGAGGGCGTCGCAACCGGTTCCGACCATGTCGGCAAGCAAGGGGCCGGCACCTTTTGTAAACAGGATTACAGGAACCCGCCGGCCATCGCTTTCGCGCGTCAGGCCATCGACAATTTTCTGCATGCTGGCGAGTGAGAAACGCCGATAGTCATCCGGCTCCAGTGCCGCGCCCCAGGTATCAAAAACCATAATCGCCTGGGCTCCCGCTTCGACCTGTGCATTTAGATAATTGGTCGTCGTTTCCGCAACAGTGTCCAATAGCGTCTCGAGCACCGCCGGGTCTTCGGCGGCAAGACCCTTGATCGTTTTGAAGTCGCGGCTCGATCTGCCTTCGACCATGTACGTGCCGACGGTCCAGGGACTGCCTGCGAAGCCGATGAGCGGAACCTGGCCATCAAGTTCCTTGCGAATTGTCCGGACGGCGTCGAAAACGTAGCCAAGATCGTCTGCCACATCGGGAACCGGCAGGTTGTGGATTTCTCTTGCGGTCCGTACCGGCCTCTTGAACTTCGGGCCTTCGCCCGTTTCGAAGTAGAGCCCAAGGCCCAGTGCGTCGGGAACGGTCAGAATGTCCGAGAACAAGATTGCGGCATCAAGCTTGTAACGCCGCAGCGGCTGCATTGTGACCTCGCATGCCAGCTCAGGATTGCGGCAGAGGCTCATAAAATCACCTGCTTGTGCCCTGACCTCCCGGTACTCTGGCAGGTAGCGGCCCGCCTGGCGCATGATCCAAATCGGCGTACGGTCGATCGGCTCGCGCATCAATGCGCGAAGAAACAAATCATTTTGTAGTTCAGCCATCACGCACCTACCTGCGCTGCAATTGTGGCCTGGATGGCCTCGGCCGCAGCACGTGGGCTTTCGGCATCGCGAATTGGACGTCCTACGACGATGTAATCAGCTCCATTCGCAAATGCCTTGTCCACCGTCACAACCCGTTTCTGGTCGCCTTCCGGCTTATTGTCGACGGGCCGGATGCCCGGCGTCACAACAAGCAATTTCGTATCGATTTGCTCGCGCAACTTCGGTACTTCGAGGCCAGATGAAATGACACCATCGCATCCTGCTTCCAGCGCGCGGCGGGCACGCGATAAAACGAGGTCACCAACGTCACAGTCGAAGCCCAGGTCGTCCAGATCGCCACGATCCAGACTCGTCAAAACTGTCACGCCGAGCACCTTGAGCGTGTCGCCCTTATTCTCCGCTGCGGCCTCCATGATCGACTGGTTACCATGAACGGTCACAAAGCTCGCGCCACGGTCCTTCAGCTGTCGCACCGCTGACCCAACCGTTGCCGGAATATCGAAAAATTTCAGATCGCAGAAAACCTTTTTCTCCCGCGCCAACAACCAGTCAAGTAGCTTGAAATAGCCGCCACTCATCATCAGCTCCAGACCGATCTTGTAGAACGTCACGGCATCGCCCAGTTCGTCGGCGAGGGCCCGAGCCCGATCGCAGTCAGGGACATCCATTGCGAAAATGAGTCGGTCGTTAGCGGGTATGTTTTTGTCGGTCACGTGCTTGCCTCTCTGTTGTTCTACCGGCGCGGGCGCCGGCGCATTCTAACAGAGCCGCTGCATCAAGTTGTCCCGATAAGGCGTTCGTGTTCAGCTATTGCGTAGCGGTCAGTCATACCGGCGACGTAGTCAGCTGCAACTCTGGCGCGACCGGCTCTGTCCTCACCCTCTGCCCGGCCTGCAAATTCAGCCGGCATTTTGCGAGTGTCGCTTGTGTAAAGCTCGAAAAGCTCGCGGACGATTGCTTGCGCTTTGTACGTCATCTCGAGTTTCTTTTCGTGAGAGTACAGATGGCGATTGAGAAACCGCTTCAACGAAACATGCTGTTCGTATATATCATCGGAGAGAGCGACCGTGGGTTCGCTCGTTTTACGAACGTCGTCGATCGAGCGTGGGCCCGACGCTTCGATGCTATCCCGAGTCGTCTCGATCAGATCCGTCACAACAGTGCCGATCATACGTCGGATAATTTCGTAAATTAGCCGCCGGTCTTCGAGATCCGGGTAGAGGCTATGCACCTCGTCGTAGCCGGAGGCAAAAAGAGGTTGCTCGCGGAGTTGCTCCAGGCTTAGCAGGCCTGCTCGAAAACCATCGTCAACATCGTGATTGTTGTAGGCAATGGCATCCGCAATATTTGTGATCTGCGCTTCCAGCCCGGGTTGCTCTCTGTTGAGGAATCGTTCTCCAACATCGCCAAGCTCGCGGGCGTGGGCCCTGGAACAATGCTTGAGGATTCCCTCACGCGTCTCGAACATCAGGTTGAGGCCCGGAAATTCTGCATACTTGGCTTCGAGGTGATCGACGACGCGCAGCGATTGCAGGTTGTGCTCGAAACCGCCGTAGTCGCGCATACATGCATTGAGTTCGTCTTGCCCGGCATGACCGAATGGCGTGTGGCCAAGGTCATGAGCCAGGCAGATCGCTTCTGTAAGCGGCTCATTGAGCGCCAGCGCGCTGGCCACGGAGCGCCCGATCTGTGACACCTCAAGTGAATGTGTAAGGCGCGTGCGATACAGGTCGCCCTCGTGATTGACGAAGACTTGCGTCTTGTAGACGAGACGACGAAATGCAGTCGAGTGGATGATGCGGTCGCGATCTCGCTGGTACTCGCCGCGATATGCGGCGGCAGGCTCAGCATAGCGTCGGCCCCGACTGTGCGCCTCATTGGCAGCGTACGGGGCAAGCGATGTCATCAATCGGCAGCCTCGAGGACCCGCTGCAATCGTTGCTCATCAAAGCCGCTTGTCACTGTGGCCTTTCCGAGGCCGTCGAGCAGAGCGAATCGCAACTGTTTCTGCAGCACTTTTTTGTCCATGCCCATCGCCTTCCGCATGGCTTGTGCGCCGATTGTCGGCGGACCATCTGGCAGCCCTGCAGCCTCGACTAGCTTGCGCAGACGATCCAGTTCAGAGGTATCGATACCGCTGAGTTCTGCGGCCATCACCATTCCTGCGGCGACAGCTTCGCCATGCAGCCACTCGCCATAGCCCTGGCAATGTTCAATCGCATGACCAAACGTATGCCCGAAATTAAGTATTCCGCGTCTGCCGGCCTCGCGTTCGTCCTCCGCTACGACGTCCGCTTTTATCTCACACGATCTTTGCACGGCATGTGTCAGTGCTTCAGCGTCCTTTGCGAGCAGCGTCGGCATGTTTTGCTCCAACCACTCAAAAAACGCTGCGTCGGCAATCGCGCCATGTTTTATGACCTCGGCAAGCCCCGCCTGCAGCTCACGCTCCGGCAATGTATCCAGGGTGTCGATATCGATGAGGACGATTTTTGGCTGATGAAATGCGCCAATCAGGTTCTTCCCCTGCGGATGATTGACGCCTGTCTTGCCGCCAACAGAGGAGTCGACTTGTGCGAGCAATGTGGTCGGAACCTGAATGAAAGCAACGCCGCGCATGTAGCAGGCGGCCGCAAAGCCCGTGATATCCCCTACGACGCCGCCACCGAGAGCAACTACCGTCGTATCGCGATTGGCTTTTGAGCTGACGAGTTTGTCGAGAACAGTAGACGCCGTCTCTACGGTCTTGTACGACTCCCCGTCTGGCAGATTGATTGACGCAACGGACGCTGCACCCAGATTCGCCTTAAGCCTGTCCAGATAAAGCGGCGCGACGGTCGTATTACTCACGATCAGACAATCGTCGCCCGCGAGATGTTTGGCAAGATCGTAGCCACCGCCGAGCAAGCCGCTACCGATAACGATCGGGTAACTTCGGTCGCCGAGCTCAACTGTGATAGTGCTGCTAGTCATACGCGTAGATTACCGCAAAAGGCCTGGTATCGGTGTGTCCCCATGCGGGGATAATATGTGCTCGAACGTCGTGCGTAGCGCTGCGACGCAGGACGCCAAAGCAAGCGTAGAACGATGTGAGCGAGCCAGGGATGGCGAGCGAGATTAAGTGACACACATTGTCCCCGCATGGGGACACCCGGTAGCAGGCCTGTGCGGGGCCGGTGCGGGGCCGGTGCGGCGCGCCTTTACAATCTTTCGAGGATTTCGTTGGCGACGGCTTTGACTTTGCGGCCGTCAGTCTCGACGATCAGGTCAGCAATGTCCCGGTATAGGGTTTCGCGTTCCGCCATGAGTTCTTCCAGAATTTGCTTGCGGTCGCCGTTTTCGAGTAACGGACGACCACGACCTTTTTGTGTGCGGGATAACTGCTGCTCTACGGTTGTATAAAGATAGACGACAAATCCGCGCCCGCCCAGGTGGCTGCGATTTTGCGGGTCCACAACAGCGCCACCCCCCGTTGCGAGAACGATGCCTTCGATTTTCGAGAGATCGTCTATAACATTCGCTTCGCGCTTGCGAAAGCCTTCCTCGCCTTCCTTTTCGAAAATAAAGGAAATGTCGACACCGGTGCGTGACTCGATTTCGTCATCGCTGTCCATGAAGTTGAGGTGCAACATGCGCGCAAGCTGGCGTCCAACGGCGGACTTGCCAGCGCCCATCGGGCCAATCAAGAAGACGTTTTGCGGTTTGCTCATGTAAGTGTCGTTTGTGCTTTCTCAAAGAGAAAGCCAACCCGAGGGTTGGCTTTCATCTTGAAATTGAAGGGACAGGCACCCTAATTCCAACAGATATTCGGCTAAACCAAAAGGAATTAGGGTGCCTGTCCCTCAAATTCTTAATAAATGTTCGAGCCTTCCTCAAGAATTCTTGGTGTTACGAATATCAACAGCTCTGCCTTATTGTCAACGCGTTGCTTGCTCCTGAACAGCACACCAAGAAACGGTATGTCACCAAAGAACGGAACCTTGCTGATCGTTTCACGACGCTCTGTTTCGTAGATTCCGCCAAGAACGACTGTCTGTCCATCGGCAACCAGCACCTGGGTTTCTACGGCGCGAGTATCGATACTTGGAACCGTGCCACCAAGGCCGCCCGTCGAGATAATCTCGCCGACGTTATCCTTGTGAACCCTGAGATCCATGATGATGTTGTTGTCGGGCGTAATCTGCGGGGTAACGGTCAGGCTCAGTACTGCCTTCTTGAACTGAACCGTCGTCGCACCTGATGATGCAGACTGCTGATACGGAATTTCAACGCCCTGTTCGATTCTGGCCTCTTTCTGATTCGCCGTAATAACACGCGGTGTCGAAACGATCTCGCCGCGGCCTTCAGCTTCCAGTGCCGTCAACTCGAGGTCGACGAGATAATCGCTCTCGAGTACAGCAAGTGCGAATCGTCCCGCGGCATCTGCAATCGGTACGTTAACGTTGTAACGGTTGGCCAACAGCGGAATGTCGACCGGGAAGATCGTGCCGTTGGTTCCGAGATTATCAATTGCTGAATTCACCATCCCGCTGGCGCCCATCCCGGTACCTGTAACGAAGGTGCCGCCATCGCCTGCACTATTCTCATTCACGCCTGTAACACCGAGTCGAATGCCGAGGTCACGACTAAAGTCATCGTTTACGACGACGATGCGCGACTCGATCAATACCTGCTTGATGGGAACATCAAGCGTTGTAACCATGCGACGTATGTCCTGCAAGCGCTCGGCTGTATCCTGCACAAGCAGCGTATTTGTACGGTCGTCAACACCGATGGTGCCGCGTTCAGACAACATCGTATTGCCGCTGCCGCCGGAACCTTCGCCATTGATCAGCGACGACAGGTCACCCGCTTTGGCATAGTTAACCTGCAAGAACTCCGAATACAGTGGCTCCAGCTCACTAATTGCCTGCTGTGCCTCAAGGTCCGCCGTCTCGCGTGCAGCAATTTCTTCGGCCGGTGCAACGATGATGACGTTACCGTTCTGGCGCATGTCCAGACCCTTCGTCGTCATGACGATATCGAGAGCCTGATCCCACGGCACATTTCTCAGCCGTAGTGTAACGTTGCCCTGTACTGTGTCAGACACAACAATATTGCGCCCCGATGTCTCGGCGAGTAGCTGCAATACGGCACGTGTTTCAATGTCCTGGAAGTTCAGCGTCAGGCGCTGACCTTCGTATTCCTTGGTCTCCGAGAACAGGTTTGAACTTTCCTCGCTCTCCGCAGCTGCCGGGTTAATCTCGATTGTGAATTCATTGTCAGATTGATACGCAAGTTGCTCATACTTGCCGTCAGCTGAAATTACTATTCGGGTATCAAGATTCGTGCGCAGTGCGTCAACTGTCGTGACTGGTGTAGCGAAGTCCATGACGTCAAGACGACGCATCAGCTCAGCTGGCAAATCCGTTTCCTTAAATATTGCGACAACACGGCCACCTTCCTGACGAATATCGACAGGAGTAGTTGGGTCCGTCAGGTTCACGACAACCCGGCCACCGCCATCACGTGTGCGACGGAAGTCGACGCTGGTGATCGCACGAGAACCGCCGGAACTGGCATAGGACTGCTGCGATGAAACATTGCTGGCGAACTGGGTTGTTCCAGCGCTGTAATCTTCACCATCACCTAAAATGATTGTCACTGTATTGCCACTTGCGCGGGTCTCGTACGCAACCATCGCATCGAGGTTCAGGACCACACGCGTGCGTCCATTCGCCTCTGCCGCCAATATTGTGTCCAAAGGACCAAGATTGACGTCGCGGCGTCGCGATGTAAGTCCAAGTGCAGTATTCGGCAGATCGAGTGCGATTCGCGCCGGGTCGTCGATTGTAAACGCGAGCGGCTCAGGTGCCGTCCCG
>Ga0255052_10002085_pt1 | contig 14605 bp, 13 predicted proteins | sample JV7_2_21_MG_FD_188632 | JGI IMG/M metagenome (GOLD analysis project Ga0255052, IMG submission 188632) | Seawater microbial communities from Jervis Inlet, British Columbia, Canada - JV7_2_21 | ecosystem: Environmental > Aquatic > Marine > Inlet | place: Canada: British Columbia | collected...
CGCGCTCTGGACTGGCTTGACGGCTTGACCGATCGCCAGGAGGGCCTCGCTTTCAATGCGCAAACCGCGCACGGCATGCGAATTTACAACGACTTCGAGCACGAACGCCTCGATGTGGCCTGTCGCGGTTACATGACGTATCTCGAGCAGATCGGAATTCTCACGGCACCGCAACGAGAAATCCTCATCGATCGCTTGCTCGCGTTGGAATCGGTGGATATCGACGTCGATCAAATCAAGTGGGTTGTGCTGATGGTTCTATTCAGTCAACCCGGACAGGAAATGGCATATGCACGCATGGAAGACCTGGTTTTCGAGGAGAGCACCGGCTCCATTCACTGATTTTCTTGACACACTGCCACCATGCATTGTATTCAACCGCGGCACCGTCCGCGGTTGTTTGGTTTTGAGCGCTGATACTTATGTCCAAAAATCTCGTTATTGTTGAGTCGCCCGCGAAGGCGAAGACGATCAGCAAATATCTCGGTAAAGACTTCGACGTCCTGGCCTCGTACGGCCATGTGCGCGATCTCATTCCGAAGGTCGGCGCCGTCGACCCCGATGATGGTTTTTCGATGAAGTACCAGATCATCGAGCGCAATGAAAAACACGTCAACGCCATTATTCGCGCACTGAAGAAGTCCGATGCTTTGTACCTCGCAACTGATCCGGATCGAGAAGGCGAGGCCATTTCCTGGCACCTCATCGAGTTGCTCAAGGAGAAAAATGTTCTGAACGACAAACCAGTGCACCGCGTCATCTTTCATGAAATTACCAAAGCAGCCGTGCAGGAGGCGATCGACAACCCTCGTGAACTATCCGGCGACCTGGTTGGCGCACAACAGGCGCGCCGCGCGCTCGACTACCTCGTCGGCTTTAACCTGTCCCCATTGCTGTGGAAAAAAGTACAGCGTGGTTTGTCTGCCGGTCGCGTGCAAAGTCCGGCGCTGCGCATGATCGTTGAGCGCGAACTGGAAATCGAAGCATTCAAGGCACGCGAGTACTGGACCATCGAGGCTGACCTTAGCAAAGACGAACAGCCGTTCCTGTCGCGCCTGGTTTCTTACGGCGGCGACAAGGTCGAACAATTCAGCTTTGAAAGCGAAGCGGCCGCCCGTGACGTTGAGAAGACGATTCTGGATGCGGCTGATGGCAAGCTCACGACCGTAAGCGTCAACAAGCGTCAGCGTCGCAGAAACCCTGCCGCGCCATTTACGACTTCAACGTTACAGCAGGAGTCGTCACGCAAACTCGGCTTCAATACACAATGGACGATGCGCGTTGCGCAAAAGCTCTATGAAGGCATCGAACTACCGGGTGAGGGCAATGTCGGGCTGATATCCTATATGCGTACTGATTCAGTGACGCTCGCGACGGTCGCGGTAGACGAAATTCGCGAGGTGATTGCCCAACGCTATGGCAGCGAAAACGTCCCTGAATCGCCACGCGAGTTCAAGACGAAGTCAAAAAACGCTCAGGAAGCGCATGAAGCGATTCGTCCGACGTCGGTCGCACGAACTCCGGATTCGCTCAAGAGCGCTCTGGATGACGATCAGTTCAGATTGTATTCGTTGATCTGGAAGCGAACAATGGCGTGCCAGATGGTACCGGCGGTTTTCGATACGGTGGCAATCGAACTGGCCGCCGGCCCGCAAGATGCCGGACATCGGTTTCGCGCCAACGGGTCGATCCTTGTCGAGCCTGGTTTCATGGCGGCATACAAGGAAGGCCAGGACGACAGCAACAAGGATGACGACGGCGATCGCTTGTTACCCGACATCGCTGAAGGCGATGTCATAAACATGGATGAGTTGCGGCCCGAGCAGCATTTTACCGAGCCACCACCTCGATTCACCGAGGCCAGCCTGGTAAAGACTTTAGAAGAATACGGTATAGGCCGCCCTTCAACGTATGCGAGCATTATCGCCACGTTGAAAAACCGCGAGTATGTCGAGATAGACAGCAAGCGCTTCTTCCCGACCGACATCGGTCGTATCGTCAATGGCTTCTTGACCGATCATTTTGCGCAATACGTCGATTACGATTTTACGGCCAAGCTTGAAGACGACCTCGATGAGGTATCGCTGGGCAAGAAAGAATGGGTGCCATTGCTCGACAGCTTCTGGAGGCCGTTCAAAGACCTTTGCGACGACAAGGATAATTCGGTAACTCGTGAGCAGGTCGCTCAGGCGCGCGAACTCGGCACCCACCCGAAAAGCGGCAAGCCGATGACGGTTCGCATGGGCCGCTACGGACCTTTCGTACAGATCGGCACCAAGGACGACGAGGAAAAGCCGAAGTTTGCGGGCCTTCGTCCCGGTCAGAAGATGAATGAGATCACGATGGAGGAGGCGCTGGAGCTATTCAAGTTGCCGCGCAAGCTCGGCGAGACGCCTGACGGACTGGCGGTATCCGCGAGCATCGGGCGCTTCGGACCGTACGTCCGCTACGGCGATAAGTATGTGTCGATGAAGGAAGACGACCCATACACGGTTGAACTTCCACGTGCACTTGAGCTCATCGAAGCAAAAAAGATCGAAGATGCGAACCGTATCATTCACGACTTCGAAGAACAGGGAATCCAGGTTTTGAATGGCCGCTACGGCCCCTACATTACCGACAAAAGCAAGAATGCTCGCGTTCCGAAGGACCGGGAACCCAGGTCGCTAACGCTTGAAGAGTGTGTTGAGCTGCTTGCTGCCGCGCCTGTGCGTGGACAACGCGGCAAGAAAAAGACCGCAAAGAAAGCTGCAAAAAAGAAATCCAAAAAGAAAGCCGCAAAGAAAAAATCCAAAAAGAAAGCCGCAAAGAAAAAATCCGGCAGCTGAGGAGCGGCGTTAGCGATGAAACCGTCAATTTCCCGAGCGGCTGATGTATTGCTCGGGGGCGGCGTCATCGCTTACCCGACCGAAGGTGTTTACGGGCTTGGGTGCATGCCGGATGACGCCGGCGCCATATTGCGCGTCCTCAGCATCAAGCATAGAGATCCGGGCAAAGGTTTGATTCTGATCGCTTCCAACAAAACGCAGTTCGATGATTGGGTTGATCTGGAAGGCGCGGCAATTCCCGACCCGGACCCATCGCATCCGACAACATGGATCGCAACAGCAAAGCCCGGCGTGCTAACGCTCATCACGGGTCATCATGAGGCCCTGGCGATACGAATAACGACCAACCCGGTCGCCGCCGCTATCTGCGACGCTGTCGAATCACCCATCGTTTCAACGAGCGCCAACCGGGCTGGTGCGCCCGTCGCGCGCAATCGTATCGTGCTTCGCCGCAACTTTGGTGTTTCTGTAGACTACATCGTGCCGGGTGACTGTGGGCCTGCATCAGGACCATCAGAAATCCGCGATCTCAAGTCAGGCAGGGTACTAAGGCCACGCAAGTCATGAATCACCTGGATCAGGTCAAAAACTATCTGCAGGCACTGCAGAACCGCATTGTCGCGGAGCTTGAGCAACTCGACGATAAGGCCAGGTTGCGTCGCGACGCGTGGGATCGCGCCGGAGGGGGCGGCGGATTGAGTTGCGTGCTTAGTGACGGCAGTGTGATTGAACAAGCCGGCGTTGGCTTCTCACACGTGTTCGGCGACAAGATGCCACCATCGGCCACCAGGAACCGACCGGAACTCGCCGGGCGTAGTTTCCAGGCTGTTGGCGTATCGCTGATCATCCACCCACGAAACCCCTACGTGCCGACGACGCACGCCAATTTCCGCTTTTTCAACGCCGGTGACGACGATGAGAAGCCAACCTGGTGGTTTGGCGGCGGCTTTGACCTGACACCCTACTACGCGTTCGAAGAAGACGTTATTCACTGGCATCACATCGCAAAGAGCGCTTGTGATCCTTTTGGCGAAGATCTTTACGCGCGTTACAAGAAATGCTGCGACGAGTATTTTTTCCTCAAACACCGCGATGAGGCACGCGGTGTCGGCGGTCTGTTTTTCGATGATATCGATGAACCCAACTTCGAGAAGTGTTTCGAGTTTCTGCAGGCGGTCGGCGACAGCTTTCTGCCGGCATATCGGCCAATCGTAAATAAGCGCAAAGATCATCCCTACGGTAAGCGACAGCGTGAGTTCCAGTTGTACCGGCGAGGCCGCTACGTTGAATTTAATCTCATCTACGACCGAGGCACGATCTTTGGCTTGCAATCAGATGGCCGCACCGAGTCAATCCTTATGTCGTTGCCGCCACGTGTGCGCTGGGAGTATGACTGGCAGCCCGAGGCCGGGTCTCCCGAGGAGAAACTGTACACCGATTTTCTACGGCCGCGCGACTGGCTCGGCAGTAGCGGAGAATCGGGAAGTGAATAAGATATGTTCCGGTGCGCCGGACATTCTCTTTTCCCGCCCTGAGTGGTAACGTCGAACGATGGCCTGGATTGATGAAGTCGACGTCGGCGATGCCGATGGCAAGCTGGAGACACTGTATGCCGAGCTCATAAAGAAGCGCGGCAAAATCTCCAATATTCTCAAGGTTCACAGCCTGAACCCGGACGCGATGGGAAACCATCTCGATTTGTACATGACCATGATGTTCGGCAAGTCCGGACTGAGTCGTGCGGAACGAGAAGCGATCGCCGTTGTTGTTTCCGCAAACAACGATTGCGCCTATTGCGTCAATCACCACGCCGAGGCTTTGCGCCGCTACATCAAAGAAGAAGAAACCCTCGAGATGCTCATGATGGCTGACGGCCTGGAGACACTCGAACCGCGCTTGAGCAATATTGTTCGCCACGCGGAAAAACTGACCTCGGCGCCCTCCGCCATGACTGAAAGCGATCTCGGCGAACTGCGCGCGGTAGGCCTTTCGGACAGGGACATTCTTGATCTGACATTGATCGTCGGCTACTTCAACTTCGTTAACCGCATCGCCCTGGGCCTGGGTGTGGAGTTTTCGGCGGAAGAAATGGGTGGTTACAGGGACGACTAGAATGAAACTGACCCCACTGCTACCGCTTGCCGTGCTGCTGCTTTCACTCAATTCGCAAGCCGAGTACGAGTCCGAGTTGCGCGATGCTGGAAGTCTTGGCGCCATTCGCCTGGCGGGCACCGAAGATCCTGACGTTCGCAAAGTCTACATCGTTCAGCTCCAGAGCCCTTCGGCGGCGGGGCACTACGCCGCACTGGCCAGCGCTTCGGCGAAATCAGGCCTACCCGGTGTGCCGCGTATTCGTTTCGACAAAACCAGCGCGGAGATTCAGAGCTTTACGGCGCAGATGGTGGACCAACAAAACACGGTACTTGCCAAGGCCGGCACTGATACCAAATTGATCTACCGCTATCAATACAGCTTGAACGGTTTTGCGGCGAAAATGCATCCATCTCAGGCGCACAAGCTCGAAAGCCTTTCCGAGGTCCTGCATGTCTGGGAAGACGAGATTCGCCCGCTCGCCACAAGTGACAGCCTCGACTTTCTTGGTCTTTTTGATCAAGACGTCGGATTGCGAGGTCCGTCGGCTCTGGATGGCGAGGACATCATCATCGGCGTTATCGACAGCGGTATAGCCCCCGAACATCCCGCACTGAAGGACATCAGGGAGGCCGACAGACCCCGCTTGTGTCAGGGCGACTGGGCCGAGAATTCGTTTATCGGGCGTTGGCTTTGTCATCGTTACACGAAGATGGATGACACCTTGCTTTTCGATCCACTCGAAGACTGGAACGGCATCTGTGCGACGGGCGAACGCTTCGCGGATACCGATTGCAACAACAAACTGATTGGTGCTCGCCATTTCATTGCCGGGGCCGAAGAGTCGGGACCGATTGATGAAGGCGAGATTCTGTCGGCCCGTGACGTCGATGGCCACGGTACTCATACCGCAACAACAGCCGCAGGAAATCGTGTCAAGGCATCTATCTTCGGCGCGTTTATCGGGCGCATAGAAGGCGTCGCGCCACGCGCACGAGTCGCTGTTTATAAGGCCTGCTGGCTGCGCCCGGAAGACCAGAGGGCGAGCTGTAATACGTCTGACCTGGTCAATGCGATTGACGCAGCAGTCGGCGACGGCGTCGACATCATAAATTACTCGGTTGGCAGCTCGCTGCTTAGAGTAACCGCAGCGGATGATCTCGCATTAATGGCTGCGACGAAGGCCGGGGTTCTGGCGGTGGTAGCCGCAGGCAATGAGGGGCCAAACTTCGGTACGATCGGATCACCCGCTGGCGGCCCGTGGGTCATTACCACGGCGGCGTCCAGCCGTGATGGAAAGGCCTCTTTTGAGGCGATTGAGGTAACCTCGCCACCGTCAATTGCCGGCCTGATAGCGATCAAGGAGGCGAACTTCACGCCAAGGCTCGCGGACCGCGGACCGATAGATGGCGCACTCATATTGGTCGATGATGACGACGACACTCTCGACGATGGCGAGGCGGGAACGACCTCCGATGCGTGTGAACCACTCGTCAATGGCGCTGACGTATCGGACAACATCGCTCTGATCCAGCGTGGCGGCTGTAGTTTCACGGACAAGATCCGGAATACCGCCGATGCTGGTGCGGTCGCTGCACTGATCTACAACATCGCAGGCGACCCGATCGTAATGAACGGCACCTCCGGCGAGTCTGATATTCCCGCGGTTATGATTGGCCAGGCGGACGGTAATCTGATTATTGCCGAGCTCGACGAAGGCAACGAGGTTTCGGTACTGCTCGATGATGGACAGCTAATGACCGAAAGCGACACAGGCAATATCATGGCATCGTTTTCGGCGCGTGGTCCAGGGCCTGCTCCTGACATTCTCAAGCCCGATGTTACTGCACCAGGAGTCAACATCCTGGCGGGCTATTCGCCTGATGCTACGAATGCGACACCGGGTGAAGATTTCGCTTACCTGTCCGGGACATCAATGTCGACTCCGCATGTCGCTGGTGTTGGCGCGTTACTGCTGCAGGCACATCCTGACTGGAGCCCATCGGCGATCAAGTCCGCGTTAATGACTACTGCGCGTCAATCAGTTGTCGCGCCCGATGGCGAATCTCCCGCGTTGCCGTTCGACTACGGTGCTGGACACATCGTGCCCAATGACGCAAACGACCCGGGGCTCGTCTACGATATCGGCAACGATGAGTTCGACGCGTTTGCCTGCGGCACCGCGTCGCCCGCCATAACAACAGAGGTTTGTGACGAATTAGCCACGGCTGGAATGTCATTTGAGGCGGCTGATCTTAATCAGCCATCTATCGCCGTGGCGCGGCTTGCCAATGAAAGAACCGTCAGCCGCACCGTTACCAATGTTGGCGATCAGTCCGAGACGTACGTAGCGAATGTCATCGCACCGGCTGGCATCGGCGTCACCGTTGTTCCACAGAGCATCGCTGTAGCGCCGGGACAATCGACAAGCTTTGACATCACGTTTAACGTTGAGTCGGGTCCGCTGGACTTGTGGCGTTTCGGTTCGCTGACTTGGGAGAGCGGTACTCACACGGTCTACAGCACGCTCGCGATTCGACCCATCTCGGTCACCGCACCGGCACAAGTAACATCATTCGACGCAAGCGGTTCGCTTAGTTTTCCGGTCGAGTTTGGCTTTACCGGCGCCTATACACCGGGCGTGCACGGCCTGCGACTGCCACTCGTGGTAAGACAGGAAGATGGTTCTGAAAATTTCGTCGATGACGACCCGACCAAAACCTTCTCTTTCCGCACTATAAACGGCGTCACAGCGCACCTGATCGACGTGCCTGCCAATGAGGCCTATTTGCGGTTCGCGCTGTTCGACACGTTGACGGACGGCGACGATGATCTCGATCTGTACGTCTATCACTGCGCCGACAACATAAACTGCGTGAAAATCGGTGAGAGTGGCGAGCCAACCTCGAACGAGGAGGTGAACTTCCTGTTACCCACCGGCGGACGCTATGCTGTGCTGGTACACGGCTTCGCGACGGACAACGTGATTGGCGGACGCGGCGCTCGTTACACCTTGCTCGCCTGGTCGTTCGGGCTGGTCGACGATCAGGGCAATATGACTGCGACAGGACCTGCGTTCGTCAACGCCGGCACAACTGACAATGTCATGGTTGATTGGGCGGGCTTGCTTCCGGACACGATCTATCTCGGCGGCGTATCACACAACACGCCGCAGGGAATTTCTGCGATCACTGTTATTCGTATTGGAAACTGATCGCCTGCCGCGGCGGCCTGTTATGAAACCCAGCCTTTGTCCCTGGCGCCGCGAGAGTACCAGACCAACGCTACGCCGATAACAACTACGAGCGTGGGCACGAAGATGCCGTCTGTCCCCCATACATCCAGGGCGCTGCGCAAGACGAATGCGTCGATGTCCTGCACAACGATTGCAAGCAGCGACAATATAAAGAGCGGAACGGCCCAAGCCTTGCGAAACAACAGAAACAGACTGCCGAGAACGCCGGCGTTGACCGCGATCGCAAAGGCTGACGTAGCCCACTTCGGCGTGGCCATCATGAAATCTACCTGCTCGGGGCTGTAGGCCGCCGCAAGCTCCTCAGGCGATGTGCTGACCTGCATAATGTAGATGACCAGGCCAACCAGGTTCCATGTAAGTGCAGCACCACCGATGATCCAGAATGATGTCGGTGGCCTGCCATTAAGTAAGTCAGGCATCGCGAACCCCCTTTACTTATTTGTTAGCGGGACGCCTCGATATTCTACTCGCGTCGCACGAATTGCAAGCGCAGGTCAATGCGGCTTTTTGGCCATCGCAGCGCAGGGCTTATGGCGAAAACAGCCCCTTACATGATCGTTGACCAGGCCCGTGGCCTGCATGTGCGCATACATGATCGTACTTCCAACGAATTTGAAGCCCCTCTTCTTCAGGTCCTTGCTCAGCGCATCCGATTCGGGTGATGTCGCCGGAATGTCGCTGTCCTCGATGAAATTATTTTGAATCGGCTTGCCGCCAACGAATTCCCAGATGTACTCGCTGAAGCTGCCGAACTCTTTCGTCACTTCAAGAAATGCCTTGGCGTTCGTAATCGCAGACTGCACCTTCAGCCGATTTCTTACGATACCCGGATCCTGCAATAGCTTTTCGACACGCTTGACCGTGAAACGGGCAACCTTTTCCGGATCGAAAGCAGCGAAAGCCTTGCGATAACCATCGCGCTTGTTCAGGACCGTCGACCAACTGAGACCGGCCTGGGCACCTTCAAGGATCAGGAACTCGAACTGCACCCGATCATCAAAGATCGGCACACCCCATTCATTGTCGTGATATTCAATGTAGTTGAGGCTGACACCTTCCGCCCATTTACAGCGTGTTATCTTCTTGGCCATGCGTTGCTATCCAGAACTGGTTCAGTGAGCCAATCTACCAGTCATGATCTGAGTTTGCAGTGAGCGATTTTCTATCCTGCATGTAGAAACATTGGCACGCTCCAACGAAAAAAGCCCGCGCAATGCGCGGGCTTTTGACTGCAAGGGTATGCAGATAGCGCTCACTTATTCTTTCGAATCACCGCAAGAGCCTTCACCGCAAGCACCTTCAGCTTCTTTGCCTTCGGCCTCGCCTTCTTTGTCGCCGCCACAAGATGCTTCAGCGTCTTTGTCGCCACCACAAGAAGCTTCACCTTCCTTGTCACCGCCACAGCTGGCCTCGCCGTCCTTTTCATGAGCGTCGCCTTCCTTGTCGCCGCCACAGGACGCTTCACTGTCCTTGCTTTCCTTGTCACCACCACACGAGCCTTCGCCAGTACCCAGCATGTAGCCGGCGCTCAGCGTCGACATTGCGAACGGGCTCTCAACTGTATCCGCGCTGGCAATACTGCTCGACAGCGCAAATGAACCAGCCAGAGCCGCACCTACAGCCAGGGCAATTGGCTTTACAACTTTCTTTTCAGACATTTTCTCTCTCCTACAAGGGTTAATTGCCCAGGCTGGGCATCTCTTTTGGCGACGCGAGCGTCAGGTACTCCACACCACCGATTTCAAAACGCTTTCTTCGATTCTGTCGAGGCGCTCATCGCGCTCACCAATGATCGCAATGCTGCCGTTGCCAACCGGCAAGATGATGCCGTTGACGTTGTCACCACTCAGGCGCTGTGGTCCTGAAATTTTCTCTTCGGGCATCAACAGAATGGTTACGGGCCCGCGCTCACCCTGTATGACCAGGTGTGGCACATCGCGACCGCCGATAGGGCAAGTTTGTGCATATGTGATCAGACCGGCGCTATGATCCATAAGAGCAATGTCCGCTGGCACGACCGCGTTGAGTCGCTTCGCCGTAATCGCAACATCCGTAACGCGAAGCGCATTCGGCTCACCGTCCAGATGTGCAAGGATCTCGTCAGCGAGTGAATCGTACTCGATTCCGGTTCCTACCAGACGCACGCCCAGCAACGCAGCAACGACGACTGTGGCGGCCATCGCGAACCAAGTTTGGGGTGCCAATTGTCGTCGATGCAGCGCAACAACTTTATCGGACTTGGACGTAGATAACTCAGGTAACTCCGGCACTTGCAGCTCAGGCACATCGATTGCAAGGGCGCGGCTGATTCTCTGATCAAGCGCCTGCATGTCGCTGCGATACTGCTGGCACGCAGCACATTCATTCAGGTGCCCGGCGCCACCATCAAAAGACGGGTCTGTTGCTATCGCTTCTCTGTACTCTTCACAATTCATGATCTTGCCATCTGGTCTTTGAGCTTGGCTCGTGCCCGGTGCAGTCTTGTCAGCACCGCGCCCTGCTTCAGCCCCATCTGTTCTGCGATCTCGTTCGTGCTGAAACCCATCAGGACCTGCAACACGAGCGGCTCGCGGTAATCATCTTCGAGCTCGTATATCGCCAGGCGCATTTCGTCGAGCGCCTCGTCCGGCTGTTCCGCCAACAATGCCGCCTGTGATGCAGTCAAATTGTCGATGTCGACCGTTTCGAGCCGTTTGCGCTCGAAGTAGCGGGCATTTTCCCGCCTCACGATCGTCAGCAACCATTGCTTTGCGGACGAGTCGTCCCGCAACGCATCCAGCGACTTCCATGCCCTCAAAAGTGCCTCCTGAACTACGTCCTCAGCGATCGTTTTGTCCCGGCTGAGCCAGGCCGCGTAGCGATACATATCCTGGTGATATATACCCACTTGTCGATCGAACCTCTGACGCCGCGCATCGGCGGCCTTGTTGCTATGCATACGAGATGACCCGTCTCTGCTGGTGTTTATTACTGAATCCGGGGAAAACTGTGCTTCAGGCGTGGAAACCCTACCTAAATAAAGGGAAAATCGAAAATTATTGTGTTTATATCGACTAGCTATGAGTACATCTCCCTCCGGTCAGTTCCCGAAAGTCCGTTTACGTCGCAGCCGCAGGACGGCCGCTCTGCGCCGCCTCGTCGCCGAAACAGAGCTCGGGCCGGGCGATCTGATCTACCCGGTATTCGTTCTCGAAGGCACGAAGCGCGCGGAGCCGGTGCCATCGATGCCCGGCATCGAGCGCAAAAGCGTTGACGGCCTGCTAAGAGAACTCGGTGGCGCCGCGAAGCTCGGTATCCCCGCCGTCGCCCTGTTTCCCGTCATTGATGCCGACAAGAAGAGTCTCGATGGGGCCGAATGCGCCAATCCTGACGGCCTTGTGCAGACGACCGTGCTTGCGATCAAGGCCGAGTACCCGGACCTGGTTGTCATTACAGACGTTGCTCTTGACCCTTACACGACACACGGCCAGGACGGTATCATCGATGATTCGGGCTACGTGCTTAATGATGAGACCGTTGCCATGCTGGTGCGCCAGGCCACTTCTCATGCCGACGCCGGCGCAGACGTCGTGGCGCCATCCGACATGATGGACGGAAGGATCGGGGCGATCCGGTCTGAGCTTGAGGCTCAGGACCATCGCAATACAGTAATCCTCGCGTACGCGGCGAAGTATGCGTCGTGCTTTTACGGACCGTTCCGGGACGCGGTCGGTTCGGCGAAGAGCCTCGGTGGCGGAGACAAATCAACCTATCAGATGGCGCCGGGCAACAGCGACGAGGCGCTACGCGAAGTGGGTCTCGATCTGGATGAAGGTGCCGACATTGTCATGGTTAAGCCGGCGCTACCGTACCTGGACATTATTCGACGCGTCCGCGAGACCTTTGGCGTACCAACATTCGCCTATCAGGTCAGCGGCGAATACGCGATGATCAAGGCGGCGGCAGACAAGGGCTGGCTCGATGAGCGTGCGGCCGTTCTGGAGTCGCTGCTGTCGATAAAGCGCGCCGGTGCCAGTGCAATTCTGTCGTATTACTCGATAGCTGCCGCCAACTGGATGTCTGAATGACGGAAACAACGGTGATCGATCGTTATGGCGTAATGGGATATCCCGTTTCCCACAGTCGATCGCCCCTCATCCATCGACTTTTCGCAGTGCAGACCGGACAGGACATGCAGTACGAACGGCTGCAGGTCTCTCCGAAAAAGCTCGACGTCGCAATACGGAAATTTCAACGTACCGGCGGCAAGGGACTCAATATTACCGTTCCGCACAAGGGCGAGGTCACACGGCTCGTCGACCGGATGAGTGAGCGAGCCAGCACCGCTGGCGCTGTCAACACAATTTTATTTCGTGGCGGCGAGATCTTTGGAGATAACACTGACGGCATTGGCTTGCTGCGAGATCTCGGCCTGAACCTGAACGTAACCCTCGAGGCTGCAAACATCCTGATTCTCGGGGCTGGCGGAGCGACGCGAGGCATTATCGCTCCGCTGTTGGAAATGCAACCTGCATCAGTGCAAATCGCGAATCGCACACTCGGTAAGGCGCAGGCGCTGGTCGATCACTTTAAGGTGCAAGGTCCCGTCGCCGCCTGCCATTTAAGTGCCGTGCCGGTTAGCGAACCATACGATCTGATAATTAATGCGACGTCTGCCGGACTGCAGGGTGACTCGCCACCATACCCGGCCGCGGCGATCTCCGAGAACACGTTCTGTTACGACCTTTCCTACGGATTGAGCCCAACGCCCTTCAGTACCTGGGCACGAGAGCATGGCGCCGCAGACTCAGTTATGGGGTGGGGCATGCTGGTGGAGCAGGGCGCCGAGTCATTCAAGCTCTGGCGCGGCATACGGCCCGATACAGCCCCGGTCCTGAAGCAGATGCGTGTCAACGCATAGTTACAAGCTCTTCGGCATTTGTCGGGTGAATCGCGACCGTATCGTCGAAATCTGATTTTGTAGCGCCCATGCGCAGTGCAACCGCAAAACCCTGCAACATCTCATCAGCACCATCACCAATAATGTGACAGCCGACGATGCGTTCATCAGCGCCTGTCGTGATCAATTTCATCACTGAGCGCTGCTTCTTGTCGCCGAGCGCGTAATACATGGGCGTGAAACCCGACGTATATACCCTGACATCATCACCAAAAGCGGCGCGCGCTTTTGCCTCGGTCATGCCGACGGTTCCTATGGGTGGATGGCTGAAGATAACCGTTGGTATCAGGTCGTAATCCAGATGCCGCCCAGGCATATCGCCATAGAGATGATCCGCTAGCCGCCTGCCCGCCGCGATCGCAACAGGGGTCAGCGCCGCCCGCCCGGTGACATCGCCGAGCGCGAATATGTGTTCGATGTTTGTTTGCTGCAATTCGTCTGTCGAAACAAAGCCCTTGTTGTCACTCGTGACACCGACTTTGCCGAGCTCGAGTCCTTCGATGTTCGGTGTACGGCCAATCGCCCACAGAATCGTATCAACGGGCCCAAAAGACCGACCATCCTCCGAATGCAGCATCAGGCCATCTTCCGTTGCCTCGGCCGCCGAGGGTACGGCGCGGGTTTCAATCTCTATACCATTCCTTTCCATTGCTTCCATCAGTTGTTCGCCGAGCATTTCGTCGAAACCTCGGATGACGCCGTCCTTGCGAATGACGACCTGTACCTGACTGCCCATCGTGTTGAACACTCCTGCCAGTTCCACCGCGATATATCCGCTACCCGCAATGAGCACGCGTTCAGGCCGTGTATCGAGCGCGAAGAATCCATCAGAGGTAATCCCGAGCTCCGCGCCCGGGATGTCCGGCACGATCGGCCGCCCGCCCGTCGCGATTACAATGCGCTCTGCCCGGTACTCAGCTTTACCAACCGCAATGGTATGCGCATCGACGAAGCTCGCCGCCCCGGCAATGTAACGAACACCACTTTTGTCGAGATTTGACTCATAGATTCCGTTTAGTCTCTTCACGTAGGCATCGCGACGATCCTTAAGTGCCGCCCAGTTGTGGCCGTTGACCACGATGTCAAAACCGTAATCCGCCGCGTGCTCGACATGGTCGAAATGACCGGCCGTGTACCACATCACCTTTTTCGGTACGCAGCCCACGTTGACGCAGGTACCGCCGAGCGGCCCGTACTCTATAACGGCAGTACGAGCACCGTACTCCGCCGCACGACGGGCATGCGCAATGCCGCCGCTGCCGCCACCGATGACGATGAGGTCAAACTTCTCAGCCAATATTTTTCTCCGAAAACGATTCTGCTTTGGTCGCCGTACGCTGTGCTAACATCTTGTGCCTGAAACGATTATCTACCAGGTCAATGTCCAACCCGCTCCTTGATACTTCGTCGCTGCCGCGATTTGCCGAGCTATTGCCCGAGCAGGTGATTCCTGCGCTCAGCGAGCTTATCGCAGCACATCGGCAAAAGCTC
>Ga0255052_10002086_pt1 | contig 14605 bp, 14 predicted proteins | sample JV7_2_21_MG_FD_188632 | JGI IMG/M metagenome (GOLD analysis project Ga0255052, IMG submission 188632) | Seawater microbial communities from Jervis Inlet, British Columbia, Canada - JV7_2_21 | ecosystem: Environmental > Aquatic > Marine > Inlet | place: Canada: British Columbia | collected...
AGCTGCGATCGAGATGTCCACTCAACATTGCGGCGATGGCAAAGGCGAACGCGACGGAGAAGCCCACGTAGCCCGTATAGAGAATCGGTGGATGTATGGCGAGGCCCGGGTCCTGCAGCAGGGGATTCAGATCGGCGCCGTCCTGCGGGGCCGGAATATAGCGCTCGAATGGATTGGATGTCAGGAGCGTGAACAGCATGAAGCCACAACTCAGGAGCCCGAGGACGCCCAGCACGCGCGCCGCGAAAGACTCGGGCAATGCTTTGCTGTAGCGCCCGACGGCCACGGTCCAGCCGGACAGAATCAGAATCCAGAGCAGCAGCGAGCCCTCGTGCGCTCCCCAGACTGCCGATAGCTTGTACATCCTCGGCAATGACAGCTGCGAGTGATTGGCGACATAGAGAACGGAGAAATCGTCATTCAGAAACGCATATGCCAGGCAGGCGAAGGAAACGACCACAAACAGGAATTGCCCGCGTGCGGCCGGCCGCGCCACGGCCATCAGCGCCTCGTCGCCGCGATGGGCGCCGAGCAGTGGCATGACGCCCTGACAGATCGCCAGAGACAGCGCCAGGATCAGCGCGAAATGACCGATCTCCGGGATCAATCTTCCGTACCCGGTGCCATTTCAGCCGCATGTTTTGCCAGCGAATCGGCGACCTCGGGCGGCATGTATTGTTCGTCATGCTTGGCGAGAACGGTATCGGCGACAAACCGACCCTCATCGTTCAGGCGGCCATGCGCGATGATGCCCTGACCTTCCCGAAACAGGTCCGGCAGGATGCCGTCGTAGACAATCGTCAGCTTTTCCTTGAGATCGGTCAGCGTGAATTCGATATCGAGTTCACCGGACTTGCGCAGGACACTTCCCTCGACAACGAGTCCGCCGACCCGGAAATTGCGGTCCCTGGGATAGTCGCCTTTGACGACATCCGTTATATCCACAAAAAACATCATGTTCTCTTCGAAAGCGCGCAGCGTCAGAGCGGCCGCGATTGCGAGGCCTGCCACCGCAAGTCCAACCGCCAGCATGCGTTGTTGTCTGGGCTTCATTCGTCGGTCTCCTTGATCATCAGCCGCCGCCGTATGGCATCGGTAACCTGTTGGTGCCGTTGCCTGCCCCGAATCGTGCCGATCACGACCACAACGATCGTCAGCAAATATGAGCTCCAGACGTAGGCGCCGTAATCTCCCATTGCGAACAATTCCATCACAGGGATCCCTCCGACGGCATCAGGAGATTCCGAACCCAACGGGCCCGGCGTTCACGATGAAGGACTTCGGTTCTGACCCGCGCCAGTAACATTGCGCCAAACAGCAGTGAGAATCCAAGGATCATTGCAAGCAACGGATACAACATTGCCGGTTCGATTGCCGGACCGCCTTCGCGGACCAGGGTCGGGCCCTGGTGCAGGGAACTCCACCATTCGACCGAGAAGTGGATTATCGGAATATTGACGGCGCCTACGAGGGCCAGAACCGCACTCGCGCGGTCAGCCTTGGTCGTGTCATCGATCGCGGCGCGCAAGGCCATATAGCCGAAATACAGGAACAACATGATGAGTTCCGATGTCAGTCGCGGGTCGCCCCATTCCCACCAGGTTCCCCACATCGGCCGGCCCCAGATGGATCCGGTGGCAAGCGCCAGAAATGTGAACCATGCGCCCAGGGGCGCGGCGCCGGCAGCGACGGCATGCGCAAGTTTCATACGCCAGATCAGGCCGACGCCGGCAGAGATCGCCATGATCGAATACGCCAGCATGGACAGATATGCAGCCGGTACATGTACGTAGATGATCCGGAAAGCATCGCCCTGCTGGTAGTCGGCAGGCGCCAGGAACAGGCCGGCGACGGTGCCATAGGCGATCAGGGCCAGCGCAAAGACGGCAAACCAGGGAATGAACTTCGCCGCGAGTTCATAGAAATGCGGCGGTGAGGCAAGCTGGTGTACAAATTTCCACATGGACTTGATTCTACTCGTTGCTGATTTTCAGGGCTGCGGCCGTTGCGAATGGTGCGAAGCTTAGAGCCAACATGCAATAGGCAGCCAGGAAATAAATGCCTGCCGCCACCGCATCATCGGCCGCCGCGAGCGATACCGTCCGGGCACCGAATATCAATACCGGCATTGCCAGCGGCAGGATCAGCAGGCTGAGTAGCGCGTTACCGCGGTTCAGACCGACCGTCAGCGCCGCGCCGATAGAGCCGAGCAGGCTCAGGCTGATCGTCCCGAGCATCAGGGTCACCATCAGAACACCGAGGGTATCGGTAGGCATGCGGAAGGTCATGGCAAGCAGCGGTGAAACGATGACGAGCGGCAAGCCACTCAGCAGCCAGTGTGAGATCGATTTTCCCAGTGCCAGTAACGGCAAGGGCTGCGGGCTCGTGATGATCTGATCGAGGCTGCCGTCGTCGTAGTCGCTCAGGTACAGGCTGTTGAGCGACAGCAGTGCGGCCAGGAGTGCGGCGACCCAGAGGACGCCCGGGCCGCTGACGGCCAGTTGTTCGGGGCTCGGTCCAACGGCCAGCGGGAAAAGGGTTGCGACCATCGCAAAAAAGAACAGTGGATTCAGGATATCGCCGGGCCGTTTCCAGGCGAGCAGCAGATCGCGCCGGACAATTGCCTGCAGCCCCTGCATCAGGCTTGGTCCCTTGCTGTCTTCGACGGCCATTACAGGTCTATCCTTCGCATCGGAACGTCCACCTGAACTTCCTGATGCGCGGCGACGATACAGGCACCGTCTGCCCGAACGTGCTCCGAGATAAGCTCGAGAACCAGCGCCTGCCCGTCTGCATCGAGATTCGTGAACGGTTCATCCATCAACCACAGTCGGGCGTCGGCAATGAGCATTCTTGCGAGCGCGACCCGCCGTTGCTGGCCGGCCGACAGCGAACGAAACGGCAATTCGGTCAGTCTCGTCAGACCGAGGCGATCCAGGACACTGTCGAAGTCGGCAAGCGAGGCTGGTCGGAGACCGGCTTCGAAGTGCAGATTCTCGGTCAGCGTCAGATCGCCCTTGAATCCGACCCGATGCGCCATCCACACCACATCTGCGGCGAAGCTCTGACGATCCTTTGCAGTCGGCACGCCCCGCCAGCTGATGTAGCCCTCCTCGAGGTCGATCAGGCCGGCGATCGTACGCAGCAGGCTGGTCTTGCCGCTGCCATTTGCGCCTCGCACGAGCATGAGTTCGCCCGCACTGAGCGCAAAATTCAGATCCTTGAAAAGACATCGCTCGCCGCGAAGCAGGCATAGGTCTGTTCCTGACAGTAATTCAGTCAATGTCTTAGCGTCCCGTGTCTGTGTAAGGCGACAGATAGCCCGCAGGCGTTATTCTTGATATTATTCAGCGATATCAAGAAATAATAAGCTTTTTCGAAACTTATTTCTCTGAAGCAATCCGTGGCTGCCTGAAAGCAAAAGAAACAGTCCAAAGTGGTTTACAAAACACCGCCATAAATCGTACGATGATCGGCCCAGTTAAAATTGTTTTCAAGAATAAGCAAAAAGTAACTGTATCAGAACAATAAATAAGTACAGACACTGAGTTCAAAATAATGGAACTAGGCGAAGCCGGACTCCAGGAGCAACCCTTCCGCACCCACGGGCGACCGCTGGTCTTTGTCCATTACAGTTCGCAGCAAGCAGCCTTCGAATTCCTCAGTGAGACTTATAACAGGGAACGCGGCCTCGGGCTGTTTCAGGGCCCACCTCTCGCCGGAAAGACGGCCATTATCAGGCATTTCGCCGAGTCGCTGAGCGATGATGCGGCAGTTGCGGTCGTTGATGGCGCCGGTCTGAATACGACAGCCCTGCTTGAGGCGGTGCTGTCGCAGTTTGGTTATGACCTTCAATTCAGCTCGGTCAACGAGTTGATCAACATGGTCAAGGTGTTCGTGTTGCAGCAGACTGCAGCCGAGCAACCGCCATTGCTCATTATCGAAAACACCCATGCACTAAACCCTAGTGCGTTGCGCGTATTGTGCGAACTCTCCAGCCTGAAAGTCAGGACAAAGAGTGCGCTGCGTCTGATCCTCGCGAGCAACCGATCAATTTCGTCGATCGTCAGGGCGCCGGCCATGGACGCGATTTCCAAGCGACTGACCGGCGACTTCCATCTCGAACCGCTGACGCCGAGCGAAACGACGGATTATTTGCACGCGAAACTGCGTGCCGGCGGCTGTTTTGATCCGATCGGGGTCCTGCCGCTCGATGTCTGCGACCAGCTGCATATGGCATCCGCTGGCTGGCCGGGCGTCATCGATCGCCTCGTACTGCTGGCGCTGGCGAAAGCGGTCAAGTGCCCGATCGGCAGGGAGTACATTGAGCATCCGCTGGTTCCGGATGGCACGCCATCGCTATTTACAGATGATGCGGAATCGGCCACTAGCGGAATCAATGGCTCAAACGGTTTGAACGGCGACGGCGGACCGCCGAAACTGTTTCTCACTTACAACGGCAGGACTTTGCGTGAGATGGATTTGACCCGGCCGAGGCTGCTGGTCGGACGCTCGGATCACAACGACCTTTGCGTAAACAGCCGCTTTATCAGCCGGCACCACGCCCTCTTCGTCAGACAGGGCGTGGCGACATTCCTGATGGATTTGAACAGCACTAACGGGACCTATGTGAACTCACATCGCGTGTCCAATCACGTGCTGATGCATGATGATGTCATCTCGATCGGCAATCACGGCATCAAATTCCATGACCCGTATGCGCGCGACAGCATCAAGCTTGAAGGCACCGGATTCGACGATACGGTCATCATGAAAAACATTCGGGACATGAGAAAACTGCTGGCCAAGGAAAACACGCAGTCCCTGCCGATCGCTTCCGGGTCAGCCTTTTCGGTAATCGATTCCGATCAGCAAGACGCTACTTGAAGAAATTCTCCTTGAAATGCTTGCGGCACATCGATATGTAGCGATCGTTGCCGCCGATTTCCACTTGAGAACCCCGGGTTACAGCGTTGCCCTCCTCATCGAGACGAATGACCATCGTCGCCTTGGTTCCACAGTCGCAGATCGCCTTCAACTCCTTGAGGTTGTCTGACCAGGCCAGCAGGTACATGCTGCCCTCGAAGGGCTCGCCCTGAAAATCGGTGCGAAGACCATATGCAAGAACAGGGATATTCAGATTGTCAGTTATCTCGCCGAGCTGAAATACCTGCTCTTTTGTGAGGAACTGAGCCTCGTCGATCAACACACAATGCAACGGCGAGTTCTCGCCCGCGCCGGAAACGATGTCGAGCAGGTCATCCTGCTCGCTGAAGCTGGTTGCTTCCGATTCCAGCCCGATCCTCGATGAGACTTTGCCGACACCGTAGCGGTCGTCCAGCTTCGGAGTCAGCACGAGCGTATTCATACCGCGCTCCCTGTAGTTGTAACTGGATTGCAACAGTGCCGTGGATTTGCCGGCATTCATCGACGAGTAATAAAAATAGAGCTTAGCCATAAGGTAGTTTCTGGTTTAGTTACACTTTTTATTGATTCTTGCCGGCCTCGAAGTTGGCCAGCCAGGTTCTGGCAAGCTCCTCGGCTTTTGCCAGGTCTTCGGCCGACATCATCCGCGCAAGCTCGTCGCGCTCGTACTCGGCGTTGAAGTCGCCCAGTGCGGCTGCGACGGCAAACCACATATGTGCCTGTACAGGATCCAGCGGCGCTCCAAAGCCAATCGCATACATCTTGCCGAGGTTGACCTGAGCCGTCGTAAAGCCGTGATCCGAAGCCAGTGCGAACCATTTGAAGGCCTGCTCATCGCTCTGCGGCACACCCCAGCCATTTTGACTCATCACGCCAAGGTTGTACGCGGCTTCGGCATGGTCCTGTGCCGCCGCGAGGCCGTACCATTTGAGTGCCTCATCGTCATTCAGGTCTACGCCCCAGCCGTTGGCATAAAGCAAGCCGAGGCCGAATTGCCCGTCTGCCTCGCCTTGTTCGGCCAGCGGCCGCCATTCGGCCAGAGCGGTCGCGTAATCGCCCTCGCTGTATGCGTCGAATCCCTTGCCGTAGTCCGCAGCAAAGCCGCTGCCCGAGGTCATCAGCAGAATCAGGAGAGAGGCTTGCCGTAATTTCTGGCGCATGTTTTTCGGCCTGGCCACTTCGAGCAGGTACCAGCCTTCCATGAAGTCTCGCAGATTTCCGCACGGGTACAAAGGTGTAAAGCCATTTCCGGCCTCCGGCCGGCCATGTGTGATCGGAGTCACAATGCTACTCATCGGCGCCCGGTTCGCGCAAATGTGTGACGGTGTTCTCCGGGGATTGCATGCACAGCGTGCTACAAAGATCACAACATTAGATCGCCTCTGCCGGATGGAACCAATGGTCGCTGCCTGACAGCACCATGCAGAATAACAACAGCGACAAATGAGGCTTTGGAGGAATTCATACAGGTTCCGTCAAAGTGAAAGTACTTGGCTTACTATCGTTGTTTCTATTGCTGGGCTGTGTCAGCACACAGGACCTGATCGAGCAGGCACACCTCAGCGGTGACTGGACCCCCGTCAATCTCAGATTGACTGCGATCGAAAAGCGTCAGGCAGAAAAAGCTGCCGAACAATCATGTGGACGCGGTTCAATCATGTATTGCAGCAAGCGATTCGGTGAAGAGAAGTGCGCCTGCGCGGGCGACGCCGAACTTCGCCGCGCACTTGGTGCATTCGGCCACTAGCGAGGCATTTGAAGCACAATTGAGTCCGCCACAGCAGACGGATGCTTTGGCTTCACCGCTAGTACAGCAATTCCTCCCATCTCCCCTGCTCCATCAGCGCTGCCTTCTGTTTAGCCCAGCCATCCACGGATCCACTCAGGTCGGCGAAAAGCTCGTCGAGGGCGTCACGAACCTGTTTCAGACCGGCAACATATACATGGGTATGTTGGTCAGACAGCATCTTCCGGATTTCCTCGGCCCGGTCCTCGATCGCGAAGTCCCAGGCGATCGGATCGGCCCAATTGGGCCGCGGGCTTAGCGCCTTGATCGCTTCGAAGGTCTGCTCATCATAGTAGCGGGCAAAGTCATCCCGTTTGTTGTTCATGTAAAGGAGTTCCAGTCCCGAATGTGCGCCATACAGCAGCCGGACTTTGCCTTGCCAATCGCCGACGTCCTGATAGATGTGCTTGACGAGTGCCCGAAACGGTGCGATGCCGGTGCCGAGACCGATCAGTAACAGATTGGCACTTTTGTCGGCGGGTACGTCGAACGGGATGCCGAACGGGCCCGTAATCATTACCTGGTCGCCCGGCTTGCGATCGCAAATATAATTCGAGTTGACGCCGGCAAATTCTTCTCCGCTGTAATCGTCGATGTAATTGCAGCGCCTGACGACAATCGTAATTTCAGGATTACCAGGCGTCATAGGCATCGGCGTATCCGCAACCGTGTACAGGCGATGATGCAGGGAGCTACCGAATTCATCGGGACCGCTGGCCAGCACACCCACGCTCTGGCCAATCTTAAAATTGAAATTATGCTCGTGAATCTCGAGCACCAGTTCGCGGACCTCCGCATCCGAACCGTCTTCCGTGATTTTTTCGGTGCTCAGGACTGTCGCGGTGAAGCGCGGTTCAGTTGGGTAGTCTTCAAGGCGCATGATATACACTCCTCTTCTTTATCACTCGGATCATTGCGTAAGCGCTCTCGCAATGCGCGTCGATCAGCGAACACGCGTAACAGGATCATTGCGACGACGAGTGCCGTCGCAAGCAGAAATTGAAATAGCAGAGTCACCGGCCAAGCCCCGCAAATCCCATGAAGCTCATGGATAAAATGCCGGCCACGATGAGTGCGGCCGCCGTACCCTTGATCAGTTCCGGCACATTAGCGAGATCGAGTTTCTCCCGTACGCCGGCCATCAGCACCAGGGCCAGGGCGAACCCGGCGCCGGCACCGAGCGCATAAGCGATGGCCTGAGTGAAGCCGTAGCCACGGTTGGTCTGAAACAGGGCAAGACCGAGAATGGCGCAGTTCGTCGTGATCAGCGGCAGATAGATGCCCATCGCCCGAAACGTCGCCGGACTCAGTTTTCGTATGAGCATCTCGACAAGCTGTACCGTCGATGCGATGACCAGAATATAAGAAATAATCCGAAGGTACGGCGCATTGACCGCGGCGAGCAGCAGGTTGATCGAGTATGCGCAGACAGACGCGACAAGCATGACGAAACTCACGGCACCGCCCATGCGAATCGCGGTCTCGAGTCTCGCCGAGACGCCGAAGAACGGGCAAATGCCGAGAAAATACGCCAGCACGAAATTGTTGATCAGTGCGGCATTGATAAAGACGGACCAGTGCGATGCGTCGCTCATGGGCTTACCTCCGGTACTCGTTTTGCGGCTGTGGCCTCTCTCTCCTTCAGCCAGTTGACCAGCAGCAGCCACATCGCCATCGCAAAGAAGCCGCCACTCGGCAATACCATGATGGTCCAGGTCTGGAAGGAATCAGGAAGCAGCGCGATGCCAAACAAGGTGCCGCTACCGAGGATCTCCCGGACGACGCCGATCCACAGCAGAGCGACTGTAAACCCGACGCCCATGCCTAGCGCATCGAGTACGGAGCGGCCCAGTGTGTTTTTGGAGGCAAACGCCTCTGCTCGTCCGAGGATCAGGCAGTTCACGACGATGAGGGCGATGAATGCGCCGAGACTTCGATGCAGTTCGAGGCTGATCGCCATGATGATGTAGTCAACCGCGGTAACGAAACTCGCGATGATGCAGATGTAGCTCACTATTCGTGCTTCGCGTGGTATGAAATTACGCAGTGCCGAGACAGACATGCCGGACATCAGAAGTACGAAAGTGGTTGCAACTCCCATCGTCAATGCATTGATTGCCGTGTTGGAAACGGCAAGTGCCGGACACATGCCGAGCACCTGAACGAATACCGGGTTGTCGCGCCACAGCCCTTTGACGAATTCGTCGGTCGCTTTGACTTCTTTACCTAGCATCTACTGTCCCCCGCTGGCTTCAAGGACCGGCACCCAGATGTTCGCGCTGTCATTCAGAATGTTGCCGATGGCCTCGGATGTGATCGTTGCCCCGGTTATGCCATCGAGCTGCCAACCTTCCATTTTCTGGCCCTGCTTCACGGTTACGATAGGGTTCTGCAAGGCATTCCCGGCTGGCGCCAGTGACGCGTCCAGATTCTCGAAATTGGCGAGAAAGTGTGGTTCCTTTTCCACTCGGTCACCGAGCCCGGGTGTCTCCCTGCTATCCAGGATCTTGAAACCGACGATTGCGTCGCGCTCGAACGAGTATGCGTAGAGCACGCGTATAATGTCCTGATATCCCATCCCCTCTGCGGTGACGACCGCACCGACGAGTTCACCATCGGCGTCGTAGCCGAGAAATACTGGCAATGCGCCCGCCTCGGTAGCTTGTTCGAGGTGGCCATCGTCTTTAAGCGATACTGCGACCGTCGTTTCGGCTGCCGGCAAGACCTCGGACACGGCCTGTGCAAGAAACCGTTCCTGGTTCTCCCGAATTCGGTCAGCGGTCGTCTGAAACACCACAACGATCAGCAATGCGCAAAGGGCGCCGATACCGACAATGGCACGGTAGATCGACCATGCGGACGTCGGGGGCTGCTGAATGGGGCCGGGGATGTTCATCCTGCCCCCTTGCCGGTTCCGAAGACCGTCGGTCGTATCAGTCTGTCGATATGCGGCGAGACTGCATTAGCCAGCAGGATTGCGTACATGACGCCCTCGGGCATGCCGCCCCAGTATCGAATGACGACGACCAGGCTCCCTATGAGAAAACCGTAAAGCCAGCAACCGGCGTTGGTGATCGGAGAGGCAACCATGTCGGTGGCCATGAACACGGCACCGAGCATCAGGCCGCCGGAGAACAGCATGAAAGCCGGCCCCGGAAATGCCGCCGGATCATAGAGCATGAACATCCAGCTGATCAACCCGACAGTCGCGAAGATTGATGCCGGTATGCGCCAGTTCATCATTCTGCGAATGACGAGATAGCAGCCGCCTAGCAAGATGAGCAAGGCACAGGTCTCTCCCGCCGATCCCGACGTCAGGCCGAACAGCAATTCCCGATTTGCCGCCTGAATGCTGTCGAATTTCATCTGCGCAAGTGGCGTCGCTGCGGTGACCGCGTCATAAGCCGGCTGTGCAAACGGCAACGCCAGCGTGGACGTGGGTAATTCGACGAAGCGGCTATCTCCGAGCGGCTGGGCCCAGTGCGTCATGGCTTGTGGAAAGGCAGCCTGCAGGAAAGCGCGCCCGATGAGTGCGGGGTTGAAGGCATTGCTGCCGAGTCCGCCGAAAAGGAACTTGCCGACGCCGGCTGCGAAAATGCCGCCAATAGCCACCATCCACAGCGGCAGGTCGGGAGGCAGGGTCAGACCATAGAGCAGGCCCGTTATCGCCACAGACCAGTCGCCTATGGTGCTTGCCTTGCCCGTTATCTTGCAGAGAAAGTGTTCGGTCGCAACGCAGCTCAATGTCGCAGTTGCGAGCACCAGTGCCGCGGCAACACCGAACGTGTAGATGGCGAAAGCGCACACAGGCAGCAGCGCGATGACTACGTTGCGCATAATGACCTCGACGCTGTCGCCGCTCATAATATGAGGCGAAGATCCTATCTCGAGATTCTTCTTCAGCTCGCTCATGTAGCCTCACTCAGCTTTCTCACCATCTTCTTGGCTAGCCGGAAGTATTGAACGAGCGGGATATGCGAAGGGCACACGTAGGAGCAGGCGCCACATTCGAAACAGTCCATCAAGTGAAACTGCCCCGCCATTTCTGTGTATTCCTCGTTCTTGGCCAGCAGCCCCAGTTGCGAGGGATTGAGGAATAAGGGACAGGACTCGACACAACGCGCGCAATGTATGCACGGATAGATTTTATGATGCCCTGTCGCCTCGCCTGTCTCGTGCGTGGTAAATGCAGTGATGCCCGATGTGCCTTTGGTGATTGGAATATCGAGGTTGGATACGGCGGCGCCCATCATCGGCCCGCCGAGGAAGACGCGTGAAACATTGTTGGCCACGCCGGTTTCTTCGAGTGCGAATCGAACCGTTGTACCGATCGGAATTCTATAGTTGCCTTTTCGTTGCACGCCGGGACCGCCGATCGTGATGACGCGTTCCTGGATGCCACGACCATGGGGCAGCAGGCGCCCGATCTCGGCAGTTGTCGCCACGTTCACACAGATCGTGTGCACGTCAGCAGGCAGGCCACCGGATGGAATCTCGACGTCGAGCAATGACTTGATGACCAGTTTCTCGGCGCCCTGCGGATACTTGACGGGGCAGACGCGGATGGTGACGGGCAAATCCTCGGGAATGTGTTGCTGCAGCTTTTGTGCGGCGTCCCGCTTGTTCGCTTCGATCGCGATGATTGCCTCTTTGGCCCCGGTCGCACGCAGCAGATATCTGATTCCCAGATATATGTCCGCGGTCTGCTCGAGCATGACCCGGTGATCAGTTGTGAGATATGGCTCGCATTCGACGCCATTGATGATGAGTGTATCGAGTCTCTTTCCCTCGGGTGCCTTGAGCTTGACGTGAGTCGGGAACGCCGCGCCGCCGAGGCCGACGACTCCCGCCCGCTGGATTGCAGTGATCACTTCGTCCGCCGTGGCGGTTTCGATGTCGCAGGGCTCGCCATCGTCGACTTCCTGAGACGAGGCGGGATGCGGCTGCAAATAGACACTTGGCACCATACTGCCGTTGATATTCGGCGCAAGCGTAAATTTTTTTATCACACCCGACGCGGGGGCGTGCATTGCGACGGACACGAAACCGTCCGGTTCCGCAATCGTCTGACCGCGAGTGACCTCCTGGCCTTCCCGAACGACGGGGATTGCCGGCGCACCGAGGTGCTGGCTAAGCGGCACGATCAGGACTGGTGCGAACGGAAAGCGGCGTATCGCCAGATGACAGGTCTCATCCTTGTGCTCGGGTGGATGCACCCCGTGCCTGAACGAATCTTTGCGCACTAGATCCAGCATCATGAGGCTAATTGAATTTCTGGCCGCGTTTTATCCATTTGGCAATGTCTTTTCCGCTCTGATCGCGGGGTATGCCAGGATGAATAACCTCTGCCGTGCACTTTTCTGCGGATTTGACGAGGTCCCGGTAAGGGCCGGCTTCGGCGGAGACGATGTACGCTTTCTTGTCGTCGTTGTAGGCAAAAATCTGCGGATTGATAATGATGCATTCATCGCAGGCCGTGCATTCCTCGGTATCGATCCACGGTGCCATGTAGTCGTCCGGCACGGCCGCCAGGGCCGGCTTCTCCCTGGGCGCCGGCGCTGCCGCCGGTGCTGCCGCTGGCGCCGGCACGTCGACCGGCCCGGCGCCGCCAAGCACGGACTCGATATCCAGCGCCTGATTACCGGATACGAGGTCCATCAGTCCCGAGGTGATCTTCTGCACAACTTCCTGGCGAATGCGCGATTCCGTTTGCTCGTCACTCACCTGCGTTGTTTCCTCGGCATCAGCGAGGGCCCTCAGCATGATCCAGAAATCGCGCCGCTCTTCGGCCGATTTGATCATTGGCGGAGCGACCAGCAGCCGGCTTAGCTCCCGATTGGCGTCCAGTGCCCAGACATACGGCACCTTGTCCTCGCGATCGTCCTCGTCGAGTTCGAGATAGTCGCTGACCAGGACCATGTCCTCGTGCCAGGCGTCTCTGGGAACTTTTCTGAAATGCTTGCGAAAACGCGTCTCGGTAACGGCGAAGTCGACGAACGTCGTCGACAGCTCCATTTCCTTTTGCCGTCCCCGTTCGACATAGTTGATCTTCGATACGGGCCAGTCGCGATCCATCGCGGGATTGCCGTCCAGGTCGAAACACTCGGCCGCCGTCTTGCCGAGGTCCGGATCGTATTTGAAAAGTGGATAAGCCCGTGATTCCACGGCGAGCTTCGCCTGGTGGTTGCCCATGTCATCGCCGATGCCGTGTTCCGGCTGACAGGACGTGTACAGGTTAAAAAGTGCCGGCCGCCGCGACATCAGGCCCTGAACAAATCCCTCGATCATGTGATTCGAATAGGCCATCGTGCTTTGCAGGAAATACGTCGTGCGATGTGCCATGGCAATGAGACCGATCTCCTTGCGCATTTCCTCTTTGCCCTTGATCGCCTCGCCGTACTGCGCCATGTCGGAAATCTGCCCGAAGAACCCGGACGTGCATGCCTGTCCGCCGGTGTTCGAGTACACCTGGGTATCGACGACGAGAACCTTGACCGGTTTCCCCGCCATCATGGCGCGTGACAGGTTCTGGAAGCCGATGTCGTACATCGCGCCGTCACCGCCTACGGCAACAACGGGTGGACAGAGATGGAATTCCTCGTCGCTGAAGTCCTGCCAGTTGAAATAACGGTAATCCTCCTCGTATCTCTCGGGATCGTACTGATCCTTGAGCACGAGTTCGGCCTGTCGTATCGACTTGAAGCCATCGGCCATCTTGGCCATATGCCCTTCGAAGACACCCATGGCCATCGAGACGCTGTCCTGGAACAGGTGGTTCGACCACGGGAACGGATAGGGATTGAACGGGAACGTGCTGCCCCAGACGGATGTGCACCCGGTGGCGTTCAGCATTCCCATGCTGGCGCGCCCTTTGCCGGTGGTGCCATTCTCGTAACGCCATTTCAGATCATTCAGCTTTACGATCAGGTTTGTGACCTGCCCAAGCCACTCACGGTCGATGGGTTCGGCCTCATGCGTTTTCTCGATGCGATTGGCGATCTTGGCCAGCGTCAGATCGCCATCGTAATCCTCGCTCAGAACCGCCGCCATTTCCTCCGCATCGCCGAGATCAATCTCGCCAACGATCTTGAGTTGGACATGCTTCTTGAGTTCCGCAATCAGGTCTTCGATATGGGCAAGGTGTTTTGCAACTCTCGGCTGCAAGAGTGATTCGACGGTTGCGATAAACAGATGTATGACCGTCTTTTCCGAACATCCGAGGCAGGCGCCGTCGCCGCTTGCGAATGGCAGGTACGCATCCTTGTCCAGGAGAATCGTCTCGAGCGCCCCGATACCCTCTTCCAGGTTGTCAACGCGGATATATTTCTTTGGCGTATTGGGTAGATCCAGCCAGAAATCCCAGTTTTTTCGGAGTGACTTGATGCTGTCTTTTGTCTGCGTGATCGGCCGCAGCGCATCGTCCTTACAGACTTCCACGCACTCCATGCAGCCCTTGCAGGTGTAGGGATCGATCGTGATGCTCAACAAACCGCCGTTACCTTTTTGTTTTTTCTCCGGCAGCGTGTAATACGGTCGGCACAGCGCAAACTGGAAGTCGCCGAGTTCCTCACGGAACTCGCCGAACTCCTCCTTGAGCTGTTTCTTGCCCTCATCCGGCAGGTCCGCATCCGCGATCGTCGCTTCGATCGCTTTTTCGATCATTGCCTGCACCTGATCGGTTTCTTCAGCTTCGGCGAAAAGTTTACGCAGTTTGATTTCCATCTGGCGAACGGCGCGCGGCAGTTGCTTAGGTGTACTGCCGTGTTTTTTCAATCTCCGTACGACGGTATCGAGCACCTGGCCGACTTCGTTGACCAGCCCTGGAATGGCAGTATCGGGACATACCACGTAGCAGTCGCCGCAGCCTGTGCAGTTCTCCGGAATGAACTCGGG
>Ga0255052_10002087_pt1 | contig 14600 bp, 6 predicted proteins | sample JV7_2_21_MG_FD_188632 | JGI IMG/M metagenome (GOLD analysis project Ga0255052, IMG submission 188632) | Seawater microbial communities from Jervis Inlet, British Columbia, Canada - JV7_2_21 | ecosystem: Environmental > Aquatic > Marine > Inlet | place: Canada: British Columbia | collected...
TTAGCACCCGCGGACACAACTATAGATTTTGTTGTCGAAGCAGCCACCACCAATGTTGGGAAAGGGGGCAGAAAATAGGTGAAGGTAATGGAAAGATTTAAGGTTTCGCCTGCCGTACCGCTCAGTGTAAAAGTCGCTGTATCCCCGGTAATTGTTATCGGTGGTCGATCAACACCATTAACTGTAAGGACAGCCGTCAAAGTACCACCGACACGGTCGAGTTTACTCGCTATCGCATCAGGGATTCGAAATGAAACATTATCAACCTGTGGAGAAGAATTGGTTGAAGTTTCATTCTGATTGCCACAACCGGCCAGCGTTAAAGCGACAAGTAGCAGCAAAAGGGATGGCGGGTCTGGTAATTCGAACGGTATTAATTTGTGGAATTGAATTACAATTTTCATTCTATTAGCCCATTCTTTATTAAGATAATAAGTCTCTCTAGAAAATTACCAGTTCATTAATAGAGGTCATTTATCAATCCGGAACATCGGTGGTAATCGTAACAGTGGTGGGAGTGGTGGGAGGATCGCCACCGCCACCGCCGCCGCCACTGCTACCGCCAGCGAGCGCGGCGATTCCCAGGCCTATCAAAATATATTGCCATGTAGCCAAACCCTCTTCTTCTTCTTCAGGCACAGGGGGTTTGGTAACTGGCTGGCTCACTTCAACACCGGTAGCGACAGGAACAATGGTGAAGGTCAGGGGTGAAAATTTTTGGCCTTCAAAGATACTGTTGCCAGAGACATCGTCGGCCCGAATATAGATTTCCAGTTTATCGGAGATAATCGGGTCCAGAGATAATTCTGTGGTGTAGATATTGGGATCCGTGGGGGACGCTTTCATGTTCTTGGGTTTGAAAGCAAAATCAGTCGCGCCTTTGTAGTAAAGCGTGACATTTGCAACGCCGATATTGTCGGTGACCGCGGCGGTGAAGGTTTTGATGCCTGCTTCTATTTCGACATCGTACTGGTCAAATACGATTATTGGGGGTTCGACATCGGGCGCCGGCAGCACGAGCTGTTCGGCAGCGGACGCTGGTGGGATGATCACCTGCAGGAAAAATAACAGGCTAAACATGCGAATGAATATGATTTTCATTCTTGTTCCCCCTCTTCGGTTATTTATCTTTTTTATAATTCCCTGGGAAACTAGTGTGGATAATTTATGTAATCCTGTCAAATTTATATTATTGTAGCTTTTAGCCAACCGCCATTTTGCTTGGTGATTTTTATCTCTATCTTGGTCCAATTCGCGCTTGTCACTACCGAATTTCCGTTTGAGTCAACCAAATCCAAAATTTCGAATTTTACCTTTGCTACCCCTTCTTTCTTGCTCACGCTAAAGGAGTTCGGCGTGACGTTAATTTTTAACGACTGGTACAAATTAAAAATTTTTGCGTAAAGGCTTTGCTGCTGTTTAGTCAATTGGGAGACTTCCAACAGGCCATTCATGTCTCTTTTCTTGAATGAGTTGATAATCAAGCCAACGATATCCTGAACGACCTGGTAGTCATCTTGTTTTTGATTGACGCCAGTAGGCAATAACTTGCTGATTGTCGGTGGCTTTTCTTGAACACTTTTTGAAGTACTGATCTCGCTTTGCTTTTTGGTCTCGCTTAGTTTTTTGCCTATGTCGGCCTTTAAACTCGAAATATCTGCATTACTGGGAAAAAACTCCTTTAAAATATTAAGATTGGTGTTTGCCGATGTCAAATTACCCGACCGAGTAGAACGCCGAGTCTTGTTAACATAGAAATCGGCGATCTCATTGAGTCGTTTTTGCGCATGCAGGTTCGATGGCGCAATGGTCAACACTTGCTTGTAAAGTTCATAGGCGCTGTCTTTAATTGGTGTGGTATATCGATTCTGTGTGTAAGCGCTGTCTGCCTTAGCCAGAACTTGATTAAGTTCTCGGGTTTTGTCAATTTGCTTTAGTTTTTTGCCTATGTCGGCCTTTAAACTCGAAATATCTGCATTACTGGGAAAAAACTCCTTTAAAATATTAAGATTGGTGTTTGCCGATGTCAAATTACCCGACCGAGTAGAACGCCGAGTCTTGTTAACATAGAAATCGGCGATCTCATTGAGTCGTTTTTGCGCATGCAGGTTCGATGGCGCAATGGTCAACACCTGCTTGTAAAGTTCATAGGCGCTGTCTTTAATTGGTGTGGTATATCGATTCTGTGTGTAAGCGCTCTCTGCCCTGGCCAGAACTTGATTGAGTTCACGGGTTTTGTCAATTTGCTGGCGCAGGGTTTTTATCGTCGATTTGCCAGGATTGATCGATTCGGCAAGACTAACCAGTTTTTCGGCATTTTTAATGTCGTTTTTATTAAGCGCAGTTTGTGCCTGATCAGTTAACCTGTCGGCTATCTCGAACAGGCCCAGTTTGGCGGTTACATTCTCCGGATCCAGTTTCAGTACGGTCTCATAATAGAAAAGGGCATTCTTGTCTCGCGGCTCGTGAATCCGTCCTTGTTCCAGTGCCTTGCTGGCCAGGCCAATAACTATTTCTATTTGTTTTAATTTCTTTTCGGTATCGAAATTTCCAGAGTACCGGTCGAGGGTTTCTTTTAATCCGGGAAATTCGGGATCTATAGAATTGACGATCTTCAGGTTGGCATCGGCCCGGGCAAAGTCTTTTTTGTCGATAAATTGGTCGGCTAGCTGCAAATAATGATTAACCACATTATTGACGCCATTTGTCGCTGCGGAATTGTCCGGTTCTATGGCAAGAATTTGTCGATAAGTGCCGAGCGCGCCCTCGCCGGAATCATCGAAATAATGGCCGCTGGCAATTAATCCACCAGCTTTTTCAAGCAAGGCAGCCACTTTTTGTTGTTGAATTTCATCTGGCGACGGTTCCTGTGGAAGAAAAAAAATAACGGCGACGATGATGGTAAGAATGCTAGCCATCGCGAAGAGAAATTTTGGTATCGTCAACCAGCCTTGTTTAGAAGGGCGGGATTGTTGAGGTTGTTGCTTATTTTGCTCCGTCTCGTATGTATCCGGAAAGTCCTTTGCTGCGCTAGAATCGGCTTCGTCTTTAATAGGTTGATCGGGATGAGTGACTTCAACCTCAGCACCGGAAAAATTCCGGTTTGCTGGCCTGACAACGGTTCGGTTCCTGATCACAGTGGATTCGGCCACCTTCTCGGCCCGGACGGGCAGGTCTGGCAGCGCAAGCTCGCCTTTCAGCATTCCCAGAAAATCTTCCAGGGTTTGTGGGCGGTCATGAATCTGCATCATCAGGGCCTGGTCAATGGCTCTTAAAAAGGCCTGTGAATAACCCTCGATCCCGGATTGTGACAGGGGCTCGTAGGGGTCAGGCTCACCATGCAACATGGCCATGCCCCGGACCGTCGACTCCATCGGTTTTTCGCCGATGATGCCCTGATGCAGGCTTGCTCCCATTGCATAGACATCCGTCCACGGCCCCTGCTTACCCGGTTCATCGTTATACTGTTCAAAGGGTGCATATCCGATTGACAGCATCGAGGTAAGCGTTTTGGTTTTGGAGCCCACCGCTTGCCGGGCCGCGCCAAAGTCAATCAGTACCGGTGAGCCGTCAGTGCGAATAAATATATTGGACGGTTTAATATCACGATGGATGAATCCTTCTTTATGGACTGAGGACAGGCCATCGATAATGGGATAATAAATATCCTCTAATTCGTGTTGGGTGAGTACCTTTTTATGCTTGTATATATCACTCAGATCTTCGCCCTGTTCGTACTCCATCACCATGTAGCCAGTGTTATTGTGCTTGAACACGCTTAATACGCGGACGATATTCGGGTGTTTGAATTTGGCCAGCGTCTGGGCCTCGGTCATGAAGCGTTCCAGGCCCCAGCTAAAGACGTCTTCCTGTTCTACGGAAACGGGCTGTACCGTGCTGTCACCGCTACGCGTGGCAAATTCATGGGGGAGGTATTCCTTGATAGCGACCCATTGACCAAGATTATTGTCCTTGGCCAGGTAGGTGATGCCGAAGCCGCCACGACCCAGGACTGACTCGATCTGGTACCAGAGTATTTCAAACCCGGTCTGTAAATCGTTGGCAACCGCACTCAAAACGCTAATCCACCAGGAAAAAATTGAAGGCGTGCCACGACGCCGTTGGGGATGTTTTCTGGCCCGCGCTTGAACTTGTAAATAAATTAGATCCGCATCCGGGCGACGACAAAAATGGTACCAGGTTATTAATTAGCCGGTTGGGTAGAACATTTTTTGAAAACATGATGTCATCCCCCTGTTGTATTTCGCTCTATTGCAGTAAGCCCTGTTTCCGTATATTTGAATATACGAAATTGAAACTGACAATCCCTCAATATACTCTGAAATTGACCAAAACACCTGTAAAATCTGAGGGTTTCCTCGCACCATGAGGTATTCATTCAAGCCGAATCGAGAGCTTTCAGATATCGGGATTTATCATATGCCAGGCCGGCTCCGGTTAGTGTTGCAAGTGTCAGCAGTAGGTGGGGTCTGTGCCGCACGGTGCGCCGCGACGGATCCAGTTCAGGACGGTATTGTAGTTATTACTCAGGGCGTTGCCACCACCATGTGGACCCTGACCGGCTCCCTTGCGTAGCAGCAGGCTGTTCTCAGGATCGGTCAGGTTAACCCGATCCAGCACGTTGCGATACAGCTCTTTCTCCTTTCCTGAGTAGTCACTAAGTAAGAAGTCAATCGGTAATTTGTTTGTCCCTTCATGGCAAGATGAACTTACGCAAGTAGGGGAGGTCACGATACTTCTGATATTAAAACTAAAGGTTGGAGTTGGATTGAGCAAAATATCGGGGTCAGAACACAGTTGATTCTAATATTAGAGAATACTGTGGTCTGACCCCTTTTATCAGATGACATGTTAAGTAAAAGAAATGGCTACGGATTGTTGGCAGGACGGTGTTTGTCAGTTTTATTGAAGCGAGAGGCGAAGCTCAAAATCCTGGTGGTGTGAGTTGATAAAAACGTGAATCGCATTGGTTAGAATTGGAGGAAAAATGGTTGTCTGTAGGGTTCCTTGGTTTGACTTGGGTTAGAAAGGGTGTTTAGATCTTCAGTGATTGATACCGACAATCTGGCTGAAGTTGTGGTCACCGGCCCCTGAATATTAGTGGGTGAATTTGCCGATTCAGAGATTGAAGAAGTTGAAGACGGAGGGGGCCTGAGTGACGGTGTTGATGGCAGTATTGTTGTTAATCGGTGGTTTTCGGTCTCGTGTCGACGAAGAGAGGATAAGGCTATTTAAACGACAAGCACCGTTATTATAATAAGAACTACATAACCAATGAAACTTGCGGTCTTAATATTTTGCACGACGTTATGCTGTATCTCGGCCAGCGTAAGTGCGGCCGATGTCAGCGCGCACCATGGTCCGATAAAGCAAAATGAAACGCTTAATATTCCCCATCCTGAATCGATTATCGTCATTAATCCCAGGCAAACCCTTAGCCAGGCTTCCTCGCAGATTGATACCTATGAAAAGGAAGTTCGGCGGCCCAAAGTTCAGCACGAAGAACTGACTCCGCTCAGCGAGGCGCCTCGGGATCCAGATTTGGTGACAGGAATTACGGCTGTTCCTAAAACAAGTGAAAGCAACCTGTTACTGCTCGAAGAGATCAAACAGGTTCTTGTCGTTGAAGATCAGCAAATCGCCCAGGCCAAGTTGCCAGAGACGGAACCCGCCGAAAGCAAAAAGGAAGGCACATCCGGGCAACCCATGTTTCGATATAGCTACGAGATTTCTGTCGTCGACGATGACAATGTGCGTTTAGCGCAGAACGATGTTGATATCCGTGAAGATACGATTGTAAGCGCTGCTATAAAAGCAATAGGCGAAAAATCGATAGACAGTTTAACGAGCTGGAATTACGGTGGGAGCCTCACTTATAATTCGTTTGATACCTTTGACGAATTGAACAATTATGAGTTTGAAGTCAATACTCGCTACCGTTTCGCGCTGACCCCTGGTCCCACCTCAACGATTTACTCTCTCGGAGCCAAAATCGGTGGACTCGAATTTGATTCCGAAATGCGCGATTCAACGGTATTCTTTTTGTCGGCTGAGCTGAATAAATGGATAACCAACAGCATTAGCATGACGGCCGGGCTTGGCTTCAGCCAGCGGGAATCTGTCAGCGAGGTTTTCGATACCAGCGAAAGCCGAATTTTTATCAATTTCGATGCCGGGTTTTCTCAGGCTGATTTGATCTATACGACTTTAGCTTTATTTACTGGCGATAGGGTTTCGAGTGCGACCCCAACCCTCGGCATCGTCAATGCGTCGGATGCAATTGAGCCGGATGACGCCTTTGGTGGCGTAGCCGCTAACCAGTTTGCCTATCGGATCGATGCCGATACGGTTGTATTTACGCTCGGCTATAACAGAATTCTTACGCAGGGTTTGTCGGTCGACCTATCGGCACGGTACGTCGACAGCGAGGCCAGGGAAGACGACGAAATTACCTATGATCGCACGATACTCAGAGCGAGTTTGATCGGGAGGTTTTGATCATGAATCAGCTGGTGCAGAATTTAAAAGCCTGGATCGCAATCCTGATCACAATTGCTGTTACCGCATGCGGTAGCGGTGATGAATACGAAGGCTTCGATGCCACTGTCAGCATATCGACACCCAATAAATTCCTGACTTTTTTCAATCGCCAGGGTGATCTCGCGGCGGGTGATTACACCCTCGTGGTGGCCACCGCTGCCGGGGGTCAAGCGGGCACTTTCAGCGTAACCATTACGCGTAATGACGGTAGCGCCACGCAGGTTATCAATGGTAGCTGGGTCAGTTCGGGTGGGCTCGATTCGGATCCGACCTGTGCTAGTGGTAACCGCTGTTACAATATCAACCTGCAAGATGCCAGCGGCGCGAGTTTTACTTTGAACACCGCGTTCGACGGTGTGCTTTACCTGGTTGATGACAGTGATACGCCACAGGTGGTTGCAACCGCAAATGCCGCCGGTACAGGCGCAGCTGAAACACTCAAGTTTTCCGAGTCGGAAATCGATGAAACCGATTTTGCGAGCGCGTATTACGCGGCGATCGATCCGATGGGCATGCGTACTACCGCGCAGGATTATATCGCGCTGCACGGACTGGGTAATCCCGATGTGCATGTCATTTTCCGTGATTCCAAGGATTTGGGCTATGGGCGTGATATGTACATGCGCAGCTACGCCAATCCAAGTGCCTGTGGCGGGCAAATAATTGCATTTTTAGTGCGTAACTTTTCAGTCAAGATTATCGACGGGTTTGCCTATGGTCCTGTGAATCTCGAAGCCGCAATCGATCAAGACCTGCAGCACAATTTTGGCAGTAACGCGATTGAATTTGGCCTCGGGCGAGCGGACGTTGGGGACCCCTGCAGCAGTGAACCGATGGCCAAGTTTTATACCTTTCGCGCCGATTACAGCTCGCCCGGTGCCGTGCATCCGCGACTCAACCGCATTGATCTCGATGCGCGCGGTGCCAAAGCCATGCCACAGCCCTGTGTCAGCTGTCATGGCGGTAAATTGCGTCCGCTGGATCGATTTGGCCGCTTCGTCCCAGTGCACGCAAACGACGCGGAGGTTGATATCGGCAATACCAAGGCAAGGTTGCAGGCCTTCGAAGTAGCTACCTTTGAGTTTTCCGAAAAAGTGGGCCATCGACGCGTCGACTATGAGGAAGATTTGCGTTTGCTTAATTCTGCTATTTACTGCAGCTACCCGGGAAGCGCGGGACATCCTGCCTGTATAGGTCATGGGGGAGGGGTCACTGCGCAGATGGATTTGGGTGAATGGAGTGGTGATTTCGCGCGGGAAATGATGCTCGGCTGGTATGGCAATGCATTGGATACACCCGGTAGCGTATTTAACTACAGCTTCGTGCCGCCTGGTTGGACCCCCTCGATAGGTGGTCCCCCGGTGGGCGCGGATGCGTTGTTTACTAAAGTGATTGGGCCAAACTGTTTCGTTTGCCACGGCAAGCAAGGCACCGAGAAGGGCAGCAATAACAATGCGTTGGGTGATGGTAAGGACCTGGATTTTCGTACCTGGGACAAGTTCATTTCGCACGCCGATGAAATCGAGCGCCTGGTGTTTGATGAAGGCAAAATGCCGCTCGGTTTGGTGAATTACCAGAATTTCTGGGGCGATCCCGAAAAAGCTGAACTTCTGGCCAGTTTTATCGCACCGCATGTTACCGATCCAGGCGGGTTCCAGACGAGAAGAATCGATGGCAACGGCAATATTATTTTGCCGGGCCGTGTGGTGGCGCGTGCGGGACCGGATCGGGTTACCCAGCAAAATGCCGCGATCACATTAAATGCCGAGGCCAGCCTGTTCGCCAGCAGTTTTACCTGGTCAGTGATTGGCTCACCGATGGGTTCAGTATTCAACCTGTCAAATCCAACAGGTACCCGCACCGATTTTAGTGCCGATACCGATGGTGATTACAATATCCGATTAACCGCAAGCTCCTCTGAGGGCGGCTCCGGTAGCGACACCATAACTGTTGTGGTCAATAATGCCTTGCTATACGCTCCCAGGGATCTGGTTTTTTATCCCCGCATTGGTTTTCCAAATATCGATATCAAAAATCGTCTCGATACCTGTGCGAGTACCTGTCATTCATCGGGTGTTGAATTAGGGATTCCGGTCTGGTTTGTAGATGACGGTATGCAGCCATTGGGGGGAATTCCGGCTACCACAGCCAAACCGCCCATGTTGGGATTATATGAACAGGTCAGGGCAAGGGTTAATCTTGAGCTTATCGAAGATAGTCTGATCTTGAAAAAACCTTCAGGCGTGCATCATTTCGGCGATAGCCCAGCCGGATTTAATATGGCTTTAGGCGTCGGAGCACCCGGCAGGGCGGATTACGACCGCTTTGTAAACTGGATCGCCGAGGGTGCGGCCTGCGGTGGTAACGCTACCGAATGCGTACAATAAGGGTGTGTTGGTTGAACTGGGTCGAAGTGGGCTAAAAGGGGCTCCCTGTGGCGGAACCGCGGATCAATGCCCGTAAGCACGATAACCCGCTAGTCAATTTTTTTAGGATCGTAGTTTATTACAACGCGCGGTTCGCTATAGCGCGTTGGTAGTGGCATAACACTTATTCAGCGTTTTGGCAGTGCGCTCAACCTGAACGTGTATGTTCATATGCTGCTACTTGATGGTGTCTATACCCCAAACCGCTATGGAAAACACTGGTTTCAAATTGACAACGATTATTTTTTTCATTTATTTTGTAGTTGTTGCTCTAAATACGGTGCCTGTTGCCTAATCGAGTTTGCCCCCCTCTTTGTTGTCGCCAGGCGCCTATACCTAACAGCAGCACCAATAGCGTCAACAATTGCAGCGATATGCGGCCACTCCCGTCTTCGACTTCTTCAATGCTCGGCTCGGTCAGTCTAACCCCTATCGTTCCTGGATCGATTACCACGCCGTTAACCAGGCCGTCGGTATCGTTGGGACCGCCATCCTGAACCGTCAATTGCAGGCAATTATGCAGATACTGCAAACCGATGGCATACAGACTGCTGCCGGGCTCGGGGCAGGCGCCGGGCGCACCGAGCGCACTGGCAATACTATTGTTGGCATTTTCAACAAAATTTCCCCATCCGGTTGCGGGATTAAACTTGCGATAGATCGCATTTTTCGGTATCGCGGTTTGCAACGGTATGACGACGTGCGCAACACTACCCGGGATGAGCCCGCTTATCTCGAAATTATAGATACCGCCGAAATGATCGAAATTATCGTCGGGATTAGGCGGAGCCCCGCCAGAGACGCTGCCAAAGCCCGCGATTTCACCATCGGTGAGCGACACCCCGAACTTGTTCGCTGCCTGTGCCGTACTACCGATTGCGATACCCAGCCCGGGGTCGGTCATGATCAGGTGGCTGATCGAGAAATCCACGGTTTGATCCGGGATCAGGTTGCTGTCGCCACCACCGCCGATTGCATCGAGGTAATTCGGAATGCCGTCGCTGTCATCGTCGGTATAGCCTTCCGTCGGGTGATTATCGTCAAACCCGTCACCGTCGGTATCGACCGCACCGAGGGGGACAACGCCGCCCGCCACGACATTAAGAATTCGTGTTACCCGGGTTGACAGCGCGGGTACGCCGTTATCGGTTACGACCACATCGATCAGGTAGTTACCCGGTCCCGGAATTGTCGGCGGCCAGCTTTGCATATTGCTAACCACTGGAGGCACCAGCGCGTTGTCGGTGCCCGACCAGTCGTAGCTGTGAGCCTGTCCCATGTTAACGTCGGATGCCAGCGCATCGACAGTCACCGCTCCTCCTCCGTCAAAGATGTATGGAACCACGCTGGCGGGGGCCTGGGTGAACTGCAATGCAGTCTGGGGTGCGACATTGCCCTCGATAATCGTGACCGTGTGGGTGCTGTTGTTGCCGATCGCCGCATTAGCGTTATCAATCGTAAACACCACGGTTTCATTCGGATCGGCAAGCGGAGCGTCGCCGAAGGTGGCGAAGTTTATCGTTTTTAGGTACTCCTGGTCGTTAAACACGACCGCACCCGCGACGGCGTTATGATCCGCCGGGTTGTTCGCGGTCCCGGAAACCGAGTAATTCACCGTAACCGGGGTTGCTGGCCAGGATGGCGAATCGCCGTTAAGCGTAACCTGGATACTGACCGCGCCGTCGGCTTCCTCGACCAGCTGGTTTACCGCGAAATTCACCAGCGGGCGGACGCGAAATTCCTGTACCGGTGGATTGGATACCAGATTGCCGGGGTCGCTGGCCGCCAGATCGGTGCTGCTGCTGTTGGAAGGCGTCCAGCTGAAATCGTTGATGCCGGGGCGGTACGGGCCGTTACTGCTAGACGAGGCCGCGCCCGGCACCAGGCTGGGGGTCAAGCTGGTCGCGAGTAAATGAATCGAAGTCGGATCTGGGGCCGGCAGATCGAACGGCGTCAGGTATCCGGTCGCGTCGATGGTCAGGTTGGCCAAATTCGGGTTGGTGCCGGCGTTGATTTCGTCGAGGTTGGAAACACCATCGCCGTCGTTATCCAGCAAAGCATCTGTAGGATCGAAAGGATCCAGTGAATTCAAAAGTTCGTCCACGTCGGAAATTCCATCGTTATCATCGTCTGCATCGCAGACATCACCGCCGGAATTGTCATGTTGCGGGGTACCGATAGTTCCGGCCCCATCCGCGCCAGCAACGCCATCGCCGTCGAAATCGGCATTGCTCGAATCAATTTCACTCAGACACAAATCGTTATAGTTGGCAACCCCGTCGGGTTCATTATCCGGCGGGCTCACGGTAATATCGAAACTCACCGAATTCGGTGGAGAAATATCTTCGTTGCCATCTTCAATCAATACAGAAATCCCACTATATACTTGCCCAAAAACGCCGGTCTGTGGTGGATTCCAGCTAATCTGGCCATGCGTCGGGTTGGTATTTGATATCGTCATTCCAGCAGGGGCGCCGGAAAGCGAATAGGTTAGACTGCCGCCCCCGTTATCGATGTCATCATCGACATCGAAATCGCTAGCCACCGCGTTAACGTTAAAGGTAAAGGGATCTGCAGCCGTATCTTCTAAAGCAGTCTGATTAGCAATCGCTGCAATCGTCGGTGGATCATTGGTACGGGTAATGGTGATGGTTTTTTGTGAATCCAGCGAATCTCCGAAACGATCATCGCGTACATCGAGGTCAATCGTCCTTGCGCCCAGACCGGGATTATCCGAGGTATTGTTAAAGGTAACGGTTGCGACCGCAGTTTGATAATCAACCCAGCTTGCCGGCGGTCCCGACAGGGTAAGTGTCCTGGAAGGTATATCGAAGGTACCGCAACTGATTCCGGCGGGTGGCGTTGTACCGCAGGCAAGTGTATCCCCGGTTTCATAGTTCGCCGATATCGTGAGTCGCGCACGAACAATCATCGTGTCATCCGTATCCGTGATCGTAATACCGTCATTATCGACAACGACGGGCGTTTGCTCGGTAAACCCGGTGCTACCACTGAAACCGGCAATAGTCGGCAAGTCGTTCAATTCCGTAATATCGATGTAAACCATAACCGGTGCTGAATAATCTTCGCCATCGAAAGTACAATAACTGAAAGAATCCTCCGTCGTGATCGGGTCGATGCCGTCATGGGTGTAGTCAAAAGTGCCATCGGTATTGAGTGTAAACGAACTGGCCTCAGTCGGAGCGGTTGCCGAACATACGGCAGGTCCGGTTCTAACGGTCGTCAGGCTGCCCGCGTCGGCGGTGTCAACATCGCTATCATTAAACAATAGATCACCCACATTGGTGGCAATTTCATCTTCCATGATCACCACATGACGCATGCCGTCCGTATCCATTCCGTCATCCATCGCAACCGGCGCATCGTTGGCACCCTGAACGGTTATCGTAACCGTGGCCGTATCGGTAGCGGAATAGTCATCTTCCATGATGGTATATTGAAACTGTGTGGTCCGAGTCTCCGGTATTCCATTGTTATCCAGGTCCTCAAACAAACCATTTGGATTGTATTGATACACCCCACTGCCATTGTGTTGGAGAATTCCAACCAGTCCCGTTCGATTATCCGAATCCCACGAAAAAGCATCATCTTCGGTTCGCGTATCATTTGCCAGTACATCGAACGTGACCGACAAACCGCTGTTTTCATTCACCGTTATTGCATTGGGATCATCGACTGCATCGGGATTACTGTTTGTCACCTGTATCGCAATGCTTTCGCAATCCGCAGCACCATCGTTGGTAAGGACATTATCGACAGTGACTCGTACGACGCAGGCGTAAACTGTATAGGTGCCCAGTGTCGGGGGCGCTGCCCATCGAAATGTCCAGCTTGTTTCAGTTCGCGCAGAAGTATGGGTTAGTTGCCCTGGATCTACCGAATCTACCTTTACACCAGCACTCAGGTCGGAAAAGATACCCGTAACCAGTGGATTGCCAGGGGAAGGGCCGTGTATCGCTATGTTAAACCCCCGACTACCACCAATTGTTTCGCTAAGGGTAAAGACATCGGAAGTACTATCATGGGCAATCGTACTACTGGGTGTGGTGAACGTTGCGTTAGCTGATAGAGATCCTGAGTGACAAGAGGTACTACAGGTTCCTCCGGATGCGGGACCGCCGTATACATTTCTAATTCCCAACTCGCTGGCGAAACTAGAACCAGTGTGGAAAATAACCAGAAATATTGCGGCACCTGGCAGTCCTCTCCGCAGCAAGAGGTAACTCACCGCGTTGAGTTTCGACAAAGGAAAATGATCAAACACCTGGCGGGTAACCGCCAGGGCACTACCAATCATGACCCCGAATCTTGTTATTTTTATAAATCTCATAAACCACGCGATTTTGAGAATTACCGGGCATTGTACTATTTTTCGTGTTAAAGCAAGGAAATTTTTCATTTCAACTTTTTGACTGGATTCAAATTGAGGTAATTTCCCCTGCCTAGAATTGCCTAAAGTCATTACCACCGCCATAAAAACAAACCCTGAGTAAGAGTCATGTATCGTATGACATTACAAGCAGACGATGATCCCATGGGTCAAATACAGGGGCGTTCAATTAACTATCGAATTGCAGTAGGAGGGCAACAGGGGCAAAAGGTCTTTACCCTGCAAATCCTGCCATCGAGTGTCAATGACAGTAATGCGGCGCAAATCGGATCAATAGTTGAGTTTAGCTTGCCCGGCTGGCCGTATTAGTCCCCAAACCGCGCGTTAACCTGACCAGGTTCCATGGTGTACTGGCGCCAAACTGCAAATATCGGGATTTTGTCACGCCGTCACAACGTGGTAAGGGCGTGGGCCGGGACCGGGCACATCAGAAGCTGTCGAGTGATGAGGCGTTCCTGGTGAATTAACTAAGATAGCTGGACGCTTTTTTATAATGATTATGTCACCGGTGTCCGCTAAACTAGCGGAAAGTTTCAGTTGCTTATTAAAACGAATATGGTTTCTGCTCGAGCCTTGAGCCCGTAACCACCCGTGTTAATTCGATTTTATTGAAAACCGGGCAAAACGGGACCGGCTTGTAATGGATTCTCCTACACCATAAAAAATACATGGCTGACAACATCAAAAAAATTGGCAAGTACGCTATCGAGTCTGAGATTGGCAGAGGCGCCATGGGGGAGGTTTATAAAGGCCTCGACGAGGTCATTAATCGCCATGTGGCGATAAAGGCCTTTTACCGACGCGGTGACGATTCCGTGGGCAACGAACTTGCGGCACGCTTCAGGCAAGAGGCGCAGGCTGCCGGCCGGTTGAATCACCCGGGGATCGTCAGCGTCTACGAGTACGGCGAGGATGGTGATTTAGCCTTCATCGCCATGGAACTGGTTGAGGGCCACACACTGGCCGAGCTGATCAAGCAACAGATCCATCTTAGCTTCGAGGAAGTCTCGAATCTAGCAATCAAGATGCTCGAGGCACTGCAATATGCGCACAGTAAAGGCGTGGTGCATCGAGACATCAAACCATCCAACATCATGCGCACCGACAGCGGTGACGTAAAAATAACCGATTTCGGTATTGCACGCATTGAATCATCTGAGCTTACGCAGACTGGCACGGTGATTGGCACTCCGGGTTACATG